>Ga0351892_10017_pt1 | contig 68745 bp, 49 predicted proteins | sample TotcelFGM3001K14_FD_206763 | JGI IMG/M metagenome (GOLD analysis project Ga0351892, IMG submission 206763) | Enriched cells from coal bed in the Powder River Basin, Montana, United States - Total cells FGM rep3 HSBNCT.FGM.300.1.K14 ... | reverse complement strand
TGAAAGCGAACTGTCTGACACTGGATCGGCCACCAGAAATAGTAGCCGACGCGCCGCCATTGGTTCCCGGTCGAGGGAGTTCCCGGATAGTGGTCGCCGGCGGTCCGCAGTTGTTCGTCGGAGCCGAATTCGATTGCCGCCCAACAGTCGGTGGAACTGTTCAGCCAGAACGAGAGGAAGTGGGGCGCTCCGGGCACGCCGGAAACGTGCGGCGTGATCACCAGCAGGCCCTGGCGAACCGGAACGCAGCCGTAGGCGCGGCCTTGCGGAGCGTCTGCGGCGACAACGACCCGCCCGCTGCCCAGCCCCCAGCCCGACGGCGTTTGGCCGCCGGTCTCGAAGTCGGCCCCGGACAGCGGGATGATCCGCGCCTCGGCCGGCACGGGAAAGTCGGCACGGCTGACACACCGCAGACCGCGCCGCTGGAGCGATTCGTCCGGTGGCTCGGCAGCCCGAACTGCGCTGGCCGATGCGAGCGTCGACAGCAGGCAGCCCAACGCAATTTCCAGGCCCAAGACGGCTACTACATGGCAAGCGAATCCCGCCCGCCGACTCAACCGATGCAGCACTTTACGCAAGGTTCCCATCGCGCTTCTTCCCTTCTTCTTCCCTGGCGAATGATTACTGGACGCACGTTCGGGACGGTGGCTGGCACTTCCGGATCCTGATGACTCGGCGCTTGGAGTTCCTGGTTGCCGATCCTGGGATGTTCCACGGTCAGCCGGGCGCTGCACCCTCGCGGCGTTTGACGTGCGCCGATGCACCGGCAAATCGCCCTTCACGCCGTAGCATTGCAGGCCGACCGGGGCGCTGCAACCGGCCGTCGTGAACTTCTTGAGGCCCATCTCGCGCAGCACGCTGGCAGACACTCCGAGTCGGTGAAAGAAAGGGGACTGGCTCAATATTGTTCGGCACGATTCTTGCGAAGGGGTATCCTCGCCGCTTGTCGGCGAGTAGTCCAGCTTACGTGGCCACGAACAAGCGGCTGCCCCGAACGACGCTGATCCGCGACGCTTGCCGTCGGGAGATTCAGGATAGATGGCTGAGATGGCAATACCGCCAATTAGCCTGAAGCACTCGCCGACGAGCGGCGAGGATCAAGGCTTGCGTTTTGTGCGTTGCCCTCGTGGCCCGTTTTCCTCAATCACTCGACGGCGAGCGTCGAGGATGCCTGCCGGTGGCAACCCTCGTGCCGAACCGTATTGGGACTGGCTCCGAGCGGAATCCGCCAGCCATGCTGGGTTCGGACGCCCCGAACCAACAGCCCGTCGTGGATCCGGCGATTCAGGCGGTGGCGTTGTGCCACGACGCCGAGTTCAGCCCCAGCGGCTCGTGGGTCTGCAGCATCCATCCAGGCGTTTTCCGTGACGCGGGTTGTCACGGGACGGTTCGGGGCGTCGAAGACAGCTGGGGTTCGGGCAAGTGGCCGAGGGCGGGGCGAGCGGTTACAATTGGCGAGGTTCAATGAGCCAGCCTCCCCAGGTACAGGCCTCAGGAGCCCCGGACCATGTCCTCCTTCATCTCCGCGCCGGTCGATTGGGTGAAGTCTCACGACTTCGGCTACGTCGTGTTGTTGCTGCCGATCTTGGGGCTGGCGAGGTGTGAGTCGGGGAAGACGGCCGAGCCGACGATTGGCGCTCAGCGCGAGGCGGCCCGCTGGACGGCGGCCAAGTTCGGCGGAGTCGAGCAAAGTCCGCCGACAGCGGCGCCAAGCCGGCATCCATTGACAACCGAGCTGCCGTTTTCATTCACGTATGCTGGCAAGTCATTCCGCGACCTGGATGAACCCTACGCGTACCGCAGCTTCTACTTGCCCTCGTTCGGCATGGGGGCATTGACGCCGGAGAACACGGGGGCGCAACAGAAAGCCTGTGCCGAATGCCGCCGCCTCGCGCCGCTGATGCTCGAGGGCGACCACTACCCACTCACGCCGTACAGCCTGGCGCTCGACCGGTGGATCGCCTGGCAATTCAACCGGCCGGAACAAGGCGACGGCGTGGTGCAGGCCTTCCGCCGCGTCGAGAGCGTCTACGAAGCCGCTCGGTTCAGGCTGCGCGGACTCGATCCCGGCGCGATGTACGTGTTGACGAACCTGGATACCGCCCAATCGCAGACGCTCAGCGGCCGCGAGTTGTTGGACCGTGGCTTGGCTGTGGCGATCACCGACCAGCCGGGCTCCGCGGTGATCACGTACCAAAGGAAAAGGCAGCGCGGACAGCACAAGAACCTATCACGAGGAGGATAAGAACATGAAGTGCCTGAAGTTATGCGCGGTGTCTCCTGCCCCGCTCACGGTGCGGGACGGTCGGCAGGCCGGCCATCGCATCTGTATCGTCAGTCTTGCCGCTGCGATGTTTCTCTGCCTGACGGGGTCGGCCTGGGCAGTCAGTCCGAGCGACGACGAGCTGGACGCTGTGCGGCGTTGGTCGTCCGCGCATCTGGGCGGCGATCCCGCGGCGTTGCCCTTCTCCTTCGCCTTCGGGGGCCGGCCTTCCAGCGATCTGTTGAAAGACTGGCCGCTCGAACGCAGTTCACGCAAGCTGGATGACCAGCGGACGCAGTACATTTTGACGTACACCGATCCGCAGTCGCAGCTCGCGCTGCGCTGCGAAGCGATCGAATACCACGATTTCCCGACGGTGGAATGGACGCTGTACTTCCGAAACGCAGGGACAGGCGATTCCCCGATCATCGAGAACATTCAGGCCCTCGATGTCGCTTGGCAGCGCGGCGTGGACTGCGAATTCGTTCTGCACCATGCCGTCGGCTCGCCGGCGAACGGCTCCGACTACGGGCCTTTGGAAACGCCGCTGACGCCCGGGGCAACCAAACGCATCAGCGCAGCCGGCGGTCGGCCCACCAATAGCGACTGGTCGTATTTCAATCTGCAATGGGGCGGACGGGGAGCCATCCTTGTTGTGGGCTGGCCGGGGCAGTGGGCGGCCGAGTTCGCCCGCGATCAGGCTGCCGGTATCCGCATCCGTGCCGGGCAGGAACTCGCCCGCTTCAGAGTGCTGCCCGGCGAAGAAATCCGCTCGCCACTGATCGTGCTCCAATTCTGGCATGGCGACCGCGTGCGGTCGCAGAACATCTGGCGCCGCTGGATGATGGCCCACAGCATGCCGCGGCCGGGCGGCAAGCTCCCGCCGCCGCAGTTCGTGGCCTCCAGCTCGCGGGCCTACGAAGAAATGATCGGTGCCAACGAAGCCAACCAGATCATGCACATCGACCGCTATCTGGAAGAAGGACTGACGCTGGATTACTGGTGGATGGACGCCGGCTGGTACATCCAGCAGCGGGGCTGGCCGCAGGTCGGCACGTGGGAGGTCGATCCCCAACGCTTTCCACGCGGCTTTCGTCCCATCAGCGACCACGCGCACGCCAAGGGCGTGAAGATTCTCGTGTGGTTCGAGCCCGAGCGGGTCATGCCCGGCACGTGGCTCTACGAGAACCATCCGGAATGGCTGCTGAAGCCGTCTGCCCAACAAGGCGGCGGTTTGGCCGGAATGCGCGCGTGGTCGGCGGAAGCGCTGGGCGGAGCCGATCCTTGCGTGTCGCACAATCCGACCGGCGAAGTACGGTCGATGGCCAACATCCGCTGGGAACCGGGCCGGCTGTCGTTCCATCCCGGCCCGAAAGGCGAGTACAGCGTCGTGCGGTTCACGGCGCCGGAAGCCGGCCAATACGCGGTGCAGACGGCGTTTCTGGGAATTGACGAGAGCACGACTACGGAGGTTCATGTTTTGCAGGCCGGCGAGTCTGCGTTTGACGGCTGGGTCAACCTCCGTGGCCAGGGAAAGAAGACGACGTACGAGGGTCAGCTCGCCCTGGGCAAGGGCGAAACCTTGGACTTCGTCGTGGGTTGGGGAAACGGCTCCCACGTCTGCGATTCGACAGGCTTGGAAGCTCGACTCACCGGTCCTTCCGGCCAGACGTTCGCCGCGGCCCGGGAGTTTAGCGCGGACCAGAACCCTGGCGGACCGTGGAGCTATGGGTATCTCAAGCCGGGAGAGAATCCTGACAGCAGCACGTTTCGGCCGTATGACCGGCCGCGGCGCATGAGCGAGGAGGGCGTGCGTTTGCTGAACCTGGGCCATCCGGCCGCTCGGCAATGGTTGACCGATCACGTGGACAAGCTGCTGACCGAACAGGGCATCGACCTCTACCGCCAGGATTTCAACATGGACCCGCTGGCCTTTTGGCGCGCGGCCGACGCGCCCGACCGCCAGGGCATCACCGAGATCAAGCACGTCACCGGCTACCTTGCCTATTGGGATGAATTGCGCCGCAGGCATCCCGAGATGCTGATCGACTCGTGTGCTTCCGGCGGGCGGCGGAACGATCTGGAAACGATGCGCCGGGCGGTTCCCCTGTGGCGCAGCGATTATGCTTATGAGGCCACCGGGCACCAGTGCATGACCTATGGCCTGTCGTTCTGGCTGCCCTATCACGGCACGGGTACGGTGGCCAGCGCGTCGGCGTCCTACTACGGCGGCGGTCTGACCAAGGTCGAACCCTACGCCTGGTGGAGCAACGCCGCGCCGAGCCTGGGCTCGGGGATCGACATTCGCGTCAAGGAACTGGATTACGAAGCCCTGCGCCGGCTGTACAATCAGTTCCGGCAGGTCAGCCCTTATTACTACGGCGACTACTATCCGCTGACGCCCTGGACTCGTGACAACAAGGCCTGGATGGCCTGGCAGTTCGATCGGCCAGAGACAGGCGACGGCTTGGTCCAGGCCTTCCGTCGCCCGGAGGCCGAAGCGGATTCAATCCGCTTGAAGCTCGGCGGCCTTGATCCGGCGGCGCAGTACAAGCTAACGAGTATCGACGGCAACGACCCCGTTGCGATGGGCGGTCGCGAGCTGATGGCCAATGGGTTTTCCGTGACGATCCACGAGCGTCCCGGCGTGGCGATCTTCGTCTACCAGCGGGTCCAGCCCTGAACGAGGACCTTTCCATGACCGGACGTTTGCCGCAGGCCGGACCCACCGGCTCTTGACGACGGTTTCTGTTGTCAGATAGTCTGCTTTCGGTTCTGCGTCCTTGCCGGGCTGCCCGACGATAACGAGTTGGCGGCCAGCTTGGGCCTCAGTCGGCTGCGTCTGCGGGAGGCGACCAAGGCCCTGGAGTTCTTGGGGGATCGTGCAAGCAGAGGTTTTTGAGGCACCAGCCAATCCGCACGCCGACGGGCGGTGTTTGCTGCGGTTCTGGGCGGTGGATTATCTGGCGGAGGTCTGGCGGAACGGCTCGCGCATCGGCCAGCACAAAGGCGGCGAGTTGCCGTTTGTGCTCGATGTCAGCGAAGCGATTCGCGCCGGCGGCAAGAACCGGCTGGCGGTCCGCGTCCTGAATCCCACCCATGAGCCGATCGACGGCATTGTGCTGAGCGAAACGCCGCACCGGAACAAGGTCATCAGGAACCGCAACATCCACGTCGGAGAGCCGTCGGGGCCTTGCCACCAGAAGATCGGCGGCAAGTTGTGGACGTAACCCGAGGGCCAGTTGCAGCCGATGTGCATGAACTTGACGCCGCCGCGGGCCAGTTTCGTGGCCAGGACGCGCGACTGCGAAGGGACATCCGTGGTCTTGGCACTGCGCGCCAGCGGCAGACAGGCGGGGCCAGCCGGAAATGACGGCAACAGCACAAACATCGTCATCACCGTCGCAAGAGGGCGGTTCATGCGTCTTCTCCCCGCGGTGAACAAGGGGACGAGGGCAATCTTGTTCGGCACGCTTCTTGCTTAGGTAGGCATCCTCGCCGCTCGCCGGCGAGTGTTTCAGGTTACGTGGCTACGAACAAGCGTCCATCTCGAACGACCGTGATCCCCGACGCTTGCCGTCGGGAGATTCAGGATAGATGGCTGACATCGTGATACCGCCAATTAGCCTGACGCACTCGTCGGCGAGCGGCGACGATCAAAGGGTGAGTTGCCCTCGTGGCCCGTTTTCCTCAAGGACTCGACGTCAAGCGTCGAGGATGCGTACCACTAGCAACCGCTGTGCCGAACAGTATTGGGACGGGGATCCTTCCGCAGTTCCCAGCCGCGAATGCTCTCACTCGGCCGGGCTGAGTCGCACCGCCTCCAGGCTCGCCTGCTCGCGATTGCCCTCGACGAGCGAGACCGCGATGGTGTGCCTGCCGGGCTTGTGAAAGGTCAACAGCCCCATCGGACAGGCATGGTAGACCGGCGAGGAGTTCTGCTGGTTCTGCAGTCGCACGCCCTCGTCAGTCTCGATCCGCCATGCCAGTCGGCCTTCGCCTTTGTAGGTCAACTCCAACCGGTAATCGCCAGCTTCGCAAACGTCCACTGACCAGACCGCCTGGCCAGCGTCACTCCACTTGCGCACCTGGTTGGCGAACTTCACGTTCAAGGGCGCTTGGTCGCCGGGGGCTCCGGGGCGATGTTCTGGATCAATCGCGGCACGTAGCCGTTGAAACGACCGTCGGGCGAGGGGCCATTGGGTTTCATGGCAGCAATCGCCTGATGCAAACTGGCGGCTTTCTCGCCCAGCGCCTCGATGGCAGCCAGTGCGGACATCGAGACCAACACGCCGTTCTGCGCCGGTGCCGCCAGCGAACCGAGCGTCTCGACCGCCTGCTCTCGAACCGCTGCAGGACCGTATTCGGCCAGCGTTTGAGCGGCAACGATCCGCACCGCCGGCGACTCGTCCTGCAAGGCCGGCTGTAACGCGGCCAAATTCGCCGTCACCGCACGCTCGCCCCGCATCAGCAGGCCCAGCGCCGCCCAGTAACGCACGGCGCTGTCGGGATCTTTGAGCAGTTCGAGCAGTTGGGGAACCGCCTCGACATGGAGATTCGAGGCCAATTCGGCGGCGCCGACGACGTGGTCGAAGGGGTATTGGGCGGGATCGCGAGCCAGTTCATAGGGTGTGCTGTCGGCAGAGCGGCTATGGAGTTCGATCTCCGGCAGGAAACTGATATCCCGCACCCGCGCCAGGTGCTCGCGCTGGGCCGCGCGGAGCTGCTTCAAGATGCCCTGATGCTCCGCGGAGTCCGCCAGGTTGTGCACTTCGTCCGGATCGTCTTCCAGGTCATACAGCTCCTCGGCAGCCTTCGGGACACGCCAGAAGATCGACTGCGCGTCGTTCGTGCGGCCGTCAACGAACCATTGGTGCCAGAGGTGGGTCGTGGGCGTCTGGAACTGATAGGCCACGCGCTGGGCCTGAGAGACGTGCGGGAAGAAGTTTTTGAGGTAGAGATAACGCCCGTCGGTCACGCTGCGGACCAGGTCCATCCGCTCGTCCATCCGTCCGCGTTCACCGTACAGGTACTTCGGCGGTTCGCTCTGATACGGCCCGGCAAAGGCGTGGCCCTGCATCCACTCGGGCGGCTTGATCGCCGCGATGCTCAACACCGTCGGGGCGAGATCGACGAACGACACCAGCCGCTCCGACCGGCCGCCGGGCTGGTATTCCCGCGGCGCCAGGTGCTGCCACTGGGGCGGGAAGTAGACCACCATCGGCACGTGCAGCCCCGAGTTGCACGGCCAGCGTTTGCTGCGCGGCATGCCGCTGCCGTGGTCGCCGTAGTAGAACACGATCGTCTCGTCGGCCAGTCCGGCCGCGGCGAGTTCCTGGAGATGTCGGCCCGCATCGGCATCGGCTTCGCTGACTTTGTCGTAATACTGCGCCCAGTCCTCCCGCACCTCCGGCGTGTCCGGGTGATAGGCGGGAACACGCACGTCAGCTGGTCGAGTGATCTGCGTGTGGGGACGCGTGCGGATCTGGCTCTCGTGGCTCTTCGTGGAATTGAAGATCGCGAAGAACGGCTGTCCCTCGCCGCGGTTCTTCCAGGTCGCTTTGCCGGAAGATTCATCCCACAGCGTCCGCGGCGCGCGGACGTTGTAATCCGTCTTGCTGTTGTTCGTACAGTAGTACCCCGCCTCGCGCAGGTACTGCGGATACAACTTCATCCCCTCGGGCAGCGACACCATCGACCGCATGTGCAGACCGCCGCTGCTGGACGGGTACACGCCAGAGATAATCGCTGTGCGAGCCGGCGCACAGACCGGCGCGGTCGACCATGCACGCTTGAACAACATTCCCTTGGCGGCCAGCGCGTCGACATTCGGGGTGCGAGCCAGTTGGTCGCCGTAACAGCCCATCTCGGGACCATGATCTTCGCTGGTAAGCCAGAGAATATTCGGGCGCTCGGCGGCCAGGGCCTGGCCGCACAGGAGCGTGCAGAGCACCAGCGAGGCAAGCGTTGCAAGGATACGCGTCATGTCTGTACTCGCAATTTGTGAAAGTCAACTTGCTACGGTTTGGGGGTGACCCACCACTGGTGCATGTTCGTCTTGGCTCCCGAATAGCTGATGTCGGCGTGGATCAGCAGCCTTTCCGGAGTCTGGGGATCGTACTTGCCGATGACCTCGTTGGCGGAGTAGCAATCGCCGCCGCCGGGAGTCTGCAGTCGGCTCATCAGCACAATCCCCTCGTCCCAATGGATGCCATCCCGCGACGAGTAGAGCACGAAATGGCCCGGACCGGGGTCGTCGCCGACCCGCTCCCGCGGGTAACTGCCGCTGCGCCCGTGCATAAAGTACCACGGGCCCAGTTTTCCGGACATTTGCAGATTGCGGATTCCCTTGGCAAAGTGCGTGGTCCGCACGTCCGACCAGGTGCGTCCGCCGTCCGTGCTGATCACGTAGGGGATGTTTTGTTCCGCCGTCTGATCCTCTCGTTTGAAGTGCGCATTGTAGCTGTAAACGATGATTTGGCCGTCATCGAGCGCGCCGGCAGCCCAGTAGTAGTGGGCCTGCTCGAAGGGCAGCACACTCCGCTGGCGGAACGATTCCCCGTTGTCAGCGGAAACCCACAACGTATGCGGTCCTCCCGGGGTCATGTCGGACCCGCCGCCTCGGAAAACAAGGAATACTTCGCCGCCATGCACAAACGCCGTGTCCATCGTATAAGCAATCTCATCGACCGTCGCCGATTCGTCAAACTCGCGCGGCCCCTGCCACGTATGCCCGTGGTCGTGGCTGAGAAAATAAACCGGCGCCCGCTGCTTCTGCCATTTCTCGTTGGCATACCGTATCACGGTCGCGATCAGCGTCCCGTTCGGCGCGGTGATGACCGAGTACACCAAGGCGGAATGCACCTCGTCTCCCTCCCACATCCGCTTGGAATACTCGAATACGACGGGATCGCTCCACGTTTGACCGCCATCGGTCGAGCGCCGATATTCGGACCAGCCTGCCGTGCCATGACCGTTCAGATTGTCGGCGCCGATGCCGGTCACGCTGTAGAAGGCGACAATGTCCCCGTTGCGGCACTCGGCAAGCGAGTTGTTGCCGTGGCCGGAACGGTCTTCCGGTTGCCGGTCCACGAACAACACGCCCGTGTTGGGGATGTCCGCCGGACAGATGGAAAACGGCTTGTCGTCAGCAGCACGGGTCCGGTTTCGTGCGGCTCGAGCGTCCTCGAATCCCGCCACGACCACCCATTTCCCGAACTGATAGGACTCGCCGGCGGCAACTTGCTTCTGGTAGACGAGCACCTGATCAATCGGCTTGCTTCCGAACAGCTGGAAGCGGTCCACCTCCAGCGGCGCGAACCCCTGGGCCTCGATCGCCTCGGTTTGCGAGCTGGCGCTGGGAATGGGGTGAGGCGTGAGCAGGATCAGGCGTCCGCCTTGCACCACGTCGAAGCGGGTGGCATCAATCGAACTCCTCAGAAACCGCTCCCCTGCCAGCTTGGCCGGGCATTCCGCCACCCGGTAGTCTCGATCCGTGAACAGCACCGCGCCGGATCGGAACCACAGCACCTCGGATGCCGATTCCCCCTGAATTTCGATCACCGCGCGATCCGCAGCGTGTACGTGGCAGGGGAGCATCCTTCCCATTGCCAGCAACACAAGAAGGATACTCGTCCGGTAGATTTTCAGTCTGCTCATCATGCGTTCTCCTTTGACAAACCGCCCGATCGTCTTCCGGGGCAGGCTCCGCCGTACGTCGGTCCGCTGCTGGTACAGCCGATTGCGACCGCAGCAGAACCAGCAATTGTAATATCCTCCTGCCCAAGGGAATAGACCGTTGAAGGCAGGATCACGTGAGCGGCAAAGACAATCGTTATTGACGCGGTGGAAGGGTTTCGGTAGGTTGCTGTACCAGGGCCGGTTCAAGTCCTTTCCGGTACAGGAAGGCGACCATTTCTACCAAACTCACGGCTGTGCGGCGGAGTGTGCAGCGTGGGAATCCATTCGGCGCCCCGTCTTGGTCCGACGACATGGTCTGCCGCCTGGGGTTGGAAAGCACCCTTCGCCCTCCAGGCGGCGCCAAAAAGCACAATAACGGTTCCTGACACCTTTTATTCGCACTGCTGACCAGCAGCGACGGAAGCTACGTGGAGCTTTACGACCTGAAATCGGACCCGTTCGAGAAAAACGATTTGAGTGGCTCACAGCCTGACGTCGTCAAGGAACTGCTCCGGAAAGTGGAGGAATGGCAGGCCACACTCCCGGCGCAACCAAGCGGAGCCGTCTTCTCCAAAGAGCGAACGAATCAGCGTTTCTTTGTGCCATAGAAACGAAACGACCGTACGCCGGCATGCACGGCGCCAAGGGCAGCGACAGGCATCCTCGACGCTTGTCGTCGAGTCCTTGAGGAAAACGGGCCACGGAGGCAACTCGCAGAAAGTCGCCTTTGATCCTCGCCGCTTGCCGGCGAGTGCTTCAGGCTAATTGGCGGTATCGCGATGTTAGCCATCGTGCCAGCAAACTTGCAGGAGGGTTGCAATCTTGGCGGACGAGGTTCAGAATTGCTATCCGTGACGCCGGACAATACTCGCCAATTCCGCCAACAGCCCGCCATCTTTTGCGGCCCGGCCCGAGGCTTTACCGGCACTTCGCCCGTCAAACCACCCCCTTGAAGGAGAACCCATGGATCCGGAAAACGCGATACTGACGATCAGCCTGTTCGCCGCCTTTGCCGACGGCGCCAATGACGACCGCGAGCGCGAGCACATCCGCCGCTTTGCCGAAACACTCGGCAGCGCTGCGCCGGACCTGCCGCGCCTGTACCAGGACGTGCTGTTGCGCCGGGTCAGGCTGAGCGATGCGACGCAGGCTCTCGGCGATCTCGGCCAGCGCCAGTTCGCCTATGAAATGGCCGTCTGCGTCTGCGATGCCGATGGCGTGCAGGGCGACGGCGAGCGGCGATTTCTGGCCGAGCTGAAGACCCTGCTCGGGCTGGCTGGCGACACCGAGAGCAGTACCTTTGAACGCCAGGCCGACGAACTGGCCGCTGCCGCCAGCTTCATTCCGGCACGGCCCGCTGCACCGGTCACGCCAACCGCCGCCCCGGCGGTCCCGGTGGCGGCGCAGCTTTTGGTCAGCGAGGCGGAGCTGGACAAGTCCATCCTCAACTATTCCATCCTCAACGGCGCGCTCGAACTGCTGCCGCAGTCGTGGGCTTCGGTGGCAATCATTCCGCTGCAGATCAAGATGGTCTATCGCATCGGCAAGGCCTATGGCAACGAGCTGGACCAGGGACACATCAAGGAATTCCTGGCTACCGTCGGCGTCGGCCTGACTTCGCAGTATCTCGAACAGTTCGGCCGCAAGTTGCTCGGCGGCCTGCTCGGCAAGGTGGCCGGCAGAACGGTGGGCGGCATCGGCCGCGCTGCCACCGGCGTCGCCTTGTCCTTCGCCACCACCTATGCCCTTGGACACGTCGCCAAACGCTACTATGCCGGCGGCCGGCAGATGAGCACGCGGTTGCTGCAAGACTCGTTCCAGCAACTGCTCGGCCCGGCCAAGCAGATGCAGAGCCAGTATCTGCCGCAGATCCAGCAGAAGGCCGGCAGCCTCGACGCCGGCCAGATCATGGCCATGGTGCGCGGCAACGGCATCTGATGCCGGCGGGCCGGCGGCCACCGCCGGCCCATGTTTCCAGCGATGCAGACTGCCCCACCCGCAACCATGTGCGGATCAACAGAGTAAAACGGAAGTGCTTTGGGATCCCTCACCTATCGTGGTTCGGGTCACGGCATTGACTCGAGGAGCGGAATCGCTGACGATTCAACAGAAAGGGTTGGGTTTACGGCATGAAGAGAACTCCGTTGCGAATTCGCTTCGTACTTGCAGCTGTTAAGCGGTTTATGCAAAGGCATTTTGTCCTCCTGGCCGTGCTGTCGCCGGCGCTTGCTTCGCCGCTGCAGGCCGAGGTAACCCGCGACGATGTGCTCTCGATCCAAAACGGCCGCTTCTTTCTGGACGGCCGCCCCTTTGCCGAGATCAGCTTCAACAAATTCGACCTGTTCTGGCAACTGTACGGCGAACTGGCGGCGGGCAGAACGCTCGACGCCGCCAACCCGATGGTGCAGGCTCAGGACAGGGCCTTGCGCGATCTACACGAGATGGGGTTCCGCACCATTCGCATCTTCGCTCTACCTTGGGGGCCCAGCGGCCCGGCGGCGTATGCCGACCCGGCCAAACGCAGAACCCTGTACGCGGCCCTGGACAAGACCGTGGAACTTTGCGACCGCTACGACATCCGTTTGGTCTGGTCCCTGGGCGCGGCCACGTTCACCGACACCCGGCTTGAACCCGGCAAGGGCTGGGTCTTCGGCGAGGAACAAGAGCGCGAGTTGATCTCGAACCGCGAGTCCCGCGGCCGGAAGCTGCTCGACCAATACATCGACGAGACGGTGACCAGATACAAGCATCGCAAGACGGTCCTGATGTGGGAGATCTCCAACGAGGTGACGCTTTCGGCCGACATCGGCGACCGCAACCGGGTCTTTCAGGGCCAGCGCATGCCGACGTTGAAGGAAGTCGCCGGGTTTTTCGACGACGTCGGCCGCCGGATCAAGGCCAACGATCCCCTGCGGCTGGTCAACAGCGGCGGCTCGCACATGCGCGAGAGCCAGTGGCACCTGTACCAGCGGCAGGGCTGGAAGAAAGACTCCTTCGAGGAACAGTTCCAGTGCTTCCAACTCGTCTACGCCAACTCCGCCGTGGACGTGATCGACGTTCATTCGTACCCGAACAACATGCCGGGGTATCTCATCCGCGGAGACGACGGCAAGGAGGCACTGCTCGACCATCGGGGCTATATGGCGATTGCCCGGCGGTTGGGCAAACCGCTGATGATCGGCGAGCTTGGCCTGCACGCGGCCGTCAAGACGGAAACGAAGATCTGGGACCAGACGCCGGACTATTTCGAGAGCTATGACGACCTGGCCGCTGCGAAGCCCCGGGGTCGAGAAGACCTTGAACTCGATCATCGACGCGGGCGTCCCCCTGACTTACTGGTGGTGTTACCAGTCGGATCGGCCCACGGACCAGGGCCATCGCCAGCGGTTCGACATCGACCGCCACCGCAATCCCGAACTGCTGGCTTGCTTCGTGGACGCCAATCAACGCCTGAAGGACGAACTGGACGCCCGGAATTCTCAATCATCGACCTGTGATTGACGGCGTGCGTGATCGGGATGATCAAATCCTTCCAAACGCGTGATAAAGTGAAATCAGCCGACGGCCAACTGGTTCGAGCACTGTTGGGGATCACCGTGCTGCTGGCGGTTCCCATCGTTCCGTTCTTGATCTTCGGGGCCGCATTGGAGGAACGCATCACCGATTGGCTGGATGCCCAGTTTTCTCCCGGCTTCGTCGCCGTAGCGGTAATCGGGTTGTTGGGGAGCGACATCCTGCTGCCGGTGCCATCCAGCGTGGTGAGCACGTTTGCCGGCCAAAGGCTGGGATTCTGGGGAGGCACTGGAGCTTCCTGGTTCGGAATGACCGCCGGAGCAGCAGTGGCCTTCGGACTGGTTCGCCTCCTGGGACGGCCCTTGGCAAGGCGGCTGTCCGGCGACCAGGAACTGGCCCGGGCGGATGCGTTAGCGTCGCGTTGGGGAATCTACGTGTTGGTCTTGGCGCGGCCCGTCCCCGTGCTGGCCGAAGCCAGTATCCTGCTGATGGCCACGACGCGTCTGGCCTGGTGGCGGTTCTTGACGGCCGTCGGGCTCAGCAACTTGGGAATCGCCGCCGCCTTTGCGACGCTAGGCGACCGCGTCCAATTGCCGATCGCCGTCGTCGCGTCGATTGCCCTGCCTCTGGCTGCGGCTTGCCTGGCACGGTGGGCTTGGCCCAGCGTCAGGGAACCGTAGACGGGCATAACGTTCCGCCCGACGGGGGGCTTGTAATCCAGGGCCAAGCCATCGCGGTCCCACCACAAGATCTGCACTCGATCGCAACCACGGCTGAGAAACGGAAACAAGTGCCCGTCCCGAGGATCACGATGGAACACTTGCTGCACCAAGGCAAACAACCCGTCGAAGCGCTTACGCTGGTCCGTGGTGGCGTCCGATGAGCCGCTGGTTTTGCACTTCATCGAGAAAGGCCAGCATGTTTTCCAACGGCGTGTCGGCGGCGACGGCGTGAGCCGGGGCGAAGATGTAGCCGCCGTCGCGGCCCAATTCCAGCAGCCGGCGGGTCTCCTGACGCACCTCGTCCGCGGTGCCGTGGGGCAATGTCTGCTGGGTGGACAGTCCGCCGTGAAAGGCCACGCGCCCCCGGTACTTGGGAATCAGGTTCCCAACGTCCAGCACTTCGGGCTGGAAGGGATTGATGCAGTCCACGCCCAGCCCGATCAGGTCGTCGATCAACTCGGCGATGTCGCCGCACGAGTGGATGACCTGGTACTTGCCGGCCTGCCTGGTCAGCTGGTACATCCGCTGGACGCGCGGTCGGAGAAAATCGTCCCACAGCCGCCGGCCCAGGATCAGCCCCCGCTGCTGGCCCCAATCATCGCCATAGTAGATGGCGTCGATGTCATAGGTCAACGCCTGGCGAGCACGCTCGAGGTTATACTGGCAGATGCGGTCGAACAATTGATGCACGAAATCCGGATACTCGATCATGTCGAGCATCAGATTCTCCATCCCGCGCAGGGTCCACGCCCGCTCGAACAGGCTAAAGCCGATACAGTACATCCGGAAACAGTCGCCGGACTGCGCGAGTTTGTCCGGGATGTCGCGAAAGTACAGGTCGTCACACGGATCGGGGAACTCGTAGCCGCTGAGCGTCGGCTCGGGCAGGACACAGTTCGCTACGTTGCCGATGTCTTTCTCGATACTCCGGTCCCAGATCACGCCGAACGGGTCCTGGAAGCGGTCTTCGCCCAGTGGCGTCACGAAGCCTGTCGAGTGGCCCAGTTTGACGAAATGATTGCCGATCGCCGCATCGAGATCCTCCGTCCCCAGATGCGCCGCCAGCCGGGCCCGCGGTTCGACCGTGAATCCGCAGTGCCAGGGGACATAGGGCGGCCGCTGGCCATCCAATACCAACTTGACCACTTCGCGTCGGTTCATCCGGGCAACACCTCCGCGCCGTCGGCGGCGCTGACGGGATAGACCTCGGGCGTCATGCCGGTCTCGGCGACGTACTGCCGCTGGACGTGGGCCACAAACGGCTCCAGCTCGCCTTCCTGCACGAAGGCCACCAGACAGCCTCCAAAACCGGCGCCCGTCTGCCGCGCACCGATCACGCCTGGCGAGCCGAGCATCGCGCGCATCATCGCATCCATGGCCGGCGCGCCGATCTCGAACAGATCCCGCGCGCCGGCATACGAGGCGGCGGTCAGCCGCCCGATCGCGGCCCGGTCGTTCTGCGTCAGGGCGTGCGCCAGCCCCCCAACCCGGCCGCTTTCCTCGATGATGAACCGGCAGCGGCGGGCCACCACGGGCGACAACTCGCGCTCGCGCCGCGCGAACTGCTCGATACTCACATCGCGGAGGTACGCCACGCCCAGCTGCCGGGCGCCTTCTTCGCATTGCGCGCGGCGTTCGCCATATTCGGAGCCGGCCAACTCGCGGGGCGCACACGTGTTGCAGATCACGATGTGGACATCCGTCGGCAGCGGCGCATTGCGGTGTGTCAGTTGCCGGCAATCCAGGACCACCGCCGTGCCGGCTCGCCCCAGGATCGACGAATACTGGTCGAGGATGCCGCATTGCATGCCCACGATTTCATTCTCGGCACGCTGGCACAGTTTCGCCAGCCGGACCGGCTCGACATTAAAACCGCCGAGTGCTGCCAGCAGCACCGCCGTCGCCGCTTCGAGCGCCGCCGACGAACTGAGTCCGCTACGGAGCGGCACCGTGCTGTGGATGACGGCGTCAAAGCCGGTCAGGGGAAAAAAACCTTCGCGGTGCAGGATCATGGCGACACCCTGCACGTAGCGGGCGAAGCCGGTAGTGGTCGGCGCCGGATCGTCCAGGTTGAATTCCGCTGCTTCGTCCAGGTTCAACGAAACCAGCCGCACCCGCCGGGCGTCGGTTGGGCGAGCGGCGATCCACGTGTCGCGGTCGATGGGCAACGTCAGCACAAAGCCCTGGTTGTAGTCGGTGTGGCTGCCCATCAAGTCCACGCGGCCCGGCGCGCGGACCCACTGCGTGGGCTCGCTGCCGTAACACTGGGCGAACACTTGGGCGAGTTGGGCTCGGCGCGGGTCGAACATGAGAATCCATCCTTTCGGTTCAGGCAGCCGTTGAACATACCAACCGGGATGGTTGCCGCCAATGCGACGTTCCGGAAATGACGTCTTCCCAAAACGACATCCCAAAACGGACGGCCTCTTGGCTCGACCACGGGAAACGCCTATCATCGCCAATACGGCCGAAGGTTACCGATCGCGTCCGCGTCGATGGGATGATCGAATTGACCGTGAACGGGACGACGACGAGTCTGGTCCCACCACCCCCCTTGCCAAGAGGAATCCCCATGAACACGAACAACCAGGGACCAGCGTTGCCTTCCGCATGCGACTGTGGCTGCAGCCGGCGCGATTTTCTCACGACCGTCAGTCTCGCGATGGGCTCGATGGCGTTCGTTTCGGCGGACAGCGCGGCTGGCACAATCCCTCCGCCGGCGGCTGGGCCGAAGCAAGCGGCAACCGTGCGGGTCGTGTTTCTCTATCCGCCGTCTCAAGCGTTTGCGGAACAACCGGATGGCTGGTGGAGTTGGCCGGGCAACGATTTCGACGCCGAAGGCCGACAGAAACAGTTCACGACCGCGCTCCGCGAGATGGAACAGACGCTGGGCATGAAACTCGACGTCGAAGAAAAACCCATCGGGGACGATGCCGACGCGCAACGGCTGGCGGAGCAAATCCAGACGGAAAAGCCCGACGGCTTGCTGCTGGTCATGTTCTACAACAACAGCTTGAAGCACGCCGATCTGTTGCTCAAAGCGGCCGACACGGCCGAGATTCCCATCGTCTTCTACATCGGACTGGGCGTCAAGCACGGCTCGATCCGCCAGTACCGCCGCCCGGGCGTCTATCTGATCCAGTCGCTGGACAACTTCGATGCCATCGAGTACGGCCTGCGGATGATCAACACCAAGCGACGGATGAGCCAAAGCCGGTTGTTGAGCATTACCGAGGCGCCGGAACCGCGCGAGGGCATCGAGTCGTTTTTCGGCACGACGGTGCGGGTGATCCCGTTTGCCCGCTATGCCGAAGAGTTCCAGAAAGTGACGCTGGACGACGCGGCTCGCCGGCTGATCACCCAGTTCACCGCTGGGGCACAAGAGCAACGCGGCATTACCCCCGAGGCGTTGGAGAATGCCGCCCGGGCGCACCTGGCGCTCACCAAAATGCTGGCCGACGAGCAAGCCGACGGCTTGACGATGAACTGCCTGCGGCGCGGCATGCTCAAGCCGTGCATGAGCTTCGCGACGCTCAACAACCAACTGATTCCGGCCACCTGCGAGAACGATTTCCCCGCCATGTACACCCAGCTGTTGGGCAGCCTACTGACCGGACGTCCCGGCTTCCAGCACAATCCGTGCTACGACACCGAGAAGAACCATTACTACGGTTCGCATTGCACCTGTCCTACCAAGCTGTACGGTCCCGACGGTCCCGAGCTGCCGCACCTGCTCCGCCGCTTTGCGCACACCAACGAAGGAAGCTGCGCGATCCAGGTATTCTGGAAGGAAGGCGACCCGGTGACCATGATGCGTTACTATCCGGGCGACCCGCCGGCGTTGGACGTCTACGCGGGCAACGTGGTGGTCTCGCACCCGATGCCTCCGGCCGGCGGTTGCACGACGAACGTCGAGATCGAACTGACCGACCGTCGCGACGCCTGCGAGGTGACGGGGCATCACAATCTGCTGTTCTGCGGCGACTTTGCCCGCAAGTTCCGGCTGTTCGCCCAATTGTACAAGATGAAACTGGCCGAGACCGGTTTCGCAGGTCCTTGGCCAATGTGAAAGCGAATTGGAATTCGCAGGCGTTGGAACGTGACGCCACACATCCTTGGACGGAATGATCTTGCGCTGGGCAACACGCAGCGACGCTCGGGCAGCGACACTGGGCAGCGACGTTGTCACGTTTCGCTGCGTGTTGTGGCCTTGTCGGCGATTGTTACCGGCGTTCGTCGCCGCGGCGCGAGACCATCGGGCCGGCGGGTTCCATGCCGTCCGCGGGCTTTTTGAGCAGACAGCCGGCGACGTACCAGCCGTTGTCTTCCGATTGGACGAACAGCCCGGCGGGGCCCAGATAGACACGGACCTTTTCATAGTCCGGCATCTTGTCGCCGCGAATCTGCTGTTCGCGCAAGACGCCCTTCTCGTCCGGGCCGAACAGGCGATTCAAGACGCTGCCCAACAGCGTTTCGGACTCGGGCATCTTACCCGTTCGAATCAGCTCGTAGGTGGTATAGTATTCCTTGTCGGTTCGCGTGAAATATCGCACAGCGTCCCGGCCGGCGCCGATTTTCGTCAAGGCGTGATCGATCATCACAAAGTCCTTGGTGGTCTCCAGCGTCTGTTGGCTCGCGCCGCGATTGACGATTTCTTCGATAAAGTCCACGTGGGACGCCACCAGCAGTTGGCCGAAGCCCACCGTAAACGCCGCGTGGGTCAGCAGCGGTCGCTCGCCGTCCTCTTCCTCCTCGTCCGCTTCGAATTCGCCGAAACCAGCCCCGGCGATGTCCAATTCTTCCACCTCGGCCGGACTCTGGTCCTCGATGATTTCCCAGACGGTATACTTGCCGATGACGCGGCTCTTCGCTCCCGGATCGGCCTTCATCGCTTTGTCCAATGTCGCTTGCACGGCTGCGGGGTTTTTGACTTCCAAGGCCAGCAGCCAGCGCTCGCTGGTTGTGGAAATTGGCAGCCGGTAATCGCTGAAGAACACCATCCGTTCGCCCAGGTGTTTGACCAACCCCTGGCGGATATCCACTCGCGGACCGTTGGGATCGTTCTTGAGGCTGTCCATGATGTCTTCGAACACGGGCGCCCCGGCGACCTCGTCGACCAAGGTCTGGGAGTACTCGAACGCTTCCTGCATCTTCCAATTCAGCGTCAGGTAGTTCGTTGTTTGATGCGGCAACCAAGCCGGCGGCGCTAAGGCGTCGCTGTTGGGGAATTTCAACATCCGGGCGGCCAGATTGTACGGCTCGCCACTGGGGTTGACGGGCGGGGCGTAGATCGAAGTGCGATGCAGCAACTCGTGTTCGCCGGTCGAGAACTGGACAAAACCGCCCAGCCCCTGGATGGCCGAGAAGCCTTGGTTGGCCAGCACCTTGAGCAGGTCCGTTCCGCGTTTCTTCCGTCCGCCAGTCGAAGCCCGCAATGTTTCCACGTAGCCAAACGGCTCGACAAACCAGCGGATGTGCGGTTGCGCGTCCCCGGCCCCCGCCTGGCAGCGGCTCATCGTGGCTCGATAGGCCGCGTCATCCTTCAACGCCTTTTGCTGGGGATCCAGGATCCGCGTCAGGATTTCCTGGGCAGCGCCCTCGTGATCCACCGCGACCAGAAAGTCGCCGTGTTGAAAGTAGACGGCCTGCTCCGACTGCGTCTCGCCCCGCTGCCGTGGCATGACGTACACCGTCAGCACGACACCTTGCACCGATTTGCGTGACTGCTGGGCTTTCTTGCCCTTCATCCTTTCCGCCACCGTCGCCAGCAACTGCTTGGCTTCCTCCGACTTGCCGGTGACGTCCACAATCAGCGCCAAGGCGTGCTGTTTGGCGTCGCCACCCGGCTGAATTGTCGCCAAAACGACCTCGCCACCGTAAACGCCTTGAAGATCTTCCGGTTTCAAACCCAGCCGCGAATCGGTGCGTCCCAGCTTGGTCTCGATCTGCTGTACCAGGTCCTCCACAAACGTCTTCATGTCCGGATCGTTGACCAACTGGCCCATCTGCGTTTTGTTGAAGTCTTGTTTCAACCGCTCCGCGTCCGGCACCGACAAAAAACCCTTAGTCGTCGGAGGCAGCAGGCTGTCGATGGGACGAGCCGCCAAGCATGGCTCGGTCCCCAGCAGCAGAGAAAGGGCAAGTAAGACAACCAGCAGAAACGCAGATCGAGGCACGTCAAGTCTCCTTGTATCGGCAAACATCCAACGAAAAACCAGCTGACAGGCAAACCGCACAGGCGCAGCGGACCGGCATCAACTCCGACCGCAGGCCCCATATCATACCCGCGTGAGGCCCTCTGGGAAATGCTGAAAAAAGTGCGCAAAGTGCCCCTGCTGCTAGCACGGATTCTTCAGGCCATAGGACGGATTGGCCGATGCGTTTCTCGGCCCAGACTTTTGTTGACCATGCCTGGATTGGAAGGCCGCCAAAAAACGGTTCCTGGCGTCCGACACCCCAGTTGCCCATCACTTTGCCCGCATATTATCCCGAACCGGTTGCCCAACCTGAAATGTCCAGTTTTGCGGTGTCTGTTTCAAATCGTCCGATTCCAGAATCCCATGACTGGGGCGATAATGCTGGATTTATCGTCCGGACGGTCTGTAGGGCTTGCGTCAGAGTGGCGAAGTAGTCAAGGAATTTCGCCCGTTGGCGTTTGCCTAAAGTTTGTGCAAGTGGGTTGCCTGTTCGTTGACAGCTATCTGTAAGCTACATAGCATGAAGGGATTGTTTTCTTGAGCGAACAGGATCTCGCAACCAGAGGCCGACGTTGACTAGTCCCAGCCGAAGCGGAGTGTTTCAACAGGCGACGGATCGCCGGGTCGAGCGTTTTACCGAGAGCATCAGCTTTGACCGGCGGTTGTACGCGCACGACATCGTCGGCTCGATCGCCCATGCCCAGATGCTGGCCGCCGTGGGCTTGATCTCGCCAACCGAGGCCCGGCTGATCGAGGCCACGCTGCTGACGATCCGACAGGAGATCGAGGACGGGCGGTTCGAGTACCATGTGGAATTGGAAGACATCCACATGCATATCGAGCAGGAATTGATCGGCCGACTCGGCGACACAGGCCGCAAGCTGCATACGGGCCGCAGCCGTAACGATCAGGTATCAACGGACTTAAGGCTCTGGGTTCGGGATGCCTTGGACCGCGTGGACCGAGCCGTTTGGGAGCTGCAAAAATCGTTCGTCCAGCGTTGCGAGCGCGACGCGGACGTGATCTTGCCCGCGTACACTCATTTGCAGCGGGCGCAACCGGTACTGGCAAACCACTATTGGCTGGCGTACTGCGAAAAACTCGAACGCGACCGGCAACGACTGGCCGATTGTCGAAAAAGGGTCAATGTCTGCAGCTTGGGTTGCGCGGCTGTGGCCGGAACGACCTTGCCGATCGATCGCCATGACGTGGCTCGCCGGCTGGGGTTCGACGGCGTGGCTGCCAACAGTCTGGACGTGTCCAGCGATCGGGATTTCGTGTTGGAGTCGGCGTTTGTGTTGACGTTGATTGCCGAGCATTTGAGTACCTGGGCAGAGGAGTGGATTTTGTGGTCGACGGTGGAATTCAGCTTCCTGAAACTGCCGCAGGAGTTCTGCACCGGTTCGTCGATCATGCCCCAGAAGATCAATCCGGATGTGTTGGAATTGACGCGCGGCAAAACGGCGCGGGTCGTGGGCGATCTGCAGACGTTGCTGGTATTGGTCAAGGGCTTGCCTTTGGCGTACAACCGGGACTTGCAGGAGGACAAGCCGGCCCTGTTTGATGCATTTGATACGGTCGAAGCGTGCCTGACGCTGGCGGCGCCGCTGGTTGCGGGGGCCGAGTTACGGCGTGCGGACATCGCCGAGCGGTTGGACCGCGGCTATTTGGACGCCACGACGTTGATGGAGTACCTGATTCGTCGCGGATTGCCCCAGAGAACGGCGCATCACCTGGTCGGCAGCCTGGTGGCCCGGGCAGCGGCACAAGGCGTACGGTTGGCGGACTTGCCGCTGGAAGAATTCCGCGCGGCGGATGCCACCCTGGACGAGGGTGTTTACGGAGTATTGGGAGTGGAAAACGCGGTGCGGGCCTTTGCCAGCTTTGGCTCGACCGCGCCGCAAGAGGTAGCGAGACAGGTGGAGTGTTGGAAGGTCAAATTGGGATTGAGCGACGGGGAACCAAGATGAAGGTAACACCGCCTGTGGGTTTCACGGCAGCAATCATGTTGGCGCTGGCCGCCGCCGCGCCGTTGGCGGCTCAGGATCCCATCGATCCGTTTGCCGAGGCGCAAGCGGTCCCCTTCGGCGGCGGGGCGAAACCAGCGGCTCCGCAAGCCGCCGCGGCCGCGGAAGCAGCAGCCCCGATTTTGGCGGACGAACGGGATCCCGTGGTCCTGGCCATTCGCGATCGCAATCCGACGACGCCGCCGGAACTGATGTTCGCGGTCCAATCGTTGTTCGACATCGGACGGCCGGAGGAGGCCAAGTTCTATTTGGCAAAGTTGATCGCCGCGCAACCGGACCGCGATCAGTTGGAAGCCTTTCACCGCGAACACGGCACGGGGTTCTTTGCCCGGATGGCGAACGAGCGGCGGATGCGGCCCGAGGCCGAGCAGTTTGCCAAGTTGGTCCAGGACGCGGCTTACACGGCGGCCCGAGATCCGGACCGCGTCAAGTCGCTGGTCGGGCGGGTCAGTGATCCCTCGCCGTTGGTGCGGGCTCAAACCGTCGAGGCTTTGCAGCGTGCGGGGGATGCCGCCGTGGCTCCGCTTTTACAGGCTCTGGCGGACCCTGATCGCCAGGCGGAGCATCCCTGGATTCGCGCAGCGGTGGTCGAGTTGGGTCCGCCGATGATCGATCCTCTGTTGGGCGCGCTGGAGGCGCCGGACGAAGCCCTGCGATTCCAGGTACTCCAAACCCTGGGGCGTCTGGGGACCTCGCGCGCCATACCCTTCTTGATCGGTCCGGCGTTGGACCCCAGCGCGCCGGAAGCGGCGCACCGGGCGGCGGCAGAGACGCTGGCCCAGATCGTCGGCTCGGCGCCGTCTCGTACCGAGGCGATCTCGTACTTGGTTCGCCGCGTCCGCGAATATCTCCAGGGTGCCCTCGCGGGCCCCCTGGACTATCAAGACAACACGGTTTTCTGGCATTGGGATGCGGCGAGCAAGACCAGCCTGCCGCAGACCTACACCGCCTCGGAAGCCTCGCGGATGATGGCCGCCCGCTTGTCGCGGGACCTGATCAAGCTGGCTCCGGAAGATCGCGACGTCCGCCGTTTGTTCCTGCTGGCCAATCTCACCCAAGCGAAAATCGAGGCCGGCTTGGACCAGCCGCTGCCGCGCGGCGAGGGCACGCTTGCCGCCCGCGCCGCGCAACTGGGCGTCGAAGCGGTCGAAGACGCCTTGGCTTATGCGATGCAGAACGATTATCCGACAGCGGCGATCGCGGCCGCCGAGTTGCTGGGCGATCTGGGCGACGCATCGCTGGTACGCTCCGACGACGGCCAGCCGCGGCCGTTGGTCCAGGCGTTGCGTCACAGCGATCGCCGCCTGCGGCTGGCCGCCGCCGACTCGATCATGAAGCTCGACCCGCGCAGCCCCTACCCGGGTTCCAGTTATCTGCCGGAAACACTCAGCTTCTTCATTCGCACGCTCGGCTCGCGGCGCGTCCTGATCGCCCAGCCGCGGGCGGAAAAAGCGCAGACGCTGGTCGGGTTACTGAACCAGATCGGTTACAGCGCAGACGCCGCCGGCACGGGCAAGGAGACATTTCAGTTGGCCGTCAAGAACCCGGATTACGAGTTCCTGCTGATCAGCGACGCCGTGGATTCCCTGAACGCAAACGAGACGATTCAGATGTTCCGCAAGGATCCGGTGACGGCCCGCATGCCGATCGGCCTGATGGCTCGGCAAGAGAACCAGCGGCACGCCGAGGCGAGCGCGGAACTCGGTCCGTTGTTGATCGCCTTCCCGCGTCCGCACGACGTGCGGAGCATGAGTTTTCAAGTGTCGCGAATCGCGGACCTGGCGGGCCACACGCGGGTCGGTTACGACGCCCGCCTGGACCAAGCGGAACGGGCGCTGCAGCACTTGACCCGGCTGGCCGAAAACCAACAGGAGCGGGCGTTCTACGACATGTTCCGCGTTCGTCAGGCGATTCAGGCGGCGCTGGCCACCCCCGGCTTGTCTACCGGCGCCGCTCGCATCATGGGGCTGCTGGGATGCCCTGAATCGCAGCGAAACCTGGTGACGCTGGCCAGCCAACACGCGCGGCCGCTGGCCGAGCGGCAAGCCGCGGCCGAAGCCTTTACGCAAGCCGTCCAGCGCCGCGGCCTGCTGCTGACTCGAGACGAGATCAGCTTGCAGTACGATCGTTACAACCGCAGCGAAGCTCTGGATGTCGGCACGCAACAAGTGCTGGGCGCCGTCCTGGATGCGATCGAACAGCCCAGCCGCCGACGGCTGGAAGAAGAAGGGCTGACGCAGGGACCGGCGGTGGCCGGGCCGCAACCCAATTGAGCCTTGGGCTGTTAGGAAATAACTTCGTAGGGCATGAGCCGAGTGACCTGAAATGCCTGCCTATGGTCCCCCAACGCTGGATGAGAACGGCCCGCCGATTCCCGGTCTGATCGGGAACAGCAAGGCCATGCAGCACGTGTATCGCTTGACGCGGCGGGTGGCCCGCAGCCAGGCCTCCGTGCTGCTGCTCGGCGATACGGGCACCGGCAAGGAGCTGATCGCCACCGCCATCCATCGGCTCAGCAGCCGCAGCAGCGGACCGTATGTCAAGGTGAATTGCGGCGCACTCAGCGAAAGCTTGCTGGAGAGCGAGCTGTTCGGTCACGTCCGCGGTGCCTTTACCGGCGCTGTCAACAACCGCATCGGCCGCTTCGAGGCCGCCCATACCGGTACGATTTTCCTGGACGAAATCAACTCGACGACGCTGCACCTGCAGGTCAAGCTGCTGCGCGTGCTGCAGGAGCAGGAGTTCGAGCGTGTCGGCGACACGCAGACGCAGCGCGTCGACACCCGCGTCATCGCGGCCAGCAACCGCAATCTGCTGGACGAAGTCGAGGCGGAGCGGTTCCGCGAGGATTTGTATTGGCGGCTGAACGTCGTGCCCATCGAAATTCCTCCCCTGCGGCTGCGGCCCGACGATATCCTCGACCTGGTGCATCACTTTCTGCACTACTACAGCGAGGCCAACGACCGCTGCGTGGTGCATGTCCAGCCCGAAGCGCAAGAGGCGCTGAAACAGTACAATTGGCCGGGCAACGTGCGAGAGTTGCAGAACTATATGGAGCGCGCGGTGGTGATGGCCGAGGGCGACGAGCTGACGCTGGACTTGCTGCCGGACACGCTGACCGGAAAGGCTCGCCCTCGCAAGGGCCAGATCCGCGGCGTCAATCTGGACACGCTGGTCGCCGAAGTCGTCCAGCAGGGTCTGGCGGCCGCCGGCCCGGCCGCCGAGGACTTGCACGAGCGGATCGTCAACCGCGTGGAACGAGAACTGATCGTCCAAGTCCTGGACGGTTGCAACCGCGTACAAACCAAGGCGGCAGTCCGCCTGGGAATCAACCGCAACACGTTGCACAAGAAACTAAAAGACTACGAGATCGAAGACACCGACAATCCCTGACCCGCAACGTCCCCTGCCCCGCAACTTCGTTGTACAAGCCCTATTCACATCGGCGGTCGCATCCGCTTGAATGTAGCCTTCGGCCCGACGGCCTGGCGGGGTATGCATTCCAACCTATGAAGAGGACCCATTGATGAACACTCGACTGGCACAGATTCTCGTTATTCTGACGATCCTGACATCTCTTGCCCACTTTGCGGCGGCAGCCAGCCCAAAATACGTCGACCCCCAGCAGGTGGACGCCGACTTTGCGTACCAAGGCGAGTACACGGGGTTAATTCCGGGTACAGGCGACAAGCAGCAGTTGGGCGTCCAGGTGATTGCGCTGGGCAAAGGCCGCTTTGAAGCGGTCGGCTATTTCGGCGGACTGCCCGGCGACGGCTGGAATCGCGAAAAACCGCTTCGCGCCCAAGGCGAAATCAAGGACGGTTTGGTCGAATTCCGGACCGACGACGGCGTGGCCAAGCTGCGAAACGGGGAAATCGCGGTTTGCGAACCGGATGGCAACCAGGTGGGCATCCTGAAAAAGGTCTTGCGCGAAAGTCCCACACTGGGCAAAAAGCCGCCTACTGGCGCGGTGGTCCTGTTCGACGGCACGCCAGACAGTCTGCAGAATTGGCAAGGGGGGCGGATGACCGATGACGGGTTGTTGATGGAAGGCACGACCAGCAAGCAGAAATTCGGCGATCACACGGTGCATTTCGAGTTTCGTTTGGCGTACCAGCCCGAGGATCGAGGGCAAGGCCGCAGCAACAGCGGGATTTATCTGCAAGGGCGTTACGAGGTCCAGATCCTCGATTCGTTTGGCCTGGAGGGCAAAGACAACGAGTGCGGCGGAATCTATTCGGTCAAAGCTCCCGACGTGAACATGTGTTTTCCCCCGTTGTCGTGGCAGACGTTTGATATCGAGTACCAGGCTGCGAAATTCGACGATTCCGGGAAACTGACGGCCAACCCGCGTGCAACGGTGCGGCACAATGGCGTGGTTATCCATGACAGGGTGGAATTGCCGGGCGAGCGGTCCACGACCGCCGCGCCGGTGCCCCCCGGACCGGAAAGCGGTCCGGTTTTCCTACAGAACCACGGCTGTCCGCTTCGATACCGGAATATCTGGGTCTTGGCGCGGTGAAGCATTGGTTGGACGCGGCGTTGGACGCGGCAACGTAGCGCGGATCGGGATTTTATACCGCACGCGGTTAGCATTGGCTCGTTTAACCGCGACCCAACGGGGAGCGCGTCCTTAAACGACGATCGACGAATGTGACATCCTCAACCGCGTGCGGCTTTGCCGCTTAACCTCGTGCCATTCGGACCCGTGCCGGTGGGGTAGAACTCCCCCTTGAGAAATCACCCGTCAAAAAAAACATCTTTTCGGAAAGAACTTGTTGACATCTACGACGAAAGTTGCTCATATTAGAGCAGCGGGTGCCGGTTCCGGTCTCCGCGCTGAAGAAGAAGCTAGTCGGATCTAGCCGGACTCGTTTCTCTTTATTTCTGTTTTCCCTTTTTGGAAGGAGTGTGCAATGAGAAGAAAGTTTGTGGGTCGCGGGTTTACGCTCGTTGAATTGTTGGTGGTTATTGCCATCATCGGAATCTTGGTTGCTTTGCTCTTGCCTGCTATCCAGGCAGCGCGCGAGGCGGCACGCCGCACGCAGTGCAACAACAACCTGAAGAACATCGGGTTGGGTCTGCAGAACTATCACGACACGTACAAGGTGTTCCCGATGGGGGCTATGCATGCGGGGTTGCGCGGCGCTCCAACCCTTGGCCCGTCGTGGCAGTACGGGGTTCTGCCGTTCATGGAACAGCGGAATATCTACGACAAGATCGCGAACACGATCCGTTCGGGTGGTCCGGTGAACACAACGACCGCCTTGTCGAAGACGTTCTCGGCGTTCGTGATGAACGTTGCGATCACGCCTGCGAACAGCCGTCCGTTGGACAGACTGGTTCCGGATTACATGCGTTGTCCGTCCAGCCCGTTGCCCGTCATGACGGACCAGACGGGAAGCATCTGCTTGCCGACGTATGTCGGCATCGCGGGTGGCGTCGATATCCTGCGGACCGACGCGTCGGAGTATGCCACCGTGTTCCCGAATCCGAATCTGTGGGGAGCACCGACGACCACGCGGAATTACCGCAATCGTAATGGTTGCACGCTGGCGGGCGTCGGTGGTGGAACGGGAGCCATCATGACCAACAGTGGGATGCTGCCCGTTGCCGAGCACAAGGGAATGCAGAACTGTACGGACGGCACGTCGAACACGATGATCGTGGGCGAGCAGTCGGACTGGTTGCGTTCCGCGGATCGGAACGATTCGTCGAGGTATCACGGCGATCCCGGTTGGGCAGGAACCGCTGCACCGCCGTGGGATGGAACCGGAACGGACGGCGCGGGCGGCTGGTTGTCCGGTACCTACGTACCCAACAAGATTCCTGAGGGATCCTGCATCACGGCCGCAGTTAGCCCGTGGGATCAGGTCGCCCAGGCGGGTGCTATTTTCAATGTCACGACCGTGCGTTACAAGCCGGACGTGAAAGAAGTCATGCAAGGCGGCGTCGGTCCTGCTCCTGGAGTGCGGGAAGTCAGCGGCTATAACAACCCGCTGCAATCCGCCCATCCTGGCGGTATTCTCGTGGCCTTTGTCGATGGTTCGGTGCAGTTCATCTCCGGCACCACCGACGTAGCTGTGCTGTTGCGTATTGCCATCGCCGACGATGGCCAGACCGTCAAGATCAACTAACGCCAGTTAGTTTCCCATCTTGAGACGAGTCAGAAAGCCCCGCTGAATCTTCGGGTTCAGCGGGGTCTGTTTTTTTCGACGGCGGTCAACTCGGCGAGCCAGACTCTGGAATCCGGTGGAAACGAAAGGAAGAGGACAGTGGATCGGGGCACGTTCGACGGTACAATTCGGGCGTTCAAGCACCGCAAGCCATTTCGGCCGTTTACCGTGGCGATGGTGAACGGAGACAGGTTGGAAGTGGATCATCCGGACGCTTTGGCGGTTCGAGACGGCGTGGCCCTGTTCGCTGCGCCGGGGGGCGTGCCTGTGATCTTCGATTACGAAGGCGTGAGCCAAGTGATCGGGGATTTGGTCGAGCGACTTCCGTCGTGACGTGAGATGCATATTCGACAACCACGACGCATTCCTCGTGAACTAACAGAACCCTCCAAGAGGAGCTTGGAACGTTAATTTCGACCAATGAATTGATCGGCGAATATGGCATTCTTGGATTTCCAGTGGACCGACGAGGCGATCGAACATATCGCCGAACATGGCGTGTCTCAGGAAGATTTTGAGCAGGTTGTGTGCGATCCTGATAGCAAAGGCTTCAGCAGGTCTTCGCGTTTGCCTGCCGTGTGGGGCTATACGGCCGACGGGCGCTATATCATGGCTGTGTACGAAGAATTGGACGAGTTGACGGTCTTGCCTGTAACTGCCTATGAAGTGCCTGAACCGAGATAGGAACCTGATATGCACGTTCGACAACCACGACGCATCCCTCGTGAACTAACAGAACCTGAGCGTGCGCGCTTGCAGCGACTGCAGGAACAAGTGGCTGCGGAGTTGCCCGAAATGGCGTCCCGTGACCAACTTCGCAGGGAGGCACGTGAGGAGGCCACGCTTAGCGGCGAGTTAAGGCGTGCCATCCACGCCAGCCCGCTGTCGCTATCGTCAATCGCCGCGCAGGCTCGAATCGACCCGATCCACTTGGACGAGTTCCTGAGTGGTGAACGGACATTGCGATCGGATGTGCTCGACCGCCTGGCCGGCGTCCTGGGCTACGACCTGGCCACGGCCAACGGAGCAAGAGCAGCAGTTTGAGTCAGAACTTCAGCAGATGCAACTTGAAGAATCCTTGCTTGACTTCGCTTGCCTCAATGATTTGCATGCTTGGCTGCCAGCGAATCCGAATTGACAGACGATGGGGATCTGAGCCTCCTTTCATGATGTTTGATTTTACCATGCGTACCACCATCTTCACCTTGTGCCTGCTGGCCGTTTCCGTACTGCCCCGCGTCGCATCCGCCCAGATGCAATATCCGCTGTCCGTCGCCGCGGCCGACAGCGGCGAGGTCTTCGTGGCCGACCGCAATCTGCCGGGGGTGTGGAAGATCGAGTCCGGCAAATTGACGCGGTTGTTCGAAGGGTCCAAAAAGTACCGCACGCCGCTGAACGCCGTCCGCTGTGTGGTCATGGACCGCGCGGGAGCCCTGATTGCCGGCGACACGGCGACTCGCGAGGTGTACCGGTTCGACGAGTCCGGCAAGCCCGTGCCGTTGACCGACGGCGGGATCGGGATGCCGATGAGTGTCGCCGTCAATAACAAGGGCGAGTTGCTGGTTGCGGATCTCGAACTGCATCGGATCTGGCGGGTGCCCGCGGCCGGCGGCAAGCCGGAGCAGGTCGCCGAAGTCCAGGCGCCGCGCGGGGTGGCCATCGATGCCGAAGACAACCTGTGGGTTGTATCGCACGGTCAGAATCACATCGTCCGCGTGACGCCGGCACGCAAGGTCGAAACCGCGGTCGCGGGGCGTCCGTTTTCGTTCCCGCACAACATCGTTTTGGCGGCGGACAAGACGGCCTACGTCACGGACGGTTACTCGAAGGCCGTTTGGAAGATTCCGCCCGGGGGTAAGCCGGAGAAATGGGTTTCGGGAGCCCCGCTGGTGAATCCCGTCGGCTTGGCTTGGCACAAACAGAATCTGCTGGTCGCAGATCCGCACGCCAACGCAGTATTCGAGATCACGCCGGACGGCAAGCTGACCAAAGTCGCGGCGGAGTGAACGGCCTGACGTTGCGCACGCCCGCGATCCAGCTTGTCTCGGTAGGGACACGCCTCGCGCCGACGCGCAAGTTGTAAAGTCGGGCATGTATTGAGTTCGTACGCCGTAGGCGTAATACACCATAGCCCAAGGTTGCGGTACCCCGCGCACTCTGGGTCACCTGGAACGAAAGACCGTCGTACCCTGAAGGGGCAACACACACCAGCGTGTGCGAGCGGGTAAGGGAGAGGCCGGGGATACCGGCCTCCCCCTCCCCTTCGTCGCGATGGGGTCGATTCCCCATATTTACCGGCGTGAGGGTCTCTCACCGGGCGACCCCAACCAAAGTTGCCCCGTTGCGAGGAATCACGCGGCGTGCTTCCCCACGAGCATCCCGATACGTACAGAATTCCTCCAAAGTCAATAAGCCCAACTTGCGGCGGAAGAATCCCCCGCGGAGCTTCCGATTGTCGTTGTAGTTTTTCCGCTTGAGCTTCATACAGCGAAGCCGCATGCGGAGCCACGAGTCCAGTTTCTGGAACATCCAGCGACAGGTAGAAAACTCCGTGGCGAAGTAATTCGCCGTTCCCCTGATCACCCGATTCAGCTTCGTGATCGCCTCGGCATCCAGATTGCACTTGCGGACGGTTAATTCCCGGACCTTGGCTTTGAACTTCTGCACCGACTTGTCACGCATCCGACGAGACCGTGACGACAGGAAAAAGCCGAGGAATTCGTACCCTTTCCCGAATGTCGTCACCTTCGTTTTCTCGGCGCTGAGTTGCAGTCCGAGATCGTCCGTCAGCACACGCTCAACCAAAGCCCGTGCCTCGTGCGCTTGCCGTTGGGTCTGGCACACGACGACGAAGTCGTCGGCATACCGTGCGAAATGGTAGCCTGCCTGATGCAGTTGCCAGTCCAGGTGATTCAGCACGATGTTCGCCAACAGCGGCGAAATCACGCCTCCTTGCGGTGTGCCGATGGTTGTCGGCTTGAACACGCCGTCTTCCATCACCCCGGCCGTGAGAAATCCTTCCACCAAATCTAGAATGTTTCCATCTGCTACTTCGGCTGCCACCGCCTCCATGATCACGCGGTGAGGAATGTTGTCGAAGAACCCCGCAATGTCCGCATCCAACACAACCTTGTATCCTTGGCGGTGGAGTTCTAAGACCCGCTCGATTGCCTGATGGCAGTTCCTTCCTGGGATAAATCCAAACGAGGCGTCATGAAACCGCGGCTCAAAGATCGGCGCTAGAAGCCTACGTATCACCTCTTGGGCCACACGATCCCGAACCACGGGAATTCCGAGCGGGCGGAGCTTGTTCGATCCCGGACCTTTCGGAATATGAACGCGACGTAACGGTAGAGGCCGGAATGCTCCGGTTTTCAAATCCCGCATCAAAGCCGCGAGATTTTCCTCCAGGTTCGCTGCAAACATGGTGATGCTGACTTTGTCTACCCCGGCAGCTCCGCGATTCCGCTTCACCGCCAGGAAGGCTTGTCGCATCAATTTGGGAGTAATCCTCCCGGTCAGCGAATGGACCTTAATCTTCTTGCTCATGGTGAGCCTTTCACGCTTTGTAACCACGGAGTTCGGATCGTCGGGCTTTCGGGGGCGTTTCTTAGCTTGGCCGCTGGGCGGCTGTCCTTGGTTGTCCCGGCAAGAGCACGGGCGGGCCAATTCTGGGCTTTTGCCAAGGCGCTAACTTTCCTCATGAACCCGTCTTTCGTTCTCCGTCTTCGATCGGTTTCTCCTTTCACTTCGGGCCGGTTCCGGCGTCGAAGCTACTCCGGTTCTGCTGTCATCCCCAAAGAGGAGGCGGCCAAGGCAGCCTTCTCCCCACCACCGCGTTGCCGGCACCTTTTCGTCGGTGACTTATAGGCGCGGCTTACCGACACCGGACGGCGTGGAATGTCACCGGTCATGGTCTCGGACCATTTTCTCCAGGCGGCGGCAAGCCTCACCCCCGTGGTTCGCTGCCGATAACCGCATTTCCGGCAGCGAGAGGATCATCAGGTACGATCCCCGACGCTTCTGCTAAGGGCGGTGCTTGGCGTACCCCGCAGGCCGCAATTGCCGTCTCCCGAAGTCTTCCTGCCTGGCCCCTTCGTGACGGTGCCTTCTCCGGTACCCCCGGTGGCGCCGCCCTGGCTGCTTACCCCCGCGACGTTGCGAGGTGCGAGCAGGAAGTTCTGTACGGGCACGGACCCGCACAGGTAGGTTTCGGTGTTACATGCTCGCCTCCTTTCTTCACCTCTCCGTTTGTTCTTTGGTAAACTTAGTCCGAGCCACTGCGGCTCACGCACCCTTTCAGGGTCGGCAATCGCGGCGGTATCTTACGCCGACGCGAGGTCGAATGGTACGAGGAGAAGGATCTCCGGGGTGATTTTCTGCCACGGCGGGGCTTGCCCCCGTCGAGCGATGTTCGCCACCAGAACGCCACCCAACGACGGCTCGCCGCCACCACGGAGCTCGCCTCCGTGGAGCGATGTTCCCGGAAAACGCTGTGGAAACACCGCTCCACGCGGACAAGCCGCATGGTGGCGAGTGGGCGACCGATGCCGCAGTCTGGTTGTGAACACTCCTCCACGGAGGCAAGCTCCGTGGTGGGAAAAGCCTCGCTATGCCAAGGGAAATCATTGTTCAAACCCTTAACCTCGTACCATTCGACGCGAGGTCGGTGGTGCCCCCATCACCCGCCTGCGACGATACTCCGCATGAAATCCAGACTCTGGCGGGTGTTCTCGTCGGTGCCGGAGCACTCGATCGACACCGCGCCGTCCCAATGGGTTTCCTGCAGGTAGCGAATCACAGCCCGGATATTGTCGGCATTCACGCCGCCGCCGACGGGGACTTCGGACGAGCCGATGCCCGTCTCTTCGCCGCGGACAGCGGCCGCCAACGCCGGCGACACGTCCTTGATATGGCAATGCGTCAGGTACTTGCGGAACGTCTTGCAGAATTCGAGCGGATCTTTGCCGGAGATAAAGGTGTTGCCCGTGTCAAAGTTGAACCGCAGGTAGGGCGAGTCGAAGTGCTCGAACAGCCGCAGCATGAACTCCTGGTTGCTGGTGTACGGCCCATGCGTTTCCACGTTGATGATCACGTTGTAGTCCTCCGCCCAAGGCAGGCACTGGCGGTAGTTATCGCAGGTGATGCGAAACACCTCGTCCAGCGAGAATCCCGGGATCTCGAAGGCTCCGTCGACGGTATCCACCATCGGGCAGCCGATTTCGGCCGCAAAGCGGATGGATTGCTGGACGTACTGGACGCCGAACGCCGAGCCGTTGGGGCCCATCATCGGATACGAGCCATCGATCTGCGTGACCTCCAGGCCCAGGTTGTCCAAGAACTTGCGCACCGCGCGCGGGTTGGATTGCAGGGAAACGCCCGGATCGTACCCCAAGGCTTGAATGAAATTCTGGCCGTGGATTACCGCAAACTCGATGTGCTTCACCCCCAACGCAGCGATTTTCCCGCAAACGGTCTCGAAACTCTGGCTCAAGGGCCGCCAATTGTCGGTGTGCAGGCCGATGTGGATCATGTGCATTCCTTCTCGCAAAAAGAGTTGTCCGCGTACCCGTAAAGATTCTCCAGCCCGGGGATCGCACGCCCTGTCAGCCATGGCTCGTTCGACGCAGAGCCAACGGCGTGGGCGTCAGTTCCACCGTGGCCGTAGTTATCGCATCGGCCCGCTGGAAATTCAAGCACCGGACAAACGCCGACGAGCGGCCAGGCGTAGTTCCAGGCAGCTTGCCTGTTATTTGGCCCGAGAACTAACGACTTGCGTTGCAGGAAACAGACGGCAGCCGATTTCTACGGCCAGATCAACATCCCGTGAGGTTCGCCGGTGCAGGAATCTGGTCCATCTCCTGCCCCGGGGATACCGCTCGCGTTGGCTGGACCCGGCAAGGCGAGCCTCTTATACTGATCGTAATCACCTGCGAGATGATCCACCGGTTCGACGCTCGGCCGAAATGCGTCCGTTCGCGAACGGATGTTCCTCCAAAGGAGTTTGCAATGCAAAGAGTATTGGCGGTAGTGTTGCTGTGGACGATTGGCACGCTCTCGGCTCTGGCTGCCGATGTGGGCAACCGGCTGGCTTGGGTCGACGACCCCTGCAACCCCTATTACGTCGGCCTGGACGCGCCCAAGCTCGTGACACCTCAATGGATCGGCCAGCCTGGCGTCGAGGCGGTGATCGTGCTGTCGATCGACGACATGCGCAGCTCGGCCCCTTACGAGAAATGCCTGCGGCCGATTATCGAGCGGCTCAAGCAGATCGACGGTCGCGGGCCGGTCAGCATCATGACCAACCACGCGGATCTCGCCGACCCGCAACTGCAGCAGTGGCTGGCCGAAGGCGTCACGGTCGAGGCGCATACGATCACGCATCCGTGTCCTTGCCTGCACGGCGGCGATTTGGCCCAGGCCAAGCAGACCTACGACGGCGCGATCGACCTGCTGGTTCAGATTCCCAACAGTCACGTGACAGCTTTTCGCATGCCTTGTTGCGATTCGATGAACTCGGTCGGCCCGCGGTTCTTTACCGAGCTGTTCGGCAAGACCACGCCGGCCGGCAACTTCCTGCGGGTCGATTCGTCCGTGTTCATGGCCTTTACCGCCGATGATCCAGCGCTGCCCGCTTCGCTCACCACCGACGAGGAAGGGCGGCCGCGGTTCACCAAGTACATCCCCCGCGACCGCAACTATGTGAACTATGTCGAGAACTACCCTTATCCCTACGTGATCGACCGCCTGTGCTGGGAAATGCCTTCGGCGATCCCCGACGACTGGTTGGGGATCAACCTGCAAGGCAATCATCATCCGGCGACGATTCGCGACATGAAAGCCGCCATTGACGCGGTGGTGTTGAAGCAAGGCGTTTTCACGCTTACCTTCCATCCCGACCGCTGGATTCGCAACGACCAGGTCATTGAGTTGATCGACCACGCGACCCGCCGTTACGGTGACAAGGTCATGTTCCTGAATTTCCATGAGGTTCACCAGCGACTGACCGCGAACCTGCTGGGCGGCCAGCCGTTGCGGGCCGACGACGGCAGCGACAACGGCGTGCGCGTGCTGGACGTAAACGGTGATGGCTACATGGATGTCGTCATCGGGAACGATTCTATCCGCCAAACGCGACTCTGGTCGCCCCAGACGCAGACTTGGATCATCAGCGATTTCCCCGTGCCGATCGTCAGCGCGAGCGGTGACGGCCAGCGACACCAGACCGGTGTTCGCTTCGGCGTGCTTCAGACCAGCGGCCATGCCAGCGTCTTGGTGCATAACGAACAGCTCGCGGGCTTGTGGCACTTCGACGGTCGCAACTGGACGGCGGCGGCCGAGGGCTTGACCGGGTTGGAACTCGACGGTCCCGTGTTGACAGCTCGTGTCGGCTGCGATCAGGGTGTCCGCTTTCGCGACCTGGACTTGGACGGCATCGGCGAACTGATCGTCGGCAACCCGAGGCAAAATGGCGTTTTCCGCTGGTCCGCCGATCGCCGCGTCTGGGCCAGGCTGCCCTTTGCCTTGCCGCCTGCCACGTCGTTCGTCGACGACGCGGGCCGCGACGCCGGCTTGCGACTGGTCGATATCGATCAGGACGGGCACTCGGACGTGGTCTTCTCGGATGCCCGACGGTACAGTCTGCACCTGTTTACGTCCCTGGCCGACGGCTGGTCGCGTCAGATCCACGCGGCCGACCGCACCGTGAGCGATGTGATCCCGATGATCGTCCGCCGCGACGGCACGAACAACGGCGCCTGGTTCCACTACGGGCACATCTTCGTCCAGAACGAGGACACCGGGAAGAAGTTGCCGAACCACATCGACACGCGATCGTATTTACAGTTGCTGGCGGCGCCTTGAGGGGCAGCCACGCACGGCAGAGGCGGGTGATCGATGCGAAAACGCAGGCGACGGCAAGATCAATGAAGCAACGGCACGTTGGAAACCTGCCTTCGCAGATCAACAGCCCGCTTGGCTCATGGGAACGGCTCGCCGCGGGCGATGATGGACACTCGAGTCCGCGGCGCGGGGGCGGGCGGCCCTTGGCTGGTGAACTCGACTTGATTCTCGCCGTGTTCGAGCCGCGGTAGCGCGCCCGTGGGTTGCACTTCGGCCAACGGTTCACCGGCGGGACCGTACAGTCGGCTTGTGCCCGTCGGATCGACTTCCAGATACTGCCCGCTTTCGATCTCGACAGGGAACTCGACGGCCGCGTCCCCGATAGCCAACCGTGGGTTGACCAACCGCGCGGGCACCAAGGGCAGCGCGCGGACGGCCCGCAGATCCACCGCGATGGAATCCTCCGGGGGCAGGTGGTTGCACCAGATCGTCAAGGACTCGATGGCCTGATGCTGTACCAGTTCGCGGTAAACGTGATAGCCGCCGTAGTACGGCCAGCCGTATTCCGTGTAGCGTTCGGCGTCCAGTTCGATCAGGTCGAAGTAACGCCAGCCCTCGAAGTCCACGACCACATAGCGTTCGGCTCGGGCTTGCGTGATGTGACCGGGGCTCTGGAGTTGGAAGTTAAGGACTTCGCCTTTGCCATCGCCACGGACCCAGACGCCCAGGCCTTGGAGCGTGTTGAGGTTCAGCGGCGGAGCGAAGGTTTTCTTGAAGCTGGCCCAGGTCCCCCGCCGCTCCTGGCCTGCGTTGACGGCGGTGAGTCGGCCGTATGTGGAATCGTCCTCCGCCACAGACTCCAACTTGGCCGTGACGGACGGAGCCGACGCCCGCTCGGAGAACTCGCTGCTATCGGCAAAGTTGGCCAGGGTCACGTGGCCCTCCGCGTCGTAGGGGCCGGCGGCCATCAGGGCCTCGATCCGCAGCGCCGGCGTCTGGGACGCGTGCTCGTTGCGGGCGATCCAGCGGTCGCTCCAGGCGTCCCCGCCACGTACTCGCTGCCGGATTGTACGGACGGGGCGAAACTGCCAGCGGTCCGCGGCGGCTTGCTCCAGTGCGAACTGGGCCCCCGGCTCGCGGAGCTTCACTTTGACGGCCTCGGAAAAGTGTCCCGCGTGGCGGAGCGTTTCGTACTGCTTGACGATCGCCGCCAGTCGCTGGTGACCGGGCAAGGCGGGGTTGTAGCCTTGCAGCGACAGGCCCGAATCCGTCCCGAGCGCCTTGACGCACCAGTATTCGATATCGTCCGGGAACGTCGGTTCCGCCTGTGGCGGCTGCCACGTCTTGAACGCCCACCAGCCCAAGTTGCTGGGCAGGAACATCTGGTCGTTCAGCCGGTTGCCGGCCACGTGCTGGTCGATGAACGGCTGGTGGGCGCGGCTGGGATGATCCCAGGCGCCGTGTCGCGAACGGAGGAGCCACAGGTGGTGATGGAACGTGCTGTACTCCATCGCCGCCGGCCGCGCGAGCCGCTGCCACAGTTCCCAAACGAACTTGGAACCGTAGTGCCACGAGTTTTCGTGGCCGCCCAGCGTGTCTTCGCCGTCCAAAGCATCGAGGTAGATCGTGTCGAACCCGCAGGCGTTGAAGAAATCCGCGTTGGCTGTGACGACCTGGGTGAACAGCGGCGAGTCCGGATCCGGGACGAACAGGCCGAAGCATTCCTTGAGATGGTACACCTTGGCGTCTGCGGCGTGGGCGGCGGCCGTCGTGCCCAGGGCGCCGCGCGTACAGCGGGTAAAGGCATACGGCGGCTCCTGTGACAGCCCGCTGTACGTGATCAACTCGTCGCCAATCCGCAACGTCACGCTGTTCCGCACGAAGAACCCGGTGATCGTGGACATCGCTGCGGTGCTTTCTCGCACGGAAACGGTCTCGGCATCGGCGGGCAGATTGTCGGCGAGCGTGAAGGTGGCGTCGGACGCCAGCCCCGGATCGGGTACGGGGGTAACCCACGGCGTCGCCTTGTCGAGGAAGAAGGCGTAGGGGTGCATGCCCGCATAGATCCCTGCCTCGTGCAAGCGGTCGATTACGGCCTTGATGCTGGCAACGCCCCGCGGGTAGAGATTCGGGTTGGGCAGACAGTCGCCAAAGCGGTAGGTGCCGCGCCCGCCGTGGATTTGGACTTGGTTGAAGCCGACGCTCTTGACGGTCCGGATGATCTCGTCAACGTTCTGCTCGGTGGGATCGGCGAACAGATAAGACGCGCGGTTGATCGGAGCATCCATGGCCCACGGACCGCCGACCGGCGACTTCGGCAGCTTGTCGGCGGCGGAAACGACCTCCTTGAGCACGTCGCGCATCGGAGGCGTCGGGCAGCCGACGAGGGCGACGGCGGCGCCGATCAAGCCAAAGCGTTGGACGCAGCTGGCTGCCAAGCGGCTGCTGGGCCCGGGGATGCCCGGGACGTTTGTCTGCAGGTTCAGGGCCAGGACGCACGCGGCGAAAGGCTCGTCCAAGTTGCCGCGCAGGCTCAGCGGCAGGTTGACAAACTGCAGCTCCTGTATCTCGCCGCCAGCCTCTAGCACTTCGACGACAAAGTAGCGAGGGTGCGCTTTCACGACCAGCGTGACCGTGTCGGGCGTACCCGAGAGAGCGAGGGTGACCCGATCGCCATCCGCGGTGGCCGATGCCGCGTCATGCCATTGCCCGCCAATTTTGGCCCGCACGACGGGCGCGGCCGGGGCGGGCTGGAGGTAATCCCGGCCGGTAGCCAAGTCCACAAAGGCTCGGTTCGTGCCGTCGGCGCCGATGACGTACCGACAGTACTCATTGGCGAGCACGATGCCGCCGTTCCCCGCCTCTGGGTTGTCATCCGGCTGCTTCGCGGCTGCCGCCGGCGAGCCAAGGCAAATCGTGGCCAGCAACACCTTGATCAAAACGTGCATGATTCCCTCCTCACGCTCACTGAAGCCGCACCAAAGCGTACTGTGCATCCCTCGAATGTCGGTTCCTCTCTGCGGCGTTCCCGGGAAGATCCGAGAATCCGTGGGCGTCCCGCAATTCGCTTTGCACACGGATAAACGCACACGGATAAACGCCGTCTCGACAATCATGTTACGAGATATCGCTTTGCTGTGCAAATCCGGCGAGCGTCTCCCTTTCTTGTCTGGACAGCCTGAAGGCTGGACTCCAACATGCGCGCGACGCGCACATGTCGCCGGGCAAAGCGAGAATTCGACCTTGATCTACGGGGCGCGAACGATGGGCGCGATCTACGGCGATCTACGGCGGGTTGTCCATACCAAGCCGCTATACTACGCTGTAGCGGGAGTTGATATTGAGGAGTGTGCTGATGAATCGTATTTCCGTTCGTTTTGCGATCGGGTTGGCGTGCCTGATCACGGCTTTATGGCCTTCGACCAGCGCCGTGGCCGAACCGCCGGTTGCGGATTCCGCTGGCCGCAAGTGGTCGCTCGAAGAACTGGATTTCTTTGAGAAACGAATCCGTCCGGTGTTGGCCGAGCGGTGTTACAGCTGCCATTCGGCCAAGGCAAAGATTGTACAGGCGAATCTCAAGCTGGATACTGCGGCGGGGATGAAGGCCGGCGGAGATTCGGGTCCAATGATCGTTGCGGATGGAGAGCCGGCGGCGAGTCTGCTGCTGCAAGCGATCCGTTGGGAATCCTTCGAGATGCCGCCGGATGGAAAGCTGACGGATGCGGTGATCGCGGATTTCACGCGGTGGCTGGAAATGGGTGCGCCCGATCCGCGCACGGACGAAGCCAAAGAAATGGTCGTGGAACCGACGGCGGACCATTGGGCTTTTCAGCCGCCAGCAGCCCACGCGCCGCCGGAGGTCAAGGACGCGACCTGGCCGGCCAGCGCCATCGATCGCTTTGTCTTGGCGGCGATGGAGCAGCAGGGCCTGACGCCGTCGCCGCCTGCCGATCCGCGGGCGCTGCTGCGGCGCGTGCATTATGATCTGACGGGACTGCCGCCCACGGCCGAACAATTGGCGGCCTTTGAACGCGATCACAGCGACGAAGCGTACCACGACGTCGTCGAGCGTTTGTTGGCATCACCCCAGTTTGGCGAGCGGTGGGCACGGTACTGGCTGGACGTAGCCCGCTATGCTGACACCAAGGGCTACGTGTTCCAGGAGGACCGCAACTATCCTAAAGCGTACACGTATCGCGATTGGGTCATCAACGCGTTCAACGACGACCTGCCGTACGACCGATTCATCATCGCGCAAATCGCGGCGGACCAGATCGGCGATGCCTCGGCCGCGCCGGCGGCGGGATTCCTGACGTTGGGGCGCCGGTTCATCAACAACGTCCAGGACATCATCGACGACCGCATCGACGTGGTCTCCCGCGGCTTGCTGGGACTGTCCGTCAGCTGTGCCCGCTGTCACGATCACAAGTACGATCCGATCCCGGCCGCCGATTACTATTCGCTGTACGGCGTATTCGCCAGTTCGCACGAGCCCAAAGAACCCGATGCGCCACTGCTGTTGGCCGACGCAGATCGGCCGACCCAACCGGTCGTCTTTGTGCGCGGCAATCCGGCCAATCGGGGTCCGCAGGTGCCGCGGCAGTTCCTGGCGGTGTTGGCCGGGCCGGAGCGTAAGCCATTCGAGCGCGGCAGCGGGCGACTGGAGTTGGCCGCCGCGATCGCCAGCGAAACGAACCCGTTGACCGCCCGCGTCTGGGCCAATCGCATTTGGGGTTATCTGTTTGGCCAAGGCCTGGTCACAACGCCCAGCGACTTGGGGACGCGCAGCGATCCGCCCAGCCATCCGGAATTGCTGGACGATCTGGCCTGTCGCTTGATGAGCGAAGGTTGGTCGACCAAGAAGCTGATACGCGCGATCGTCGAGTCGCGGACGTATCGGCAAGCGAGCGATGATCGCCAGGCGGGCCGCACGGTGGATCCGGAGAATCGACTGTTGTGGCGTGCGAACCGGCGGCGGCTGGATTTGGAATCGCTCCGCGACAGCCTGCTGGCGGCGGCGGGCCGACTGGACCGCACCGTGGGCGGGCCTTCGGTTCAAATCACCGATCCACCGTTCGCCACGCGGCGCTCGGTGTACGGATTTATCGACCGCCAGAACCTGCCCGGCTTCTTCCGCACGTTCGATTTTGCCAGTCCCGATGCGCACACGCCTCGCCGGCCGCTGACCACGGTACCGCAACAAGCGTTGTACTTGATGAACAGTCCGTTCGTCATCGAACAGGCCGTCCACTTGGCCACTCGGCCGGACGTCCAGCAGTCGGCCGACGACCCGCAACGCGTAGCCGCTCTGTTTCGCGCCGCACTTGGCCGCGAGCCTTCGGACGACGAAGCGGTTGCCGCTCTGACGTACGTGACATCCGTCGCCCAGCCGGATCGCGAAACGATTTCGGAAGACGACGACGCATGGCGTTACGGTTACGGTCAATTCGACGAATCGGCGGGGCGCTTGGCGGACTTCACGCCGCTGCCCCATTTCACCGGTTCGGCCTGGCAAGGCGGGCCCAGTCTGCCTGATCCCGCGCTGGGCTGGGCGCTGCTGAATGCCCAAGGCGGCCATCCCGGCAACGCCCCGGCGCACGCGGCCGTCCGCCGCTGGATCGCGCCGTGCGACGGCCGGATCACGATCGACGGACGCTTGGAGCATTCTACGGACAAGGGCGACGGCGTGCGAGCGCGCGTGGTCGCCGCCCGCACGGGGGAAGCGGGCCAGTGGACGGTGCGGAACAGCAAGACGGCGACGCGGGTGGAATCGCTGGCGGTAACCGCCGGCGAAACGGTCGACCTGGTGACCGATTGCCGTACCGAACCGAGTTTCGACGGCTTTCGCTGGACGGTCACCGTGCGGATCGAGCGGTCCGAGCCTGGCGGCCGCAGCCAATGGGACTCGGCCGCCGATTTCCGGGGTCCGCGGCCGGAGCCGCTGGCGACGTGGGAACGGCTGGCTCAGATACTGCTGATGAGCAATGAATTTGCGTATGTGGATTGAGGATCGGCTCCGACAATGGGACTGGCTCCGGGACACGGATTCCCGGTGCCTGTCCCGTTTTCGCGGGTGCCTCGGAGGAGTGGAATGATGTTCGGACACGATTTTCGTTGGGACCACTTGGCACTGACGCGCCGCCAGTTGTTGGCGCGGTGCGGGATGGGACTGGGCTCGCTGGCCTTGGGGCCGCTGTTGAATCAGGGGGCGGCGGCCGGCTCGCTCGGCGTCAACCCGTTGGCGGCGCGGCCGCCGCATTTTGCGGCCAAAGCCAAGCACGTGATCCACCTGTTCATGAATGGCGGGCCATCGCATGTGGATACCTTCGACCCCAAACCGTTGCTGGCACAATATGCCGGCAAGGATCTGCCCGGCGGAAGCTTGAAAACGGAACGTCCCACCGGCGCGGCCTTCCCGTCGCCGTTCAAGTTTCAGAAGTACGGTCAGAGTGGGATCGAGGTTAGCGAGTTGTTCGCGCACACGGCCGAGTCGATCGACGACATCGCCGTCATCCGCTCGATGTACGCGGACGTGCCGAATCACGAGCCGTCGCTGTCGCTGATGAACTGCGGCACGGCCCGGCAGATTCGGCCCAGCTTGGGATCTTGGGTCACCTACGGCCTGGGCACCGACAACCAGAATCTGCCCGCGTTTGTGGCCATGTGCCCTGGCGGGTATCCGATCCAGGAGTCGCAGAACTGGCAAGCCGCCTTTTTGCCCGGCGTGTTTCAAGGCACCTACTTGGACACCCAGCATACGGCCATCGAACGGCTGATCGAACACATCCGCAACGATCGTTTGCCGCTGGCTGCACAGCGCCGGCAACTGGACCTGCTGCAGGCCCTGAATCACCGCCACCAAGAGGCTCGGCAACAGGACGCGGAACTCGAAGCCCGGATTCAGTCCTTCGAGTTGGCCTTCCGGATGCAGTCCGACGCGGCCGAGGTGTTTGACGTCAGCCGCGAGCCGCAGCACATCCTGGACATGTACGGACCCGGCGTTCAGGCGAGGCAGATTCTGATCGCGCGGCGTTTGGTGGAACGCGGCGTGCGGTTCGTGCAAGTGTGGCACGGCGCAGGGCAACCGTGGGACAACCACGACGATATCGAAGTCCGCCATCGAGCCTTGGCGAAAGAATGCGACCAGGCCATCGGCGCGTTGCTCAAGGATCTGAAGCAGCGCGGTTTGCTGGAGGAAACGCTGGTCATCTGGGGCGGCGAATTTGGCCGCACGCCCACTGTCGAGATGCCGAAACAAGGCTCGAACGCCGGCAAAATCAACGGTCGCGACCACAACCACTACGGCTTTACCATGTGGCTGGCCGGCGGCGGAGTCCGCGGCGGTTACGTCCACGGAGCGACCGACGAGTCAGGATTTCGAGCCGTCGAGAACCGCGTTCACGTGCATGACCTGCACGCCACGCTGTTGCACCTGTTAGGCTTCGATCACGAGCGTCTCACCTACCGCTACGCCGGCCGCGATTTTCGCTTGACAGACGTCCACGGCACGGTGGTCAAGGACCTGGTGGCGTAGTAATCCTTCGTGGGGTGAAACCCACGGCTTCGTTCGTCAGCCGCTAAGCGGCAAATACCCAGATTTAATTCGACAACTCTATTTGAAACTTGGAGAATCGCATGAGACGCTTCGTCGTTTTGGCAACAGCTGCCCTGTGTCTATCGCTTCCGAACCCCGCCCGGTCTGCCGAGTCGAACTCGACGCCTCTGGCCGATTATGTCGCCAAGCCCGACGCCAGCTATCGTTGGGTTGCGAAGCGGACCGGCCGGGTGTTGGCCGCCGAGTACGCCGAGTTGATCTTGACCTCGCAGACTTGGCGTGACGTCGTATGGAAGCACCAGATGTTCGTGATCAAGCCGTATTCGATGCCCCAGGACGTCAAGCACGCTCTGCTGTTCATCAGCGGGGGCAGCTGGCGCGATGAGATCGAAACGGGTGCGGGCAAGGTGCCGGGCGACGCCCAGATGTATGTGGCGCTGGCCGAACTGCTCAAGACGCCGGTCGTGGTCCTGCTGCACGTGCCGCATCAGCCCATCTTTGGCGGGAAACACGAGGACGCGGCGATTGCTTACACGTTCGACGAGTACCTACGGACCAAAGACCCCGAGTGGCCGCTGTTGTTGCCGATGGTCAAGAGCGCCGTCCGCGGCATGGATGCGGTACAGGAGTTCGCCCGCCGCGATTGGGCGCTGGATCTGCGCACGTTCACGGTTACCGGCGCGTCGAAACGCGGCTGGACGACGTGGTTGACCTCCGTCGTGGACCCGCGCGTCACGGCCTTGGCCCCGATGGTAATCGACGTGCTGAACATGGGCCCGCAGATGGCCCATCAAGAGGCGGTTTGGGGCAAGCCGTCCAGCCAGATTCACGATTACACCGAACGCGGGCTGCATCGCAAATTGCAGTCCGAATCGGGCCAATCGCTGGTCGCGATCGTCGACCCGTACCAGTATCGGCGGGCGCTGACGCAGCCCAAGCTGATCATCCTGGGCACCAACGATCCGTACTGGACCGTGGATGCCTTGAATCTGTATTGGGACGGTCTGGTCGGCGAAAAATACATCCTGTACGTACCCAACAACGCCCACGGTCTGCGCGACCACGGCCGTATCTTCGGCAGTCTGAACGCCCTGCATCAGCGAGTTATGCGGGGCCAGCAACTGCCGCAGCTGGCGTGGCAATACGACGAAGGCGAGCGCGGCGTCCGCTTGACGGTCCATTCCGATCCGCCGGCCCGTCAGGTCGTGGCTTGGATGGCGACCGCCCCGACACAGGATTTCCGCCAGGCGCAGTGGCAATCGTATCCGATGCGGCAGGAGGGGGGGCAGCACACGTTCCAGGTGGACCATCGCCGCGACGGTTTCGCCGCGGTGTTCGCCGAAGCCGAGTACCAGTCGGACGATACGCCGTATTCCTTCTCCACGAACCTCCGCGTCGTCGGAGCGGGACAAGCGTTGGGGGAGTAGCATCGCGATGCCGAGGAAGTCGTTTTTGTCCGAACTGGCTCGCATCTTTCCCGCCGAGCGGCTGCTGACCAAGCCGGTCCAGCTGGCGGTGTACGAATCGGATGCCTTGACGACGCTTCGCCAGCGTCCGCTGGCGATCGTCCTGCCGGAATCGCAAGACGAGGTGGTGGCGGCCGTGCGGCTGTGCCACCGGCACGGGGTACCTTTTGTGCCGCGGGGCAGTGGCACCGGCCTGGCCGGCGGTTCGCTGCCGGTCGAGGACGGAATCGTGATCGCGATGAACCGGCTGAACCGAATCCTGAAGCTGGATCCGCAGCAGCGGCTGGCCGTTGTCGAGGCCGGCGTGGTCAATCTGCAGATCTCGCTGGCAGCGGAACGTTTCGGACTGTGTTACGCACCCGACCCGGCCAGAGAGCTGATCGGCACGATGGGCGGGAATGTGGCGTTCAACTCGGGCGGCGCCCATGGCTTGAAGTACGGCATGACCAGCAACCATGTCCTCGCTTTGAAGGTCGTGCTGGCGGACGGAGAGGTCGTCGAATTTGGCAGCGAGAGCGTAGAAGGTGTGGGCGTGGGCCCTGACCTGATCGGCTTGTTCGTCGGCTGTGAAGGCCTGTTCGGCATCGCCTTGGAGATCACGGTGCGGCTGTTGCCCCAGCCGGAACGGTATCGCACCGTGCTCGCCGCGTATCACGATTTGGAGACGGCCGGGCAAGCGGTCGCGGCGGTGGTAGCCTCGGGCTTGTTGCCCGGCGCGATCGAGGTCATGGATCGTTTGGCGATCGAAGCGGCAGAGGCGGCGGTCCAGGCGGGATACCCGGCGGGGGCCGAAGCCGTGCTGATTGTGGAACTGGATGGCGAAACCGAGCAGGTCGAGCGGGAATTCTATCATTTGCAGCGGGTCATCGATGATTCGGGGGCTTATGAAGTCCGAGTGGCCGAATCCGACGAGCAACGGCTGGCGATCTGGAAGGGCCGTCAAGTCGCGTTTTCGGCGGTCGGACGCCTTAGTCCCGATTACGCGGTCCAGGACGGCGTCGTCCCGCGCGGCAAGGTGGGGCGGGCGTTGGCCGAGATCAATCGGCTGAGCCGCGATTACGAATTGCGAGTTGCCAACGTCTTCCATGCCGGCGATGGGAATTTGCACCCGTTGATCCTGTACGACGGACGGCAGCCCGGCGCGCAGGAACGCGCGGAGGAACTGGCGGGCAAAATCCTGCAGTTCTGCATCGAGCAAGGGGGATCGATCACCGGCGAGCACGGCGTCGGCATGGAAAAACGGGCCCTTCTGCCGGTGATGTTCAGCGACGTCGACATGGAAATCATGCGTCAGATCCGCCGCGAGATCGATCCGAAGGAAATCGCCAATCGAGGCAAGATGTTCCCGGAGAAGAAAACAGACGCGGCGCGCGGCGCGAAGATGCCGCCCCCGCCGAAACCGGCCAGCGGAAGTGCCACGTGAGAAGAGGAGCTGGAAAATGAAACACTTTGCGTGCCTGATTTACTTTCCCCGTGATCCTGCCAGTCAATCGCGATGAATACGGTGCTTCAACCCACAACAACCGCCGAGTTGCAGGAAATGGTGACGGCCTCAAAGCGGCTGTCCGTGCGCGGTGGCGGCAGCAAGCCGGGACTGTCGGCGCCCGCGGCCGGCGCGATCAGCGTGGAGATGCGCCGCTTGACGGGCATGATCGAGTACGTTCCCGACGAGTTTGTGTGTACGGCTTACGCCGGCACCCCCGTGTCCCAGGTCGCCGACGAACTCGCTCGGCACGGTCAGTACCTGCCCTTCGATCCGCTGTTGGCCGGTCGCGGCGCCACGTTGGGCGGCACCGTGGCCGCCAACACCTGCGGCTCGGGCCGTTATCGCGGTGGCGGCGTGCGGGACTTTATCTTGGGCGTGCGATTTGTCGATGGCCGAGGCCAGCTGGTCCGCAGCGGGGGCCAGGTCGTCAAGAACGCGGCGGGATTTGATCTGGCCAAGTTCTTCGTAGGCAGCTTGGGACGGTATGGAATTCTGGTCGAAATCAGCTTCAAGGTCTTTCCGCGGCCGCGGTCGTATCTGACGCTGGAGTTCACCTATCCCAGCCTGGCTGAGGTCCAGCAAGCGGTCTTCCGCTTGGCGTTAGAGCCGTTGGACATCGACGCGTTGGATTTCCAACCGGCCGGGAAAAGCGAATTTCGCCTGCTCGTGCGGTTGGGCGGATTGGAAGCCGGCTTGCCGGATCGAGCGGCGAGGCTGGAGGAGTTCTTACTGGTTGAGGGGCGACCGCTTCCGCAGCAAACCCTGTTGGGCGACCGCGAGACGGCGTATTGGCGGGACGTCAACCAGCTGGCATGGGTACCGTCGGAAGCCTGGTTACTGAAAGTGCCGCTGGGTCCCCGCAGTGTTGCGATGCTGGATGCGCGCCTGCGGTCCGCCCTGCGGCGTTACACGGCTGGCGGATCCGTGGCATGGCTGGCCGTCGACGATTTGCAGGCAGCGCGGATCGTGTTGACGGACCTGGGCCTGACCGGGCTGCGAATCTGGGGATCGGGCGGCGACCCGTTCGTCGGCCCGCGGCGCGGAATGGTGTTGGCCCAGCGGGCCAAACAGGCGTTGGATCCGGCGGGCCGATTTGGAGGGGCGTAGATGCAGCACCACATCGACGCCGAAAAATTCGGATCGCGCGGAGACGTGATGGCCCGCGCGGTCCAAGCCTGCGTCCATTGCGGCCGGTGCTTGTCCGCTTGCCCGACGTACCAAATCCTGGGCGAAGAAATGGATTCGCCGCGGGGGCGGATCTACTTGATGAAGTACGTGCTCGAAGGAACGTTTTCGGCGGCGGACGTTCAGCCCTATCTCGATCGCTGCCTGGGCTGCAGGGCATGCGTCCCCGCCTGTCCCTCGGGGGTTGCGTATGGAGAATTATTGACGCACTACCGAGCGGTCACACGCGGCCAAGAGCGGCGCTCGTGGCGGGACGCCGCGACGCGCAGAATGCTGGCGGCAACCCTGCCTTATCGGGGACGGTTCCGCGCGGCGCTGGCAGCCGGCCGAATCGGGCGCGCGGTGCAGGGCTTGCTCCCGGAGGCTTGGCGCGGCATGTTCGAGCTGTTGCCGGCCGCTCTGCCGGCTGCCGATCCGCTGCCCGACATGTTCCCGGCCCGCGGGCGGCGGCGCGCTCGCGTGGCGTTGTTGACGGGCTGTGTGTCAAGCGTGCTGATGCCCGAGATCAACTGGGCGACGCTCCGCGTCCTGGCACAAAACGGCGTCGAGACCGTGGTGCCGTCCACGCAGGGTTGCTGCGGCGCCATCCTGATGCAACTGGGCGAGGAACAATCCGCGCGGCGGCTGGCGCGGCACAACCTGCGAGTTTTCCCGCAAGACGTCGATGCCATCCTGACCACCGCCGCCCTCTGCGGTTCGGGGATCCATGAGTACCAGCTGCTGTTCGCCGGGCAGGAAGACCAGGCGGTGGCCGAAGCGTTCGCGGCTCGGGTGCTGGATGTCTCGGTGTTCCTGGACCAATTGGGACTGGAACCGCCCGGCCCGCTGCCGATCCCGCTTCGCGTGGCCTATCACGACGCCTGCCACTTGTTGCACGCCCAGGGCGTCAAAGATCCGCCTCGCCGGTTGCTGACGGCCATTCCGAACATCGAACTGCTGGATTTGAACGACGGCGGCCTGTGCTGTGGGGCCGCAGGTGTGTACCCCCTGGTCCAGCCGGAGATCGCTCGGCAACTGGGCGAGCGCAAGGCGAATTGCATCTTGGACAGCGGCGCCGACGCCGTGGTCACCGGCAGCATCGGCTGTCTGCTGCAGGTCCAATCCCACCTCCGCCGCCAGGCCAGCGACTTGCCCGTGTACCATGCGATCACGCTGTTGGAACGAGCTTATCAGGCACGCGACGGCTAAATCCCGGTGCCGCGAAAGGCGAGGTCCGGGGATACCGTCACCGGCTGGCCGTCTGTACTGCGTTCGTGCGCCCACAGGCTGGGGCAGCCTGGCCTACTTCCATTCGCCGATCAGGGCGGCCAAGCGGCCTTGCTCCTCGGCCAACAACACGCGGTGGGCGAGGGCAAATTCGTCGGCCTCGGCAATGCGGGGCTCAAAGTGGCGCAGCAACTCGCGGACGAAAGTCTCCTCGCCACCAAAACCGGTGAGCAGCGTCAGATCGACGTCAATGGTCTCCCGCGGTTCTCCCCACCGTTGCAAGGCCAGACCGCCAATGAAGCAATACTGCCAGCCTTGCATCTCGCACACGGCCTGCAGTTGAGCGGCGGCTCGGATCACTTCATTCACGGCTTGCGGCCTTCTTGAACCAACGCTGCTGCTCGATCAAGCCCGAGGTGGGACGTGCCACTCGCGGAGGCGTATGGTAATCGGCCGATCCGCACAGCAGGGCGATCGCACGCTGCGGATCCAGCCTCCGCAATTCTTCCCGCCGAAACCGCTCCAATTCGGGACCGGCTGCCTTCCAAGCCTGCACCCAACGTCGGGCGAGTGCGATCTCGTCCGCCGTCCAAATTGCCAAACTCGTGGCTGAAGATTCCATGGGTCTAGTATAGCAGGCTGGTCAGGAACGTCCAAGGTGTGGCAAGACGAATCCGCTGGCGTTGAGCGGAACGACGCGAGCCGCCGGTCGCTGCACAGCACCAACCGCTTCCCCTGGCTGTTCACGTCGGTGTACTGCAATGCCGCCACGTCATGGAGCTGCGCCGCCCATTCGAGCTTGTCCCCTTGGGCCTCCAACCGGTCTTGCAGTTCCTTGCGCAGCAGCAATGCCAGGAAGCTCTTTGATGCAGCGAGGGCTGAAGAGAGTGGCTCCCGCCCGCTGGTCCTTAGGCAGGGGGGTTGCCCCACTCTGGGTTTCGCCCAACGGTAGAAGACGTCACCGGCTGGCCGTCTGTACTGCGTTCGTGCGCCCACAGGCTGGGGCAGCCTGGCCTACTTCCATTCGCCGATCAGGGCGGCCAAGCGGCCTTGCTCCTCGGCCAACTGCTGAACCGCCTCCGCTTGTTCGTCGGTCAGTTTGCCGGTCCGCGCGCGGGCGTTTTCCAGTTCGGCCGTGCGGCGGTAGATCTCCTGTTGCATCAGCTTCAGCAGCTTCAGTTCCGCGACCCGCCGGATCGCGTCGGACGGGGATTGCTGGCTGTCCGGGTCGGGGGGCTGCGGCGGCTGGTCGTCTGCGGGGTCCGCCCGGTCCTGCTGCAGTGCCTCCTGCATGTGCTGCAGACGCACCAGGGCGTTCTGTTCGGCCTGTTGCGTGACCGCTCCGGTGTCTTGACGGTCCAGGCCGCGGGCCGCGCGGTCCAGCTCGCGGACCGCGCCGCGCAAGGCCAGGGCAAAGGCGGGCGCCGCCGCCATTTTTTCGGCGAGCGAGGCGGCTTCCAACTCGATCGCCCGCTGCTCGCGAGCCAAGGCCCCCACGCTGGACAGCTGGGCTCGCGTCCAGTGGCCTTGTTGCCGGTGATGGGCATCGAGTTCCAGCGTGGTGTGCAGGGTGGCTTGTTGGCGGCGGGCCAAACCGGCGATTTCCTGTTCCAACCGTTGCAGCTGTTCGTGCAGTAACTCCTGGACGGCGGCGCGCCGTGCGTCGTCCAGCTGACGCTCCGCCTGTTCCAACAGCTGGTCGGCCTGGCGAGTCTGCGCCAAGGCTTGGAGGGCATCGCCCTGCTGCGCGGCAGCTGCGGTTTGGTCCAGGGATTCGGCGGCCGCGGCCAGCGATTGTGCCGCCTGCTCGGCCAGCAGCCGCTCCAGCCTGCGGGACAGCCGCTTGACCTGTTCGGCCGCTTCCGCGGCGGCGGTTTGCAGCCGTTCCAGTTCGCGCCGCTGTGCCAGCGGGTCGGCAAGCGCAGCGGCCTGCTCGGCTTTGGCCCGCAACGCTTGCTGTTTCGCTCGCAGCTCGTACAGCTCTTCCAGGGCGGCTGCCAGCTGGTCGACGCGCCGCTCCAGTTCATGCACGCGGCGGCTGGCCAGTGTATCCAACAGATCCTGCAGATGGCGGAGGATCGTCTGTTGGTTCTGCGCGGCATCGCCCAATCGGTTGCCGTCGATCCGCCGTCCGGTCTCGCGCATCTGCCCGCCGACCGCCGCGCGGCGGGCGACGTCGAGGGCGTCCGCCAAGGTTTCCGCTGCCGGATCGTCGGGGCCGAGTTCGATCCGCATCTGGTCCATCCGCGTCTGGAGCTTGTCGAACTGGCGGCCCAATTCGGTCTGCCGCTCCGCCAAGCGGCGCAGAGTGACGCGCCGGTCGCTGTCGAGTTCGGTTCCCTCGCGGGCCAGGGCCTCGAGTCGTGTCCGATCGGTGTCCTGCCGCAATTCCTCCTGACGTTGGCGGAGGTGGGCCAGTTCTCGGGAAAACCGCCGGTAGCTGTCCCATTGCGAAAAGTCCCCCAACAAACTCTCCAGGCGGGCGAGGACTTCGTCTTGCCGCTGTCCGGCAGCCTGGACGGTCGTTTGCAATTCGTCGGATGCAGCCGTCGCGTTCTCGGGGGCCGCCGCGAGCAACGTTTCGCGAGCCAGCTTCAAGGCATCGATCAGCTGATTCTGGATTGGTGGCAATTGCTCGCCGCCGATCTGGCGGACGGCGGACAGCAATTGGTTCATCCGCCCGATGACCTCCGGGTTCTCGATGCGATTGCTCTGCAATTCGTGCAACAAGCCCACGACCTGAGCGGCGACGCCCTCCTGGGGATCCGCCAGCAGCCGGCCAACCTGCCGCTGTTTCAACTCGGCGGCCTGCAACTGATCGACCTCCTCGCCGATCAGCCGGCCGGTGTCGGCCCAGCCGATCTCCAGCGATTTGATCGGGGCTCGCACCTCGCGCTGGGTCCGCAGCACCTCGGCCAATTGCCCCAGAACGAACGCCTGCCGCGAAGCGACTCGTTCCTCCAGTTCGCCCACGGAAATGATCGTCAGACGGCGGGTCGCGCCGGCCGCCGATTGGGGCTTGTAGTCTTCGGCGGTCAACTCAAAGTCGATCCATGCGCCGGGCTTGAGTCCCCGCAGCTGCGTCAAGTCCCAAGCGAATTCGACCGCGCGCGTTTCGCCGGACCCGCTGCCGGCCTCGGCCGCTCCGCGGGACTCCACGGTCGCGGTGGCCGGCCCGCGATAGATCTCCGTCGTCTCTTGCCGCTCCGGGTCCGCGGCGTCGCTCCGCGTGAACCGCAGGACGATGGCGCGGATCGCCAAATCGTCCTTGACCAAGCCCGCCAAAGGCACCGCGGCGTCGACGGTGACAAAGGTATTGGCGGCAGGCTGCTCCAAGACGACGGTCGGAGGCGAGTCGGGCACGGCTCGCAGGTTCCATTGCCGGTCGTCGCCGCCTTGCAGCCCCTCGGCGTCCGTGATCTCGAACCAGTATGTCTCCGATTGAGTCACCTTCCAGGGCGGTTCGGCGTCGGGTGCGATGGTGAACCGCAGCCCGTCGTCGCTCAGCCGCCCCGGCAGAGCCGCTGTCGCCTGTTTGTCTTTGTCGCTACGCAAACGCACGGCGGCCGCGGGCCGGTTGATCTGTCCGGCAACTTCGATCACGGTGCCTTCCAGCGCGCGGATGTTCTCTCCGGACATACTGCGGGACCAGCCCGTGTAGGCGAGCGGATGCAGACGGATCTGCAGCGACGTGACCTGCGGCGGTTCGACCAGTTCCAACTGCCGCCAGGGCATCGTGTCGTCGTCTCCACCGACGGCCCGATAGCGGAACGGACGACGCACGTTGTCCAGCCGGTACACCATCCGGTCCTGAAAGAACTTCATGTCCTTCGTCTGGATCTGCCGCGGCTCGTCGCCGTCGAACCAAGTCTGCAGCTGGACGGTTGGCGGCAGGCGATCTTCGCGATCGATCAACTCGACTTCAAAATCCGAGCCGAAGGCCAGCCGTTCAGGCGCTTTGATGAATTGCAGTTGGTTTCGCCTTGGCCAGGGCTCGACATCCCACGGAACGGCCAGCCGGCGAAGGGCCAGGGCAACGCTGGGCCCGTCCGCGAGGGCAACGCCCATCGCCACCGCGCAGGCGGCCGCCGCACCAATCGCGATCCGCCGCGGGCGGCGAGCATCCAGGCAATCGGCCACCTCCCAGCGGTCCAGGTCCGCCGCTGCCGCCGCGACGACGGCGCGACGCAGGTCCGGCGAACCGGCCAGCGGCTGCTGCTCCGATTGATCCAAGAAAGCCACCGCGCTGGACAGCCGATCGCACCACTGCGGAAACCGCTGCTCGATCCGCTGGGCGACTTCGAGTTCCGACAACCGGTGAAGGTATAGGGGAACCACCAAACGCCACAGGCACCACCCGCAGAACGCCGCCACGGCAGCCGAACTGAACAGGCGAACGCCCGTGTCGTCTAGCCGCAAGCAATAGTCGGCCAGCCCGGCCAGGAGGACTGCGCCCAACGCGGCGATCAGCCACAGACCGCCACCGTAAACCGCGCGCAGCCGCCACGCGCGGCGCTGGACCGCTCGCACTTTCTCTCGCACTGGATTCCGCATCACGACATCCGCCTCCCTGTGATGCGATCATTCTACCGCTGCCGGCAGCGGACAAGAAGATCCGGCCCCCAGGCTCAGACGTCCAGAATTCAATTTTCGCGGGCAACCAACATCGCCAATGGATATCGCCAAACCCGCGAAAATTGAATTCTGGACGTCTGAGCCCCTCCCGCAGAGCCTGGCAATCGCCTTAAAAAATCCCCAACTGGTCGCGGGCGTCCTCGGTCATTCTGTCGGGGTTCCAAGGCGGGTCCATGACGATCTTGACCGCGACCTCGTTGACCTCGGGCAATTGCCCGACGGCGTGCTTGCAGCCGTTGATCAGTTGCGGAGCAGCGGGGCACATCGGACTGGTCATCGTCATCTCGATTTTGACATCCGACTTGCCGTCCTCACGCGGCAGGACGTCGATCACGTACACCAGACCCAAGTCGACGATGTTGATGAACAATTCGGGGTCGACGACTTTTTTCAATTCTTCGCGGACAAGGTCTTCGGACAAGGACATGGGAATGCTCCGAAATGGAGGGTCGATCTACTCCGTGTGCCGTGACGGCATACGGACCGGGTCTGCTTCGATGACTTCACGGCTTCACGACAGGTCTGGTCCTGTCACGCCTGGTTGATTCGCACATACACCTCGCCGCCCTCGACCTTGACCTCGTGCGTCCGCGTCGGGACGGTCGCGGGCATGGTCAACGGATTGCCGGTGCGGATATCGAATTGGGCCCCGTGCCGCGGACAGGCGATGGCATGGCCGCACAGTCGGCCCTCGCCCAGCGGACCGCCATCGTGGGTACAGACGTCGTCGAGACAGTAGAAACGGCCTCCGACATGAAACAGGACCACCACCGAATCCTCCACCTCCAGCGTCAGCTTGCCGGGATCGGGCAGATCCGTCACCGTTGCGACCTTCAGAAAATCAGTCACCGTGGAACGTCTCCTTCATTAGTGGTATTCTCGCACGCGGGCCGCAATGGCCTGCCCGAGCGCGTCCCGCACGCTCTCGATCGTGATCCGATCAAAGATCTGCTGGAAAAAGCCGCTCACGATGATCCGGACCGCCTCGCGGCGCGTGAAGCCGCGACACATGGCGTAAAAGATTAACTCTTCGTCCACTTTGCCGCTCGTCGAACCGTGCGTGCAGCGTACATCATCGGCTTCGATCTCCAGCCCGGGAATCGAATCGGCCCGAGCGTGTTCGCTCAACAACAAATTGTCGTTCCGCTGATACCCGTCCGTCTTCTGAGCCCCCGGATCGACCTTGATCATGCCCCGCCACACGGTTCGCGAGCGGTCTTGCAAGGCGGCTTTGTACAGGAAATCGCTCTGGCAATGCCGGGCCTCGTGGTGCTGCAACGTGTGGTACGTCAACTGCTGCTTGCCCTCCGTGAACAGCACGCCATTTACCTGGCAACTGGCTCCCTCGCCGACCAGGCTGACATGTTGATTGACTTTGGACAGCCGGCTGCCCAAGGCGGCAATTGTCCACTGGAGCGTCGCGTCGCGTCCGACCAGCGCCCGCTGCTGGGCGAAATGCCAAACGCCTTGTCCCCAGTCCTGCAGATTGACAAAACGCAGGTTCGCGCCGCACCCCATCAAGATCTCCGTCGCGCCGCAATGCAGGCCGCCTGCGGTTGCGCTCCAGCTGGCCGTCTCGGCCAGCACGGTTGCCTCGGCGCCGTCCTCCAACACGACCAGCGTACGGCCGAAATCCAGGCCGCCGTCGGTCATGGCCGAAAAGACGTGCAACGGTAATTCGATCACGACGCCCCGGGGCACATACAAGACGTGGCCGCCGGACCAACATGCGGCGTGCAAGGCGGCAAACTTGTCGTGATACGGATTGACAATCCGCCGCTGCAAAAACGGCCGCAAGCGTTCGCCGTGCTCGGCCAGCAACTGGTCCAAGCTGCCGAACAGTACGCCCTGCTGCGCCCACCGGGGGTCCAAGTGGCTGGCGACCGGCCGGCTGTCCAAGGCGGCGGACGAGCCGGCCAGATGCACGCCTTGCTGCAGCACCGCCGGCGGCGTTCGGAGGTCGTCGCTGACGGCCGGCGGCCAGGAATACTTGTCAAGCTTGAACAAACGAATGTCCGTGCGGCTCCACTCTTCGCCCCGGCGGTCCGGCCAATCCAGTTCGGAGAACATCCGCCACGCGGCACGACGCTGGTCCAACATCCAGTCGGGTTCGTGCCGGGATTCCAAGAACGACTCGACGGTCGCGTGCGAGAACGCGGTTGTCGTTGCGATTGCGGTCATGTTGCTGTATCTCTAACTCTCGGAGCCCAACCCCAAAGCCTAGCCCACGGTGCCTTCCATCTGCAGCTGAATCAAGCGGTTCATCTCGACCGCATACTCCATCGGCAATTCCTTGACCAACGGCTCGATGAATCCGTTGACGATCATCGTACTGGCCTCCGATTCGGACAGGCCGCGGCTCATCAGATAAAACAGCTGCTCTTCGCCGATCCGCGACACACTCGCCTCATGGCCCACCGAAACGTCTTGCTCGGCGATTTCAATATACGGGTAGGTGTCGCTACGACTTTTCGAGTCCAAAATCAAGGCGTCGCAAACGACCTTGCACTTGGTGTTCTTGGCGCCCTGCTCGACTTTGACCAAACCGCGATAGCTGCTCCGCCCGCCGTTCTTGGAAATCGACTTGGAGATGATCTGTCCGGTGGTGTGGGGGGCTCCATGCACCAGTTTCGCGCCCGCGTCCTGATGCTGGCCGGCCCCGGCAAAGGCGATTGACAAGATCTCGCCGCGGGCACCGGGCTCCATCATATACACCGCCGGATACTTCATGGTCAGGTGACTTCCCAAGTTGCCATCGACCCACTCCATCGTCGCGTCCCGATACGCCACCGCCCGCTTGGTGACCAGATTGTAGATATTGTTGGCCCAATTCTGAATCGTGGTATAACGGCAGCGGGCACCGCGTTTGACAATGATCTCGACCACCGCCGAGTGCAGACTCTCTGTGCTGTACATCGGGGCGGTACAGCCTTCGACGTAATGGATCTCGGCGCCCTCGTCGACAATGATCAAGGTCCGCTCGAACTGACCCATGCTCTCGGCGTTGATGCGAAAGTACGCCTGCAACGGGAACTCGATCTTCACGCCCGGGGGCACGTAGATGAACGACCCGCCCGACCAAACCGCCGAGTTCAGCGCGGCGAATTTGTTGTCCTCCGGCGGAATGATCGTCGAGAAATACTGACGCACCAAGTCCGGATATTCGCGGACGGCAGAGTCGGTGTCTGTAAAGATCACGCCTTTGGCCGACAGATCTTCTTTGAGCGAACCGTACACCACCTCGCTCTCGAATTGGGCTTTCACCCCCGCCAAGAACTTTCGCTCCGCCTCCGGGATGCCCAACTTCTCGAACGTGTCCTTGATGGCCTGCGGAACCTCGTCCCACGAGCGTCCCTGGCTGTCGGTCGGCTTCAAGTAGTAATAGATGTCCTGAAAGTTGATATTGATCTTGCCCCCCCAGGACGGCATGGGCTTGGATTGAAAGATCTCCAAGGACTTGAGCCGAAAATCCAGCATCCACGGGGGCTCGTTCTTCATCTCCGAGATCTGCCGCACAATCTCGGAATCCAACCCCCTGCGAGCTTTGAACACCGCTTCTGATTCGGTGCGAAAGTCGTACTTGTTGATCTCGCCGATCTGATCGTTCGACGACAGCGTTGCGACGTCGGTAGCCATGATTATCTTCACCTCGCGATTGAGTAGCCTGAGGGAATCTCCCAAGAACATTCGGGCCGCAGCGGCGAAACGGAGTTCACACGCTGAGCAACGTTTCGTGGTCCGCCATCGCCCGGTTCCGCGCGTCGGCCTCCGGATAGGTCTTTCGGATCCGGTCGTAGCCCTGACGATGCAGTTCGTGAGCCAGTTCGACACCGCCCGTTTCGACAATGCGTCCGCCCAGCATGACATGCGTGTACTCGGGCGGGTTATGCTCCAACAGCTTGTCGTGATGCGTGATGATCAGCAGCCCCATCTTCTCCCGCCCGAACTCGGCGATACTCTCGCTAGCCAACCGCACAGCGTCGGCGTCCAAGCCGCTGTCCGTTTCATCCAAGATCGCAAACTTGGGCTGTAACATGGCCAACTGCAAGATCTCCGCCCGCTTCATTTCGCCGCCCGAAAAGCCCTCGTTCACGTAGCGTCGAGCGAACTCCATGTCCATCCGCAGATGTTCCATTTTGGCCTTCAACTCGCGGCGAAACTCGCGCATCGGCAGCAGCTCCTCGCCCTCCTTCCGGTCCGGGTGCCGCATGTTCGTCGTGGCGTGACGAAGGAAGTCCGCCAACTTGACCCCGGGAATCGCCACCGGCCGCTGAAAGGCCATGAACAGCCCGGCCCGCGCCCGCGCGTCGGCGGACAACTCGACCAGGTCACGGCCGTTCAACTCGATCGCGCCCTGCGTAATCTCGTACAACGGATGCCCCATCACGGCCAGGCCCAGCGTGCTCTTGCCGGAACCGTTGGGCCCCATGAGAGCATGCGTTTCGCCGTGGCGCATCAATAAATTGACGCCCCGCAGAATCGGCTTGCCGTCAACGGAAACATGCAGGTCGGTAATCTTCAGAATGTGTGTCATGTTCGATGCTGTGAGATTCTTGAACTCAATGAATTTTTGCGATCACAATTTCCGCCTCGGGGCGGCAAACAACAAGACAGATCCAAACCTCAATCCACAATCTTTTGATGACTCCGCAACGGTTCTTCGTCGGTGGGAGCAACCACATAGCCCGAGTGATGCGGCACGGGCAAGTCGTCTTCCGCCTTCGGCCCCCGCCGCAAATCGAAAACGCCGTCTCCCGTTCCTTTCATCTTGGCCAGCTTTTGGCCGGAAATCTTGTCTTGAATCCGCATTAACCCTTCCAGCAAAGCTTCAGGACGCGGGGGACAACCGGGCACGTAAACGTCCACGGGAACGACCAGATCCACGCCTTTGACCACATGATAGCCCCACTTGAAATACGGCCCGCCGCCGATGGTGCAAGCGCCCATCGCAATCACAAACTTGGGCTCCGGCATCATGTCGTACAGCCGCCGCACGCGACTGGCCATCTTGTAGGTCACCGTGCCCGCCACGATCATCAAATCGGCCTGCCGTGGCGTTGCTCGAAACGCGCCCGCACCAAATCGATCCATGTCGAACCGGCTCGCCCCCGCCGCCATCATCTCGATCGCACAACAGGCCAAACCGAAAGTCATGGGCCAAATACTCGATTGCCGAGCCCAATTGATGGCCTGCTCGACGCTTGTTATCAAAAAATTCTCCTCGATGCGAGCCTCGATCCACGGTCGCTTCTCCACCGACTCCGTCGAGGACCCCACCGAACCCGACGCCTTGGCCGGGGCGGAACCATGTCCCGCTGCTGCAACATTCTCTTGACGCATGGCCTGCTCCCACTCTCCCAACACTTCCGCTCGCTGAATTTGGCGTCAATTCAGTTCAAACGTACACTCCGAATGCCCCTCCAAACGACAGCCGGACAGTCGCACATCCGTTCCCAGCACTTCGGCAAACAGCAATCGCTCCATCGCGCAGATCGAGTGATCCTGTTCGGCAAGCTCCGGGTAGGGACAAGTGACCGCCCTGAGTATCGGAAGGGCACCCGACGTATCCAACTGCAACGGCACGCGGCGCTCGCCGAACAAATCCGTCAGCTCTAGCAGCTTCTGCTCGAGCGTTTGACCGGCAATGGTACCAGCGTACATAACAGCCATCCTTTTCGCGACCCGCTGCAGCAACCCTCGGCGAACTTCCGGATCGCGGATCATTCGCACCTCCTGCCACAGAGCCTGGGCAAGATCGGCAAAATTCGACCCGGATTTTCGCAACCCCTTGACGGTCAAACGGTAACGATGCTTCGGCCGGCCTCGACCGTGCCGTGTCGCCGTCCGCTCGATCAACTCCTGAGACATCAGCCGATTCAGTCGCTGCCGCACCGCCGTCGCGGTGACCTGCAGTTCCTCGGCAAACTCCACCACGGTCATTGCCTCCCGTTGACGAAGCAGGTCGAGTATGGCTAAATCGGAAAATGCCACGAAGCTGGATGTCGTCATGTTTCCTCGCGTCCCACGACAGCAAGTCGGTACACAACTTTATATCGCTCTCATGTATTTTTGACAACGATATGTTTGAAAAATAAATCCCCTGATGAATATATGGTCCGGAAACCTGCTTGCCCACATTGGTTCGTGCCTGTAGATTAACGGGTTAGAGAGTCGACAGCGTCGTCGAACCATCCGACGCAGCTTGTCCCATGCGGGCGATTAGCTCAGTTGGCTAGAGCGCCGCCCTTACAAGGCGGATGTCACAGGTTCAAGTCCTGTATCGCCCACTTGCCAGAAACGGCAGAAACCCCGCGTTTTCCCGCAGAAAACGCGGGTTTTTCTTATCTATGGAGTTTTGTACCTACTTGCAAGTTATTGCCAGATTCGGCGGTGGTCACAACCCCGGCGCGTACGCTGTCCGCCTGGCGTTCGAGGTCGGCAAGTAATGGTCCGGTGGCGGTCTTGTCGGTGGCAACCCGTCGATACTTCCACGAGTAAGCCGTCGCCATCGCGGTGCTTCCCAAGCCACTTGTGGAAAGTCAGCACAAATTGCGGCTTGCCATCTGTCGTCCCAAGTCGCGGCGAGCCGTTTTCGTCAACAGCAACCGGCGAGGTTTTCGTCTTGTTGCCGTCCTTCCACTTGGCGAGCATTTCGGCTACGCGGGTGAACAGTTCGGCGCCGTCCGGGAGCGGCCTTGCGAACGTCTTGCGGCGTAACGAAGCATTCTCAATAAGTTCCATCTGTTGGCCTCCCTGAATCTGCTGGAGAAAAATGTGTTCGTGCAGATCGGTTTGAACCGGCGGTGGCGGTTGTTGTTCATGGTTTGGATTTCCAGCAGATTCACGGAGGCCAGCAGATTAGGGTTTTGGAATTTACATACGTTCGGCGAAAGAAACTCGTGGTTGCTCGACGTGGGTGCCGGGTTCTCCAGGAGATTGGAGTTGCGATTTCATTCTCAATAAGTTCCGTCTGTTGGCCTCCCTGAATCTGCTGGAGAAAAATGTGTTCGTGCAGATCGGTTTGAATCGGCGGTGGCGGTTGTTGTTCATGGTTTGGATTTCCAGCAGATTCACGGAGGCCAGCAGATTAGACGGCGCAGGTGCTCGCTGCCGGCCACGTATCGTTGAGTCCATGCGGCCGACCGCGAAGCTTTGGGTACGTTGAGCAGGCTCCCTGGGGTGTGAACGGTTACCTTTCCGGCCCGCGGGTCGAGGTCCTGGCGTCCGTCGAGCCGGTTCGAGTCCCGGCCTCTCGGCGGTCTCCGGCGCCGGTTCTAGCGGCGGTTCCCGTCGCGGCCTTGCCGGCGCCGGTGCCGTCATGGCGGTTGTGATCGCAATCGAGCTAAGCGATTTGATGGACAATTAATCGGGAAACGATGAATTTCTGCGCAGGTGGCATGGGGGTTAAGGTTGGCGTGCCGGCGTTCGGCGCAAAGGCGTCGGCTTCCGGCGGGGCGATGCCGACAACCAGAAACGAACGAACCCGGTTGAAATCCACGCCGTCGTCCGAGCGTTGCAAGGTCGATTTGCAAGAGCAGCGGATACCGCGCGGCAGTGGGTTTTCCAGTTGTGCCCAACGGACTGCTGGTTTACGTTACTCTCCGCGCGGTCGCTGGTCGTCATTCACCAGAACTGCATCCAAGTTCGCATCCACAGGCATTCAGCAAGCATTCCTGAACCAGTAACTCGTGCTGGAGAGGATAAGGGTTCTCGATCTCGCCGTGGATGATCCGGGCCAGTTCGATCAGTTGCTCGTCGTATCGTCCCGGGGACGGCGGGAACGAGACTTCCTGATAACCTTTCTTATAAGAATCCCGAGCCTGGGCCAGGGCAAGCCGGAGCGTCAGCGGCTCGGCAGCGTGGGCGACGAATTTCTCCAGCGGGCGAATGTCGACCGTTCCCTGGTCGCCGCAAACGACCAACTGCCGCCGCTGATAGCCCTCGATCTCGAGCGACGCCGTGCGGATCGTGGCCGTCGTCTTCGGATACTCGAAGACGATCAGCCCGTTGTCGCACATCTCCACGCCGACGTCGGTCCGGGTTTGCCGTGGGAACGAGACGATGCGATCGGGCTTTCCCATCAGACTCACCACCAGGTCGATCAGGTGGCAGGCGAAGATGAACATCGTTCCGCCGGGGAATTGCGCCAGGTACTTGCGGTAGTCGAGCGGGTGCGCGACGCTCATGACGCAATGGACCTCGAAGACCTGTCCCAGCCAGCCCTCGCGGACCGCGCGCTGGCAGAACTGTACGGCCGGGTTATTCCGATACATGTACCCCAGTTGCACGGCGAGCTTGCGCCGCCCGGCTTCGTCCAGCACCTTCTTGAACGCGCTGAACGATTCCCCGCCCGGCTTGTCCAAATGGACGTGCATCCCAGCCTCGATGCACCGCCCGGTGATGTCCATGATGCGATCGTCGGCGGAACTGACCTCCACGGCCACGGCCTGGAGCCCCTTGGTGTCGAGCAGCTGCGCTTCGGTCATCCACGTCAAGTCCCGATAGGCCGGGTCTTTCTCTCGGCTCTTGCGCAACTCGGGGTCCGGCTCGGCAATGCCGACGACTTCGTAGTGGTCGCTCAGTTTCCGCAAGGTACTCATTTTTGCCGAGGCATGCTCGTGCCCCGTGCCGATTTGGCCAATCTTGATCCGTTGTCGGGGAGAATCGGCTGCGATGAGCGTCGGTTCGAGCCATCGCCCCGCCGCAACAGCCGCGCCCGCGCCAACGGCGGTTCCCAGAAGATGACGGCGATTGAAAGTGTTCATGGGGGTACTCCTGTGGTCTTTCTTACACGTGTTCCGGCACGACGAAGGGACTGCGGTACGGCTGGCTGAGCAACTGGTTCGCATCCGGGGCTCCGACGAATTGCTCGGCCCCGGCGTCGAACTCAAGCGTACGGCCGAGGCGATACGTCGAGTCTGTCAGCGTCATGTGGCCGGTGTCGGCCAAGTGGTGTTTCATGTCCTCGAAGGCTTCGTGGAATGTCGTGTCGCCGTCGAACGCCTTCGTCTGCTTGTGGAAGGGCACGTCCTCGCCCAGACGATAGGAGACGTTGCCCAGGTGGGCCAACAGCGTCGAGCGATGCCCCTCAAGGATCTCGGCTTGGAGGTCTTCGCGTTTTCGGCTGCGCACGCAATCGACAAAGTTGCGCATGTGACGCGGCCCCTGTTCCGGCGCGCCCGGCGGCGGGAAATTCTCGATCGGCACACCCTCGCTCTTGCCTGTGGCAAAGAACTTGCCGTCCCGGACCACGCCTTGGTCGGTGTGGAACTCGTTGGTGATCTTCCATTGCTGGTCCCCGACCAGGCCGCGGATCTCCAGGATCAGCTTGGCCTCGCCGAAATCGATCATGGTCAACTGGGTGTTGGGCGTTTGCCCCTGGTCCTGGTAACCGAAACGCCCGCCGAGGCTGACGACGCGCGTCGGCGTCGCGCCGGCGGGCATGGCCCAGCGGCATACGTCGAGCTGGTGCGATCCCATATTGCCGATCTCGCCGTCGCCAAAGTCCCAGGACCAGTGCCAATTGTAATGCACGAGATTGGTGCGGAACGGCTGCACGGGCGCCGACCCCAGCCAGAGATTGAAGTCCAGTTCTTGGGGCGGCTCCTGCGGGGCTTTGAGGCCGATACTGAGCCGTGATCGACTGGCGTAACCGTAGGAGATCAGCAATTTGCCGTATTTCCCGCTGCGCACGTCGTTGACCAACTGGATCCATTGCGGATCGGAGCGGCGTTGCGTGCCGTGCTGGACGATGCGGTCGTACTTTCTGGCCGCCTCGACGAGCTTTCGGCCTTCGAAGATACTGTGACTGCAGGGCTTCTCCACGTACACGTCCTTGCCCGCTTGGCACGCCCAGATGGCCATCAGCGAGTGCCAGTGGTTGGGCGTGACAACGGAGACGGCATCCAGGCTCTTGTCGTCCAGTGCGCGGCGAATGTCCTGGACACAGACGGGCGTGTTGCCGGCCAGTCGCTTGACGATGTCGCTGCGGGAGGCGAACAGCCGGCTGTCGGGATCGACCAGGTAGGCGATCTCGACATCCTTCATCCCGCCGAATCCCGTCAGGTGGGTTTGGCCCCGCCCGTGGATTCCGGCGACGGCAATCCGGACGCGATCGTTGGCTCCCAGCACTCGCCCGGAAGCCTTCGTCCCGGAAAGAACGAACGTCGCCAGTGCGCCGCCAGCAACGGTGCGTTTCAGGAATTCGCGGCGATGATGCGGTAACATACGTGGCCTCCTGGGATCTGTTGTGACAGTCGAAATTGGCGGTTGGGCGGCGGGGGGCGAGCTGCGCGGAACGAGCGGTGAGGCCCCAGCGGTTCGCGTCCCGGGGGCTCGATGTTCGTTCCTCGCAGCTCGACCCCGGCCAGCTCGCCGTGGTACTACATGTTCTCCTCCACCACCCACGGCTGGCGATAGGCTCGCCGGAACAGGTTCATGGCCTCGGGATCGTCGAGGATTTGCTCGGTCTGCGGATCGATTCGCAGCTTCCGGCCGCCCAGCCGGCAGCTGATGTTGGCGTAGTGGACCAGCAGCATGCTGCGGTGGCCTTCTTCGATGTCGGCGTTGGGCCGCTGGCGGCTTTTGACCGCGTGGACAAAGTTCTCCTTGTGGGGCGGATCGGGATAGCGGCCATACATCTGGTCCTTGACCACCGGCGCCCGGTCCTTCGGCCGCACGTAGACCTGCCAGCCGCCGCCCATCCGGCCCATGTACATCACGCCCAGTTCGCCGTACAGCTCGATCCGCGTAGCGTTCTGGGGCCAATGGGGGAAGATGTCGCCGTTGCGAATCCCGTCGTCGCTGCGGAGCATGTAGGGCGTATAGACCGTCTGCTCGTAACTCAATATCAGTTGGGGGAACTCGAAGACAGCCAACTGGGTGTCGGGCGTTTCGGCGTCGCCCTGCGTGTTGAAACGCCCGCCGCTGCAATAGACGCCGCTCGGATAATCGACGCCGCACAGCCAGCGGGCCAGATCGAGCTGGTGGATTCCCTGATAGGCCATCTGGCCGCCCGCGTAGTCCCAGAGCTGGCGCCATTGGGTATGGATCGCCTTGTTGTACAATCGCTCGGGGGCCGGGCCATTCCACATATTCCAGTCCAGCGTGCCGGGCGGGTCGGAGTCGGGCCCCCACGAAAAGTCGGCTTCGTAACACTGCTCAAACACGCGGCAGAGATGCACTCGGCCCAGCTTGCCCTGTTCGAGATAGCGTTTGGCAGCAAAATTGTATGGGGCACTGCGGTTCTGGGTGCCGATCTGCGCGATGCGTTCGTACTTGCGAGCGGCCTCGACAGCCTGGCGGCCTTCCCAGCAATTGTGGCTCTGCGGCTTCTCGCAATACACATCCTTGCCGGCCCGGCAGCACAGGATCGTCGCCAGAGCGTGCCAATGCGGCGGAGTGGCGACCACCGCGGCGTCCACCGATGCGTCTGTGAGCATCTCGCGGAAATCCTGCAGGCACTTCGGCCGTTTGCCGCCTTGACGCGAGGCGTACTCTGTCGCTCGAAGCTCGTGCAACGCGCGGTTCACATCGCAAATGTAGCCGATCTCGCAATCGCCGCGTTCCAGGAACCCCAGGGCCAGCGAGTGTCCCCGCCCCGGGCCGACGCCGATCATCGCCAGCACGAGCCGGTCATTGGCTGGAGTCGCCCGGACAGATCGAGGATTGGCGAGAATCGTCGCTCCGGCGGCGAAGCCGATCGCGGTCTTTCCCGTACGGTCAAGGAACCGCCGCCGGTTGATTTCTGACATGGGAGCACATCCTCCGTTGGAAGCCGATATTTTCCCTGGTCACCGGTCGAGCCCGTCCCGCACCGGCTACCTTCCTCAAACAGCCAGACGTAATCGTAACACACCCACCCGGCGTTTCAACGGCGCTGCCGTGTCCCAAGTGTCCCAAGAAATACTGTCGGGATATCAATTCACGGTTCGAATCCCAGCTCGGCGTTCCGCCTTCCACGCCGCTGCCAGACGGCTGCCCCGGAGTTCTGAACGTGTACTCGTTCATCACGTCTTGTCTTTTTTCCGACGCATCCCACGAGTGGCAGTTAGCGAAGATTTCTGTTTCCGCAAACGCAATTCAAACGCTTTCTTCCGCCCTCGCCGCGACCCAGGACATGACCAGGGCGGACCACAAGCCGACCAGCAGCAAGGCCACGGCAAAGACGATCACGCGCCCCGCTACGACCGCGGTTCCGAAGAATAACGGCCACGCGACCAGGGCTGGCACGGCGGTCACGCCGACGATCGTCATCAGCGTAGCCGCGTTGCTTTCCATCCTCAACACGCGGGCCATGACCGGGATCGTCAACAGGGGCCAGAACACGGCGACGGCCAGCACGCCCAGCATCCACCCCCAGGCCGGCGGCGTTTCTGCGGCGGACGATTCGGCTGGCGGCGCGGCAGGGAAGTTGCCGACCAGCAATGGCTGCTCGCTGCCCAACTCGAACGCCCGCAGGGAAAACGAGACCGCGGCCTGACCGTCTCGCAATTCCAGTCGTTCGACCTGCCCGAACAACACCACCTCGGCGCCCGCCGCTTTGGCCATCCCCAGCGCCGTGTCCGCGTCCGTCACGTCCTGCCGAGGCACTCCGGCCAAGTCGAACAACTCGTCCAATAGTTCTCGCGCCTTCCCCTTGTCCACCGGACGATATCCGCCGTCCTGTTCCAGCGCCCGCCGGATGCCCTGCGTCACCAGCAATTCGCGGTCGCCGTCCAGCGGCAGGACCAGCGTGGGACGCAGCGCCCGTTGCGGTCGCGGCAGCGATCGCGGCACATCAAGGCACGCGGCGTCGACCGCCTCTTGGAGTGTGGCGGGAACGGGCATCGGCGCTTCACCCGAACCGGATTGACGCCAACCCCATACACCCACCCCCAGTGCCAGCGCCGCGATGGCCAAGAACCGCACGTGCAGCAGCAAGGACAGGAAGAACAATACCGGAAAAAACATCCGGCCGGCAGACTTCAACAGTCCCTTCATCGCGGTAACCCACGGGTGAGTTGTGATGGCATCCTTGGTCGTCGGAAACGCACGTTGGGGATGTCTGGAAAAAATACGAGATACGAAATGCTACTGAACAGAACCACGAATCATACGGATCTCACGAATGTTCGAAAGGATCACTTGGGCCATGATTTCCCAATTCGTGTAATTCGTGGTTGCCGAGATTCGACGCGTCGCCTCTACTCGCCCACTTGTCGGAACTTCTCGTACCGCGCCAGTTCCCGCGCGCTGACCGACGGGCGGCTGTGATCCAGTCCCCGCTGGACGTCGCACGGCCGCACAGGGACGGGGCGGCCCAAATTCATCGCTTCCTCGAACACCGGATCCACGATGCGGTCGACCAGCCCCTGCAGGTCCGCGCCGGAAAAACCCTCGGCCCGCGCGGCCAATTCGTCCAGGCAGATGCCCTCTTCGCACGGTACCCGGCCCAGCGAGTTCCCCAAGATGAACCGCCGTGCGGGTTGGTCGGGCAGGCCGATGTAAATCTGCTCGCCGAACCGGCCGGGCCGCAGCGACGCTGGATCCATGTCCCAGGGCCGATTGGTGGCGCCCAGCAACAGCAGGCCCGGCGGTCCTTCCTTGACCCCGTCCACCTGCGCCAGGAACTCGGGGATCAACCGGTTCATCACCGTGGACTGGCCGCCGCGCCGCGCGACCAGCGATTCGGTCTCGTCAAAGAACACGACCGCGGGCAATCGCTGCCGCGCCGTGGCGAACAGGTCGCGCAAGTTCTGTTCGGCCTCGCCCACCCACTTGCTCATCACCTCGCTGCACTGCACGTTGTAAAACGGTGCGTCCAGTTCCGTGGCAATTGCCTTGGCCATCATCGTCTTGCCCGTCCCCGGCGGGCCGTACATCAAGACGCCACCGCCCGGCTTGCGGCCATACTCGCTCGCCAATTGCGGATTGCGGAACGGCAGAATCACGCGGCGGCGGATCAGATCCTTGACCGCCTGCAATCCGGCGATGTCGTCAAACCGGATGCCCGGCTTGTCCAACACCTGCCAGCGGCGGCCAGCCGCAGGCGTCTCGTCCGCCGGTTCGCCGCCCGAAGCGCGGTTCGAGCCGCCGCCTGATCCCGCGGTCCGTGGCGGCGGAGGTGCATCGTCCGGAATGCGGCGGGCCATCTCCAGCAGCTTCAATCCCTTCTGCTTGCGAGCTTCACGCTGCTCGGCCTCGCCCGATTCGGCGGCCAACGCCAACAGCTCACGGCTAGCCAACAGCAGTTCCCGCCGAGCGTCGGCGGACTGCTTGGCCGACAAGGCCCGCTGAGCCGCTTGATAGTGCTTCAGATATCGCTCGTAGTGAACCATCTGGTAGATACGAAATCCTAAATACGCAAGAAACTCAAAATCCCAGGTCGTAACCCCACAGACGCTGAAAAAAACGCCGATGAAAACCACGAATCATACGAATCACACGAATTAGGACATCGCATCCACGCCTTTCCTTCATTCGTGCTATTCGTGCTATTCGTGGTTCTAAAATACGCGGCACGGCGCGCGCATCCTACGCATTGAGACTCTCTCGGGAAAATACTATCCGCGACAACGCCTGCGCCCGCTGGAGCGACGGCATTCGTTTGGAGCATTCGATCTTCGACTGTTTTTTCGGATTTCATTCTTCGAGTTTCCTGCAACGTCACGCCAGTTCCCGCTCGATCGCTTTCAACCCGGCTTCGATCTCCTTGTCGATACTGGCTTCGCCCGCGGTTTCTTGCCCCGCCACGATCCGCTCGATGTCCTCGGCCGAGATCGCCTCGGCTCCCGACGACGACGTCATCTCGG
>Ga0351892_10013_pt1 | contig 77787 bp, 64 predicted proteins | sample TotcelFGM3001K14_FD_206763 | JGI IMG/M metagenome (GOLD analysis project Ga0351892, IMG submission 206763) | Enriched cells from coal bed in the Powder River Basin, Montana, United States - Total cells FGM rep3 HSBNCT.FGM.300.1.K14 ... | reverse complement strand
CGTTTCCCGGAACCCTTGTTCGGGAAGAGAGCGGGAAATATGGCATTAAAATTCTGTCGTCAGACTGGTCGGATTATCATGCCAATCGGGCCATTGTGGAGACACCCGATGTCAGTCAGAATATGATGAATGCCATCGTGATGGAATGGGAAGACGATTTTAACCGACAACTGGGTCGGATTGCAGACCGGATCAAAAGTGGCGAGGCATCGGAAAGCGAGGCGTATACGCTGATCAATCTGGAAAGAACGGTTTTACTGTATGATTTGATGATGAATCAAATTCTGGAAACCGACGGAAAGATTCCGGCTGGGGATCGTTCGGTGAATTCCGATCAGGCGGTGCAGGATTTGGTGGTCCGGATTTTACCAAAGCTGAAAAATACCACAAAGGAAAAATTGACCGATACCGTGTTACATGCACTGAATCGGAATTATATCCATTATTCATCTACCAATGAAACGATTCAGTGGGATTGGACGAATATTCAACCGGATGAACGCGTTGATTGACGATTTCTTGAATTATTGAAATCCCAGCAGATGGGTTCTGAGATTGGTTTTTTTACCTTTGATTCCCGTTTTTTCACGGATACGGGTTCTTCTCTGAGCCACGGTTTCGCGTTTTTTATCCAGCAGGTCCGCAATTTCCCGTGTATTTTTGCCCTGCTTGACCAGGTTGATCATTTGAATATCATTGACCGTCATTCCCATGTATCGCGGGGATATTCTGGGAGCAAATGGCGCGGTGACATCCTGAATATTGGTCTCGACAATCTCCAGAAAGGTTATCTGGGTTTCATTCAATGACGTCGTTTTCAGTTTGTCAATGTAGGGCAGCACAAATTCACGGATATTGGCGATTATCTTTTCTTCCAGCTCAAGCAGCTCTTCTTTTCGGCATTTCAAAAGAATTTTCAGCGCACCATTTGTTTCCTCCACGTTTTCCGCACTGATTTTCAAAGCCTTTTCTTTTTCCTGCAACAGTTGGTTGATCCGCTCCTTTTCACGGATTTCATTTTTAAGCTGTTCATTCATTTCCCGCAATTCGGCGGTTCGTTCCTGGACCCTATTTTCCAGCTCAGCATACGCTTTTTCCAGTTCTTTATCCAATGCCCGCTTATGCAGTGCAATTTCTATCGCCGGTCTGATTTGTTCGGAAGAGACCGGTTTGATAAGATATCCCAATGGCGCCAGGATCTTGGCACGATCCACAAAATCCTCCTGGGGATACGCGGTCATGAAAATGATGGGAACATTCTGTTCTTTTCGAATCTGTTCAGCCGCATCAATTCCATCCATCCCCGGCATTCGAATATCCATCAGGATCAGATCCGGAATTATTTCCCGGGCCATTTCCAGGGCTTCTTTTGCGTTCGTGGCGAAGGCCACGGATTGATGTCCCATGGAAACGATCAGATCTTCCAGTTGCGTCGCAAAAATGACTTCATCATCCACAATCAGTATTTTGGCCATATTCCATCCCGTCTCAACGAATGGTTTTCAACGTCAGTTGTCCCGCAGCAGTCGCATATACAAACAGCTTGGTCGCAATTTTTGCTGCGGTATATTCGGATACATTGGTGCCGGATATTTTGCTGAGTTCATTGATATCCGCGGCAACAACGGTTTTCCGTTGTCCCAGGTTTTTGATCAGGTCAATCAGTTGACGATACATCATTCCACCAGGCTCGGGCGTCCCGACCCCTGGAATCACCGACGGATCCAGGCCGTCCAGATCAATGGTCAGATAGACATGGGAAGGCAGTCGGTCAATGGCAATATCCATCCATCGGTGGTCATGGCGTGAAATATCTCCGGCATAAATCGGCTGAAGCCTTTTTCGGTTAACATAGTCATATTCTTCAGGTGATATGGAGCGGATTCCAACCTGAACAGCTACACATCCGATATCATCAATGACCCGCCTCATGACACAGGCATGATTGAATCTGCTGCCATTCCATTCATCCCGAAGATCCAGATGGGCGTCGATTTGAAGCACGCCCAGATTGTCAAACCGTTCTGCAGTGGCCATGATCGGACCAATTGAAATGGCATGATCACCGCCGATGGATAACAAAAATTTGTCCTGATCCAGAACCTTCTTTGCCGCCGCTTTCATCTGGAATACCGCGGTTTTGGGATCATCAGATGGTATCAGGGGAGGAAGGGTATGAATACCGAGCCTGCTCCAGTTTACAAACGTTTCATCATCCAGCATTTCAAGCTGACTGGATGCGTCCAGAATGTGATAAGGTCCCTGGCCGGTGCCCGTGCCATAGGAGATCCGATGTTCATAGCAAAGCGGCAGGACTGCGATTTTGGCGTTTTCCAAGCTGCATTCGCCAGCCTCTGACCCACCGAATTGCATGATTTCCATACAGGTGTCCTCTGTATTCTACTTTACAAAAACTGCTGCAGCCAGAACAGTGGTCCACAAATTGCCCTCTGATCCCAACGCGCCCTGGCTGGTATGCATGGATTTGACAATTTTACCGGACATCTTGTACACTTCCCGTCGTTCATCGTAGTCTTTGTCGGCATCAAATTCAATGCCCAGTGTATTGGCCAGCATGGTTGCGGCCAGATCTTCCGCATACTCACCGGCTTCAAGTTCGGTTTGACCAAATCCATGATGTTCGGATAAATAACCGTAACGGCCTTTTTCTGCTGGCAGTGCCAGCCCAATACTGGCAATGATACGCCTTCCCGGTTCATTGATCTGCTCTCTGGCCATGACACAATGGGTGATTTCGCCTGCTTCCAGACGTTCAGAACCGCGGTCAATATCAATGATATGACAATGCGGTGGGAAAATTGAAGAGACGGTTACAAGGTTTAAATGGGCTATACGGGCGTCGCGCAAGGCATTTTCAAAAGAAGACAGTTTTTCTTTTGCGATACCGATTCCCCTGGTAAAAAACATATATCGTGGCACATACATGAACTGACCCTCCCTGAAATATAGGATGCAGCATTAAATGCTGGTAACACGCTGAAAACCTATATATAAACTTCAAGGTGAAAATTTGGGATGCGTTATCGGCCGGGAATACCAGAAAAGGACAATCCCCTTCCTGCTGCCTTCCAAAAATCATTATCTTAAAGTCTACAGGATTTCAAAAACCAAGGAAAACTAAATGAAAACAAACTTTTTGTCAAAATAAATATTGGATGCGTTTAAAAAGCCATTGATTCAGTCTTTATGGATACTCCTGAATTCCTCATCGGAAAACAAAATGATCATCAATCTTAACCTCGAAAGACACTGTATCGAAACCGAAATCAGACAGCTTCACCACCAAAGCATGGTGGCATATTTCAAAAATCCGTCAGAGCGGAATCATCTATCCATGATAATCGAAAGCCTGGATCAGGCAATTGCCAATTGGGATTTTTCAGCGCTTCGGTCGACATATCACGAGTTGGCGGGGCACGTTGAAATACCTGTTCAATTGATTGCAGATGACACGGGAGAGGTGGCGCTCCGGATAGACGGTCGAAAAATTCAGCCAATTCTCAAAGCGTAAACCGCCACGAACAGAACCAGTCATCCGGATGAGAATCCGGCGGGCATCCGATACATTCTGTTTTAATCCTGGGATCGATTGCTCTGGCAAAATAGGTGTATTCAACCAGCCCACCGGATTTGCAGGGATAGTCATCGAGTCCTTTTCGCTTTCTGGCAGATTGAACCCGGCAGTCATTCATCTGGAATATCAGTTCATGATCGCTATTTTCAATAAACGACTGTTTGTTGATGCGTGCATACAGCCGAAAATTCAACGCCTGTTTCAGACCCGATAGTCCGGGAGTTTCTGAAAGCTTCAGAAAGTTTCGAATGGCCGATGCCTCAAACGGAGAAAAACGAGCCCAGCAACTGTCATTGCATCGTTTGGCATCATTCATTCCCTGTGAAAATTCGACTGCCTGAAACCATACGCCGTCGTTGGCCAGCCAGTTGACCGCCACACTGTCCAATAGCGTCAGCAACTGCTCCTTTGGCATGTTCAAAAGCGGCGCCGGAACGTTATCTTTCATCGTGAAGCCAAGCTGCTTGGACAGACGTCCCATTTGAATGCCGTAGCTTCTGTCAAATGCCTCCGACAGGGTTTTCAGGGCCTGTTCCATGCCCATCTGATGCCAGACTTCCGTAAACCAGAGGGCATGATGAATGATGATTCGATGAAACAAATCCACTACCAGACCGGCAATGGCGGTCTCATCCATTTCTTCCGGCCGGTCAACTGAACTCATATCCATTATTATCTGATCCTTTTACATATCCGGGCGATATACTCGGGTGTCGTACCGCAGCATCCTCCCACAATTTCAATACCTTCTGCCTTAATTTTGACAATGTTTTCCGCAAACTGTTCCGGTGTTTCGGGGTAAACCGTTTCCATGCCGCGAATTTCCGGAATGCCTGCATTGGGTTGTATGATGACCGGAATATGAACGGCTTCCCTAATCTGGCGGGCCAGATCGATCATGACATCGCTGCCCAGCGAACAGTTGGCACCAACAGCAGATGCACCGGCATCCTGGAGTATTTTCATGCTTTTGACAAGCCAGTTGCCCATCATGGTGGCAAATCCGAAAGATGTCTGCTGAAATGTCAGTGTGACGAAAATCGGCAGCGAAGACACCCGCTGAATACCTTTGACCGCCGCAAGGGCTTCTTCCAGGTCATACATGGTTTCCACAATCACGATGTCTGCCCCGGCACCGGTCAGATAGGTGGCCTGCTCCGAAAAATTGTCAATGGCAGCTTCGATGGTCAGGGTTCCGGATGGATAAAGGAGTTCACCGGACGGTCCCATATCGCCGGCCACCCATTTTTTTTGTCCGGCTGCCTGCCGGGCCAGATTGATTCCGACCCGGTTGATTTCTGCACATCGGTCATGCAGTCCGGTTTTTTTCAGCTTCAGCGCTGATGCGCCGAATGTATTGGCCGTGACAACATCTGATCCGGCATCAAAATAGGCCTGATGAATGGATTGCACAACTTCGGATTTCTCAATATTCCAGGACTCGGATGCCTTTCCGCCGGTCAAACCGCTTCGAATTAGCATGGAGCCCATTGCGCCGTCAAATATCAGTCCATTGTTTTTGCACGCCTCAAGCAGGTTCAAAATTAGGGCTCCTTTCCAAATCCCAAATCTGTCATTGTTGAAAACATCTCTCTGGGAGTTCAGGAACCATAGGCCATTCCGCCGGTAGTTTCTGCCCGGAGCTTTCGCCGAATTTTTCCTTGACTCGTTTCAGTCCGGGTCTGGCATATTGGGGATGCCCTTCCTTTTTGGTACGGCCATTGATGACCGCCTCGGACCGCAGTCTTCGACCGATGGTTTTTTCCAGCAGTTTTCCCAGTCTTAGCACCCGGTCCACATCATATCCGTGCGCAATACCCATCTCATCAATCTGAACCAGTGTGTCTTCAAGGGTCACCAGACCCACGTACCGGGGATCGTCATAATAATAGTCACCGGTCCCCTTGGTCGGGCAGTCATCCAGAAAATTGGCGGGCTGGCCACCCAGACCGCCCAGTGTGGCCTCGAAATGGGTGATGCCTGCCTGAAGCGCAGCCAGGATCGATGCCGACGATACCCGTTTGGTTTCATGAAAATGGGCGATATGCAGATCCGTATTGGGCAGTTCATCCAGAACCATGGAATAGTACCGATAGACATCCGGGGCCGACGCACTGCCGTCATGGTCTGCATGCTCGATGTCATGTGCGCCGATGGCGAGCCAGCGTTTGGCAAATTCGACGGCATCCTTCATATCCGTGGCCCCGCCGATCGGGCTCCCCCAGATGGTGCTGACGGTTCCGCACATTTTCATTCCGGCGTCGTTGCATTTTTTGATGCATCGTTCGGCTTCTTTCCAGTAGTCCGGAAGGCTGGTTCCGGAATTGGCAAAATGATGTTCCTCTTCGGTTGAAACCATCATCAGGAGCCGGTCCGGACCGATTCCTTTTTGTTTAAGCGCAATGGCGCGGTCCACCGCACCTTCCCGAATGGTAACGCAGGTAAAACAGATATCCTCGTAACGGATTCCTCGTTTGGCACATTGATTTTTGAACTTATCGCTTCGAACATGGGTCAAGATCTGTTCGGCATCGCGAAACTGCGGCATGGCATAGGGATTTCCCAGATTGGTGATTTCAATATCACGGCATCCGGCAAAAATCATTTCCTCTGTATAAAAAATCTTGGCGGCCGTTGAAATAAATTTTTCCTCGTGCTGAAAACCGTCTCTGACAGTGATGTCTCCAATGGTTACTTTTCTGGGCATTCTGGGAAAAATTTTCCAGTAATCATACTTGGTCATGGCGGTTGTGTCTCCTTTTTCAGATTTGAGATTTCAGATAACAGATCACGCAACACTCAATATTTTTCATTCTCCTGAATAGACCGGCTTTCGTTTTTCCCGAAAAGCGGTCAGACCTTCCAGCCGGTCTTTTGTCGGGATACAGACCCAGTAGGCATTGGATTCAATAGCCATTCCCGTGTTCAGATCCGATTCCAGCCCGTAGTTGATGGCATATTTGGCCTGCTCGATGGCAATTGGACCGGTTTCACAGATCATGGCAGCCATCTTTCGGGCCTCGATCAGCAAGTCTTCCGGCTTGCAGATATGATTGGCAAGTCCGATGGCAAGCGCTTCGTCCGCACCAATTCGTCTGCCGGTAAATATCAGTTCCTTGGCCTTCCCCTTTCCCACCAGTCTGGGAAGCCTCTGGGTGCCGCCGGCCCCGGGAATGATTGCCAGACGGGTCTCTGTCAATCCCATTGTCGCGGATGTTGAAACCAGCCGGATATCCGAGGCCAGCGCCAGTTCGGTACCGCCACCCAGAGCCACGCCATTGACCGCGGCAATGACCGGTTTGTTCAGCAGTTCAATATCTGCAAACAGGTTGCGAATCGTGAAAATATACTCTTTGACCTGAGTCGGTGTCAATGTGGCGCGTTCTTTTAAGTCAGCACCGGAGCAAAAAGCTTTCTGACCGGCCCCGGTCACGATCACTACGCGAATATCCCGTCTGAAACGTATGGCATCAATCTGATTCTTCATTGCATGAAGCAGATCAAAATTCAATGAATTCATGACTTCGGGACGATTCAGCGTCAATGTGCATACACCGTTGTTTTCTTCGAATAACAGATTCTGATCTTCCATGGAAAACTCCTTTTAACAAATTGCAGAATCAAAAGTGAAATTGACATAATAAAACAAGCTGTTAAATTTTAAAGCCTCCCCGTATCCCGGTATTTCAACATCCGATATAACGGGAAATAACGATCCGTTGAACTTCTGATGTGCCCTCTCCAATTTCAAGGAGCTTGTGATCCCGGTAAAATCGTTCGACGCCATAATCTTTCATCAACCCGTATCCGCCATGAATCTGTACGGCATGGTCTGCCACCTTTCCCATCATTTCCGAGCAAAAAAGTTTGGCCATGGCCGCTTCTTTTTCAAACGGGCGTTTCAGATTGCGCAGCCAGCAGGCCTTGTAAAGGAGATTCCTTCCGCATTCAATTTCTACAGCGGAATCGGCCAGCTTGAATGCCACCGCCTGAAATTTGCTGATCGGCTGCCCGAACTGAACCCGCTCTCTGGCATATTTCAGTGCCGCATCATAAGCACCCTGAGCCCCTCCCAAACCCATGGCCGCTATTGACAGTCTGCCGCCGTCCAACGTTTTCAGCATCTGATGAAAGCCGTCGCCACGTTTGCCCAGGATACTTTCCGCGGGAACCCGAACATCATCAAAATACAATTCCGCGGTATTGGATGATCGCCACATCATTTTACGGTGCATGGTAACGGCCCGAAATCCAGGTGTTCCATGGTCGACCAGAAAGCAGGTGTATTCCGGACGGCCATTCGGCCGGGTTCCGGTGATGGCCTGAACCGTCACACCTACCGATATGTCACTGGCCGCATTGGTGATAAAAATCTTTGACCCGTTGATCACCCACTGGTTTCCGTCCTTAACAGCATTTGTTTTGCTGCCCCCTGCGTCGGAGCCTGCTGTTGGTTCGGTCAGCCCGAATCCCCACAATCCCTTTCCACTGCACAGTATCGGGAGATATTTTTGCTTCTGGGCTTCGGATCCAAAATAATAGATCGGCCCGATTCCCAGTGAATTTCCGGCTGCAATTGTTGCGGCCTGGGATCCATCCACCCGGGCAACTTCTTCGACGGCAATGATATAGGACAGATAATCCATTCCTTGCCCGCCGTAGGCTTCGGACACAAACATGCCGAACAGTCCGATATCCCCCATTTTCCGTGTTAAATCGGTTGAAAACGCCTCTTTTTCATCCAACTCGCCGGCAATGGGGGCAATTTCATTCAGAGCAAATTTGCGCACTTCCTTACGAATCATTTCCTGTTCTTTGGTCAGATCGAAATCCAATACATCCTCCTTTTTTCAGCCTGGCTGGACCTGATGATTCAATTTGCAATCATATGCTATATAGACTATCAGAAAATCCATTTCGCAAGGCAGCAGGGAGGGGATGGGCCTTTTGCGGCTGACGCCTTGAAAAACTGTCGGCCGTCCCCGACCGATAACGCACCAAAAACCTTTATCTTGAAATCGATATTGATCCGTATCATTGACATAAATACACGCCAAAGGCAAGGGGGGAACATCTCTGTTTATTTGGAATAACGTTCAGGTCACATGTTGTGTAGCATCCCATAAATGAAAATGATAGACCACCGTCATTCCGGGCTTGACCCGGAATCCAGGCCCGACGACTGAAATGCTGCTGGACGGCCTTCAGCTACGCCGCTTCGGGATTCCTGCTTTCGCAGGAAGACGGAGAAGGTGCATTTTCATGGTAACGATCATGAATCATTCCAGGAGGTTCACCCCGGCAATGAAAATGACATGTACCGTTTTCCTACTGAATCCTGACTACTGAATTCTGCTTTTACATTTTCACGGTAACACATTATCAGAAAATCTATAGAATAAAATCAGTTGCCAGAAACTTGCTTTGATGGTTTCTGACGATACCGGTGATGATATCTTTGTTCAGACTGGTCTGCTTGGCTGCCACAAGTGTTCGGATCGAAAAAACGCGCAAGGCATCTGAAACCGAAAGTGTGCCCTCTGCAGAATCTTTGCGGCCTGTGAACGGAAACGTGTCCGGGCCGCGCTGACACTGGCTGTTGATATTCACCCGGCACACCTGGTTGACAAGCGGATCGATGAGTTGTGCCATCTGACCCGGGTCTCTGCCAAAAATACTGACCTGCTGGCCATACACGGAATTGATTATATAATCGATGGGCTGTTGAATGTCCTCAAACGGAAGAATCGGAATCACCGGCCCGAACTGCTCCTCGTGATAGATCCGCATCTTCTCGTTCACCGGATACAAAACAGCCGGAAAGAAAAAACTGCCATTGACGGTCCCGCCTAATTCATTGACCACAGTTGCACCCAGGGCAATCGCATCCGCAACAAGGCCCAGCAGATAGTCGGTTTTACCCTTTTCTGCCACCGGTGTGATAAAGACATCTTCCTGCCAGGGCATTCCAAAGGCCACCCGGTTGACCGCTGAAGCAAAACGCATGATGAATTCATCCTGAATGGCAGATTCCACAAACAGAATCTTCAGTGCCGTGCACCGCTGGCCATTAAAAGAGAGACATCCCAGCAGACATTCCTGCACTGCCAGATCCAGATCGGCATCCTTGTGGATAATGGCGGGATTTTTGGCTTCCAGGCCTAGCACACAGCGCAGACGGTTTGGTCTGGGATGAAGTTTTTTAAGAACATTCGCGGTGTTGCTGTTGCCAATCAATGCCAGCACATGAATGTCGCCGGACTTCATCAACGGCGGAATGATGCTGCGCCCTTCTCCAAAGATGATGTTGACCACCCCTTTTGGAAACACATCGCAGAAAACGTCAAGCAGTGGGGCATACAGCAGCGCACCGTGCTTGGGTGGTTTCAGGATGACCGTGTTGCCCATTACCAGAGCCGGTATCAGGGTGGTGAATGTCTCATTCAGGGGATAGTTGAACGGTCCCATGCAGAGGACCACACCCAACGGTGCGCGTCGAATCTGAGCGATAATGTTTTCTTCGATGACAAATCGCGATGACACACGGTCCAGGTCCTTGAGCGCTTTCATGGTTTCGTTGATATAGATGATGGTGCGATCGAATTCCTTGATGGAATCCGTTCGCGATTTGCCGACCTCCCACATCAGAAGCTGAACGACCCGATCTTTTTTTTCGAGCATGCGGAAAACAAACCGTTCCATGTAATGGATTCTCTCGGCCACGGACAGGGTCGGCCATGCCCCCCGGCCGTGATCATAGGCCGATGTCGCCGCGTCGAGCGCCTCCAAAGCTTCCTTTTCCGATAAAAGGGGATAGGTACCAATCGGAAATGGTCTTGAAACGCCGTCAATGCTGACCCACACCGGAGAAAGGGTCTGCTGTTGGGCACCATCCCAGTGTCGAATCTCTCCGTTGATCAGATAACCGGTCTGAGCAAACGGGATATCCTGTAGAAGATCTTTCGGTATGTCTTCTACCTGTGGAAAAATACGCTGAATATTTTCGAGTAACGGCATGGTCTTCTTCCTCGTGGATGTTGACGGATTGATTCAAAAAAAACGCTGCAATAAACTGTTATGAATCATAATGAAATATTCATCATTGGCTTCTCATGGTTGATTTTTTTCCTCAGCAGATCCCGCTGTAACAGAGCCTCATAAATCGGTTTGTCTTTAAAATATTCCGGAATGCTGTATGACGTGATTGAAACGATCATCAATGGTAACAATAGATCATATGCGCCGGTCATTTCCAGTATCAGAATGGTTCCGGTTATGGGGGCACGGACAATGGCCGAAAAATACCCCGCCATCCCCAAAACACCCCAAACAGAGAAATCAAACGTCGCAATGGGATAAATGAAGAGAATGATATACCCGAAAAATGATCCGGCCAAAGCACCAAGCAACAACAATGGCGCAAAAATACCACCCGGTGCGCCTGTACTGTAGCTGATCATGGTCAAAACAAATCTCACCAGAAAATAAATGATAAGCTGATAAAATACGACCTTGTTACCCAGAACGTTTTCAGTTAGATGCGTTCCTGTTCCCAGTGATTCGGGCAGTATCAGCCCGATCATGGCCAAACCGACTCCAATACCGAAAGCCAGTTGGATTTTTTTCATCAGTGTGAAATGCCGAAAATAATCGCATGAACCCAGCAGGGATTTATTGAAAAAAAGGCCCAGAAAACCCAGGAACAGGCCCAGCAGAAGAAAAAAAGGAAACATGTCAATACCAGGGAAACTGGTTAATTTAATATGAAAAACAGGAAGGTGCCCCATGATGAAACGGCATACGATGTCGGCAGTCACGCACGCAACAAAGGCTGTTACCAGGACGATCTGGTTGAGACTGTGTTGCAATTCCTCCAGAATAAAAAAAACACCTGCCAGCGGTGCATTGAAAGCGGCTGCCAGCCCGGCCCCGGCTCCGGCTGAAATCAATATTTTCCGTTCGACCCGGTTCGGAGCCAGAAAGTCCCCAAAAATTTTGGCGGTGGCAGCCCCCATTTGAACGGTTGGCCCCTCTCTTCCCAGTGCAAGGCCGCTGCCGATTCCAATAACGCCTCCAACAAATTTCACAAAAAGAATGCGCCAGGCGCGCAATGAATTAGACCCTTCCAGATATCCTTTCAAATGGGGAATTCCGCTGCCACCGGCATCCGGTGCAAATTTTGATGTCACAAACACCACGATTACAACAGACATACCCAAAAGTATCGCTGGAAGCACCATGTCAATCAGCCCATGCGAACGGGAATATTCAAGAAACAGATTTCGGTATTTCTCGGCAAATTCCAGACTCAGACGAAAACCAACCGCGACAAGACCAGCGGTCAAACCAATCCACAGGCCTTTCAGTGACAGAATTCTTCTTTTCAGCATCATTCGTGACTGATCCGATGATGGAACTGTATCACTGATCATTTTATTTCTTTCAATGAGCCGATACTGAAGCCAGTCATAAATTGCGATTTCCTTTGGCCCTTCTCCCAGCGGGAGCGGGTTGTGGTGAGGATTATAACATCGATGATGGTGACCGTTCAAAGTTCACAAGCTGAACATTAAAATATCCATGTGTATGGGATCAATGGACGGTCGCGTTAAAATTGATGCTTCCTGATCACGATACAAAACGATAGCGGTCTTCACAAGAGAATTTTTAAGAACGATTCCGATGTTGACAGTTGACAGAAGCAAATTGTATGTAAACATATCTGATTGTTTTCATATAATATTATACAACAATCGTTATTCACAACGCTTTTTCAAGACATGTCAGTCAATTATGCCTAATTACAGGTGGAATTCCATGTTTCCAAGGAATTATATCAATGGAGAAGTGTAGACCCAAGACAATTCTGGCCGGTGATATCGGTGGAACAAAAACCCGTCTGGCGGTCTTTTCATCTTGGGCAGGGCTGAATGCACCGATGGCCGAAGCGACATTTCCGAGCCGGGATTATCCGAGCCTGGAGGTCATTGTTCAACTGTTTCTGTCTCGGGTTGATACACCGGTCCACCACGCTATCTTTGGCGTAGCAGGTCCGGTTGTCAATGGGCAGGCGAAAATCACCAATCTGCCATGGGTGTTGGAGGAGACCGCGCTTGCCGATACCCTTGAATTGTCATCCGTTCATCTTTTAAATGACCTGATGGCGTTGGCATGTGCTGTACCGCTGCTAAAAACAGACGATCTTCACACGCTGAACAACGGACAGGTCATACCAGGCGGCGTCATTGCCGTTGTGGCGCCGGGAACCGGACTTGGTGAGGCCTATCTGACATGGGATGGCGACGGCTATGAGGCACATCCATCAGAAGGCGGGCACACCGATTTTGCACCCACCAATGCGCAGCAGGTGGAAATGCTGCTGCACCTTCTGGATCAGTATGATCACGTCAGCATGGAACGGATCTGCTCGGGTATGGGCTTGCCACATATCTACGCCTATTTGAAAGAAACCGGACAGGAAAAGGAGCCAAACTGGCTGTCCCAACAATTGGCCTCGGTTGATGATCCAACACCCGTCATTGTTGCGGCGGCCCTCGACATGAACAGGCCATGCAGACTCTGTCAGGTGACATTGGAAACCTTTATTGCCATTCTGGGCGCCGAAGCGGGAAACATGGCCCTGAAGGTGATGGCAACCGGCGGCGTGTATCTGGGAGGCGGGATTCTGCCCCGTATCCTTCCGGTGCTGAAGCAGGGAGCACTGATGGATGCGTTCCGACGGAAAGGCCGCATGTCGAAGCTGATGGATGACATCCCGGTTCATGTCATTCTGAATCCAAAAGCTGCCATTCTGGGCGCCGCATGGTATGGTGTGACCCACGCTTGTCATTCAACCAGTCTCTGAACAAGAAAGATCGAACAAAGGTAATGGAATCCGACACGCTGATACGATTGTTATCTTCTCTGACTATTTTTTTGGCAATGGCCATTTGGGAAATCACCGCCCCCAGGCGGAAGTTTTCTGTTTCCAGAAAAGAACGCTGGTTCAACAATCTCGGCATTGTCTTGATCGATACGCTTGCCCTTCGGGTTTTGCTCCCGACAACGGCTGTGGGTATCGCCATGACAGCCGGTCAGGCCGACTGGGGACTTTTCAATTCTCTGCATATTCCGGAAACGGTATCCATTATCCTGGCAGTGGTGTTTCTGGATTTGATCATCTATCTCCAACACCTCATGTTTCATGCCACACCGCTGCTCTGGCGGCTGCATATGATGCATCACGCCGATCTGGATCTGGACCTCACTACCGGACTGCGTTTTCATCCCATTGAAATCATTATATCCATGTTGATCAAAATGACCGTGATAGCAGCCCTGGGTCCACCGGTGGTGTCGGTGCTGATTTTTGAGATTCTTCTGAATGGTACAGCGATGTTCAATCACGGCAATATCCGCATGCCTTCTGCCCTTGACCGCCTGTTGCGGCTGGTGGTGGTGACGCCGGATATGCACCGGGTTCATCACTCGGTCACAATTCGGGAAACCAATAGCAACTTCGGCTTTAATTTACCCTGGTGGGACCGGTTGTTCGGCACGTATCGGGACCAACCGGTTGCGGATCATGAAACGATGAGATTGGGGCTTTCCCAGTTCAGAAATTCACGGGATTTATCCATGGGAAGGCTTCTTTTGCTGCCCTTTACCGGTGAACCGGGGTCATATTCCCTGAAACATATCGGCGGCAATCCGGAAAAACTGCGAAAAAAAACGCACGGACCAGCAGATCCGGATCATGAATGACGAACCGTTTAAAATCTTTCGGGATTCGCTGACATGGCTTTCCGATCTGAAAGCGATGGAATTGCCTATCGCTATAGAATTACAGTAAAACGAGGACAGATGATCGCCAGAAAACGAACCGGCATTGTCAGAGATCCGAGATACGCCGGGCACTGCATGGAAAAGAACCACCCGGAATGTCCCGAACGGCTCGACGTGATTTATACCATGCTCGATACGTTCGAATCGCGTGGTCTTTTTTTGGAAATCACTCCCCGAAGGGCCGAAAAAGACGAATTACTCCGGGTTCATTCTCCGAACCATGTCAGGCGGCTCGAGGCCACCGAAGGGAAACGGGTCTACCTGGACCCGGATACCATCACATCACCCCTTTCCCATGAGGCTGCCCTGCTGGCATCTGGTGGGCTTTGCCTGGCTGTGGAACAGGTCGAAAAAGGTCTTCTCGACAATGCCTTTGCCCTGGTCCGGCCGCCCGGCCATCACGCCGAACGGGATAAAACCAAAGGTTTTTGCCTGTACAATAACGTGGCGATCGCCGCACGATATGCCCAGCATACGTTAGGCCTTGCACGCATCCTTATTGTTGACTGGGACCTGCATCATGGAAACGGCACCCAGCACTGTTTCGAGGACAATCCGTCTGTTCTCTTTTTTTCGGTTCACCGGTCTTTTTTTTATCCGGGTAGCGGCAGCCTGCGGGAAGTCGGTAAGGGGCCCGGAAAAGGCTATACCGTGAATATCCCGCTTCTTCCAGGCTTTGGAGACGGGGATTACCTGACATTGTTTGAAAAAATCCTGAAGCCCATCGCCCTTGAATTCGTACCGGATTTCATACTGGTCAGCGCCGGTTTCGATATTCATTACCAGGATCCCCTGGGAGGCATGCAGGTGACGCCGAAAGGATTTGCAGCAATGACCCGTTCCATTCTGCAAATCGCCGAACATTGCTGCAAAGGCAAGGTGGTCATGGCGTTGGAGGGGGGCTATGATCTCGAAGGTCTCAAAGATTCGGTGCGGGAGGTCCTGATCGAATTGGCAGACATTCAGTTCACCGATCCGTTGGAAATCATGGCGACGGCAGACCGGAAAAAGATGAGCATGGTTCTTTGGCGGGTCAAACGCGCCTATAAAAGATACTGGAAGAACCTGGATACGGATTCCGACAGCGGTCTGGAAAAGACGCCGCCCTTATTGGACCGGATGAAGGAATGCCTGTCCCAAATGTTGATGTATATGAAGAACTGAGCCGAAAACGGCTGGGAAAAAGCAATCTGATGGCATTGTTTGGTGAATCCATAAAACGCATCGCACAAAAGATGCAGTCCTGTGAAGAGTGGCTCGAGATGGTGAGGGATCTTCGCGAGCCGATCGATCCGGGGAAACCACCAGCGGATCTTGACATGCGGTGGGCGGAAAAAGGAGACCTTTTTGCCATAAACGCTCTGGAGGGCTTTGTCAAGGAGACCGATTTCATGGAAGAATCCCTGCGAAAAGGGGACCGCTGCCTTCTATTTGAGCAAGGGAATCAGTTGCGGGCCTTTGCCTGGGTGACCTTCCGCGATTTCAGGATGGCGCTCTGGTATACCCTGAAACTGCCACCTGACTGGTCCTACCTGGAATACATTTTTGTACATCCGCTCGTTGCCGGGCAGGGCGTCGGATCATATCTGCTGGGATCTTTGCTTACGGCCGTTCGCGATCAGGGCGTCAGCCACATGGTTTCCGGGATGTACAGCAACTGGGACGCCTCTATCCGTCTTCACACCAAAATGGGGTTTCGGGTTCAAAGACGGCTGACCCAATGCAAAATACTGAACATTTTTTCCATCCCGCCTAAAGCAGAAACATGGTCTGACATCAAACCCACAGATCAACCCTGATGGTTTGGATTACAGAACCCTTCCAATTTTGTCAGGGACGCAGAGTTTTTATAGTAATTTAAACAACTTGATAGTGTTCCGTCAACCATGGGTTCGATGTTATGGGATTGCTGTGTCATCTGATAACAGTTTTCGAATCTCACGCTTTAAAATTTTGCCCACAGCGCTGGTTGGAAGTTGATCCATGAATCGAATGAGTCTGGGAATATTGTAAGGCGCCACGTTCTGTTTTAAATAACCCAGGATTTTTTCCTTTTCAATGTCACTGGTGTTGACACCGGGTTTCAGGACAATCGCACAGGCCACACGCTCCGAACCCGGGCGATCGGGATCCGGTATACCAACAGAAGCTGCCAGTGAAATGTCCGGATGTTTGGACAGCACATCATCCAGTTCTTTGGTGAACACCTTGAATCCGGAAACAATCACCATATCCTTTAACCGGTCCACAATATAAAAGTAGCCATCCGCATCCATCCGGGCGACATCTCCGGTAAAAATCCATCCGTCTTTCAGCGCATGGGCGGTTTCATTCGGTTTATTATGGTATTCACGCATGACCTGGGGCCCCCGAATGACGATTTCACCCGGTTCACCCGGTTCAGCCGGAATGCCGGTTTCCGGATCAATGAGTTTGAATTCGGTGTCCGGCATGGGCAGTCCGATTGAGCCGGCTTTTTTGAGGCCATATCTTGGATTGCAGCAGGTCACGGGCGAGGTTTCCGTCATGCCATAAAGCTCGATAAATTTGTTTTTGCCGATCACGCTTTCAAGCTCCTGAATGTTTTCTTTGGGAAAAGGTGCTGCTGCACTGAGGAGCCATTTTATATTATCAAAATTCAAATTCCTGAACGCCGGTTTTTTCATCAGCTCAAAATACACGGTTGGCACATTGACCATCATGGTGGGATGATAGCTTTTGATCGAATGGATCAGAAAGTGGGTATCTCTGGGATTGGGTACACAGATCTGAGTCATGCCCATCGTAATGGCGCCTGCGCCAAGCGCAAGACCGGCCATATGAAACATTGGAAATGCTGACAGTACGGTGTCATCCGGCTGCATATCCAGCCAGGTCAGGACCTGAAGGCGGTTGCACATATAGCTCTTCTGTGTCAACACCGCGCCTTTTGCCGGGCCGGTGGTTCCGCCGGTGTACATCATGAAAATGGGATCATCAACATTGCGGGAAACCATGACCGGATCATCGGAAGTTTCTTTCAGGATCGTGGTGAAGCGCTCAATGGTTTTTCCGGCAAGAGGTGATACCACGCCAGTCGGAATTTTTTTTAACAGTTTTCCAATCATCCGCTTGACCCCTGGCAGAAAATCCGCAATTTCTGAGACCACCACCGTGGTGAAATGTGTGTTGTTGGCTATTTCTGCCAGTTTTCCAAACAGGACATCCACGGTAAAAATCATCTTCAGGCCAGAGTCGGTGATTTGATGCGCCATTTCAGTCGGCATCAACAGCGGACTCAACCCGGTTGAGATGCATCCGGCTTTTTGTGCGGCAATAACCGCAATATAATGGGCCGGGATGTTCGGCAGATGAAGCCCGATCACATCATTGGGCTTCAACCCACGTTGAATGAGATACCGGGCAATCCGGTTCGATATCTTATCGACATCCCGGAATGTCAGCCGTTTTCCCATGTAAATGAGCGCAGATTTATCCGGCCAGGCGTCGGCCGTCTTTCGAAACATTTCAGCAAAGGTTGTTTCTTCGTATGTCAGCGCAGGCGGAACGTTTGAATCGTAGTGCTGAATCCAGGGCTTTTCTGCATAAACGTCGCGCATAAAACCTCCCTTGGCATGGACTGCAAGATAAGGTTTTAATGATGCATCTATTTTTCCGTATCCACCAGTCCCTTGACAAACCATCGCTGCATGGACAGCACCACCAGAACGGGTGGCAGCATGACAATCAGGGCACCGGCCAGGGCCACGTTCCAGTCCGGAACGTCATCCATGGCAGGAATCAGCCGTTTCAGGCCGATCACCGCGGTTTTCATTTTGGGATCTGTTGTGATGAGAAGCGGCCAGAGATACTGATTCCAGCCATATACAAAGTCAATGACAATCAGTGCCGCGATATTGGTCTTGGACAGGGGCAGCAGGATATGGGTGAAGAATTTCATGGGGGATGCGCCGTCAATTTTGGCAGCCTCGCACAATTCTTCCGGAATGGTGAGATAAAACTGACGAAAAAGAAAGGTTGCGGTTGCAGACGCCACCAGGGGTAAAATCAGACCCGGATAGCTGTCCAGAAGACTCCAGTCCAGATTGATGGAAACGTCATGGCCGGAAATCCATGTTGCCAATTCCTGGATGTGAAGCAGTTCCACCAGGGATTGAACCGGGCCCAGAATATTGGCAGCCACTTCGTAGGTGGGCAGGATCCGGACTTCCACCGGCAGCATCAGGGTACAGAAAACAGAGGCAAAAGCCACGGCCCGAAGTCTGAAATCAAAATACACAATGGCAAACGCCGATATCATGGAAACCGCAATTTTCCCCGCCGTAATACCAACCGCCATGACAAAGGAATTCCAGAGCTGGATGCCCATATCACCCTTGATCCAGGCGCTTTTCAGATTGACCAGCAACTGGTCACCGGGTATCAGGGGCATGGGCACCCGTGCGACCTGATCCAGGGAAAGCGTGGCGGCCACAATGGTGTAGAAAATGGGAAAGCCCACCACGCCAATACCCAGTATCAACAGGGCATACGTAAAAACATCAAGCCAGGGTGTTTTTTCGACCATCAGCGGTTATCCGGTGTATTGAACCTTTTTTTCGACATATTTAAACTGCAACAGCGTCAGGGTGACGATCACAATCATCAGAATGACGGACTGGGCCGCAGATGATCCCAGATCGAGCCCGACAAATCCGTCCTTGTAAACCTTGTATACCATGGTCATCGTGGCGCCGCCGGGACCTCCCTGGGTGACCGTATGGATCACGCCGAATGTCTCAAAAAACGCATAGACCACATTCATGACCATGAGAAAAAACATGGTGGGGGAAAGCAGGGGAAACGTGATGACCCAGAACCGTCGGAACGGGCTGGCGCCATCGATGGCTGCAGCTTCGATCAGGGATTTGGGAATGGATTGAAGACCGGCGATAAAAAATACAAAATTATAACTGATCTGCTTCCATGAACTGGCCACAATGACCAGTGTCAGTGCGTCTGCGCCATTTAAAATCGGGTTCCAGTCAATGCCCAGCCAACGACTGAAGACATAGGCGATAACCCCGTATGACGGGTGAAACAGAAAGAGCCAGACAATACCGGATATGGCCGGGGCAATGGCATACGGCCATATCAGAAGGGTGCGGATGGCGGCCTTGGCTTTGAGGGCGCGGTTGGCCATGGCCGCTATCAGAAGTCCGACGGAAAGGGCCATCAGCGCGGTTGAAAAACTGAAAAAAAACGTGATACCGATGGATTTCCAGTACAGATGGTCTTTGAACAGATAAATAAAGTTGTCGAACCAGACAAACTGGGTTCTCTGGCCAAACGGATCTGCCAGTGTAAAAGACTGAAGCAGGGCCTGAATGGCCGGCCAGTAAAAAAATGTGGCGATGACCAGCGTCTGGGGCAGGATCAGAACATACGGCAACCAGGCGCTGGTGAAATAGGCACGTTTTTGCATGGATAGTCTACAATTTATTCCTTGCTTCGTTTTTCAAACTGGCGCAGCAGATCGTTGCTGCGCTTGACCGCTTCGTCCAGGGCTTCCTTGGCTGTTTTTTTACCCTGCCACAGCATTTCCAGCTCTTCGTTCATGACGTCCCGGATCTGGGAAAAACTGCCCAGCCGGATGCCGCGCGAATTGGCGGTTGGCAGCTTTCGGGTCATCTGCAGAATACCGACTTCCTGAAGCGGTTCTTCCTTGTAATAGCCCTGAGCCTTCAGCTTTTCATAGGATTTGAGTGTGATGGGAAAATATCCGGTCTCTTTGTGCCAGAGAATCTGCATGTCTTCCGTGGCCATGAATGCCAGAAAATCCGCCACACCCTGATATTCTTTTTTGGGATGGCCTTTCAGTACCCAGAGGGAGGCGCCGCCAATGATGCTGTTCTGGGGATTTTTCATGGAGGCTTCTACCGGAAGCGGGGCCGCACCCCATTCAAATTTGACATTTTTTTTCAGAGCCCCGATGGCGCTGATGGAATCCATCAGAATGGCGCATTCACCGGAGATAAATGCGGCCTCCGGTCCTTTGTATTCGCGTTCCAGATAGACGAAGCGTTTGTCATCCATCCAGGTTTTCAGGCGGTTCATGTGATTGACAACCATGGGATTGTTGATGGTCAGTTCGGTATTCAGCCCATCGAATCCATTGGCTTTGGTGGACAGGGGAAGATCATGGATGGCCGAATAATTCTCGATCATGACCCAGGTCTGCCAGGCCACGGTCATGCCGTATTTGGATCCCGCAGCCACGAGTCTGGACGTATATTCTCCCATTTCGTCCCAGGTTCGGGGTGGGTTCTCGATGCCTGCTTTTTTAAACAGTTCCTTATTATAATACATGATCGGTGTCGAGGAATTGAATGGCAGGGACTGAAGCTGGCCCTTGGAAGACACATAATAGGACAAAACGGGTTGCAGGTAGGTTGACCAGTCGATTTTGTGGCCGGTATCCTTCATCAGGTCATAAACCGGATAAATGGCGCCGGACAGCATCATGGTCTGGGTTCCGACTTCATAGACCTGAAGGATATGGGGTTGTTTTTTTGCCCGGTACGCGGCAATGCCGGCGTTCATGGTTTCATCATAGGACCCTTTATGAAAAGCCACCACTTTATACTGGGTCTGGGATTTGTTATAAGCATCGACAATTTTATTCAGTGTATCTTCCCGGGGTCCCCGTTGGGCATGCCACCATTGAATCTCGATGGGTTCTGCCAGAACGTTCTGAAGTGGAAAAAGGATCATAAATCCCAGGCACATCATCCAAATGAATCTGTTGAATCGCATCATCTCTCCTCCTTTTTGATAGTTGGGTTGATTGAAATTGACTGGCGCCGGTTGGTGGTTTGAAAGGGTCAATTGAAATTCAGGTATGAAAGGCGGAACAATGCATCGGAACAAATTCCAATTTGATGATTTTAGATTAAATCATGAATTCCTGATTTTATAAGGGCTATCAAATCATGAGTCAATAGAATAATCGGATTGGTCGATCGAACGGGCATGAAATTTGGTGAAGCAGCCAAAAGAAGTCTTGACGAACCGTTCAAAAACATGATTTATCGTCAGAATAACGATGGGTCATGCAGAGGGTTCTTTTTCCAATCCAAATGCTCATGATCATGCGGAAATGTCGGAATACCTGGATTTCAGCATGTTCGCATTCCCACATTTTTCTCATAACGCATCACGCACAACGCATAACTTTTGATATCAGACAGGATGATGTTATGGCTCAGGTTATTCTGGAACGGGTCGTGAAGAAATTTGGAAAGGTGGAGGTGGTTCATGGGGTCAATCTGGAAATAGCGGATCAGGAATTCATCGTTCTGGTAGGGCCTTCCGGATGCGGAAAATCAACCATATTGCGGATGATCGCCGGTCTTGAAGCCATCACCGAAGGCGAGATATCCATCGGTGACCGGGTTGTCAATCAGTTGGCGCCCAAAGACCGGAATATTGCCATGGTGTTTCAGAATTATGCGTTGTATCCCCATATGAATGTGTTTGAAAACATGTCATTTGGACTGCGGCTGAAAAAAACGCCAAAATCCGAAATCCAGATGCGGGTTCAGGAAGCCGCGGAAATTCTGGGACTCCAGGACCTTCTGCACCGCAAACCCTTTGAATTGTCCGGGGGGCAGCGTCAGCGGGTGGCCATGGGACGGGCCATTGTCAGGAAACCGGCTGTGTTTCTGTTTGACGAACCGCTTTCGAACCTGGATGCCAAACTCAGAACCCAGATGCGTGCTGAAATCAAGCGGCTTCATCATAAAGTCAATGCCACCATCATCTATGTCACCCATGATCAGGTCGAGGCCATGACGCTTGCAGACCGGATTGTGGTATTAAAGGATGGACGGGTGGAGCAGGTCGGCAACCCAATCGAACTGTTTCAGCATCCGGTCAATACATTTGTTGCAGGCTTTATCGGCAGCCCGCCCATGAATCTTGTCTCTGCCACCATTCATCGAAACCGTGACGGACTTGCGCTTGTGCTTTCAGACGGACTGTCCATCCCCATTCCGGATAAACCCGACAGGACCGATTCGGTTTTGTCCGAAAATATGAAAGTGATCATGGGACTTCGTACCGAAGATATCGGTATTGCAGATGAAACCCTGTCCTATCCCGAAGCCTGGGTTGTGGAAGGAACCGTTGATGTGGTGGAGCCTTTGGGAAACGAAACCCATTTTCATGTCAATCTGAATGGTGAGAGTTTTATTGCGCGCTGTGAGGGACGAAACCCCATTAAAACCGGAGACCGGGTCAACCTGTCACTGAATTTGAATCATCTGCATGTTTTTGATGAAAAGACCCGTATGTCGATTTATTGACATAGCGGTGACAATATAAAAATCTTTAATAATTAACAGTGAGGATAAACATGAGTTCAGCCGTTGTCGAAACCCATTTTCCTGATCTTAAACTGAAAAACCGGGGTAAGGTTCGAGACATTTATGACCTGGATAATCAATTATTGATCGTTACAACAGATCGGATTTCTGCGTTTGATGTAATCATGAATGACCCCATTCCGGACAAGGGCAAGGTGCTCACCCAGATTTCCCTGTTCTGGTTTGATGTGTTAAAGGAGATGACACCCAATCATCTGATCACCGCCGATGTGGCTGACTATCCCAAAGCCTGCATGCCCTATGCCGACATGCTTCGGGGAAGAAGCATGCTGGTGAAAAAAGCAAAGCCCCTTCCGATTGAATGTGTGGTCCGGGGATATCTGTCCGGGTCCGGATGGAAATCCTATCAGACAACCGGCGAGGTTTGCGGCATTCCGCTTCCGCCGGGCCTGGTCGAGTCGGACCGTCTTCCCAGGCCGATTTTCACCCCTTCCACCAAGGAAGAAACCGGACACGACATCAACATCGATTTTGAAGAAGCCTGCCAGCGGATCGGCGGTCCGCTGGCAGAACGCATCCGGGAGTTGAGCATCGGCATCTATGAAAAGGGTGTGGAAATCGCCGCTCAAAAAGGCATCATCATCGCGGATACCAAGTTTGAATTTGGTCTGATCGGAGATGATATTATTTTGATCGATGAAGTCATGACCCCGGATTCGTCCCGATTCTGGCCTGGTGAGTCCTACCGGCCCGGCGGGGGACAGAAAAGCTTTGACAAGCAGTATCTTCGGGATTATCTGCTGTCAATCGGCTGGAATCAACAGCCCCCGCCACCGCCTTTGCCGGCCCATGTCATCGAAAACACCCGGAATAAATATCTGGATGCCCTTCGCCTCCTGGCTGGACCCAAATATGCGCTTGACTGAAGCCCATATTCAGTTGCCCCGGATTAATGAAACGGACCGGTCGTTTCAGATCACCACAGCGCCTGTGACCGGGACACTGATATCGTCGATTCGGCGGATGGGGCTTTTGAATCCGCCGGTTCTTCAGGAAATTGAATCCGGATTTCGAATCATCAGCGGGTTTCGACGGGTCGCGGCCTGCCGGAATGCCGGAATCGATTCGATTCCAGCCCGCACCGTCAGCCGGGACACAGCTTCTCTCGATTGCATTCAATGGGCCATTGCGGAAAATGCGTTTCAGCGGAACCTGAATCTGATCGAACAGTCCCGCGCAATGGTTCTGCTTTCTCCGTTTTGCAAAAATCCGAAGGCGTTGTCGGGAATGGCTGCTGAACTGGGTCTTCCCGACAATATCGGCGTGATTCAAAAATTGAGGCGAATTGCCAATCTGTCTCAGGCGATTCAGGAGATGATCCTTTCAGACACCATTTCCCTGTCCATGGCACTGGAGCTGGCGCAAATGGATTCATTGCAGGCACTGGGTCTGGCCGCACTCTTTGACCGGCTGAAACTGGGCCTTAACCGGCAGCGGGAGCTTATGGTTTTTCTTCAGGAGATCGGCGCGAGAGAGGGGAAATCGATAGCGGAAATTCTGGCTGATACGCCGGTTGTGAAAATCCTGAATGACGATCAGTCGGATCGGGTTCAGAAAGCCTATCGCCTGCGGGAATATCTTCGCAGGCAGCGATATGCGGAAATCACACGGGTTGAGGCCGAATTTTCGGACCGGGTTGCCTGTCTGAATCTGGATTCGGGTATCCGTCTGATGCCGCCTGCCAATTTTGAAGGCATGGATTACCGGTTGACCCTGAGCTTCAGCCGAATTGATCAGTTGCAGGCACAATTGAATCAACTTTGTCAGGTCGTGGATCATTCCGCACTGAAAGAAATCCTGAACCGGTCATGAATTCAGGACCGTGCAATCCGCCCGATGTGTAACGACCATGCCCGATTCGTTCAACCGCATGTTTATCACCGATTTGGATGGCACCCTGCTGCGATCCGACGGAACGTTTTCTCATAGAGATATCCTCTCGCTTGATGCATTGAAAAAAAAAGGGGTTGTACGGGTCATTGCCACCGGCAGGTCCATTTACTCGTTCAAGAAGGCGGTTGATATCCATCTTCCGGTGGATTATCTGATTTTTTCCACCGGTGTGGGCGTGATGGACTATCTGAAAGAATCGATCATCAGAAGCGTTCATATCGAATCCGACGACCGGGATCACGCAATCCGGACACTTCTGGAAATGGATCTGGATTTCATGGTCCATGACCCGGTTCCGGACAATCATCACTTTGCCTATCATGACACCGGTAAAGCCAACCCGGATTTTTTCAGACGGATCGACCGGTATCGGGAATTTGCCAGACCCATGAACAGAGGTGAACAGATAGCCCGGAATCCGTCTCAACTGCTGGCTGTCGTGGACAATGCTTCCGGTGATACCCTTCTGAATTCGCTGCGACTGACACTGCCAACCCTTACCGTGATTCGCTCGACGTCACCCCTGGATCATGTCAGCACCTGGATTGAAATCTTTCACGGCCAGGTCAGCAAAAGCCGTTCCGCTGCCTGGCTTGCAAACCGTCTGAATATTTTGCCGCAATCCGTCGTGGCTGTTGGAAATGACTATAATGACATGGATTTGCTGGAATGGGCCTCAGTCGGAATGGTTGTGGAAAATGCGCCGGAGGATTTGAAAAGCCGGTTTCCGGTTGTGGCATCCAACAACCGGTGTGGTGTTTCGGAAGCCATTGAAAAAATGATGGCGATGCGATAAAAGATTAAGGATAAATCGACCAATGTTGGTATCCAGTACGCCCTCATCTGTTAACCGACTTCGGAGGCTAATTATGACCAATCATGCATTCAAACCGTCTGACAAAGATTTTGAAAAAGCACTTGCCGTGGGTCGCCCCCCCAATATCGTCAAACTCTTTCCCAATTCAAAGGCACTGATCGTCAGCGGCAGATATATCGACCGGGCCATGCTGGCAAAGGGCCATGCCATTTCCATTGCCGCAAACGGCAGAAGTAATTTTGTGATTCGGGGCGCACTGCGCGCGGCCCAAAAGGCCAATTCCGCCATCATCATTGAAATCGCCCGTTCAGAAGGCGGGGCTGCGGCCTATTGTCCGGTCAGTCTGTGGAACATGGCCCGTCAGGTGGATGCCATCTGCAACGAAGAGGCCATTACGGTTCCGGTGGCGGTTCATGCCGACCATTACGGCATCAAATCCGAAGCGGATATCGCGCCGGCCAAAATTGAAATCCCAACGCTCTTTGAAGCCGGCATCACCTCCATTGCCATCGATGCCTCTCACATGCCGGATGATAAAAATCTGCTGGCCAACATCGCGCTGAACCCGTACATTCCGGTATGGGCCGGGCTTGAGACAGAAGTTGGCGAAATTAAAGGGAAAAGTGGCCTTTCAACAGTTGAGGAAGCGCTGTTTCTGATTCAGGGGCTGAATGCCCACAACATTTTTCCGGACTGGATTGCCCTGAATAACGGCACTACCCATGGACTGGAAGCCTCGGATTCGGGCATTCAGGTGGAACTGACCCGAAAAATTCACGAGGCACTGGCGCCGTATCACATTTCTGGCGCCCAGCATGGGACATCCGGCAACAGCTCCGAAAGGCTGAGAGAAATTGCCAGAAACACCAAAACCACCAAGGCCAATGTGGCCACGGCCCTTCAAATGATATCCTGGGGACTGGAAGTCAATGATTACGGCAATGCCTTTCTGGACTCAAACGGGCAGTTCCTCAAGATCGAAGGCCAGGGCGTCACGGAAGACATGTGGAAAGATATGGTGGCATTTGCCGATTCCAAGGGTTTGAAAAAAGGGGATTACAAAAAACTGAATCTGCCCTTTGAAAACAAACTGATGGGTCAACCTGCAGACATTCGTGATCGGATGGCCAACCGGGTGGCGGACTTTGTCTATGGCATGCTGATCAATGTATTCAATGCGGCGGACAGTGCGTCACTGGCCATCGAAGCCATTCTGAAAACCGGATCATATGACCCCGGTCCCAAAGTGGGGCGAATTGAAAATCCGGATGACTGGACCCCTGCTAAGATTGTGGAGCGGGCGGGTCATATCAGTTCAGATAAGGGAAGCAGCGGCCATTTTGACGATTAGTCTATCCGTGTCCTAACCTGCGATTTCCTTTAACGCCCTCTCCCAGCGGGAGATGGCTGGGATGAGGGGGAATAAAAAGCCGATGATCACTCAGTCCTGGCCGCTTTCACCGGATTGCACGCTGCACCGTTATCGGGGCCGGGCAGCAAACCTGTATCTGCTGGAAGACCGGGGCCATCGGACGACGCAACTGGTGGACTGCGGCATGCCTTCCGATGTTCCGGATCTGATTTCCTGCCTGAAGAAATTGCCTGAACTGGCCGCTGTTTTCTGCACCCATTTTCATATCGATCACATTGCCGGATGGCTGGAATTGCGGAAGACATACCCCCGCTGTCCCATCCGGTTCCATCAGGCTGCCAGACCCGTGGTTTTGGGAGAGAAAAGGCTTCCGTCGCCATCAATCCGGGATATTCAAAATGTTCTGATTCCCTGCATGCAGGAATCCGGATACGTGCCATCTCTGTTCGATGTGGTGAAAGGCAGGCTTTATGGAACGCCTTATCAAAAAGGCTTTCCGATTGAAAATGTTCAGTTTTATTCAACCGGAGATGATCTGACTTCCGGATTTACCTGTCTGCATACGCCGGGACACAGCCCGGACTCCGCATCGTTTTATCATGATATCGCCAAAATTCTGATCTGCGGGGATGTGTTTCTGTCGTTTAAAGGCATTATTGTTCCAAACACCTATACCGTTGATGCGACGGCACAGATACGGACGCTGCGCCAGATTGCATTTCTGGGAACCGATGTGCTCATCTGCCCGGGCCACGGAGAGCCGGGAAAGATGAGACCCGAATCGAAATAGACAGATACAGGCGTTTCCCCGTGAATGATGATGATCCAAAAGAATGGAAGGCGATTGCGCATGAAGCCGTTCGATTCCGATTTTGAGTGCATGGGGTTTCATTATCCGGAATGGGATATCCGAACCTCGTCAGTGCCCGATGTTTCCCGGTCCTGTTTTCGGGCAAAAAAAATTCTGGAAGGCATTGTTTATGACACGGTGCATCTGGAAGGCAATCCATTTACGTTTCCGGAAGTAAAGACCCTGTTGGAAGGCATTACGGTTGGTGGACACAAACTGTCCGATGAACGTCAGGTATTGAATCAGGCCAAAAGCTGGAAAACCCTGCTGCAGATCATTCAGTCCCGTGAATTTGATGTGAACAAGGAAACGTTCTGTCGGCTTCAGGCAATTGTTGCAGAAGAAGAGGCAATGGAATGGGGACAATTTCGAACAGGACCGGTGTCCATTGCAGGAACCGGGCATATTCCGCCTGCATCGGATGATCTGGATGCGGTTTTCAACCAGGGGTTGGCGATCATGGAAAACATTCAATGCCCTCATAAAAAGGGAATTCTATTTTTTCTGTTTGGCAGCCTGCACCAGTTTTTCTGGGATGGAAACAAACGGTCTTCCCGCCTGATCATGAATGGCATTCTGTTGTCATCCGGTTATGATGTGATCAACATACCCGCGAAGAAGCAATTGGAATTCAACGAGAAAATGATCCGGTTTTACGATGGCCGTGACGGTGCGGAGATGATCGAGTTTTTGATATCGTGTTCACTGGATCCTGATCTGAAAGTCTATAGCGGGGAGATCGCAACCGACCCCTGAGAAGCGCGACCGGTGCAAACGGATATTATATGAAACTCAATGAAATTCTGGAAGTGGAGATTACCGGTGCGGCCTTTGGCGGCAAAGGGCTGGTTCGCGTGGAAGGGCTGGCCGTTTTTGTCCGGGGCGCAGTTCCCATGGACCGGGTCCGGATTCAGATCAGCCGAAAAAAGAAAAATTATGCCGAGGCCCGGGTGATCGAGTGCATTACGCCTTCTCCACTCCGGGTTTCTGCGCCCTGCCCCTACAGTGGGGTCTGCGGCGGATGCAGTTGGCAGTCGCTGGATTATCCGGCACAGATTGAATACAAGCGCCAGCATGTTCTGGAATCCATTGAACACATCGGCATGATGCAACATGTCCGGGTTCTTTCCACCATTCCATCCGACCCGATTTTTGGGTATCGCAACAAGGTGGAATTCACCTGCTCACCCTTCAGATGGCAATATCCGGGTGAAGACCGATCGCGTCCATTGGGTGAACCCGCAATCGGGTTTCATGCGCCGGAGGTATATTTCAAGGTCATCGACATCGATCAGTGTCTGCTTTTTCCGGATACCGGGAATCGAATTTATCGGGATATTCGGGAATATATTCAAACCTCTTCCCTGCCCGTCTACAATCAGCGGACCCATGAGGGATTCTGGCGGTTTATCATGCTGCGGCACTCCCTGTTCAGCAATCAATGGATGGTGAATATCATCACATCCGTCCCCGATCGGGATCAATTACAGCAATTGGCTGATATGCTGCATCGCCGGTACGACCGGATTGCATCCATTGTCAACAACGTCACCGCCAAAAAAGCCGGAATCTCTTTCGGCGAATCCGAACATCTCCTGTTCGGGGAGCCAGCCATTCAGGACCGGATCGACGGTCTGGTGTTTGACATCTCGCCCAACTCCTTTTTTCAGACCAATACCCGAGGAGCGGAAACACTGTACCAAATTGTCGCCCGATACGCTGCCCTGACCGGAATCGAAACCATCCTGGACCTGTATTCCGGCACCGGATCCATCGCCCTGTATCTGGCGCGCCAGGCCGCATCGGTGGTGGGACTGGAACTGGTGGACGCCGCCGTTCGGGATGCCGTGCAAAATGCGGCTAAAAACGGTATCGCCAACTGCCGGTTTGTCGCCGGAGATGTGTTGAAGACGCTGGCCGGAGTTTCCCGACCCGATGTGATGATCATCGATCCGCCCCGAAACGGCATGCATCCGGATGTGCTCAAACAGGTGCTGGACATGGCGCCGGAACGAATCGTCTATGTGTCCTGTAATCCGGCCACTCTGGCCCGGGACTTGCTGGAGCTGAAAACCGCGTATCACGTCGTTGAGGTACAGCCCGTGGACATGTTTCCCCATACCTTTCATATCGAATCGGTGACACTGCTGGAAAAGAGAATGGGAACGGATGATTGTTCCCGTTCGAAATCATCTTGAAAGCAACTAAATATCCTCCTCTAACATTTGGCCATTCTCAAGCAGCCACTGCTTCGCCTTGTCCATTTTGGAGGACTGCGCACGAACGATATTCCAAAAACGCGGATCAGTCCCTTGAGCTGTCTGATGCTGCAGGCCACCTTGACCGTAAAGCCGATACTGCGGCTGGTTTCATTGAGCTGGCCTTCCAACTGGGTCCGAGTTTTTGGGGACATCCTATATCGAGCATGTCAAGCGCTTTTTTGTGTTATATGATATCAACAACTTATAGTTTTTGGGGACGTTGTTGACAGCAGGGACAAAAATAATTTCGTTGCAGGCATCACCTCTTTATCCCTTTCCGCAATATCATTTTGGCTACCGCTGAAGCAGATACCCCCAATAGCCTGGCGCTCTCAGAAAACGTCATCCCCGTGCTCCTGTATTAAAATATCTGAAATCTCCAAACGAATTTTGGATGAAAGTCGTAATGTCCCTTGTGAATACAAACGCGCTGCTCTTGGCATATACCCACATTTATTCAATTAGTTACAAGCAAACATCTCGTATTGTCCTTATTGTCAACAACGTACCACAAAACATAAAGCGGAATCCGGCGCTTTGCTGTTTGAAGTGGGTTGGACACGTTTAAGCGTGTTCAACCCACTTCAAACTGAAGGCATCATCTTTTTTTTATACTTCAGCCAACCATAAATTGCGATTACCTTTAACGCCGTCTCCCATCAGGAGAAGGTTGGGGTGAGGGTTATTAAATCGTATATTGTGACCGTTCAACATATGTCTATTCATTGACCTTTGGACAGACTGACAGGGGATCTGCCAGTACTCTCAGGGCTTCATACCGTTTCTGGATTTCTGTTTCGAGCTGTGCCCGCAGTTTTTTGGATTCATCCGGAAAGGCTTTTTCCAGCATGGCGTACCGGTTTTCACCGCTCAGAAAACCCTGGAGCGTGCCATCCGGGGCCTTGTCATAATCCAGAATGAAGGGATTTTTTCCTTCAGCGGCCAGAAGCGGGTTATAGCGGTACAACGGCCAGTAACCGGCCTGAACCGCCAGTTGCTCTTCCAACTGCGTTTTTCCCATGCCTTTTTTCAGACCCTGATTGATGCAGGGGGCATAGCATAAAATGAGGGAGGGACCGGGATAGCTTTCGGCCTCGGTAAATGCCTTGAGGAGCTGCTGCTTGTTGGCGCCCATGGCAACCGATGCCACATAGACATAGCCATAGGTCATGGCCATTCTGCCCATATCCTTCTTGCCGATTTTCTTTCCGGATGCTGCAAATTTGGCAACTGATCCGGTTGGCGTGGCTTTGGAGGCCTGGCCGCCGGTGTTGGAATAGACTTCGGTATCCAGAACCAGAATGTTGATGTCATCGCCGGATGCCAGCACATGATCCACACCGCCATATCCGATGTCATAGGCCCACCCGTCACCGCCAAACGACCAGATGGATTTTTTCACAAACAGATCCTGCATGGCGACAATCTGATTCAGCAACGGGTTGCGGCGGGTGACGGCCAGAAGCGCCTTGAGTTTTTGGCCAAAAGAGGCCGACAGATCGGCGCTGCCCATGCCGCTCAGCCACCCGGTCATGGCATCTTTCAGCTCATCGGAAAGCGGGGTATCCAAAGCCGACCGCATCAAACCGGCCAGTTTACTCCGTCTCTGCATATAAGAGATGGCAATACCGTATCCAAATTCAGCGGCATCCTCAAACAGGCTGTTACCCCAGGCAGGCCCATGCCCGTCTTTATTGACCGTATAGGGCGTGGATGGCGCGGACGCGCCCCAGATCGAGCTGCATCCTGTGGCATTGGCAATGATCATACGTTCGCCGAACAACTGGGTCAGCACCTTGACATACGGGGTTTCGCCACAGCCGGCGCAGGCGCCGGAGAATTCCATCAGGGGCTGCTGAAACTGGCTGCCCTTGACCGTATCCCGTTTCATCAGGCTGTCCTTGACCGGAATGGTCAGTGAGAACTGATGATTGGGAACCTGAACTTCGGTCTGGGTTTCGATGGGTTTCATGACCAGGGCTTTTTTCTTGGCCGGGCAGATGTCGGCGCAGTTGCCGCATCCCTGACAGTCCAGTGTATTGACCTGAATTCTGAACTGATAGCCTTTCAGTTCCTTGCCCAACGCCGGTTTGGTTTCGAAAGCCTTTGGTGCGGACTTCAGTTCGTCATTGGATGCCACAACCGGAATGATGGCGGCATGGGGGCAGACAAACGCGCACTGATTGCATTGAATGCAGTTTTCCATGAGCCATTCCGGAACCAGAATCGCCACCCCCCGTTTTTCATATTTTGCCGTATCGACCGGAAAAACACCGTCCGGCTCAAATGCGCTGACCGGAAGGTTATCACCCTGCTGGGCCAGAATCGGAAACATGACATTCTGAACAAAGTCAGGTACCTCTGCTCCAACGATGTCGGTTCCGGCCGCATCTTTCCAGGACTGCGGATACGTGATCTCGACCAGATTGGCCAGAGTCTGATCCACGGCATTGATATTCATCTGAACGATTTTGTCGCCTTTTTTGCCATATACTTTCTGAATGTCCTTTTTCAGCAGGTTAACCGCCTCTTCAAACGGCAGCACATTGGCCAGTTGAAAGAATGCGGTCTGCATGATCATGTTGATCCGGTTGCCCAGACCCGCCTCACCGGCAATTTTAACCGCATCCACATTATAGAACTTGAGCTTGTTGTGCGCGATAAAACGACGCATCCGGGCAGGAAGCATGGTTTCCATGTCTTCCAGGCTCCAGTTGGAATTCAGCAAAAAGGTTCCACCCGGCCGAATGCCTTCCAGAACATCATAAATCTGAACATAGTTGGCCTTGTGACAGGCCACAAAATCCGCAGTGTTGACCAGATAGGTGGACTGGATCGGAGATGCACCGAACCGGAGATGGGACACGGTAATGCCGCCGGATTTTTTGGAATCATAGGCAAAATAGCCCTGGGCGAACAGACTGGTGTTGTCTCCGATGATTTTAATGGCGGATTTGTTGGCGCCGACGGTTCCATCAGACCCCAGACCCCAGAATTTGCACTGAACCGTTCCCTTGGGCGTGGTATCAATCGGATTTTCCAGTTCCAGGGAGCTGTGGGTGACATCATCGATAATACCGACGGTAAAATGATTTTTGGGTCCGGCTGACAGCATGTTTTTATAGACGGCTCGAACCATGGCCGGAGTAAATTCCTTGGAGCCCAGTCCATACCGGCCGCCGATGATGACCGGCATTTCTCCCCGCTCCATGAAAGCGGTACACACATCCTGGTACATGGGGTCGCCAATGGCGCCTGGCTCTTTGGTGCGGTCCAGAACCGTGATCCGGTTGGCCGTTGCCGGAAGAGTGGCCAGGAAATCGGCAATGCCAAACGGCCTGTAAAGTCTGACCTTGACCAGTCCGACCCGTTCGCCGGCGTCATTCAGATGATTGACCACTTCCTCGATCGTTTCACAGGATGAGCCCATGGCAACAATCACCCGATCGGCTTCGGGATCACCCACATAGTCAAATGGGCGATAGAAACGACCGGTCAGATCCCCCACCTTTTTCATGTAATGTTTTACCACATCTGCAATTTTCAGATAATAGGGATTGGCCGCCTCTCTCCCCTGAAAATAAATATCCGGATTCTGGGCTGTGCCCCGGATATGGGGATGTTCGGGATTCATGGCCCGGCTGCGGAAATCCGCGATGGCCTGATGATTGACCAGTCTGGCCATGTCATCATAATCGATCATTTCGATTTTCTGAATTTCATGAGAGGTTCTGAATCCGTCGAAAAAATGAAGAAACGGCACCCGTCCCTCGATGGCGGACAAATGGGCCACCAGGGCCAGATCCATGGCTTCCTGAACCGAATTGGAGCAGAGCAGGGCGAAACCGGCCTGACGGACAGACATGACATCCGCATGATCGCCAAAAATGGACAGTGCATGAGAGGCAATGGCCCGGGCCGTGACATGAAACACAGCGGGCAGAAGCTCTCCGGAAATCTTGTACATATTGGGAATCATCAACAAAAGACCCTGGGACGCGGTAAATGTGGTTGTGAGAGACCCGGCCGCCAGTGCGCCATGAACCGCGCCGGCTGCACCGGCCTCCGACTGCATCTGCCGGACGCAGAGGGTTTGGCCGAATATATTTTTTCGACCGCCTGCAGCCCATTCATCGGCAATTTCACCTATCGGGGTGGACGGGGTGATCGGATAAATGGCGGCGATATCGCTCATGGCATAGGCCACATGGGCGGCTGCGGTATTGCCATCAATGGTTTCCATTTTTTGGGGCATGATTGTCTCCTTAATTTGATGTGACTTGCATAATATAATGTGAGGTTTCAGCGTGTTGTGCTATAAATATCTTTCTTTTTACCCCATATGGGTGCATTTGTAAACAGCATCGTATGAAGACTGAAGGCTGAAGGCAATCGGAATGGTTCCATTTTTATGATGCTTACCTTTCTTTCCCCTTCAGTCTTCAACCTTCAACCTTTTATTGTTTTTCCAGACATAAACGGCAGCGGCTGCCATCAGAATCGCCAGAGTCGTCAGCGCCGGCGTAAAGGTTCCCGCATGATCAAAGACCATTCCGGCCAAAATCGGTGAAAGGGCTGCCGGAATATTGGCGGAAAAGATCAGGCCATAGATTCGCCCCACATGCTGAGCCCCCCAGAGGCTGGCCGTTGATGCGGCATAAATCACCAGGACACCGCCATAATTCAGCCCGGTCAAGAAAGCAAAAATCACAAGGCCTTTGCCGAGCCCCAGAATCAGCGGCGCACACAGCAACACCGCTGTCTGAAGCAGCAAATTCCACCGGATGGCCACCGACGGCGAAATATGGTCACAAAGCCATCCCCAGAAAACCCGACCCACTGCATTGGCCAGTGCAAACGTGGAAACCGCAGCTACCCCGGCATGAAGACTCTGTGTGTGAACCAGTTCTTTTAAATTGGCATTGACAGCAAATCCGGCAGCCAGTCCGGTAAACATCGCCACATACAAGACCCGGAACGGGGTTTGAAAAACGAACTCTGAGATTCGAATCGAATCGGATTGAACGGTAATGTCTTCATGCGGATTTTTCATCTGGGATCCGGCCAGAACAATCAATATCAAGAAGGCAGAACCCATGATTCCCAAGACATGAAACGGCGTAAATTCATACCGGTTCATGAGCCCTGCGCCAATCTGACTGACAAGTGCCGCGCCTCCGCCAAAGCCCGCAACGGCCACACCCGTGACAAGCCCCTTGTTTTTAGGAAACCACCGAATGCCGACCGCAATCGGAACGATATAGGCCAGCCCGACACCAATGCCTCCCAGGATACCAACGCCGGCTACGGTCAGACCAAAATGGATTGAACCCAGACTGGCGGTCATCCATCCGAATCCAAAAATCACGCCACCGGTGACCGCACAAATACGGGGGCCCAGCCGGTCCAGAATCTTTCCGGATACCATCATCATGGCCGGGAACACAAAATAAAATACTGTAAACGGAATCTGGGCCGGCCCCTGAAGCAGACCGGTCAGGGCTTTGATGGGTTGCACATATACAGACCAGGAATAGGTCGCTCCCAGACACATCTGCATAATCACTGCGGATAGCAATATCCGATAGCGCATCATCACATGATTCCAGTTTGGTAAAAGTTAATGGGCCGGCTGTTTGAACTTGATAAGTCCGTTTTCTCTGGTCTTCCAGTTTACTGGTATTACCATTTAAATTTTCTTTATTGGGTAGTCAAGAAAATACTTGTAACATATATAAAAAAGTGTTAGGCACTCAACAGATTTCCAAATTAAAATTGGTCATACCAATATAAAAATAAATGCTTACGGTTATGCCGGACGTGAAGCGACGTAACTTCTCAATAAGTGTGGGTATTTTATGCTTCACGAGATACGCTTCACGATCCAAAGGAGATTTTATGTTCAGCCAGGCGCTTATTCGCGAATTCAAACAAAAACTGGGCAGTGACAATGTATTTGACGATGCTGCGGACCGACTGACCTACTCCTATGATGCCGCGGTTCTGGAGCCGGTCATGCCTGCGCTGGTCGTTAGACCAACAACCAGTGACAGTCTGGGGCAGGCGGTCCGGTTATGCAACGAAAACGGCATTCCCCTGACTGTCAGAGGAGCAGGCACCAATCTGAGCGGCGGAACCATTCCGAATGTCGGCGGTGTTGTTGTTTTGACCAACGCCCTCAATCAAATTATCGAAATCAATGAAGCGGACATGTATGCGGTGGTTCAACCCGGTGTCATCACCGCGAAATTTGCGGCCGCCGTGGAGAAAGCCGGATTGTTCTATCCCCCGGATCCGGGCAGTCAGGCTGTCTCGACACTGGGCGGGAATGTGGCTGAAAATGCGGGTGGTCTGAGAGGGTTGAAATATGGGGTCACCCGGGACTATGTCATGGGTCTTCAGTTTTTTGATGTCAACGGGGACCGGGTCAAGACCGGGTCCCGAACCGTCAAGTGCGCCACCGGATACAATCTGGCCGGTCTTCTGGTCGGCTCCGAAGGGACCCTGGGCGTGTTTGATGAAATCATTTTAAAGCTCATTCCGTTTCCGGCCCATCGAAAATCCATGATGGCGGTGTTTGGTGAAATGGGAATCGCCTCAGAGGCTGTCTCCGCAATCATCGCCAGCCATGTGGTCCCGGCCACGCTTGAAATCATGGACAATTTCACCATCCGGGCCATAGAAAGCTTCAGCCATGCGGGGTTGCCGGTTGATGCGGGCGCCATGCTGCTGATCGAAGTCGATGGCCATCCGGCCCAGGTTGAAGAAGACGCGCTGCGGGTGGAATCCATCTGCCAGAACCTGGGGGCTGGCATTCGGGTAGCCAAGACCGCTGCGGAACGGGACAGCGTATGGGCAGCCCGGCGCAGTGCGCTTTCGGCCCTGGCCAAGCTGAAACCAACCCTGGTGCTGGAGGATGCGACCGTGCCCCGCAGCCGCATTCCGGAAATGATCCGGGCACTTCAATCCATCGCGGTCAAATATGATCTCACCATCGGCACATTCGGCCATGCCGGCGACGGAAATCTGCATCCCACCATTCTGACAGACAAGCGCAATACCCATGAATGGGAAAAAGTTGAAGCCGCTATCACCGATATTTTTGATCATGCATTGGCCTTGGGCGGAACCCTGTCCGGAGAACATGGAACCGGACTGGCCAAATCCCGGTTTCTGGAAAAGGAAACCAGCCCGGCGACAATTATCTATTCTCGAAAAATCAAGGCCGCACTCGATCCCAAAAATATCCTGAACCCGGGAAAAATCATCGGAGGCGGGTCATGACGGCATTCGATGAGCTGATTCGTCTGATGAAGGACCTGGAAGATCAGTTGATCGTCTGCATGAAATGCGGCATGTGTCAGTCGGTTTGCCCCCTGTATGCACAGACCGGCCGGGAATCGGATGTGGCCCGAGGCAAGCTGGCGCTTCTGGATGGACTGATGAAGAAAATGCTGGATGATCCCGGCGGGGTTTCGGAGCGTCTGAATAAATGCCTGCTGTGCGGTTCCTGTGCGGCAGCCTGCCCCAGCGGGGTTCATGTGATGGATATTTTTATCAAAGCCCGGGCCATTCTGGCCGGATATATGGGGCTGTCTCCCGCAAAGCAGGTGATATTCCGTGGAATGCTCGCTCACCCAGGCCTGTTTGATCGTCTGATCGAATGGGGATCAGTGTTTCAGAAACTGTTTACCAAAAAGGCAAGCGATATCATTGGCACATCTTGTGCCAGAGTCATGTCCCCGCTGATCGGCAACCGGCATTTTATGCCTCTGGCAGAGACGCCTTTTCATCGCAGGGTGCCATCCCTGTCAACCGCAGCCGGTGTATCCGGAATCCGTGTGGCATTTTTCACCGGATGCCTGATCGACAAGCTCTTTCCGAACATATCCCAGGCCTGCCTTCGGGCGCTTGACTGGCACGGCGTGGGTGTATTTTTGCCGGAAAATCAGGGATGCTGCGGTATTCCAGCCGTATCGTCCGGAGATATGAAAACCTTTAGACAACTGGTCCGACACACCATCCGGATTTTCGAGGCCGAGCCGTTTGATTATCTGATCACCGCGTGTGCCACCTGCACATCCACCATCAAAAAGGTATGGCCGGTCCTGCTGGAATCGGATGAGACCGGTTTTCGGGAAAAAGTGCGTCGTCTTTCTGAAAAAACTCTGGATATCAGCCAGTTTTTGGTCATGCATACCCATGTTTCACCGGCGGATATATCTGATTCTTCTCCGATTCGGGATGTGACCTACCATGATCCCTGCCATTTAAAAAAATCCCTGGGTGTGTTTCGTGAACCCCGGCAGTTGATTCAGGCCAGCCGGGGATGGCGGCTGACCGAAATGGCCGATCCGGATGTGTGTTGTGGGATGGGGGGGAGTTTCAATTTGCAGTATTATGAAATATCCGCTAAAATCGGTCAAAATAAACGGCAGAATATTGTTGACACCGGCTGCGGCGTAATTGCGACTGGCTGTCCGGCCTGCATGATGCAGATATCCGACAGACTATCCCAGGAAAGCGATTCGGTGTCAGTTAAGCATGTTATTGAAATTTATGCGGAGACATTATCCCAGCCATGAGTATATCGCTTAAGCCCATCAAACCCAAACGGATTTCCGATCAGGTTTTCGATCAACTGCGCGAGCTGATTTTTCGTGGTGAAATGAAGCCGGGGGACCAGATACTGCCGGAACGAGACTTGGCTGAAGCCATGAACGTCAGCCGAACCTCCATCCGGGACGCCATCAACAAGCTGGTGGTGATGGGTCTTCTGGAGCAGCGCCAGGGTCAGGGAACATTTATCCGATCTCCGGAAGTCAAATCCAGAAATCCGCTTGCTGTTGCCATGGAAACCCAGGACGCCAGTCTGGAAGACCTGCTTGAAGTTCGAATGGGCCTGGAATGTAATGCTGCAGCTCTTGCGGCCCGACGGGCTGTTGACACCGATCTGCATTTTATCGAAAAAAGCATCGAGGAGATGAAAACCGAAGTCCGGTCCGGCAGGCTGGGAACCGAAGCGGATGTCTCCTTTCATATGGCGGTTTCCTACGCCACAAAAAATCCGCTTCAGGTCTATATCATGAAGAATTTCTATGATTTTCTGTTTGTGGGAATCAAGGAAAATCTGTCCCATCTGTACCGGGACCCGGCCAACATTGAAAAGATTCTTGAGCAGCATCTGGAAATATATCAGACCATTCGAAATCACGATGACGCCCAGGCGTTTTTGGCCATGCAGAAGCACATCAATTTTGTTCTGGGGTTTTTCCGGTCGCTCAATCTGAAGCCGGTCGGATAGCAGACAGGCTGAAAGTGCCTGCTTTCTGCAAATAGACTTTCCGTGTTCAGTCTATATTTATCCCGGTCCGGTTCAGTCGGCATATATGCGCTGTGACTATTGAAAATGTGCTGCCTGCGGCATTTCTCACCCTTCAGAGCCGGGCTGGTTTGACATCCCGGGCATTTTTCGGTTAAATTATAGCTTTCAAGATAAAGATTTTGGGTGCGTTATCGGTCGGGGATGGCCGAAAAGGCCTATCCCCTCCCTGCTGCTTTCCCAAAATCATTATCTTAAAAGCTATAGCAACTCAGGGGTAAAGCATTCAAACCCGGCACGGCAAATTGGGAAAGATGAATGATGAAACCTGTTTGCTGGCGCTGCTGAACGGCAACGATACCGCTGCGGACAGGTGGCCAGGCAAATTTACCACACGTTGTGCCGCTGCGCCGTTGCCACTTTTCCCCTTTTGCTGCGTTGCCCCTGTCTCCAAAATTCACGCTCCAATGAAAGGAGGTATCCCTTGTTTAACACCGCACTTCGCGCCTACACGGCAAAACGAATCGAAGAAATCGGTTCGGCTGACATCCTGGTAGGAATCCCCTGTTACAACAATGAAAAAACCATTGTCCATGTCATTCAGATGATTACACACGGACTGGCAAAATATTATGCCGACCGGCGCTGTGTCATTCTGATTGCGGATGGGGGCTCCACCGATGATACCCGGGAAACTGCCAAGGAATTCGAAATCAAACCCTGGCAGGAAAAAATTGTTTCCATTTATCGCGGCCCCGGTGGCAAAGGAACCGCGCTCAGGTCCATTTTTGAAGCAGCCAAGCGGCTTCATGTCCAGGTTTGTGCCGTCGTGGACTCCGATCTCAGAAGCATTACGCCGGACTGGGTTCAATATCTGATGGACCCAATCCTGAAAAGCGGGTTTCAGTTTGTCGCTCCGGTATATCTGCGCCACAAATATGACGGAACCATTACCAACAACATTGTTTATAACCTGACCCGGGCGCTTTATGGAAAACGGATTCGCCAGCCCATCGGCGGCGATTTTGCGTTCAGCCAAGATGTGGCGCAATTTTATATCGAACAGGATGTATGGGAAACCGATATCGCCCGGTTTGGTGTTGATATCTGGATGACCACAATGGCCATTACCCAGAACTTTCGCATCTGCCAGTCCAACCTGGGCGTCAAGATTCACGATGCCAAAGATCCGGGACAGCATCTGGGGCCCATGTTCCGTCAGGTTCTCTGGACCATCTTTACCCTGATGGAGCAGTGTGAAGCCTGTTGGAAACCCATAACCGGCAGCGAACCGGTCCAGACTCTGGGATTTGAAGGCCATATGGAACCCGAGCCGGTCAACGTGGATGTCGAAGGGCTGGTGCAGTCCTTCAAGTCCAGTTACCAGCAGTTTGCGCCATTATGGAAAGACATTTTCAGTCCGGCCTGTTTTGATGAAATCAAACTGGCGGCATCTCTCGACACCCAAAATTTCTACCTGCCCACCGAATCATGGGTTCATATCCTTTACGAACTGGCAGCGACATTTCACCAGTGGCAGATCAACCGGTACAAGCTGATCGATTTGATGACGCCTCTGTATTATACGCGTGTGGCATCGTTTGTCAGGCAGACAGCGGATATGACATCTCTCCAGGCCGAAGAACTGGTCGAAGAGCAGGCCCGGAAATTCGAGGCACAAAAACCCTATCTGATTCAGGTCTGGGATCGTCACCAACCCGGGATTGCGTCAGGCGCCCTGAAAAGCTCACAGGCGTTTGCACCATCATGAGATCACCGTTGCGTCTCCTTTACATCGCGTCGGAAGCCGCACCCTTTGCCAAAACCGGCGGGCTTGCCGATGTGGCCGGCAGCCTTCCCCATGCCCTGCAGCGACTGAACGTGGATGTCCGCGTGATTCTGCCCGGCTATCGACAGGTATTGAAACACGCGTCGCCTGGTGATCCGGCCTGGCCCAACCTGACAACCTGGCTGGGCGGGCAGAAGCTGACCTTTGCGGCGCGCGCCTTGAAAAGCTCACCCGTGCGCAACCTGTCGATTGACAATATCGCCCCGATATATGCGATCGATCGGGAAGACATGTTTGACCGGCCGCACCTGTATGCCGACGATCAGGGTGACTATTACGACAATGCCGAACGCTTCATATTTTTTTGTCGGGCGGTAGCCCAACTGATGCATACCTGGGATTTCATGCCCGATATTGTTCACTGCAACGACTGGCATACCGGCCTGATTCCGCTGTATGTTCAGTCGGACCCGGCCCTGCGGCAATGCCAGACACTTTTTACCGTCCACAACCTGGGATATCCCGGGCTGTTTTCAAACGACAAATTTGCATTGACCGGCATCGATCCATCGCATTACCAGCCGGCCGGACTGGAATTTTTTGGACGCTGGAGCATGCTGAAAGCCGGACTGGTCTATAGCCGGGCCGTATCGACCGTCAGTCCGACATATGCACAGGAAATTCAGACGCCGGACTATGGAAAGGGCTTTGACGGGGTTCTCCGCGCCAGGCAGGCTTCGGTATTCGGCATATTGAATGGCGTCAATTATGATCTGTGGAATCCGGCAACGGATTCTGACATTCCCGCACTGTACTCGCCCGGCAACCTGTCCGGGAAAGCCATCTGCAAAGCCGGGCTGATTGCGGCATGTCAACTGGACGAAAGCCTGATGGATGCGCCAATCATCGGCATTGTTTCCCGGCTTGACATTCAAAAAGGGATCGATCTGATCATTCCGATATTGCGCCAACTGATGGAAACCCAAAAAGTCGGCATGGTCATTCTGGGTACCGGGGACAGCGGGTTGCAGCAGCAGTTTCAGGACGCCGGCAAACGGTACAAAAATGCGTTTGCGTTCATCGGGCGCTTTGACGACAGGCTGGCCAGACAAATCATTGCCGGGGTCGATATGCTTCTGATTCCGTCCCGCTATGAACCCTGCGGATTGACCCAGCTTTATGCCATGAAATATGGAACGGTTCCGGTGGTTCGGACGACCGGCGGTCTGAATGATACGGTATCCGAAGTCAATGAGACCACAGGTGAAGGCACCGGCTTTACCTTTAAACATGCGGATTCGGCAGACTGCCTGATCGCCATTCAAAACGCCGTCGATGTTTACCGCAGGCTGCCCCTGATCTGGGAACGCGTGATGTCCAATGGCATGTTCATGGATTTTTCCTGGAAAAAAGCCGCACAGAATTATCTGTCGCTGTATCAGGAATTGATGATGGACAGAACCGCCTGATTCCATGCCCGGGGGCCGGAAACCGGTGATTGTATCAAATTGGGAATATGCCGTGGCGCCGGATGGTTTTGGGGCGCCACCCATATGGGGATATCCACTGCCGCGAGCATGGGGATGTCATTGTCGCTGTCACCCAGCCCGATTGTCCGGACCGGCCCCCATGCCTGCCTGAAGCATTTTTCAAGCAGCCGGACGGCTGTTCCTTTGTCGAACTGACCATGAAGATGATAAAATCGGCCTCCTGATGTGACTTGTAACCCCAGGCGATGTGCCGCCTCCTGAAGCTGTGTCAGCGCATTGGGCACTGGGTCGTTCAGGCAGAACGGCTCATCGAACTCCCGGTTTGCAGCCCGTTTGGCATCTTCGGGTTTCAGACCGGTCAGTGCCATGATGTCATCCAGAGACATCCGGGAAAAACCCGTGAGAGACAACCCGGTCTCGACTGCAATCTGTTCCAGAGACTGACATAACTGTCTGTAAGAAACCCCAATTGCAACGTGGTCCGGCGTTTTGTTTTGATCAGAAGACACGGGCAGGGACACCAGGCTGTCTGACGGAATGTAAATACCGCCGCCATTTTCCGTGATATAGGGCCAGGGCAGGACAATTGATTGCCTGAAATGGTCAATTTCAGAGCGGGTTTTGCTGGAATTCAAAATAACGGGTATAGCGCGGTGGCGGCATTGGGTCAATGCCGGTTCGGCTTCGGCCCAGGAATAGGTTTCGGGGTCAAGCAGGGTGCCGTCCATATCCGTGAAAATGATGGTTCGGCATGTTGAGGCTTGCGGCAAAAATGTTTCAGGAACCAAAGCGGGCCTCTTCAGCCTTGACCGCTTTCTTGATGTCCTTATAGATGTTCGGCAGTTTGTTGAAAACCCGTTCCCATGTGACGGTCTGGGGGATTTCAAAAATTTCCCGACTCATGCGGTTTTCCACGCTCACGATTGTTTCGGCCAGCCCCTGATTCAGATAGGGTTTGAATTCAGGATAGGTGTGTATCACCCGAAGCAGTCGCTCCGTGATCAGGCACTGGGTGGTGAGGGTTTCACCGGCTTTCAGAATGCAGTTTCGAAATACCTGATGTACGATGCCTTCCTCGGTGTCCCGATCGTAAATCAGATTGTTGAACCCGGCCACATCGGAATACACCTTGATCTGTTTTTCGGCGACCGCGTTATAGATGACGGTCAGATCACGAAAAAAATCATCTGAAATCTCAAGCCCTTCCTCCTGTATCAGGGCGTTCATGAGGGTTGTAACGATATCGATGGCCATCCGGTTCAGCCCCTGTTTTTCGTTATCTTCGGAAATATCCTGGTGTTTGTGATCAAACGGTCTTTCTGAAAATTGTACCTGCGCCGGTGAAGAGGCCTTCCGATAGACTTCAATCAGGGTAAATATTTCTGCGCCCCAGTTGGTTGCAAACCGCATCCGCTTCAACAGGTCAGCCGAAAATGCCACTTCTCCGGAAAGCTGGTAATGAAACTGGAGAAGGAAATGGATCAACCCAAGCATTTTCTGGTCTTCGGTTTCCTCGAACTTCTTCTTCATGGCGATCAGCAGCGGATCGAGGAGGAGTCGTTTGACCCGTCCATACATGCGACCTTCCGAAATTCGGGTATAAAATGCCTTTGAAAAATCATGATTGCAGACAACGACCGGATACAGCAGACGATCAAGTTGAATCCGTTTAAAGGTGCGTATATCGGCATCCACGATGGCAATGGTTTCCGCACCCAATGCAAACGCAATACCGAGACTCAAAAACATGTTTTTCCCTTTTCCGGGTTCCAGAAACAGGAATCCGGCTTTGTTCAGTTTTTCATAAATATCCAGATAAACCGGCCCGTTATTCCATTGAATGACATAGTCTTTTATCTGAAACCGGGTCAGCAGATCCTTCAGCATCATGGCATCCGCTTCGGAACCGGCATCCAGACCAAAAATGATTTTGTACAGGTATTTGATCTTGGCCAGTTGCTCCAGGATATTTTCAAAAACAGGGGTGTTCTGTTCCGCGGTAAATTCCGATGCCAAAAGGGGCATGATCAGAACCGGTTTTTTGGAAGGCGCATGTTTTCTGAGATTTTTTTTGAGGATATTTCGATCCTGATCGACCAGAATCCGAAATGTGACCACTTCATTGATATCGAAATTTCTGTCATGCATGGCATCCCCTTTATTGTGAAAATGTCAAAACAGTTATCGGTTTCAGGCGTTACGGTTTATGTCAAAAGCGGTAAATGTTCATGAATCGTTACGAATGGTTCATGATCGTTAACTTTGAAAATTTGGTAAGGAGTAGCGTGTTTTGAGAGGCTGTCAAGTCGCTTGGGGCCGCATCCGGTGCAATTCTGGAAACCTGGATCATGACCGAAATTCTGAATCGTCTAAAATTATATTCAATCGCATTTTGGCCGTAACTTTTTGCATTGTCAAGTTTCTGATTCAATCATTCAAACAGCGCACCGTCAAACTGTTTGAATAAAAACCGGATCGGGTTTATATCCTCTCTTGAATGCCTTTGCACAATCATTTTAAAAACCAGGAAATCGTCCGAAATAACCGATCATGCCTTCTGAAAACACCATTCAAACCGACAAGCGAGTCCCCCGGTATTCGGCATACCGCTACACCCTTCCCGGCGACTGGACGGTTCTGGTCGGCAAAACTGACGCAGACAATGATATCCTCAGCCTCAGGGTTGCCGGCCCCAAAGACTGGTGGTTTCATGTCCGGGGCATGCCCGGGAGCCATGTGATCCTGGTGTCCAAACCCGATGAAACGCCGGACAAGGACACGATCAAACAGGCGGCGGCCATTGCCGCCTTTCACAGCAAGGCCAGACACGGCGGAACCGTTGCCGTATCCGCCACCCTGGCCATCAATGTCTCCAAACCCAAAGGTGCCAAACCCGGAACTGTCCAGATTCGAAAAGAGGCACTCATCAAGGTTCGTCCCGGTCTGCCGGAAGATCCGTCATGATTGACGTCCTTCTGATCCAGCCGCCGATACAGGATTTTTATCTGACTGCAAAACGAACGATTCCATACGGGCTGGCCTGCATCGCATCCTCCCTGATTCAGGCGGGTTTTTCAGTCGGGATACTGGATGGCCTGGCCACCTCAAAAAGCAAACCGATCCCGCTGCCGGAAGAGATGGCCTATCTGAATGAATTTTATGGATACGCAGATATCTCGCCATTTTCCCTGTTTCATCAATACCGGCATTTTGGATACAGTTTTGAGCATATCCGGCATCAGGTAAAATTGTCCGGGGCCTTTCTGATTGGCATTTCATCCCTGTTCACCGCCTACAGCCAAGAAGCCCTGTTGACCGCCGAAGCCGTCAAACGCCATTATCCCGATTGCCGGATCGTCATGGGGGGGCACCATCCCACAGCCATGCCGGAAACCGTTATGGCCTGTCCGTCGGTTGACTTTGTCATTCGGGGCGATGGGGAAGCCGTCATGCCTCATCTGGCAATGACCCTGCGTGACAAAAAACAGACAAGTCACCTTCCCGGGGTTGTCTGCCGGAATCCGGACGGAACGATTCACATGACGGCTCCGGTTTATATGGATAACCTGGATTCGTTCCCGCCGCCTGCCATCCATCTGACCAGACAATCCTATTATCAGCGGCATGGAAAGTCATCCGCCGTGATCATGAGCAGCCGGGGCTGCCCCATGACCTGTTCGTACTGCTGTTTTGGCAAGGAATCACAGACGCCCTACCGGAGAAAACGCGTATCGACGGTCATCCGGGAAATTGAAACAGCCATATCCATTCATCATGCCGGGTTTATCGATTTTGAAGATGAGAATCTGTCCCTGGACCGGGATGGTTTCATGGAAATTCTGAAGGGTGTGCTCCGCCAGACTCGGGAGGGAAATGATCCGGTCGAGCTTCGGGCCATGAATGGTCTGTTTCCGCCGTCCCTGGATGCTGAAATGATCCAGTTGATGAAAGCGGCCGGATTCAAGGCCCTGAATCTGTCTCTGGGATCGGTTTGTCCGGATCAGCTTCGGCGCTTCAGCCGGCCGGATGTGAAAACCGCATTTGAAAATTGTCTGAACTGGGCCGAAACAGCCGGCATGAGTGCCGTGGGATATATCATTGTTGCCGCACCGGATCAAAACCCGTACGACTCTTTGGAAGATTTGCTGTATCTGGCTGAAAAACGGGTGCTTGTCGGCACATCCGTGTTCTATCCGGCGCCGGGCAGCCTGGATTTTTTGCGATGTCAGAAAATGGGGCTCCTGCCGGACCATCTGTCCCTGTTCCGGTCTACAGCCCTTCCGGTTTCCCATACCACAACCCGGCTTCAGGCTGCTACGCTGTTGCGTCTTTCCAGGATACTCAATTTTATCAAAGCCCTGATGGATCAGGGAATCACCCTGGCGGATATCATGTCTTCATCGCCGGGACCCGGTCAAAACAGCCGGGAGGAAACCGGTTTGAATCTCCTTCGGCTGTTTCTGACACAAGGCAAAATTAATGGAATGACCCCGGAAGGCGACCGGTTCGAGCACACCATCGATCTGATGTTGACGCAAGCCTTTGTGAACCGGCTGCATCGCCTGTCCATCAAAGGCGCCACTGCGCCTACCTGAAATCAGGCAGCCATTCCCCAAACCCCTCCCGCCAGGCATATCCGTTGGCGTTTGATTGGGCATAGGCAGTGGCCTGATTGATATCCATCGGCCCCAACTGGTTTCCGTCATAACTTAAATACCACTGGTTCATGGTTGACACGCCTTGGTCGTGCGAATCCACTGTAACGCGTGACTGGTAACGGGTGACGAGTTTCCTGTTTCTGCGCGCTTTTTTGTCCTCATCCGTCACGGGTTACTTGTCACTCGTCACGCGAATCATGCTGCCTGCTTAAAAACTTCTGATACTGAACCATTTTGGCAAACACATTGACCGCACGTTCCGGGGTTTCGTAATAAACCGCCTTATAGGATTTGTTTTCGACATGGTATACCATATTGTCCTGATCTTCGGTCAACAGGCTGACACCGAAAATCGGCTTCTGGAAGGTTTCCATCAGCCGGATGATATGTTCCGTATAGTTTTTTTCAAAATCGATCATGGTCTGATTCATCATGGCAAGAAATTCCGGCGAATAGGTGGGATCCGAAAGCGCCACGGATTCCGACAGTTTTCGAACCAGAATCCGCCGACCCCTGATTCCCAGATTGATCACCGCATCGCACCCGTCCCATTTCAACAGCAGCTCGATAATTTTCAGGGGAATGGTCAGATCATTCTCACCCACAATGTCAACCGGATTGGCGCGGCTCCAGTATGGCGGAAGGATGGTGTCAATTTCGGCAATCAGGCTGTCAGACAGTTCCGGGACCTCCAATCCGAATTCCGCGCACAAATCCGCGGTGACAACGCCCCATCCCCCCCCCAGGGTCATGATGGCAGCCCGGTTGCCTTTGGGAAGCGGAAGGGAAGAGAATGCCGCCGCCAGATCCAGCAGATCCATCGACCGGTTCACCTTGACAATGCCCGCCTGTCTGCAGACCGCATCAAAAATCCGGGCATCGGACGCCAGCGCCCCGGTATGGCTGGCCGCAGCCTTGCTGCCCGCCTGGGTCTGACCGCCTTTCAGCAATACGATGGGTTTTTTCTTTCCCACCCGCAGCGCACTTTCCATGAATCGGCGCCCGTTCTTGATGCTTTCAACATACAGCATGACCGTTTGGGTAACCGAATCGACCTCGAAGGCATCGATAAAATCCTCAATTTTGACCATGGCCTCGTTTCCGGACCCGCAAAATGCGCGAATGCCGATTCCCTGCTTTTCGGCAAACGCCAGCAACTGGGTGCCCATGTTGCCGGATTGGGCGACCACTGCTGTGGAGCCGGCAATGGGCCACACATGGCTGCCCGTACAATACAGCCCGATATGGGGGTTGCAGATGCCCATGGTGTTGGGACCAACCAGAAGGATGCCGGCCTGACGCGCGGCTTGAACCAGTTCTGCTTCCAGCCTTTTTCCCGCGTCTCCGGTCTCGGCAAAACCCGATGTTATCAGCAGCACATTTTTAATGCCTTTGGTCTGAAATTCCGGCAACAGACTCAACACACCCGCCGCCGGAATGGTGACAACGGCCAGATCGATTTTACCCGGCACATCCAGAACAGATCGATACACCGGCCTGTCAGCAATTTGACCGCCTTTGGGGTTGATCAGATAAATATCCCCTTTATAACCCCGGCTGGCTGTGATGCTAAAAAGCAGATGCCCCCATTTTCCGATTTTTGACGAAATGCCCACAAATGCAATGGATTTGGGATAAAACAGGGCGCCCAGATCCTTGGGATCAATGGCAGGCGAAAATGGCTGATGGCACTGCTGTTCCATCAGCACGATCAGGGCATCCACGGCGCACACCTGCCCTTCCCGGGAAATCAGAAGCGGATTGAGATCGATCTCGGCGATATCCGGACGATCCAGTGCGATTCTGGAAAGCCCCAGCAGGGTTTGAATCAGTTGATCGCGGTTGACCGCAGTTTCACCCCGGAAATCACCCAGAATTTTCCGGCTTTTCAGCTCGTCCAGCATGTCTTCCGCATCCTGACAAGTCAGGGGGGCAACCCGGAATGTTACATCCGACAGTGCCTCTGTATAAATTCCACCCAGGCCGAACATGACAACCGGTCCAAACTGCGGATCACGGAAGATGCCGGCCACCATCTCCCGGGTACCTTTCATAAACGGCTGAATCAGATAGCCTTCCAGATCGTCTCCGGCGGATTCGGCTGCCTGTCCTGCTGCTTTCCGTATGGCTTTTTCATCCTTCAGATCCAGAAAGACCAGCCCCCGTTCGGTTTTGTGCATCAGTCGCGCACCCAGCGCTTTCAGAACAACCGGATACCCCAGTTCCCCGGCAACCCGGACAGCCGCATCCGGGTTTGAAACAACCTTTTCCCTGACAACGGGAATGCCATAGGATGACAAGATTGTTTTTGACTCATTTTCATTCAAAGCCTGTTTGTGACAGTCATTTTTTCGTATTATACTTTCCACGTGTCTTTCCCTCCTGGATTCAGTGTCAAGCTATAGCTTTTCAGATAATGTTTTTGGGAAGGCAGCAGTGAGGGGATAGTCCCTTTGCGGCTGACGCATTGAAAAACCGTCGGCCGTCCCCGACCGATAACGCACCCAGAATCTTTATTTGGAAAAGCATATCATATACCGAAAAGCCGGACTGATTGCAAACGGGTTCCATGATGGGACAGATACCGGATACTCTGTTCGGCGCCACCGACCGGCTGGATATTGATATTCCAGCCATGATTATTTGCTTGACACACCAAATCATAGCATATAAATATACATTTATATGCTATGAATCATCGCGGCTGATGTGGAGACGCACAACAGGTCGGAAAACTCGAATTAACTTGTCAGAAGAACGACAGCAGAGAGAGGGCTGAAGGATTATTTATGCAAAACAGGAAAACGACATGGATTGCCATCGTGGCTGTGTTGCTTACCGTGGGTGGCCTCTGGCTCACCAACCGCGCCGTCACACCGGTTCAGGCCACATGGGACGACGTTCTGGCTGAGGCCAAAAACGGGGCCTACCAAATCATCACCACCAAAGAACTGGCCGAACGCTATCAAAAAGATCCGGACAGTCTTCTGCTGGTTGACACCCGTCAGGAATGGGAGTTTCGAACAGGACATCTGAAAGGTGCGGTAAACTTTCCCATCGAACCCACTGCGTGGTCGAGATGGCGCAAGGCGTCGGCACTCGAGGCTTTGCTGGGGCCGGACAAGGAGCGCACCGTCATCTTTTACTGAGCGGGTCTCACCTGAGTCCGCAGCGACTCGGCGGCCCGTGTGGCCGTAAAACTGGGATATAAAAACGTATATCGTGATCCATACGGCTATCCGGAATGGCAGGCAAGCGGGATGCCGGTTGCAAGCGCTCCGGCCGGTCTGGCTCCAACCGGTGATTCTCCCCAAGCGCCGGGGCAGCTCTATGGCTGGGCCATGATCTGGACACTGCTGGGCATATTTGTGGGTGGAATGGCCCTGAATCTCACCCCGTGTGTCTATCCCCTGATCCCGATTACGGTCTCCTACTTTGGCGGCCAGGCTACAAAGGACGGAGAAGGGCAGGGAAAGCTGGTCGCACACGGTCTGTGTTACATGATGGGGTTGGCCATAACCAACTCCATGCTCGGGGTGGTTGCCTCCCTGACAGGCGGGCTGATGGGCGCCGTGCTTCAGAATCCGGTTGTTCTCATTGTTGTGGCAGCGGTTCTTGTCTTTTTTGCATCAAGCCTTTTTGGCCTGTGGGAAATGCGCCTGCCAAGCGGCTTGACACAGGCGGCTGCAAAATCCTATACCGGGTATTTCGGAAGTCTCTTCATGGGTCTGACCCTTGGGGTGGTTGCAGCCCCCTGCATCGGTCCGTTTGTTCTGGGGCTTCTGACCTGGGTGGCGAGCATGGGAAGCCCCTGGATCGGATTCCTGGTCTTTTTTACCCTGAGTCTGGGTCTGGGCCTGCCCCTTTTTCTTCTGGCCCTGTTCTCCGGGCAACTGAAAAAACTTCCCCGATCCGGCGGGTGGATGATCTGGGTAAGAAAGCTCATGGGCTGGGTTCTGGTCGGAATGGCCGTCCATTTCATCAGGCCACTTCTTCCCGGACACTGGGGGACCCTGATTCTGGCCCTTGTGGTCCTGACTGCGGGGCTGCACCTGGGGTGGATCGACACCAGTCAGGCCAACTTCCGGGCCTTTCCCTGGCTCAAGGGCAGTGCCGGCGTCGTGTGTCTGGTTCTGGCCACATTCCTTGTCGGATCATGGGCACTAAAAGGATCGGGTGTTTCCTGGAAACCCTATTCGGAAGAAACGCTCAAACACGCCCAAAGCCTGAAAAAGCCAGTTATCATCGATTTTTATGCCACATGGTGCACGCCATGCCGGGAGATCGAGGACGTCACGTTTCATGATGCTTCGGTCGTCAAAAAGGCAGAAAGTGACTTTGTCATGATCAAGGTGGATGTGACCAAAGGCGGCAACCCGGTGCATGAGCAACTGCTTGAGCAATACGCGGTGAAAGGGGTGCCGACCATCGTATTCCTGGATTCCGGCGGAACGGAAAGGCAGGATCTGCGGCTGGTGGATTATCTTCCACCCGATCAGTTTCTTGCCCATATGGCCGCGATAAAACAAGACAACCGTTAAACGAGGAGAGCTGCGATGCTGAAAATCAGATTTTTTCTGAACGAACCCAATGGAAAACCGTGAAAGGGTTTTCTGGAAATGATGCCCAGGTTGGGTGAAAAATACAAAGATATCGAGATCGAGGTCATATCCAAACCTCAGGCGGCATATCAGACCGATGAATATTTCGAGCTGGATTTGCCGGTTGCACCGGCCGTCATGGTGGGTGATGAAATTGTGGTGGAAGGCGCTGCCACGACTGCGGACAAGGTTGAACAGGTGATTTGCCGATGCATAGGAATATCCAAGCCGGAAAAGAAGGGATTGCTGGGACGTCTTTTCAAAAAATAAGATATCCTGGCGATATGACCCCTCCAATAACAAATCGCTTTACCATGAACTGAAATTTTTGGTCCATGCACCAGCCGAAGACCTGAAGTCGCCGATTTAAAAAAGGAGATCATGAATGCTTAAAATCAGAGTATTCTTATATCAGAGGTGAGGTTATGGAATCGAAAAAAAGACGGAAAACGTCGGTGATCAAGGCAGCAGTTTTGATTGTCTTTATTGTCACGGCTATCGTGATCGTACGATTTACGCCTTTGAGGGAGTATCTCACGGTTGAAAAACTGGGAAACCTCTTTAACAGCACAGGGAGCTGGGCGCCGGTGGCATTTATCAGCGGTTATGCCGCAGGTGTCTGCCTGTTCATACCCGGCGTGCTTCTGACAACTGCCGGCGCGGCGATTTTCGGACCCTACTACGGCTTTGTGTATGTCTGGTTTGGCGCCATGATCGGGGCCAGCCTTGCGTTTTTCATCGGCCGTTATCTGGGAAGGGATTTTGCGGCGTCTCTCATCGGTGACAGGCTGAAAAAATACGACGAGGCCATCGAGCGAAACGGCTTTGCGACAGTCCTTTATCTGCGTCTGGTCTATTTCCCGTTTACACCAATGAACTTCGGCATGGGACTCACCCGGGTGCGATTCAAGGATTATTTTTTTGGCACCGCTCTGGGCATTGTTGTCGGTACGTTTATTTTCACGTTTTTTGTCGGGACAATCAAGGAGATCTGGTCAAGCGGCCATTGGGCAGGGCTGCTTTCCTGGAAAGTCATTTTCTCTCTGGGGCTCTTTATCTTCTCCTTTTTCATCCCGAAAATGATAGATAAACTGAAGGCTGACACAGAAAAATGAAATAGAACCGGTTTTTCAGGCAGGCAAGATTTCGCTCAGTGGCTGAACTGGAAATGCAACTGACGATGGCCGGTTTTTCCGGTTTGATGTTTCGGCAGACACTCTTTCCCGGCCCGTTTAATGTACACACGGTTGAAAATGGGTACGGCAAGGGAAGTTTTGTTGTTGTTCGTGCACGAAAAGCAGAAAAAGGGACTGAAAATTACGGATAATTTTTAAAAAATAATCCATCAAAACTGAACAAGCGACATTAAGGAGGCGACATGGCAGTCATCGAAAAATTTCTGGGCCGTCAGGTGAGCATACCAGACAATATTCACTACGTTCCCAAACAGGGACTTTGGGCCAGACTGGATGATACATCCATTGTTTTGGGTTTCACAGATCCGGCACTGGTTCTTTCCGGTGGTGTGAATGATCTGAATTTTCTGGTGGAAGACGGCGATAGGGTTGATCCGGGTCAGACGGTGTTTTTTGCCATAACCGGCAAGATTGTCTATATTGAAACACCGGTTCAGGGCATCATTCGTTTCAACGACGCGGTCAGGACCGATCCCTCAGTAATCAATGAGGATCCTTATGGCAACGGCTGGCTCTTTGCCGTAACGCCCCCATCCCCTGCTGCAGGCGTGTACAACGGTCTTCCGGATTGTGCCGCGTATCTGGAAAGCCTTCAAAACAGCGAAGGCCTCAAAAATCCGGAAGGACTGAAAGGCGGTGTGAGCGGCGTCTGCAAAGCGGTGTATTCGGGAATCCGGATGCAAAAAATTCAGTGACACGGTTTTTGTGACAGCGGAATCAATTGAGAACAATGTGTCAATCAGAAACACAATCCGCCAGCCCGGGGTCAGCAAGGTTTTTTCCCGGGCTGTATCCACCAGCCAGCCAAAGAGATCTGCAATGTTCTGTGCCTGTGTCCGCTGAAGACGGGTGTCTCCAGCCCCGGTGTCGATGAGCAGTACCCCTTTATATCCTTCCAGCATCCGGAGCGGGCCACGGTCATGGGGGTCGAAGCCCTGTTTGGCCAGACCGCTGGCCTGAATTTCGCTGAACATAAATGTCATGCCACCAGAACCATGCTGTACCAGGCCGGCAGCAGATGGCCATCCGGGTCGAACTTCACGGTGAATCCGAGCGGTGCGACCGTAGCGCCGATATCAATCCCGTAGGCATCCATGGACGGCCGGGCCAGATGCGGAAAACGACATGGCTCCGGATAGGCGCAGGTTTCACACAGGACACACAGGACCATGGCAAAGGCAAACATGCTGTTACCGGCCAGCATGGCTTCTTTTTCAATGGCCAGACTCACATCCTGTCCTTTCTGAGGATCCGCTGTCTGGATGATCAGTGCTTTTGAATACCTGGCAAATGCGTCCATAAACAGCTCATAAGAGATGTCCAGATGCGGCGGACAGGTCCAGTATCGGCCCCAGCGGTTACATCCGAAACGACATTTCAGAAATGAGCGCGGGTCAAACACGATCATATGGGTATCGATGAGTCTGGCATCTGTTGCGCCAAGATCCAGGGCTTTTTTCACCAGATTGTCATAAATGTCTGTCATGAATCATCCTTTCATAAATCAGGTGACAGGCTTACCAAAATTTGCATGCGGTCTCCTTGTTCGACAAGTCACACAACGCGACCCGAATCACTTTTGAGACTGGCAAGAACACCCGCTCCTCAATCTCAGGAGGAATCCTTTTACCGTTACCACTGTTTATATATCTCAATAAACACAATCATCAAAGTAATTTTTTATCCGGGTTTGACTGCCCGATGTAATCTTTATCGAACCGGGACCATGCTATAGCTTTCAAGATAAAGATTTGGGGTGCGTTACCGGTCGGGGATTTACGAGAAAAGAACTATCCCACCCTTTCTGCCTTCCCAAACTCATTATCGTAGAAGCTATATTCATGCATATTTTCTTGACACAACAAATTGAAATATATAAATATTCATTTATATGTTATTGAATAATGGAGGCTGCTGTGGAGACGCTTAATCGTTCGGAAAACTCAAACCAACTTGTCAGGGAAATGCCAACAGAGAAGGCGTTGATGGAGATCCCATTGGACACGATCTTTCTGCCGGATGAATGTTTCCAGACCGTATCTTTTCTGGCAAAAAGTCTGTCGGACGAGAACCGCCTGCGAATTCTGCTTTGCATCAGCAGCGGAAAGAAGTCGGTGGGTGGCATCGTCGAAGCGCTTGGCCTGTCTCAGCCACTTGTTTCGCACCATCTCAAGGAACTCAAGCGATCCCTTCTGGTCAAAATCGAACGAAACGGGCCTTTTATCTATTACGAACTTTCAGACCCCAGAATTCTGGAGGTTGTGCGCATTCTGACCACAGTGGCAACGGATCTTCTGGCTGCAAGAAAGACTTTTTAACCCGACGGAGGTAATGATTTTTCATGAAAGAAATCAAACGAATCATTGACAATATGGCCCCTCAACAAGCGCTTGCAGAGATATCCGGGGTGTTGAAAAATCTTTTTTCAGTTTTGGATGAAGAGGCCCGTTCGGAATTTCTGTGGGACCTGATGGGAGAATCCGGTGGCGATAAAGTTTCAAGCCTGGTGCATCTCTGACTGGCAGAGTGCATGGGCGAAGGTGTCGACCCGACGCAAATGTGTCAGAGACTGGTGGATAAGGTCGCTCAGTCCAAGCAGCTTATGGCAATAACCGACCCGGATCTGCTGGTGTTGTTTGAAGACTGGTTTGAAGAGCTGGAAGAGGAAATCATATCCCTGATCAGGGAACACGGTCCTCTATCCCCTGAAGAACTTGCCAAAAAGACGGGGCTTTCCCTTAGGGGGGCGACGTTTCTCATCTCCAAGCTCAGACGTGAGGGAAAGTGTTAAATCCCGAGCGGGCTGCATTCGACAGGAAAGCGATAGCGGATCAAAACAATATAACTGTGGTATAAAGATCCCATACATGTTATATTACAAAATTATTTCAGTGGACATTCGGTTCGCTGGTCAATCCGCAAAGAAATTTGCAAAGCATCATCGAGCTGAGAGTGCAACTTGGCTTCATGAAGTCAAGGAGATCATTTTCAGTGAGTTTTGAACAATTTTGTTTTGATCCACGCATTGCTGCATGCATTCAGGCAGCCGGCTACACCACCCCCACCCCCATTCAGCAACAAGCCATTCCCGTTGTGCTCCAGGAACGCGATGTATTGGGCCTGGCCCAAACCGGTACCGGCAAGACAGCGGCTTTCGTTTTGCCCATTCTGCAACGGCTGACCCGACGCACCTCGCGTCAGGTCCGTGCACTTATCATTTCTCCAACACGGGAGCTTGCTGAACAGACCCACCAGACAATCGTAAGCCTGGGCAAAAAAACCGGCGTACGATGTGTTTCCATTTATGGGGGCGTGAGCAAGGGACCCCAGGTTACAGCGCTTCGACGCGGCGTCGACATCATTGTTGCCTGTCCGGGCCGTCTGCTGGATCACCTTAACGATCGCAGCATTGATTTGTCGGGCGTTGAGATGTTGGTGCTTGACGAAGCCGATCGTATGTGTGATATGGGCTTTCTGCCGGATATTCACCGCATTCTCAAGCATCTTCCGGAAAAACGTCAGACGCTTTTTTTCTCTGCCACCATGCCAAAGGATATCCGCTTGCTGGCCGACACCATTCTCCACAACCCGACTGTCGTTCAGATTGGTTTGATCGCACCGGCCAAAACGGTTTCACATGCGTTTTATCCGGCACCGGACAGCCTGAAAACCAAACTCCTGTTGGCGATGCTGCACCAGACACCTACCGGGCGCGTGCTGATTTTTACGCGGACCAAACGTCGTGCCCGCAACCTTGCCCTTGATCTGGAAAATCGCGGATATCGCGTTTCTGCGATGCAGGGTAATATGGCCCAGAACCGTCGTCAGGAGGCAATCAATGGCTTTCGGGACGGCAAATACGATTTTCTGGTTGCCACAGACATTGCGGCGCGCGGCATTGATGTGTCAGAAATTTCACATGTTATCAACTTCGATATGCCGGATACCGTGGATGCCTATACCCACCGCATCGGCCGAACAGGTCGCGCCAGTCTGACCGGCGAGGCATTCACATTTGCAGGCCAGGCAGATGCACCGATGGTCCGTGAAATTGAAAAAGTGCTGGGTCGTATTGAACGCAGGCGCCTGCCAGAATTTGATTACGGCAATTTTACACCGGAAAATCAATTCAACCAGAGTGTTACGACGCTGCGGGAATCAAACGACAGCAATACACGTCAGTACCGCGTCAACCCTGCTCCACGAAGACCGCAATCACGCCCACTCCGTAAATCAACTCGGTCGTACGCGCAATATTGATGCGTCATTCGGGAAAATTCCTTCAGAGCCTGTTTGAAGATCCCGTGAAAATGCAAAAGCAGATTCAGTAGTCAGGGTTTGGAATTCAGCTTTTGCATTTTCAAAATAATTACCCCCCCTTGCATCAGAAGTTCTTTATTCCACCCGGTATTTTCCTGAAAGCAATCTGCAATTATTCTTGATCCCCCAAAATCATTCTTGACGAAGCCACAATTTTAATTATAATGGTCTAACCATTATAATTAAACAAAATCCAAGCATAAATGAACGGTCACCATGTTCGAAAAAGCAAAAAAAAACAGAATTTTTCAGGATATCGTGGATCAGATTGAAAAAGCCATTCTGGACGGCCAACTGAATGTGGGAGATTCCCTGCCTTCGGAGCGGGATCTGCGGGAAAGATTTGAAACCAGCCGGGGCACGCTTCGGGAAGCCCTGCGGGTGCTCGAACAAAAAGGGCTGATTGAAATTCGTCTGGGAACCAACGGCGGCGCACGGGTTCGCGGCATCACCACTGAAATGATGAGTGAAAACCTCTCGTTTCTGTTGCGGTTTCAGCGGGTATCTCTTGAACAATTGGCCGAATTTCGGGAAGGCGTTGAGAGTCATGTCACCGCCATTGCCGCGAACCGGGCCGGGCCGGAAGATATCGAGCGGCTGAACCGTCTTCTGGATGAAGCCAGAACCTGTTTTGAAAAAGGTCTTTCCCATCTGGATGCCTTTGTGCGCGTGGATGAGCAGATTCACCAGACTTTGGCCGAGATATCCAGAAACCCCCTTTACATATTCATCCTGAAGACCGTTCATGACAATATTCACCGATATTTCGAGGCATTTCTTCCGCATGATGACCGGATTCTGGCTGAAAATTATCAGGACCTGTGCCAGATTGTTCAGGCAGTCGAAAAACGGGACTCCCGTCTGGCTGGACAACTCGCCCGGGATCATGTGGCACGGTTCAACCAATATATGATTCAACACCATCACGATACGACTTTGGGAGCAAAACAGTCATGAACGAGATACAATCCACCGAACTCATCCAGGGCGCCATCAAACTGGCGGAAATCTGGCAAAACCGGGCCAATGACCTGTTGACCCATGAAGAGCGAACCATACAGGATACCATGAAACGTCTGTTGACCCATCCCATGGACAAGGTGATTCTGACCCGAATGATGGACCAGAGTTTCAGACCTCATGGGGTCCGCCGGGTTGCCAATCAGCTTGATTTTTTGTTGCGGACCTATGGGATTCCCTCTTTTTTCAAACCCATGGAAAAACTCCTGATGCACCTGTTTCAGCGCGTTGGCAAATTCATTCCCGCTATATCCATTCCCCGGGTCATTGATAAAATGCGGGCGGACAGCCGGCGCGCCATTATTCCGGGTGAGCCGGAATTTTTGTATCCCCATCTGCAAAAACGCCGACAGGAAGGCGTTCACATGAATCTGAATCATCTGGGTGAGGCGGTTCTGGGAGAAGAAGAATCCGCCAATCGCCTGGAAACCTATATCCATGATCTTAAAAATCCGGAAATTGAGTATATTTCGGTTAAAATTTCAACTATATATTCCCAGATATCCTCTCTGGCATTCGATTATACAGTCACGGTTCTCAAAGAGCGCCTGGCCCGGTTGTACCGGACAGCGCGGGATAATCGATATATTCAAAAAGATGGGACTCAGGTTCCAAAATTTGTAAATCTGGATATGGAAGAATACCGGGATCTGGATATCACCCGTACGGCATTTACACAGACCCTGGATGAGCCTGAATTCAAAGATCATGCCGCCGGTATTGTGCTTCAGGCCTATCTTCCGGACTCTTTTACGATTCAACAGGAATTGACCGAATGGGCACAGCGGCGTGTGGCATCTGGTGGTGCACCCATCAAGATCCGTATCGTCAAGGGCGCCAACATGGAAATGGAGCTGGTGGAATCGGCCCTGAACAACTGGCCCCTGGCCCCTTATGACAACAAACTGGATGTGGATGCCAACTACAAACGCATGGTGGATTACGGTATGGTGTTGGACCGGTCTCGCGCGGTTCATCTGGGTATCGCCTCCCACAACCTGTTCGAGCTGGCCTATGCCTATACAGTCGCCCAACATCACCAGGTTCTGCCGTATTTTTCCTTTGAAATGCTGGAAGGCATGGCGGATCATATCCGCCGGGCCATTCAGGAGGTTTCCGGAGAGGTGCTGCTGTATGCACCGGTGGCTTCGCAGGATCAGTTCATCAATGCCATTGCCTATCTGATTCGAAGGCTGGATGAAAACACCGCGGCAGAAAATTTTTTGCGCTACAGCTTCAATCTGAAAACCGGTTCGAACGAATGGTCGTTTCTGCAGAACCAGTTTGTCAAATCCGTTCATCACCGCGAGTCAGCGCCGAATCGGCCCAACCGGATTCAAAACCGGCTGACCGAAACGGTGTCAACGCATAGGGGACCATTTTATACCCGTGCATTTGTGAATGAACCAGATACTGACTGGTCACTCGCCCCAAATCGTGAATGGGCTGAACAAATTCGAAACAAATGGAAAAAGGCCGCATCCGATCCACCCATGAAGATTCCGGTTGTCATTGCCGGACAGGATATCTGGGATGACCGGGAAACCCGGGACTGCAACGATCTGTCCCAAATCAAGCTCCATCAGACCAAGCCGGTTACCGTGGCCCGGTATGCGTTGGCCCAGGCTGACGATATCGAAACCGCGGTGAAGACAGCCCGCATGGATCCGGAAGGATGGCGGACCAAAAGCATGGAAGAGCGGCATGAAATTCTGGGCCGGGTCGCCATGGAACTGCGATTGGCGCGTGCGGATCTGATCGGCGCGGCAGCGGCCAACACCGGAAAGGTGTTTTCTGAATCCGACCCGGAAGTTTCCGAAGCCATCGATTTTGCAGAATTCTATCCCTGGTCTGCCCGGACGTTTTGCGATCGACGTGGTGTCAGCGCCAGTGGCAAGGGTGTCGGACTGGTCATTTCTCCCTGGAATTTTCCCATTGCCATCCCCTGTGGCGGTATCACGGCGGCCCTTGCCGCAGGCAACACGGTCATTTTTAAACCCGCATCCGCAGCCGTTCTGGTGGCATGGGAGCTGTGTCAATGTTTCTGGCGTGCCGGTATTTCTCGAAACACCCTTCAGTTTGTTCCATGCTCGGGTTCAAGCACCGGAGCCCGATTGGTCAGGCATTCCGGCGTGGATTTCATCATTCTGACCGGCGGCACCGAAACCGGCTTGGCCATGCTGAAAGACAGGCCGGATGTGGTTCTGGCTGCGGAAACCGGCGGCAAAAACGCCACGATTGTCACGGCCATGTCGGATCGGGATCAGGCCATCAAAAATGTGATTCATTCCGCATTCGGGCATTGCGGGCAAAAATGTTCGGCCACCTCACTTCTGATTCTGGAAAAAGAGGTGTATGAGGATGAACTGTTCAAAAAGCAACTGGCCGATGCCGCCAGAAGTCTGAAGACCGGGTCGGCCTGGGACTTTGAAAACCAACTTGGGCCGATGATCACAGAACCTGCCGGCGATCTGAAAAATGGCCTGACCAGACTGGAGCATGGAGAATCCTGGCTATTGAAGCCACAGAATATCGATGACAATCCCGGAATGTGGACACCTGGCATCAAATGGGGTGTTCAGGCTGGAAGTTATACGCATCAAACCGAGTTTTTCGGTCCAGTTCTGGGTGTGATGTGCGCCAGAAACCTGAGCGATGCGATAGATATCACCAATCAGACCGGATACGGTTTGACTTCAGGACTCGAAAGTCTGGATACCCGTGAGCAGGAAATCTGGAAAAACCGCATTCGGGCCGGAAATCTATATATCAATCGGGGAACCACCGGGGCGATCGTTCTGCGTCAGCCCTTTGGCGGCATGGGAAAATCAGCGCTGGGTGCGGGAATCAAGGCGGGCGGACCCAACTATGTGGCTCAGTTCATGAATTTTGAGGAAACGGCCATGCCGGAAACCGGCGCCATCAAAGCAGACAGCAGTTTGTTGAGGCTGATCCAGAGATGGACAATCAAGCGGTTATGGAACGGATTCAATGGGTTTTCATCAGATATCGAAAAGACTATTCGGGCCATAGAAAGCTGTCTCTGTCACGCAGAACAGGAATTCGGCATTGAAACCGATTATTTTCATCTTCGAGGTCAGGACAATGTGCTGCGATATCTGCCGGCAGGGCACGTCGTTATTCGAATCCATCCGGATGACAGCCTGTTTGAAACCCTGACCCGGGTTGCGGCAGCCAGAATCGTGGGCTGCCAGGTCACTTTGAGCGCTGCGCCCGGTCTGGTCGGTCCGGTAACATCATTTCTGTCAACGCATGAAGGCCGTGAGTTTCTGGAAAAAGCAGAGATTACGATTCAGACTGATGCCGACCTGATCAAAAGCCTGCCCAAAATCGATCGGCTCCGGTATGCCTCTTCAGACCGCGTACCGCAATCGGTTTATGAGGCGGCGGCCAGAATCGGTTTTTATATTGCCCGGACGCCTGTCCTGATGGATGGCCGGATTGAACTGCTGAACTATATCCGCGAGCAGAGCATCTGCGACACCTGGCACCGGTATGGGAATCTTGGGGAGCGGGGATTGGTGTAGATTTATAAACATGGGCAATCAGGGATAGGGGTAACCGCGGGCAACCGGCTATTCAATCTCTCCTTCGGCGATGGATGGCGGATAGACGATTTGGCGTTTACCATCAGGCGTCCACTGGAACAGACAAACCACGGCCTCCTGTTGTGGATCGGTTCCAAAAATGATCTGATGGCCTTTGTGAAAACGCATACGGCCCATGGCCCCCTGGCGATCCGAGGCTTCAAGAGTCGCTACCAGTTTTTCCGGATCCAGTGAAGATGCAGATTCAATGGCTGCTGCCAACAGATGGATGGATTCATAAGAGGGTGCTGGCCCGTGACCGGCTTCTATTCTTTTGCCATAGCGCTCCTGGTACTGTCGATAAAATGTGCTGGCCGGAGGATGATGGTCCGATGGCATGTTGCCCAGTTCAAAAATGACATTCAGTGATCCGGCAATCTTCCCGTCAAATGCCTGCCAGGCACCGGGGCCGACCATAGGGGAAATAAATCCGCACAGCCTGGCCGGAACCTTCATTTCCTGCCATTGTACAGCCAGATTGCCGCTGTGTGGCATATCGAAAATCGGCAGAATGACCTGAGCACCTCTTTCTTCGGCTCTGGTCAAAGCGGCTGAAAAGTCCGATGTGCCATAGGCAAAATGATCCGCGCCCACCACTTGCCATCCCATCCGGTCAAAATAGAGCCGGATCATGATCGCTACGGTTGAACGGGCCCACGCAATATCCTGAGTCATGATATACACCCGGTTAAACCCGAACCGGGCTTTTAAAAACTGCATGATCTGGATCATGGCATCCGCCAGATACTTTGTATTGAGACCCGTGCGGAAAATATAGCGGTATCGGGGATCCCGTAACACCAGAGATTCGATGACAGGCGTCATGGCAATGGTTTCCAGAAGCGGGATCCGGTGATGGGCAATGATATCGATCACCTGCAACAGCACTTCGGAACGGAACGGCCCGACCACAATGGCATGTAGCGGTTCTTTTCGAATGAATTCCTCGAATTTTCGAACGCTTTCGTTTTTTTCGCTGTCGGGTCCTGCATCGTCGATATCCATGGTGGTCAGCCGAATCAAACGCCTGTGGTCATCGATCCGGACCCCACCCTTCCGGTTAATCTCCTCGACCGCCAGTCCCGCCGCCTTGCAGCTCTCACTTCCTTCGATGGTGTTCAGAGACGTCGCGATGCCGATGACCACCTCTTCCGCCGCATGGACCGAAAAGCCCGGCAGAGTCAGGCTGATGAGGAAAAACAAAAGATTGATCAAAATACGGGTGATTTGTTTCAATTTTCATTCTCCTGCAAAAGACAATATTCCGCCTGAAGATTCTGATCGAAAATCCGGTTAACCCCTTTTCGATTGACAGGATAACCCATGCTTTTTATGATGGCGACAAAACCAATCCATATTGAATTAATACAGTTCATCAGATGCTGAAACAATCAAAATCCAGCATCATTGGTCGGAATTCTTTTTGTTGTGGCTGTTGGTGAACTGATTCACGGCGATGAAATATGACGTTCAGATTCTCCATTTTCTTCAAATTACTGACGGTTATCCTGCCACTGGTGTGTCTGCCCATTGCCATCCTGGGGTATTTTTCAATTGAGGCTGCAGAGGAGCGGGTAAACCGCCTGGTTCGCCATGAACAGATGGTCAAGGTGGAATCATCTGCCGAGAAGATACAGAACATATTTTTCAACTGCCGCATGGACCTGAAGACCATTGCCAGTCTCCCGGTTCTGGAAGATTTTCATATTGCCAGAACCTTTCGACTGGTCGCGGAAACCGCGTTCAATCATGAAAACATTCAGGGACTGTTCCAGGATTTCATGATGCGCTCCCCGTATTATTATCAGATCCGATTTCTGGACGCCCAGGGCCTGACCCTGATTCGGGCCGGGGAATCCGAAACGGCCGAAGAGAATAACGATTACCTGAATCATTCCTTTTTTCAAAACGCCCGAAATGCACCTCCGGAGCAAATTCATTTTTCTGACATTTTTTTTTCACCTCCCAGAGGGGGATACCTCATGCAATGTGCCATTCCGTTTTATTCCGGATGGCATGAGTTCAGCGGATTGATCGTCATTGACCTGGACTATGAAAAAATCATTCAACTGGTGGGCAGTATCCGGGTCGGCGAAAAAGGCTATGCATTTCTGGTGGACAGTCAGGGGCGCAATACGGCCCATCCCCATTATGAACCCTATCACCTGGAAATCGACACGTATACCGAACCCAGTTTGAAAGAGCTGGTTCAGGAAATGATAAAAGGCGCCAACGCCTCCAAAAATTATGTTCATGACCAGGTAGCCAAGGTAGCGGCCTTTGCGCCGGTTCCCATGATGGGCTGGTCTCTGGCGGTCACCATTCCGGTGGATGAACTGGGCAGGGAAGCGCTGGCCATCAAACGGCGGGTCATCGAGGTAGGGATCATCATTTTCACCTTTGCGGTTCTGGGTGTCAGTGTGTTATCCTATTATCTGCTGCGACCCGTACGTGAGCTGGTCGCCGCCACCCAGCGCATGGCACAGGGCCATCTGGATTCAGAGATTCCCATTCGCTCCCGGGACGAACTTGGCGATTTGACACAGTCATTCAATCATATGGTCAAAAATTTGTCATCCATTCAGAATGAACTGGTTCGCTCGGAAAAGCTGATTTCCCTGGGCCGACTGTCGGCAGGGGTGGCGCATGAAATCCGGAACCCGCTGAATGCCATGAAAGGGGCTATCGTGCACATGCAAAGACGCCGCGCAGATGATCCCCTGGTGGAAGAATATACCCGGCTGGTGTCTGAAGAAATCGACCGGCTCAGTCAGTTTGTCACCGAATTCCTGCATTTTGCCCGTCAGTCCCAACCCCGTCCGGTTGCCACGGATATCAACCAGTTGATCCTCTCTACCCAGAATCTTTTTGCCAAACAGGCGGATGAAATGGAAATCCGGTTGCATAACCATTTGATCCCTCATCTGCCGCAGGTATTTGTGGATTCTCATCAAATTGAACAGGTGCTGATCAATGTAATGGTCAATGCCCTGGATGCGATGCCGTCCGGGGGAGACATCACGTTTTCATCTCAAATCCAGCGCGCGTTAGAAAATGAGAAACAGGCGGATCAGATTCGAATCGAGATCCATGACACGGGCGTCGGGATCAGCGAAGCCAATCTTCCGTATGTTTTCGATCCATTTTACAGCACCAAGGAATCCGGAACGGGCTTGGGGCTTCCCCTGAGTCTGGGTATTGTGGAAAGTCATCATGGTCGCATGACACTCGTGTCCCGTCCGGAAGAAGGGACAACCGTTGTCATCGATCTGCCTCTCAAAATGGAACCGCTGATCGGGGAGGCTTGCAGGTGACGCATAAGACCGTATTGGTTGTGGATGATCTGAAAAGCACCCTGAAAGTCATCCGGGCCATTCTGGGAGACGAGGGATACATGGTGTTGCAGGCCAGCAATACGGAAGAGGCGATGGAAATTTACCGCAAGGCCCATGGCATCGATGTGGTTCTGTCTGATTTGAAACTCCCGGGCAAAGATGGTATCGAACTGTACCGGATGATCAGCAGAACGCCAAATCCGCCCCCGTTTGTCATTATGACTGCCCATGGGACCGTCAAATCAGCCGTACAGTCGATGAAGGAAGGCGTGACCCATTATCTGATCAAACCACTGGACTACGAGGAGCTGATTATCGTCCTTGACAAGGCGGTTCTGGAATACGCCCGCAGTCGGGAGCTGATCGCTTTGAAGAATCAAGTTGAAGCCGAAAATACCTTTCACGGAATCATTGGCGACGATTCCCGAATGAAGCGGATTTTCGATATGGTGAAAACCGTCGGCGCGACCGATGCATCGGTTCTGATCTATGGTGAAACCGGTACGGGCAAGGAACTTCTGGCCAGAGCCCTGCATCAGGAAAGTCCGCGGAAGAATAGTGCGATGATCTGTATCAATTCCGCAGCCCTGACCGAAAGCCTGCTGGAAGCCGAACTGTTCGGTTATGTCAAGGGGGCATTTACCGGTGCGGTGGCGGATCGCAAGGGACGAATCGAACTGGCCCATCAGGGAACCCTGTTTCTGGATGAAATCGGGCATATGAGCCTGGGTCTGCAAAGCAAACTGTTGCGGTTTTTACAGGAAATGGCCTTTGAACCCGTAGGCGGCGCCACCTCACGAAACGTTGATGTTCGAATCATTGCAGCCACCAATCTGGATCTGCATGCGGAAATCAGGGCCGGCCGATTTCTGAACGACCTATTGTATCGGATAGAGGTGGTGCCCATCCGTGTTCCGGCATTGCGGGACCGTCGGAATGACATCTGTCTGCTGGTCGATCATTTCATTCGGCAGTTCGCCCGGCAGTACAACAAAGCGGTTCAACAGATTGATCCCCTGGCCATGCAGAGACTGATCGACTATAGTTGGCCCGGCAATGTTCGGGAGCTGAAAAACAGTATCGCCAGGGCCATGATCCTGTCCACCGGCAAATCCATTACGGTTGATGATCTGCCATCCAAAATTTTGAATGAATCGGGCAGACCGCTCCCGGATGGCATGTCGCTACTCCAGAGCCTTCCTGAATCCGGCATCACCCTTCGTCAGATGGAAACCGAGCTGATTCAAAAAACGCTTGCGAGACATCAGGGAAATAAAAGCCTGACCGCCCAAAGTCTGGGGATATCCCGAAAAACACTGTACGAAAAAATTGAACGGTATGGATTGGCATGAAGCCAAACACCGCATGGCAAGGTATCCCTAAAACGTCTTGGATTTATCAAACAGTGATGAATCCGTTACTGCGTCTTGACTGCTTTGTTTCAATCATCTGTTGAGACTGAGAAATGCCTCGGGAAACGGCAAATACTGCGGCGGGATACCCGGCACATTGTGAAAACTCCGGCTCTGGTAAGTCAGAAATTCGGTTTTAACATGGTCAGCAAACGCCTTGTCATAAAGGATATCAACTGCCGACATCGCCATTGCCTTTGCGCCCAGTATTGCCGCCGCATTTCCGGCTTCGGAACCGGCTGCTTCTGCAAATTCGGGTGTATGGGCAACCAGCCTGCTGTCACCGATACTGCAATATCCGTGGATAGCCGGGGCCACCCAACTGACGTCCGAAAAATCGGTTGAAATGCCCGGATATGTTTGCCGTTCCAGATTTCGCTGGGAATCTATCGGGCTTTCCACCGGTTCACCAAGGGACTGAATATGTTTAAACATGCTGGCTGCAAGGTGAAGATTGGGGATCATGTGCCGGTATTCATCCAGGACATGAATGTGCCCTTTTGCGCCGGTCATTTCTGACACGGCTTTCACACAGGTTTGCACCTGCTCAAAGCGGGATATCAGGTATTCGACATCGAATGCCTTCAGGGTCATATGGGCTTTTGCGCTTTTGGGAACCGTTATGGCACTTGGACCGCCACCGTCAGTAATCGTATATGCCAGCATCACGGATGGTGACCAGCCCCGCTTCAGTGAATTGATATTGTTCAAAAACATCAGAAGGCTTTCCAGAGCATTGATTCCCTTTTCCGGCTGCGTGTAATGGACTGGCTTCCCATCAAACTGCACCGTAAAGTCCTTTAATGGAAAGGCATACCGCCAGACCGCGTTTTTCCCGCTGGTGGGGTGCATCATGAACGCGGCGTCAAGAGAATCAAAGATTCCGGCACGGCTCATGATGACCTTGCCGCCTTTGGACGCATCACCAATCGCCTCCTCATCCGGGGTTCCAATCAGAAGGATGGTTCCACCCAGCTCGGATACAATGGGTATAAGCGCCATCGCAGCCCCGAACGATGCCGCCGCAATGATATTGTGGCCGCAGGCATGCCCCAGATCGGGAAGGGCATCATACTCGCATAAAAACGCGATTTTCGGACCATCTGATGAAGACCCGTATTGGGCGATAAACCCGGTCTCCATTCCGGCCACCGGTGTTTCAATCTTAAATCCCCGGGATCTGGCTTCGTTGATGAGAAATTGGCATGCCCAATGTTCCTGCAGACCAATTTCCGGATGGGCGTGGATGGCCAGGCTGATCCGTATCACATCCGCTTGAATGCGATCGACTTCTTCCTGAACCTTTTTCTGATACATGCTGGATTGGGGTAGCATCTTTTTTTCTGCTCCAAAAGAAAACCGGGCGGCCTCAAAACGGAATTGAAGCCGCCCAATTCATGCGGTTATTTGGGTTCTGCGCGGTTTGAAGTGGACTATCCACTTCAAACAACGCGGAATCGTCATTTGTATTTCAACAGATCGAATTTAAAATACTTGCTGGCAATTTTTTTATGCGTTCCATCGGCAATGATTTGATGGAGAGCGGCATTGATTCTATCCCGCAGCTTTTGATCTTCCTTTCGAACGGCAATACCGGCGCCGTACCCGATGTATTTGACATCGGTTACCGGGTCCCCCACAAAGCCAAATCCCTTACCCTCAGGTGCTTCGAGCCATTTTCCCATCAAATAGGCCTGTCCCAGTACCGCGTCCAGACGACCGTTTGCCAGATCCATGTTATGGCTTTCAATATTGTCATAATACACAATTTCCACAACCCCGGCATATACCCCCTCCAGGTAATTGGCGTAGGTGGTTGCCTTCTGAACACCGACCCGTTTTCCTTTCAGTCCTTCAGATGAGATTTTCAGGCCGGAGTTGTTCTTGGTCACAAAACGGGCCGGTACCTGATAATAGGGATCAGTAAAATCGACCTGTTTTTTCCGTTCTTCGGTAATGGACATGCTGGAAATGATGCAGTCGAATTTCTTGGCGAGCAGCCCCGGAATGATGCCATTCCAGTCCTGGACCACAAAAACCGGTTCCACTTTCATAGCCTTGCAGATTGCATTTGCGATATCGATATCAAAGCCTTCCAATTGACCATTTTTATTGGTGAGATTGAACGGTGGATACTCACCCTCATTGGCAATCCGAAGTTGCTCAGCCGCAAATGCATTGCCATAGACCCCAAAAATACACACCATCAAAACAAATACCAACCACTTCTTCATAACGGACTCTCCTTTTCTGACAGGGTTATTTGGGAAAACATCAAATTTGCTTATTGCCACGATCAGGGACGTATTGCAAGTGAAACATCTCAACGGTTCTTATTCGTAAAAATTACTATCCTGCCCCATGCGTTTCTGTCAGGAGATGCGTCTGTTAAAGGCTTTTCCCAAAACATGACCGCGTTCACGCGGTTTGGCTGAAAAATATTTTTGCAGTGACAACGAGAAAGCTTTAAGATAGCTTCATTATCCAAATACGGGACATCATTCACTATGATGAGCGCTGAAAAAGAATGAAACGCATGGCCATCATCACCAGTTATTTCGAAGGTGAATCTTATGGATTGCTGGGGCCTCAGATGGCCGCTTCGGTGATCGAAGACACCACTTCCTTCAATTGCATCGTCATTGCGGTGACCCATTCAACTGATAAAACCATACTGAAAAAAGCCCTTTATGAATGGTTTGGCAACGAAAGACCGATCGTCGGTTTTTCCTGCCTGAGTGGACGGAAAGACCTGTTTGACTTTGCCCGTGACCTGAAAGCCGATGGGGCTGTTACTGTCTTGGCAGGACCGCAATCCGATGTCGATTATCTGGGAGAAACAGGCTGGCAGTCGAATCCACATCACTTCCATGGTCTATCAAAATACTTTTCCTTCGCCCTGCATGGCCCGGCGGAGCAAATTGCTCCGGTATTGAACGGCATCGATACCGACAAATGGCAACAGACAGCCGGCATATTATATACGGATGATGACGGACGAATGGTTCAAACACCAGGACTGTCATGGAACCGCCTGTATCTGGGCCGGGTCCGGTGGAACAATCTGTATCAGGTCAGACCTGAGGGCCTTACGGAACTGGGCATTACCACGGGCCAGGTGCTTCAGCACATCGGTTGTCCCCACGCGGCCCAGTCAAAATGGATTGAAGTCGATTATCCCACTCACCTGGATTCAGGCAAAGAAAAAAAGATCGGCCTTGAGCTGAATGGGTGCAGCTTTTGTGATGTGGCCAGTGACAAGGGATTTTGCGGAACGCTGGATTGGGAAACGGTGTTCTCCCAAATCAAATGCCTTCCGGCCGGTTCGGATGGCAGAAAAATCGGTTTTGAACTCATCAATGAAAATGCGCTTCCGGGTTTGCCACGCCTGATTCAGGAATGCCATGAAAGAAACATGCCATTGTCCCGAATTCAGCTCACGCTGAGGGCAGACTGGTTTTTAAACCATCAGATGCATATGAGAGATGCCCTGAGACTGGCCCGGAAGCACCGGATGCAGATTCAGCTTTCGTCAATCGGATTTGAATCCTTTGATGACCGGATTCTGAAAAATCTGAACAAGGGCCTGACGGTACAAAGAAATCTGGATGCCATTCTCTTGATGCGCCAGCTTAAAACTGAATTCCCCTTTCAATTGATCTATTCCAACCGGGATGGATCCAATCATGGACTGATTCATCCCACACCCTGGGACAATTCGGAAACCGATGCCAATATCCAGGAAATTATCGAAATGTATGGTCTGAATCATGACATCCTTCCGGCTCACAGCATTCCACTTATCATCCACCACAACTCGGGCCTGGCGAAATGGATCCGCCAGATCGAACAGAGAGAAAATGTCCGTTTTGAACGCTTCATTTCCGTTATTGGATGGTGGCCGGAAGCACTCATTTCAAATGGTTGATCCGATGTTTTATGAATTTTTTACTTGACATCAAGCCCTAACATAACTACATCATAGCTACAATGTGATTAGCGAATGCCATCTCTAACCGATCGTTCTATTTCGTATTTGACGCGATAGCAGCCGCTCAACCCATAGGTGGTCAACGATTTGACCTGAAATGGGACCGAATCAAAGAAACCTAACCGATCAGGAGGACAATGTGAAAATTCTCACAACCGTAAAAAAAGTCGTTGATGTGGAATTGAACATCAAAGTACAGAACGGGGCTATTATTGAAGACGGACTGCAGTATGTCATGAACGCCTGGGACGAAAATGCGGTCGAAGCCACTGTTCAACTGAAAGAAAATAACAACGCGGAAACGACGCTGGTCAGTATCGGCAGTGGTGAAGATACGGTCAAAATTATCCGCAAAGCCTATGCCATGGGTATTGACAACGGGATTCAGATCGATGATCCGGCTCTGACCATAGCGGATTCACCTGCCTACGCCAAAGTGTTGCAAAAGGTTTACGAAAAGGGAAACTATGATCTGGTGATCACGGGAAAACAAGCCCAGGATACGGATAGCGGTCAAACCGGAATCATGTTGGCCGAGTATCTGGGGGTACCATGTGTCAGCAATGTGATTGCCATCAACGTAATAGACGACCAGCACATCAAAGTCTCCCGGCTGGGTGATGCCGGAACTGAAATGGTTGAGCTGGTGTTACCGGCCGTGGTTACGGTCAGTGACAGCATCAATGAACCCCGGTTACCGGCAACACGCGGCCTGATGATGGCAAAGAAAAAAGCCATTGATGTCATGGATCTGGCGGCACTGGGAACCTCAAATGAGGACGTTGGCGGTGCCGCTCCAAAATCGGATATTGTTGAATTCATGACACCGGAAACGCGCCAGTCCGGGCAGAAATTTGAAGGGGATGCGGCTGAAATCACCGCCCGGGTTGTAGGTCTTCTGACCAATGAAGCAAAGGTGTTATAACGAACTCAACTCAACATATCGGTTACGATCATCATTGGACACCAACCGGATTGATACGGGGGAAATAATATTATGGCAAAAGTACTTGTAATTGCAGATATCAAACAAGGCGTACTCAAAGGCAGCACGGCCGGACTTCTGTCAAAAGCCAAAGCCATTGGCGCAGAAGCAGCAGTATTGGCGATTGGCAGTAATCTCGAATCATTGATTCCCGGCCTGGTCGTTGGTTCGACGACGCAATATATCGCGGATGATCCCGGGCTGGCGCTGTTTTCAGCCGGTCCGTATGCATCCTGTGTCGTCGATGCCGCCAAACAGTTTGGTGCCAATCAGATTTGGTTCAGTTTTTCCGAAAGCGGCAAGGCCGTCGCCCCAAGGGTTGCCGTTCAACTGAATGCCGCGTGCGCGACCGATATTACCGACGTGATGCTTCAGGGAGATCAGATCGAAATTATCAGACCTGCCATCGCAAGCAAAGTGATCCAACGCGTCAAAGTCAATACCGCTCAACTGGTGGCCGTTGTCAGGGCAGGCGCATTCGAAGCGGCGGAAGGCCTCACAGGGACCGAAAACGTTGTCAGGCTTTCCCCGCCACCGACAGATTTAAAGGCCATGATCCGGGAAATCGTATCGGATGCCGGCGGTGACATCGACCTGGCCGATGCCAACATCGTCATCTCGGTCGGTCGAGGCGCCAAGGACCAGGCCGGCGTTGATCTGGTCAAAGAACTGGCCAACGATCTGAAAGCGGGTTTTGGCTCATCCCGTGCCATGGTGGATGGTGGTTTCATGTCACATAACAAGCAGGTCGGGCAAACCGGCAAAATTGTTGCCCCGACCCTTTATATGGCCATCGGTATTTCCGGAGCCATTCAGCATATCGCGGGGATGAAAGGCTCAAAGGTTATTCTGGCGGTCAACAAAGATCCCGAAGCCCCCATTTTCAATGTGGCTGACTATGGTATCGTCGGAGACCTTTTTGAAGTCGTTCCAATTCTCCGTGAAGAGATCAAAAAAATCAGAGGTTAGAGGCCTGTTTCCTTTATCCCATGACTGAAATTTTCACACCAATCCGCGATGACCAAAAGCTTTTGATGAGGTAACGATGAATCCCCTGTTGATGTCGCTTCTGCTCATTGTCGCCCTGACGGTTTTCGTTCGGACGATGATTCCCAAAATTCAATTGTTGATGGCGCTCGGGCCCACCGATCGTGCCAATCATCTGAAGGAACGGCTGATGAACATGGTGTTTCTGGCCATCGGTCAAAAACGCCTGGTCGGAAGAGAAACCGAAAGAAGCTCGGGTATCATGCATGCGCTCATTTTCTGGGGTTTCTGCGTGCTATTGATTCGCAGCCTGAACTTATATGGACAGGGCTTTCAGGAAGGATTTCATCTGCCGTTTTTTGGCGGTGATTATTTGCTCGGGTATCTCTATGTTGCGGTTAAGGACATCATGGAAGGGATCGTTTTGGTGATGATCCTCTACGCCATTTTTCGCCGGGCGGTTTTAAAACCAAAACGAATGCACAATACCACGGAAGCCTATCTGGTTCTGGGAATGATCGGGGTTTTAATGGTGTCCGATCTGTTGCTCGATGGCGCACGGTATAATCTGGTTGAACTGTATAACAATCCAGGGAAAATTGACTACTTCAACAACCCCGTATACGGTTCCGAATTTCTGTGGACACCGGTATCGGTCGGTGCCGCCGCCCTGATTTCCGGATTCAGCGCGGAAACCAACGCCACCCTTCTGATGATCATGTTCTGGGTTCACATCTGTACGCAATTGATATTTTTGAATGTGTTGCCTTTGGGAAAACATTTTCACGTGATCACCGCACTTCCGAACGTTTTTCTGAAAAGCCTGGGCTACCCGCACGAAAAAGCCAAAGTACTGGATCTGGAAGACGAAGCCGCCTGGGCCGACGAAACCCTGGGACTCAACCATATCAGTCAGCTCAACTGGAAACAGGGACTGGACCTGTACACCTGTACCGAGTGCGGACGATGCAAAGACGTCTGCCCGACCTATACCACCAACAAGCCGCTGAATCTGTATGATTTCAATGATACCCTGAAGCGCGAACTGTTCGAAAACGCAGACAATATCATCCGGAAATCCAGATTGTCGGCTTCAATCGGGAAAAGCACGGATTCCAGTTATACTGAGAATACCAAGGCGGAAATCACTGCGCTCAACAGCAAAAAGACGCTAATTGGTGATGTCATTGCAGAAGACACCCTGTGGGCCTGTACGACCTGCCGTGCCTGCGAAGAAGTGTGCCCGGTAACGATTGAACATGTACCCAGAATCATTGCCATGAGACAGGCACAAACCCTGATGCGGGAAGCCTATCCCAAGGAACTGAACCCGGCACTGAAAGGGCTGGAACGAAACGGCAACCCCTGGGGAATCGGTTATGACAAACGGGCCGATTGGGCACAGGGGCTTGACATCAAAACAATGGCGGATGACCCGAACGTCGAATACCTGTATTGGGTTGGATGCGCCGGTTCATTTGATGACCGGTATAAAAAAGTCTCGACCAGTGTGGCAAAAATTCTTCAAAAGGCCGGTGTCAGTTTTGCGATTCTGGGCGTGGAAGAAAAATGTACTGGTGACTTTGCCAGAAAAGTCGGAAATGAAATGCTGTTCCAGATGATGGCTGGTGAAAACATCGAAACCCTGAACAGCTATAACGTTAAAAAAATTATTACGGCCTGCCCGCATTGTCTGAATACGCTGAAACATGACTATCCGCAACTGGGCGGTAATTACGAGGTGATCCATCATACCGAGCTGATCGATCAACTGGTTAAAAATGGAAAGATCAAACTGACAGAATCATGGGCAGGCGCGCTGACATATCATGATCCCTGTTACCTGGGACGATATAACAAGATTTACGATCAGCCAAGAGCGATTCTGCGATCGATTGCCAGGGGCGTCATCAAGGAACTGGATCGACACGGTCCGGAAAGCTTTTGTTGCGGCGCCGGTGGAGGCAGAATGTGGATGGAAGAAACCATTGGAAAAAGAATTTATCTGGAGCGGTCTGAAGAAATCGTCCGTAAAAAAGTCTCGACCGTAGCGGTTTCCTGTCCCTTCTGCCTGACGATGATCGAAGACGGGATGAAAGAACTGGGCAAGGAAGAGGAGATCCGAACAATGGATATCGCTGAGTTGGTGGAAAAAAACATGGTGTAAAACCGGTTTTGGGTGTTGGGTTGGCCCGATACCCACAATAGGGGAAAGAAAACTCCCGAATGGAAAGTTTCAGCGTTATCCGTTGCGAAAACGGGCTCTGCCGGACCAGCGATCATGAACTGATTCTGGAGGAGCCTCTCTTAATCCGGGTTGAGGGCAAGCCGTATTCGGTTGTCATGCGGACGCCGGGTGAAGAGATACCCCATGCCGCGGGTTTCTGCCTCGGTGAAGGGCTTGTGGATGACGTGAATGATTTCGCGACGATCGGGTTCTGCATGGATCTTGATCCGAACGTCGTGGAGGTCAGACTTAAACCCGAACGATGCGAAAAAGTACGGGATATTTTGGAGCGAAGGGGCTTTGTCAGTCAGACAAGCTGCGGGATCTGCGGCAAGGAGTTGGTGAAGGACCTGTATCAGATCCTGATACCAGCAGAAGACAATACTCAGGTCGACATGCATCAGATTCCGGCATGTATCGACAAGCTGATCAGCAATCAGGTTTATTACCAGACGACCCGCGGGTCTCATGCTGCCATGCTTCTCGACTCCCGGCTTGACAAGCTGTCGTTTGCCGAAGACGTCGGCCGGCATAATGCCCTTGACAAGGCCATTGGAAAGCTGCTGCTGGACGGCCATCTACAAGATGCCGTCGCAGTGGTGCTGTCCTCCAGAATCAGCTATGAACTGGTGCAAAAGGTTGCCCGGGCCCATGTTCCCATCATTGTCAGCAAATCCCGTCCCACGGCGCTTGCGGTTGAAATGGGAAAAAGCCTGAACATGACCCTGGTCTGTGCTGCCAAGGCGTCCGAACTGATCATTTTTTGCGGTGAAAATCGGATCAGGAAATAAATCAGAAACAGATTAACCCAACGACTCTACCTCCACACCCTTATCAAAGTGGCTGCAATAGCCTGATAGCCTGGTTTATATACATGGGAATCTAGGCTATTTCAACGGGATAAATCGGTTATTTCCCGGCACATTTCGAGCATCTTTTCCGAGGGTGAATTGGCGAGAAGATTAGTTGATGCAAAATTTGCATCAACTGCCACTGATGGCAAGAACCATAGCTATTAAGATAGTGATTTTGGGAAGGCAGCAGCAGGAAGGGGATAGGCCTTGGCCTTTTTTGGCCATCACCGACCGATAACGCACCCAAAATCTTTATCTTAAAAACTATATGTGATCTATGGGACAAATGTAAAGATAGCTCCTTGAAACTGAGTAATATCCCCATTCGGGGCAAAACCAAATAGAAAATAATAACCGGAATTCACAAATCCGCTGCACTGATACGTCGGACTAATTTCAAAAAACTGCTTAAACGCATCATTTTCCCATGAACCGTTTGATGGAAATGTGCCTGAAAATTGTCCTTTAATTAGCTCCCCATTTCCCCATTGAATGAACCTCTCTCTGTTCAAGATGTCTTTTTGAGCAAAATAAAATAATACATCTTCAGATGACACAGAATAATATATCGCAGAATAAAAAGTCAAAACACCTGTCGGCGGAGATGTGCTTTTTAAAACAGCGATCAAATTCCTTAGATCCATATTCGTGCACACAATATTTTCAACACCGGTTATTTCAGACAAGGGGCGCGCGTTGAAATAAAGATAATAAGGCGATGAGGGAGTCTGGTTCTGCCCACCCCGTACAGCGCGAACATAGTTTTTATTGATTTTCGGATTATTGGAAGTGATGCCATAATCAAAGGATACATTCCAGGCGTTACCTGTATCGTAATCAACGGTAGTGGACGACCAGTAACGGGCAGTGTGAGGAATAGTTGAATTAGCCGGATTGATTGCCAGACTATATTGGACGTAATCCACGAGTGAGTTAGATTCATTGATATTGGGAAGACGCCAGTCTGTATTTCCTGCAAGAGACAGGCCCTCACAATAGGCAAGTGCTTCTTCCCATGTCAATGTTTTATCAGACGCATTCTGCTCCCATATCAGGCCCGTGAAAGTATCGGTAACCATGCCGTCATTTACCACATAACGATCCATTGGTGCGGACTGTCCTCCGCGTACGGCGCGGACGAAACGACTGGCAGTAGACTTATCGGTCTCTCTGCCATTGCTGTAGCTGAAGTTTATGGCCCACGCTTTGGCGGTATCCCAGGTATAGGTATCAGACGACCAGTAATCGAATACGTTTGACCAGTCAGATAATGATTTTGTGTTGGGGAAATAATCCTGATTGATACTGGGATTATTGGCACCATGATTTACAAGTTCATTCAACTCTTTGATGGACGGAATCCGCCAGTCCGAATATCCACCAAAATGAGCATCGTTCAGAGCCTTGAGGAAGTTTTCGGTATTCGCACCACTGCCGTAATTCCCTGGATTGCCACCGTTGGTGTTCGGGTTGCTGTTATACCAGGTATACGTGTTGTCGGCATCGTGAGAATTAGCGTTATTTACAGCATCATCCATATTCTGCTTCGATTCCCAGAACAGACCGGTGACATTGTCCTGAACCATCACCCATGATGTGGCAGAATCCTGCAAAATGCTGCCATTGATATCCCGCTTTGTGTAGGAAGGCGGATTAATTGAATAGTTGGCATCCTGCCCATAAAACGGCTGACCTGGCGATGGACACGGAATTTCGACGCTATTGTTATAGCATTTGTTCTGGCCTGAATCCGGCACAGATCCGGCAAAAACAGATGCGGAAAAAATCAAAAGCACCATACCACACAGCAGGCACCTTTGCATTTTCTTTTCCATTGCGACCCCCTTTGGTAAAATTTCGCACCAATAAAATTATGTTTAATGGATTGATATTTTGAATTTTAGAATTGAATATTGGCGCCAGTTCAGGAACG
>Ga0351892_10010_pt1 | contig 84796 bp, 76 predicted proteins | sample TotcelFGM3001K14_FD_206763 | JGI IMG/M metagenome (GOLD analysis project Ga0351892, IMG submission 206763) | Enriched cells from coal bed in the Powder River Basin, Montana, United States - Total cells FGM rep3 HSBNCT.FGM.300.1.K14 ... | reverse complement strand
ATAGCAGCAGGTTTTATATTCTGGGCATTACTTGATCCTTTGATGCTCAAAATGTTGCCTTTATTCTTAAAAACAACTATTCCTCCGGAGATGCTATCCCAGTTGACCAATATAACCCGAGAATCAGCATTCCAGAATCTTTTAAAGGATATCTTTCAGATATCTACTTTATTTGTTTCCTTTTCGCTGATGGGGGTGTTGTCCAGTGAAGTAACCGGTAAAAAACTGGTATTCCCCTATTCGCGTGGAGTAAGACCAGCCGGCATGGTCTTGGCTAAATACATTAATTATACGGCAGCAATATCACTATTTATCCTCATAGCTTTTTTAACCAACTTCCTGTACATAAATACTCTTTTTAAGGTTGGAACAATTGCCTTAAACTCTGTGCTTCAATCAGCATTCCTCTATATCTTTTATTATGCTTTTGTAATGGCTCTGCTGTTGTTTCTCTCAAGTCTTTTTAAAAAAAGTATTCTGGCAGGAATAAGCGTCCTGGTTTTGACTTATGTTTCCAGTATTTTTAATCAGTTTGCTCTGGTAAGGAAATACTTACCTAATTACCTGTTATTTAAGGCTGCAGATAGTGTAGTCCTGGACACAAGTTTATTTCCCACTTATATCATTACGGCATCATTGATAATGCTACTGGTTTATTTTTCCATAATCAGGATGAAAAAGATTGATGTTATTTAACCCTGTTAAGTGATATTAAGTATTAAAAAGCAAATGATAAATTTTAGTTTTAGGATAGTGAAATTTCGGACCAAGGATTATATTTGGTAAATTTTAACAGCAGTTACAAGTTATCTTTCAGTGAATACTTATAGAAATTAACTATAATTCTGCAAGAATTTTGCCGCATCTTTCTACTTCTTCTACTATTAAAGGGTCATCTTCCCATTTTTTGAATTTGTCAGGGGTAAATTCAAAATTTATTAATTTATTATCATCTTGGCCAAGCACATATTTCCAAAGTCCACCAACCCGGCAATAACTCCCGGCCCCACATTTTAAGCATGGTGGTGTCTGTGAATTGAAATATATATGGCCAACTATATTAAATTGATCATTGTGTGTGGCCATTCTCTCAAAACTGACTATCCCGTTTTGTATTTCCTTTGGCTTAATTCCAACAGATATAAGTATTACAGGCTTATCGACTAAAAGTTTTTTAACATGATGAAAGCAAAACAACCGTGTTAGGAAATTATACATAAATCCAGTCGGCATTCCAAGCTGGTATGGTGTTCCCAATACTAAAGCATCTGATTTTACCATAAGCTTGAGATATTGAAGTAGTTCGTCTTTTCTGCCGCATATATTTGTTGTGGCACAAAGATTGCAACAACCACGGCAAGGGTCAAATTTTAACTTGGAAAGGTTAAGAAAAATAGTCTCTTTGCTACTTTTTTTAAGAATAGCATGGATTATTCTGTCTGTGTTGCCTTCTAATATCGGGCTGCCACTTATACCCATAATCATTTTATAGCCTTCTCTTTCTAACGGATTAGTTCACATTCGCAAAAACTTCCTTAAAGCTATATCCTGTCTAACTCATGCTATATTATCATTTCTAATATTGATTTGAAACATTTAAGCAGCCGACTATAATTTAACCAGATTAACAAAACATATTTGAAATTATTTAATAGAAAATTTGGTTAAAAAAAAGAATAGATGGACAAATTAATAATATTTCAATCAATTTTAAAAAGGAATATTCATATTAAAAATCTTTTTTAATGATAAAGTTGATTTAATATTAAAAAGGCATAAAAAGGTGTATAAATTAAAATTGTTAATATAATAATATTTTTAAAAAAGATCATGGAAAATAGGAAGTTGTATTTACTTTCATCAGCCCTGATCCTTATACTTTTCTTTGTCACATCATCGGTGTTTAGCGGATGCAAACAAATGCAAAAACTTCAGGAAACAATCAGCGGGACATCAAATGATGGTGAAATTTCTACAGGACAATTAACCATAGCAGAAACCAGCAATTCCCAAAAAGAAACTAATTCTTCTAGTGAAAATAATATTAATAGTAATGAATCTCCACAAAAGTATGCAATTATAGCAAGTGGTGCTTCCATTGATGGTCAGCATTACAGATGGTTTTTAAATTCGACCGGCATGGCTTACAACCTCTTGAGAAAAAACGGTTATTCTGATAAAAATATCTTTTATTTGTTTGAGCGCAACAATGAACAGCATGTAGATTTTGAAGCAACGATTGATAATTTTAAAAAAGTTATCAAGGATCTACAGAAAAGAACCAATAAAACAGATATCATTTTGCTATTTTTGATAGGGCATGGAACTTATCTTGGGGTGAATTCATATTATACTTTAAATGATTATAATCTCTCTGATGTTGAAATGGCAGAATTGTTTAAGCCAGTAAAGAAAGCTAGATTAATTTTTGTTTTTAGCCCATGTAATAGCGGTGGTTTTATTGATGACTTGAGCGCAGAAGACACAATTATCATAACATCCACACAGAAAGATGAGGTAAACCGTGCAGCTTTTATAGAACCTTTACTGACTTCATTTAATGGAACCGGGGATTCAAATTCAGATGGAAAAGTCAGTTTTGCAGAAGCTTTTAACTATGCCAGTAAAAAAGTTAAAGATCAATATGCTGATAATAACTGGGGCAAGTTGATCGAGCATGCTCTGATTGATGGCAATGGTGATAAAATAGGTCATGAAGCACCATTTTCCAATGTGGTAGAGGGTGATCTTGCTGAAAGTATATTTATAAAATAAAAGATATTGTTTGTTCCATCAGGCTTTTGCGCTTTAAGAAGGAATCTTTATTTAATCTGTTCCACGAATGTTTATTAAGAATTTACAGTTTACCAATCATTGAAAGCATCTTATTGCTCTTAGAAAACTAAATTTATGGAGTTTTTACTTTTTTAATCTCCTATAACATGGTTGACAGCCTTTACGGTGCAATCGACTATAAGTTCAAATAATTTTATACCTTTTTCTTTAGTCCCTAATGTTGCATCTCCGCAAACACCTGTCTCTAGATCCCGCCCTAGAAATTTTGATGTAGTAAAAATCCTTATTGATTCTAAAAAATTAGCTGTTGTTAATCCTTTTGGAATATAATCTGGTGTTTCTTTTACTGCTTTTGTCATATCGACAAGATTTGGATTCAAAAATAACATTAATGATGTTTCCATCTCCTCTGCATGTAAAAAGACTTCTTCTTCTAAAACTGCCGCAAGAACTTCTACTGGAGTTGCATTCCATGGTGATACATTATGCATTTGAGAACCTCCAAGTATTCCAGAAACATTAAGTTCATAACACACATCCGCTATTTGAGCTAACTGGCCTCCATGCCCAGAAAAAATTATAATATGTTTAGCGCCATCTCTTGCTAAACTTTTTGCAATATCCCTTATAATGTTCTTTAAAGTATCTATTGATAATGTTATAGTTCCGGGTCTTGGACAGTGGTCTTCAGAAAAACCAAAAGGGACAATCGGAAGGAGTAAAGCATTTACTGATTCGGCAACTCTTTTGGCTATAGCCCATCCAGTATAAGAATCAGTCCCGGTCGGAAGATGGGGGCCGTGTTGTTCAGTAGCACCTATTGGCACGATAACAACACCGTTCTTCTTAATTTCTTCCTTAATGCCGTTTGAGCTTAGCTCTGACCACATAACCATTTTTACCTCCTCAAATTAATAATATTTAAGAGTATAGAATATTTTCAATAATAGAGTAACAATGTAGTAATCTTTAGTCAAATTCTATGCAATTGCTGCACAGATCAAGCAATCAATTTATATTAAAAAAAGTTTTCTATTTTGGTCTGGAGCAAAATAATTTTTTAAAGAGATAATCCGCCATCATCTTTGGCCTATTTTTAAAATATTTTTAGGAAAAATTAAGTAAGACCGGTTTTAGATTAATTAAAGATTAAAATAATGATGGGGGGAGGTTTTAATTTTTAAGGATTTTTTTTGTGCCGGATATTGACACTAAATCAATATTGATTATTTCCCAAATTCCATTTATTCAATCTTAAATGCAATAACTCCTTTTTCTCCTGCAGAATATACATAATCTTCATAAATGCAAACATCGTTTGTCTTCCCGGAATCAAAGGTTTTTATAAGCACAGGCTTTGCAACTTCAGTAATATCAAGTTGAACAATACCAAGACTATAATCTGCTATAAACGCATTACTGCCAGAAGAAGTAATGCTTACCGCATTATTTAAACCATCATAATTTCCGGCAATAAGAGGTTTTGAAGTATCTGATATATCAATTACCTTAATATCCCTATAATCTGCAACCAGTACATATGGGGTCTTCTCTTGCCCTGACTCAATTTTGCAGACGCCTTTTGCCATACCGGTTGTGCGAATCTCTGATACAAGCTGAGGATTTTTTAATTCTGTTATATCAACCACTATAAAGCCAGCCCTGTAATCTGCAAGAAAAGCAGTATTACCATCAACTATTACATCTTCTATGGAGCCCTGGTAAGTTGAGCCAAACTTGCTTATAAATTCAGGTGCATCTGGAATGCTTATATCTATAATTTTAAAACCACCGACACTGTCTGCCAGAAATATTAAATTGTCTTTTATTTGCAGTCTTTTTGCATAATCAAAGGAAGAGTCTTGTTGTTTAAAGCTTGAGATTACCCGCATATTTTTAATATCGGATATATCAATTATCTGTAAGCCTGAATATCCGCATGCAACATAGGCAAATTTTCCTGAGACATAAACATCCATGCCGTCCCCAGAAAGCTCAATTTCTGAAATTTTTATAGGCTTTGACTTGTCTGAAATATCAAATACTAAAAGGCCTGTCTTATAATCAGCTACATATGCACGCCCGTCAGCAATATAAATACCATTTGCTTCATCCGGGGGAAGTGGTACACCATTCTGGTCTGAATTATTTTCATCAGCTGAATCCTCAGAAACTATTTGGTCCTTTGACTCTGTAGATTTAGCAGTTTTCGAAGAAGTTAAATCAGTTCCAGAACATCCTATGATGAATAAAAGTATAAAAACTAAAAGCAGAAGAAACAGGACAGTATAAATTTTCTTTAATGCCCTTTGCATCTTTTACGTAGTTTGTTTTAATTAAATTATATTAAAAACATTATATATCATTTTGTTAAAAAAATCCCTGTATCGCTTTTATCATAAAATCTTCCATCCCGGTTATTTTTTAGTGAACGTATTTAGCTAAATTACCGGAGTAGATTTTCTATGTACAGACTTCTAGAATCTTGTTTCGTATTTGCTATTATATTCCAGTATTTCTTCTAAAAGATTATTTGCAACCACAAGGTCTGCAGTAAAAGGATCAAGAACGAGTGCTTGAAGTAGTTTTTCTCTAGAACCTTCGGCTGCACCACAAGCTATAATATTATTAAGCCTGCCCCAGAATTCACATATTGTTGCAATACCATCTGGAAGAGGTCCTAATTGGATAGGTTCGATTTTATCCCCGCCAATTAAGCATGGAACTTCAACAATAATATCATCTGAAAGATTCCTAATAGCGCCATTATTTTCTATATTTAGTGCAGGAAAATATTCTTTTTTACCATGCATAAGATATCTGGCAATTTGAAGATACATCCATCCTGTTCTTCTATCACCGATAAATTTTTTTGCTTCTATAGGATCTTTATACTTTTCAGAAATTACCTGCCATTCATCAGGACCCCTCATCCCAAACCAGTCATCTGGATTAAAAGGTTTTATGTTATAACTTAACTGTATTTTTTTAGTTGCAAACCAGGTAACATCCATTATGTGTAAATCTCCTGGAGAAGGAAACAAGCCAAAGATCTTATTTAATTCGGAGGAAAAAGCATAATCATTTGGTATTTTCCCTTTTATATCAATATTCTTTTTAACCAATGGATAAAGGTCTTCCCTGCTATCAATATCCATTATATCCAATATCCATTGAAAATGATTTACTCCTGCCAGCGTTATAGCCATGTTGCCTTTTGGAACCATAAATTCCCTCTCAACAATTCCCGCTCCCATATCTACGCTGGACCTTTTCTCTGTTCTGCCCAAAAGCTGTTCCATTGCCATTTCAATTAATTCATGGCCATTGCAGTATCCGACGCACTTTATTTTTGAATATTTTCCTACGGCAGCTTGAAGTTTGGGAATTGGGTTATTGCATAATATCATCCATGCTTTTGGACATATTTCTTCCATATCCTTTGCAATATCAAGAACCAACGGTACATGCCTTACAGAAGTTCCGATACTGGCAGGACCGTTAGTATAACCTTCAAGAGTTGTATAACCATATTTTTCTGCTAACTCGAATTCCTTATGCCAAGCTTCTCTTTGGTTTACTGCAGCAAAAATATATACAAAATCTGCATCTTTTAGTGCAATTTTTCTATCTCCTGTGCCTTCAAACTTGACATCCCAATTCACTGTCCTATTTAAAACTTCAGCAAGCATAATTTCTTGTTTTAATCTGTCTGGATTTCTATCTACGAGTGCCAGTGTGCATCCCTTAAAATCTTCATACTTGAAAAGCTCTTGTAAGAAAAATTCTGTAAATTGACTTCCTGAACCGATTAGCACAATTTTGGGAATCATTTTGGCCTCCATTATCTTTAATTAATTTTTATTAATAAAGGGTTCGTTAAAATCAATTTTAAAAAATTCTTATAATAAATTCAAATAACTGAAGAAAATAATATATATTTTGATAATTATAAACCTAAGAAATATAATATAAGCAAAATTTTTATATTTTTTAAAAGAGGATAAGTCGTAATAATAGAAAAGAGAAAAGATGATACATAATTCAAATGTTTTAATTGTCAATGGTAGCCCAAGAAAAAATGGAAACTGTCATTATCTTATTGAATCTCTGGTTAAAGGTATTAAAGAAAACGGTGGGATTTCTGATATAATTAACCTTCAAAAATTAAAAATTTCTCCATGTGATGCATGCGAATCATGCCAGAAGAACAAATTGAAAGGCTGCATTAAGAATGACGATATGACTGACCTATACCCCAAGATAAAAAATTCAAGTTCAATAGTTTTTGCTTCCCCTACCTATTGGTTCAACATCTCTGCCCAGACTAAGTTGTTTATAGACAGGCTATATGCGATTCATGAAAGCGGGCTAGAGGGTAAAAAAATTGGAGTTATTTTAACTTATGGTGATAAAGATGTCTTTTCTTCAGGAGGAGTAAATGCTTTAAGAAGTTTTCAAGATATCTGTAATTATGTAAATGCTAAACTTGTCGGCATGGTCTATGCAAGCGCTGATAAAGCAGGTGAAATAAAAAGTAATTCAGTTAAATTGGAGGAAGCATATAATCTGGGTAAAGAAATGTTATAAAATAGATAAAAACTTTATGTGCCCTAGCCACTTACACAACTTACGGCAGGCCACATAGCATAAAGCTCTTTATTTGGAAAGCAATTGTAATAACAAAAATCTTGAGTTAATAATTACGGTCAAAAAAAATATTTTTACCTGATATGCTTATTGGTATTCCAAACCATACTACAAAATCATCAGTATAATCCATTTCTGCGGCAACTTTCCCGATTGTATACATTATGCGATTATCTACTCTATCATTAGCAGCAACAGACACAGCTGAACTCAGAGCAATTCCTAAATCTATCATATTATACACACATCTACTTCCTGCTTCCTCGCATTTTTTACAATTTTCGAAACCACAGTACGAGCAGAATTTAAGTCCATTATATGTTCGCTTTACACCTATTAGCACGACAGCTTGAGCTAATCGAAGATATTTGGCATCGCGGGAAATTATTGAAGTAGATATTTCCTTAAATTCACGCTTGGCTATCTTATCCATTTTATCAGCCAAGGTATCTTTTTCGGGACCTGAAAGTACCATCGTAATTATATTATCAATTCCCCGAGTCTTAGGTGCAGTACGTGCTGCAGCACACATGCGGCTGGCTGTATCTATAATAGCCTTTTCTTCCATCTGTTTTTCAGAATATATCATTTGTCTTCCCCCTTATTATTATTTCAGAAGTTGTTTTAATTTCTTTTTTATTACTAAATTTTAATTTTATTATTCAATATTATTTAAAACAATAAATCAATATAAAATTATTTGCTTTAATTTCAAATACTGCAAAATACTATTAGCTTCTAACTGGTTTAGAAACTAATAGTATTTTTTTAACCATAATATCATTATGGTTCAAACAGAAGGAAAAATGCTGTTTTGTGCATTCATTTTCCTTGATTAATATCTTTTTGCAGACCAGGAGCGATTGCTGATGTCTCACTCGGATTGCTGCGTATCAGCACAATCCCCAGCCAGATGAACCAGATGATTTGGGTTGCGCCAAAAACTCCAGTCATCAGGTCTGTTAACCCTGGAATAATGGAGATGATGCCCACCGCGCCAACCAGCAAGCCGAGGATATTTAGGACTTTGGGCAGCCCACTAGTTCGCAACGCAGCCAGACTGACCAGTAGCACCCAAAGACCTCCTAGGATTTCGCCATTGGCGTTGCCCAGCCCGTTTGCCACGGATTCAATTCCCTGCCAGGACAACGCAGCCTGGACCGGGTCTTTTGCATAGAGCGTTACGACAGGGGCAATCCCGGCATTTGCGACCATGCCGCTGGCAATCAGAGAACCAGCCCAGATAATCCCAATCATGGTTGCCACCTGCATTATAGCCTGTGCACCGTACTTCAACCGGTCGTACAACGCCAGCGACAGGATAATCAGAAAAACTCCAAAGAACACGTACATAATTAAGTTGGTTGAAAAGATAACCATCTGTTTCTCGACGATCAAGGCCACTCTTTGAGCTGGATTGGTCATGCTGAGATAGTCCAGAACAACGATATAGAGAATCATCCCTATCAGGTGGGAGGCTGCCAAATACAGCGCAGAGAAACCGCTAAATTTTTGCAAGTTTATTGCGGTCTTTTTGTTTGAATCCATTGTTTTTATCCTTTCTCTTTAATTAATTTATGTAGTTTAAATATTTCTGTACTGCCGGGTCGCTAAATCTCTTCCATACAATAGCTCCGATGATAGTACCCACTGGAAAGCAAAATATCATCATCCAGATCAGTAAAAATCTTCCAAGGCCTACAGAATAAGGTTTACCACCCTTAATAAGACCTGAAAGTTCAACCCAGAATAGTATTACAAAAAGTATGGAACAGAGGAGTTCAAATATTAACCCCACTAAACCCCATATGCTTCCTGCTGGAGCCCAGCTACCCGCAAAGCTAAAAATGTCAGTAAAAAAACTTGCTATACCACATATAACCCCAAGTATTCCCAGCACAAAGAAAATCCAGAAAACTACTCTTGGTCCTTTTAATTGTCTTTTACCTTCGATAATTTCTTCAGGTGTTAAATCAGTCATTTCATATCCTTTCTTTATTAAATATATTTTAATTCTAAATTGATTATGATAGATCCGTTCTTAGAATCTGATATTTTGGTTTTATCAGACCAAACATCAACCATATTATTAATGAAGGCCGTCTCAGCAATTGCCAATCCTGCGTATTTAGAGCTATGACATGTTTTTCATAATTGATAGCTTTCATTTTATGCTTCCTCTTCTAATCGATTGATCGAAATCAGATCAAGACCCAAATCATTAATGATTCGAAGAACTCCATACAAAGCCGATTGATCAATTAGATGTCCACGTATCTTCGTAGTGAAATTAGGAAGCTTTATAATCATAAATCCTTCAAACCAAGTCTCTTTAACATATCCGCTAATGACAATCTCGTAGAGCATATTTACCTCCTAGACCACTTTCTTCCATCTGATTGCAAGCACTATTATTGCTGCATTCCCTAGAATCTCAACTGCTGAGAAATAAACATAGTGAAGTGTTATATCTGATCCCATAAAAAACGATACCAATTGATAGATAATCATAAGGACAGCTGCTGCGATATTTGTTATCTTATTGGCCCTGTAAGGCAAAATAGTTGCTAAAATTACCATTAAGAATGGAATCTGAAGGGAAATCCCTGCAAAGAGTAAAAACCCCTGTGTCATAGGAATTCCAGCGATATTGCCTTCAAACAACATTCTTAAAACCGACATCTCCATATTGCTTAAGACATCGCAGTAAATGTAGCTGAGTGATATAAACACCCAAATCTTAGACATGAGCATGGCCACCGGATCATTCATATTGGCCAGTAGTGCGCTTTGTGATTTCATAAAAAAACCTCCTCTTAGAGTTGCTAATGGATACAAGCTTACTAAAATAGAGAAGGTCTTAACACCTACTAAAGTAGGGTTTTGGGTATGAATAAGTAGGGTCTTGTGTTATGAATATAAGTAGGTTTTTGCGTTTTGAATAAGTAGGGTCTATCTTATACTAGCTCCAGCTCTTTTGCTCTAACCACAGCCTCTGTTCGGCGTTTGACTTGCAGCTTTGCGTATATATTTTGATTATAGCCTTTCACAGTGCTGAGTGCTAAAAAAAGTGTGTCACAGATTTCTTGATTGGATAGCCCCGATGCGATTAAAGACAGGACATCTAGCTCTCTAACCGTAAGGGATTCTAAAAGGGCCTGATTGGCGTACTCTCTTTTCAGAAGCGGTAGTTCATTAGGGGAAAAGTCTTTGCTGCTAGATTTCGCTAAATCCTGGATAGACTCTTTATTGTTATCCTTATCCATCGATCGCTTAATTAGGTGGCTAGATGTCTGTGCCTTGTTAATCATAGTTTCCATATCATCAAAAGTGATATCATCAGGCAATGGGTTCATGACATAATACGTCCTGCTCTCTTGGACACAATCCCGCGCTAAATCATATAAACCTTCACTGCAATAAAGCCTTGCAAGCATGAGATAATACTTATATTTCCAGTTCACAAGAGAATACTTTTGGCCATATACCTTACTCTCCTCAAGCAGCTCATATGCCTGTTGGTTGTCCCCTCCCAAAAAAGCAGCTTTGGCCAAACCCAAATAGAGACTGGCAAGTAAAATAGGGACCTGGTTCTCCTTGCTAACCTTTAAAATCAACTGTTTAAACAACTCACTTGCTTCGTTTAAGCGCTCTTGCAGGATATACAGTTCACCAATAACCATGTAAATGGAATTGTAAGCCAGTGGATTTTCAGCTTTGCCAACGTCCTCTAAACACTGTCTAACCACTGCTTCGGCCTCATTTAACTCACCTTTGCCCCAATGGGCGATTGCCAGCATCATAGTTATAAGGCCACGCTTTTGGTGTTGATCACTGGAAAGCCGTTTAAGAGCGTCTTGGGTATGCTTTAAAGTGCCTTCCATATCACCTTTAGCAGCAGCAATATACCCACGTGCTGATGCAATATTTGCTGGTAATAGGTCAAACTGAAAAGTATCGCTTATAAGAATGGCTTCTGGACACTCAGTCGATTGATACTGATCATACAAGACCTCTGCCTTATCGAGCCACATGCCACAGCCTTCTACATCCCCCAAATCAAGCATCGCCCATCCATAACCCATGGCAAGTACTGGACTTCTCTCGATAATAGTAATAGGCAATTGCTTCGCTATATTGAGCCAAGTTGCTGCCTGAAGCTGAGCATCCATTTCAGCCCATTTGCACTCAATCAGTGCCGCTGCTTCCTCAAAGGCATTAGCCTTAAGAAAGTGATAAATAGCCTCTTGATCTCGTCCTTCATTTTTAAACCAGGAACCAGCCCTATGATGAAGCTTGTCAAGATCTATCTCTGGTTCATGCCCAAGGCGTTGTCTGAGCAGATCTCTGAAGAGATTATGATACCGATACCATTTATGTGACGACTCTGTGGGGATAATAAAGCTGTTGGCTTTAACAAGCTTTTCGATAATAGTACTTACTGTACTTGGTTCGAGCTGAACCACAGCTTCGCAGAGCTCGACTGAAAAAAACTCTAATAGGGACGTTTTAAGCAAAAAATCCTTGATTTCTGGAGTTTGATGGTCAAGAACTTCCTCCATCAAATAGTCCATAATATAATAATGGCTTCCTGTAAATTCCTCAATAAATCCTCCTACATCTTCAAGTCCCTGCATAGATAGTGCTGTTAGCTGTAAGCCGGCAATCCACCCCTCGGTCCGGTTGATCAGATGCTGTAACTGTTCCTCTTTTAATGTAAAGTTCAGCTGTCGTGAAAAAAAAGTTTTCACCTCATCCTCAGTAAATCTGAGCTGTGAAATTCTAAGCTCAAAAAGCCTCTTGCTCGCACGTAGTTTTGCAAGTGGGAAAGGAGGGTCTTCTCTTGTAATCAGGACTAACTGCATCAATTGCGGCAAGTGTTCCAATATGGTCCTAAGCACTTGATGGATTTGATCGTTTCGGATCACATGATAATCGTCTAAGACCAAGATGAAAGGACGATCAATGGAATGCAACTGATGGATAAGAGCTCTTATAAACACGTCAAAACCAACGGATTGAAAAGCATCGAGGAGCTGTTCCAACGACTCAGCTGCTTGCCTGTCAATAGACTTGATTCCAGCTATAAAATAAGCAAAAAACTGCGTTACATCATTATCCCATTCATCTAGAGAATACCAGCTATATGGTCTGACCTGCTCTGATAACCAGGCAGAAATAATCGTCGACTTACCTGAGCCCGCCTGAGCAGACACGAGAACGACGTTAGCCAAGTGGCAGTCTTTACAGAGTTCTGCTCTTGAAATGATACTGTCAGATATCAGCGGTTTATGTAGTTTTGAGGACAGTACAGAAAATGCTATAATTCCCCTCCGTTCACTGTAAAGCAAATCATCAAAAGAGATTTCTCTTGATTTTATCACAAGTTCAGTATTTTAAAAGAATTGATTAATATGAAAAACCTAATCAGGTTTTATTCTTAGGTCTTATCATTATAATATGAGCAGTCACTCCAACAGCTATAACAATAAGTAAAATTCTTAACCAAAATATATCTATAGCAAAAAGAGCTGTACAACTTATAGTAATCCACAAAAAGGAAACAGTGAAAACTTTTACTTTTATTGGAACCCCTCTCCCTTCTCTGTAATTTTTGATATAGCACCCAAAAATTCTATTACTTATAAGCCAGTAATAAAATCTCTGTGAGCTTCTTGCATAAAGTGCCGCTGCAATTAGAAGAAAAGGAGTAGTAGGAAGTATGGGTATAAATATACCAACAATACCAGCTACAATGAAGAATGTCCCGGTTATAATCAATAAAACTTTTAAAGGTTTTTTTAAATATTGTCTATTTTTAATAGTGTCATTATTCATAGTTTTATTAAAACAAAAAAATAGGGAATTTAATATGAGAGAATTAGTATAAATAAAAGTGGCTGACCCAAGTAATGAGATTTCGAACCAATTTTTGAGGGAATTAACGTACATATTTGATTTGGTTTGGCACAAAAAAGAACAAGTTAAAACTGGATTACTGAGTTTAAGTGAATAGCTTTTTATACCTAAATTGAATATTATATATATAGCCTTTAAAATATTATTGCTCGAATAGGTTAGAGAATTGAAAAAAAATAAATACTTTGGGAGGATATAATGAAAAAACAGAATTTAGCTCATAGTGTATTTATTACTTTAAAAGATTCATCTGACAAGATTATCGATGCCTTGATAGAAGATTGTTATAAATATCTCAAGGATAATCCTGGTATTATTTACTTTTCTGCAGGAAGTTTAGTATCTGAACATAACCGAGAGGTAAATATAAAAGATTTTCACGTGGGGCTACATGTAGTCTTTGAAGATAAGTCATACCATGACAAGTATCAAAAGGAAGAAAAGCATATTATTTTTATAAATCGAAACAAAGACAATTGGGCACAAGTGCGAGTATTTGATACATATATTTGATAATATTTCTCCACATAAAGATGAGTTAACTCAATTTTGACATATACCTATTCCCGCAGTAAAATTTTTATATAAAAATTTATAGAAATCATCTCAAACCGATAGAAGATTTATATGACATACATGTCATTTGGTAAAACTAAGCTTTGACAGGCTCCCATAGTAAGCAGAATTAAATTCCTCGTAATATGATTCATGGGCAACTCCCATAAAGATATATAACATCCCATTTGTGCTGGCATTCCTAAATGTTCGCCTTTTAGATAAAGCCAACCGTATGCTAAACATTGTATTTGGAACAATCATTCTTGTCTTTAATTTCTTTCAGTTTGTTATGCGTCTTATAGTTGGACAGTATATGCCTGCTTTTTTAATTATGATCATAGTCTCATCTATTATAGCTTCTATATTTATACTTCTGTATGCTACAAGATGGCCTAAATATGAGGATTGAACCAAAGAATCTCTGTAGTTTTTTTATCTGTTAAAAAATATTGGGAAAGATTTTTTATTTTTTTTAAATCCAATAATTAAGATAATTACAACATAATTGTCTTAGAGGTGGCTAAGCATTGTGTTCAGGATTAAAAAATGAGATAAAACTTTTAAAGTAAAGATTGAAATAATATATTAACTCTTCACTTTTAGCTGGATATTTTTGTAATGTTTATTTCTTTTATGAGTTCTTCTATTGATAATTTATATTTTGAAATAAAAAAAGAAGCTCCTGCTTCAAGCATTTCTTGTTTTTTATTATCACCACTAAGACCAGTAAGAGCAATTATTTTTATTGCAGGGTTATTTTTATTTATAATCCTTGTAGCTTCTAAACCATCCATCTCAGGCATTTTAAAATCCATTAAAATAACATCTGGATTTAGCTTAGAAGAAAGCTCAACTGCTTTAATTCCATTTACTGCCTCACCTACGACCTCTATATTATCTTCTAATTCCATTATGCTTTTAATTGACTGCCTGACAGTTTCACAATTATCGGCAATCAGTAATTTAATTACTTTATAATCATTTAACTTGTTTAAGTCTTTTGTCATTTTTTTTGCCTTTAAAAAACTTTATCATTAATAACTATAAATAAAAACAGTAATAAGTATAGGATTTTAACTGGTCATATCATGGGAAATGTTATGTTTTAGATAAAGTAATTAAAATTCTTATAACATATAGCTATATTAAAAATTTCATATTATAATTAACTAAATTTATATCAATAATTCTGCAAATAATGCTAAGAGGCCACAACAAAGCCAATTATATATTTTTTGAATTGGAACCTAACGGAAATATTGTTTTTTTAAATGATTTTGGAGAGAGAACTTTCGGCTTAAAATTAAAAGATATTTCCGGCAAGAATATAAAGGGAATACTTGTAAGTGAAAAAGATGATGGTTTTTTAAAGAAAGCCTTTGATGTCATAAACAAAGACCAAGTATCCTTAGATAATTACTTTGAATATCACCACATTTTAAATGAAAAAGACTCTTTCAATATCTCATGGGTTTTTAACTTCAGCTACAATAAAGATGGAAGCATTAAATACATTTCTTGTATAGGCACAAATGTAACAGAAAAAGATATAAGACAGAAAAAAATAAATCATGATTTAAAAGAAGACATCTTAAAACATGAACGCAATCGCATCGCAAATGAAATTCATGATACAGTATCACAAACCCTCTTTGCCCTAAGTCTTTCTACTGAAAAATTAAACCGTTTATATGAAAAAGACAGAAAAGAAGAACTTTTAGAATCAATAAAAAACATGCAAAAGTTGGGTAGCTCAGCACTCTCAGAAATAAGGATTCTTCTTTATGAATTAAAGCCTGATAGGATTATGGATGAGACCTTCGCTGAACTCATAAAAAGTATTTGCCAAGCCATTTTTACTAAAACTAATATAGGATATACCATTAACGGAACAGATAAAAATTTCACTTTTACATATGATGAGAAATTTTCCCTGTACCGTATATGCCAGCAGGCTTTTTTTAACATATCCAAACACTCAAAGGCTACTAAAGTTGTTGTTACCTTGAAATCAGAATCTAAAAAAATAAAAATAAACATAACTGATAATGGGATTGGATTTAATGCTGATGAAATTTCTTCTAATTCTTTAGGAATAAAAATAATGAAAAACAGGGCAAAATTAATGGGATCAAGTCTTGTAATTATCAGCAAGCTCAACCAAGGAACTGAAGTTGATATAGAATACGATAAACTTTAAAAAATAAGTATTTAAATAATAATTAATTAAAACTTTTTTTTTTAAAAGAATTAATCTAAATAGAAATTCTAACCAATTTTTAAAATATTAAAATATTTAAGACTTCTATTATTACAGACCTTTAACTCTTGTAGCAATGAGAAGTAAAGCTGCAGATGCAATTACAAACCAGATGGCATATTGATTAATGGGGCCTACAAAATTAAGAATAATTCCTACAACTGCGAGAATCAGTGCTATCCACCAAGTTATATTAAGTGGTGCTGATGGGTTGTTTGATGAGCGTTTCATTTGAATACTCTCCTTTCATATTTTATTTCTTTTTTACTTAATATTGTAAAGCATATTTTACTATTTAAAAATTTAAAAAATCCTAACGTCGACTCACACCTATTATTAACACTAAACCACCTACAACTATTTCCAATCTGGGTCCGTTGGGGCGGCAGCGGCTTTCTTTAACCTGACCTGTTTTTATACCCCAATATTTATCAATGCCGAAAAGATACATGCTATCCCCACCCGTACTTGTTCTCTAAATATCACCAAAACTTATAACCGGGAAGGTGAAAAATATAAGTAATATTATAGCTATTGCTAAAATAAAAAACTTTTTCATTTAAAATCCCATTTATTATAATAAATTTACATAATTCTATCTTCTGCTTTAAATCTATATTTAAAACTTAAAATTTATAAATAGATTAAATAAAACAACTAAAAGTGCTTAAGAAAATCTATAAATTTTAAATTTCTGCCTAAACACAAAAATAACCGGCATAAAGCTATAATAGTTTTAGTCGGTTATACCCCTTATCTTCTTTTCCCTCGGTATTTAAACTTTAAGAATAGAAGCTTTGTGCCTAAAATTTCTAAAAAGAACAAATGTTTAATTTAATAATTATAATTATATTAAATATTTTATTAAATATAATCCTTAACTTTAAGTATTAAGTATAGCTATACAACCCATTAATTGTAACAGTAATATTTATAGTATTTCAGAGGGCATATGGCTAGATTTAACCTGGTTATTTCACCAGTTTTTGTTCTAAAGCCATACAAACTGCTTCAGGAAATCGCTTAAGTATTATTTAATAAATTACTTGAATAAAAAACATTATTTGAGAGCATGCATACAGGCATATATACGTCTGTATGTAAAAAAGGAGAATTGTAATGAGCAAAAGAATGACAGTTGTTTTTAAAGATGAAAATACTTATATGCATTTAAAAGTTGAAGCAGCTAAAAGAAATATTAATGCAAGCGATATAGTTTCTGAAGCAGTTGCCGAATGGATTGAAAGCCGGGAAGATTTAGAGTTGTCCCCACTTATAAGAAGCAGCCAGGAAGAAGTAAAATCCAAAGGTATTAAATCCTGGAAAGAATTAAAAACAAACCTATAATTGATGTTAATGGAAAAATATAATATCGAAATATCGCCTGCTGCCGAAAGAGATTTTAAAGATTTAAAAAGTAAATTAAAAAACTTCAATGATCTTGTAGTTGTGATTGACGAATTATCAACAAATCCAAAACCTCATGGGGTTAGAATAGTAAAAGGGTTCAATATTACTTTTAGGATAAGGTTTTCATCTTACAGAATAATATATGATATTTATGATAAAGATAAAAAGGTAATTATTTTAAGAATCATAAAAAGAGATAAATCAACTTATAAATTTTTATAATGCTTGGCCAGTACGATCCATCCAGTCTTTTTTTCAAACTCAATTTTAATCCTTGTTGAATAATTAAAATTAAATATTAAGTTGGTTGAGCATTGTGGTTAGGATTAAAAAATAAGACAAATGAGACACTATAAAAAGAGTGTCTCATTTTTTAATTTATAATTAGATTATTTTTGTACAAATACATAAATATTTTAGAAAAAGTATTCTTCTTCCCTATAAGCTAATTAAGATTAACTCTTATGCCAGTGTTCGAACGAATTTTTCCCGGTCCCATTGTCGTGTTTTTGCTGCAGCAATAAATACTGCTTCATTGTCGGCACTTACTATCCCAGCATCCTGTCCAATATTTGCCATTTTTAAAAGAATTTGACCTCCTTTGTCCAAAGCTATTGCTTTGAGATGACTGTAAGCATCTCGTATAAAATCAATTGCACTACCTTCCATTACTAATGCCTCTGCACTTTTTTTGGAGAGAATAATGGCTATTGCATCAAATAGTACAGAAGGGCTACCGGCTAGCTGGCAATCAACAGCCAGCTTTGAACCATCAGCAAGTTTAGCTTCTCCCACTTTTGGGGCTATGACCTTTACGCTAGCACCCGCATCTGTCGCTGCCTGCTTAATTTTCCCAATAACATCGCCCTCTGAACCATCAGATATCAATATACCGACAGTACGCCCCTTGAGTGTATTTTTCATCTTACCAATTATTTGCAACGCTGATGAAGGATCCATTTTCTGTACTGGAACTGCAGGCAATGGAGCATCCGGAATTTTATCAAGCGCAAGACCTGTTGTAACCCGTTTTGCGAGATATTCATCTATATTTCTTAGATGACCAACTATTGCTTTACGAATATGTATATGTTCGACTTTCGAAAGCTCAAAAACTAACGCCGAGGCTATGTGTGCCTGCTCATATGAGGTTTGGCTAAGATAGAACTGACGTGCTTGACTGTAGTGATCAGCAAAGCTTTCAGCACGGATCCGGCTTTTTTCGCCTCTTTCAGTTACCATTGCGCTATGAAAGCCTTTGGCCGGAGTTTCACGTGGTGAGTTTTCAGACAACGAGTTAGGCTCATAGGAAACACGGCTAACTGGTTGTTCCATCTGCATATGTCCGTCGCGTTGCTGGTTAGAGAATGGGCACTTTGGAGCATTGATCGGTATCTGATGAAAATTGGGAGACCCCAGACGCAAAAGCTGAGTGTCTTGATAAGAAAATAAACGTCCCTGTAATAATGGATCATTTGAGAAATCAATACCTGGCACAATATTAGCAGGACAGTAAGCAACTTGTTCAGTTTCAGCAAAAAAATTGTTTGGCCAGCGATCCAGTACCATTCGTCCGATTACTTTTAATGGCACCAGTTCTTCAGGAATCAGTTTGGTCGCATCCAGATGATCGAATGGAAATTTATCTGCCTCATCTTGCGTGAAAAGCTGAACTGCAAATTCCCATTCAGGGAAATTACCCGCCTTGACAGCTTCAAACATATCACGTCGGTGAAAGTCTGGATCAGCGCCGCTAATCTTAACGGTCTCATCCCAAATGGTAGACTGCAAGCCGAGCTTGGGACGCCAGTGAAATTTTACAAAGGTCGATTCTCCGGCACTGTTAATCAGACAGAAACTATGTACACCAAATCCTTCGATCATTCGAAGTGAACGCGGTAATGTTCTATCAGACATGATCCACATCACCATGTGCATTGATTCAGGGGTGAGGGAAATGTAATCCCAGAATGTATCATGTGCTGTTGCTGATTGAGGAAACCCACGGTCTGGTTCCATTTTTACAGCATGAATAAGATCAGGGAATTTAATGGCATCCTGGATAAAAAAAACGGGGACATTGTTACCAACTAAGTCCCAATTGCCTTCCTTGGTATAAAACTTTACTGCAAATCCACGTACATCACGAGGAGTATCTACTGAGCCTGCCCCGCCGGCTACAGTTGATAAACGAGTAAATACAGGTGTCTTCTCACCTACTTCAGTGAGTATTTTTGCTGTGGTATATTGTTTCAACGAAGTAGTTAACTCGAAGAATCCATGCACTCCTGTAGCACGTGCGTGAACAATACGCTCTGGAATACGCTCATGATCGAAATGAGTAATTTTCTCACGAAGAATAAAATCCTCCATAAGTGTAGGACCATGTGGATTAGCCCTGAGGGAATTTTGATTATCGGAAAGTGCCACTCCCTGGTTCGTAGTTAGAACAGAATGCTTTCCATCAATTATTTGATGAAGCTCTCCTCCGTTACCTATTTGTAAATCTTCCTTGGGAGATAAGCTCCTTACCTGTTTGCGTTTTTCCTTCATTTTAATAACTCCTCTTTGTTAAAATATTTAGCTGTGCATACCCAAATGTTTGTATACAAATAATTTTAATAATAACTGGCTACTATTTTCTTAAGTTTATCCTTATCTTTTCTTTTACCTAATAATGGCCAAAATAACCATAATTACTAAAAAGACTATAAAAATGTAAAAGAGAATTTTTAAAATTCCCCAACCTGCTCTCCCGGCTCCCCTGAAACCAAAAATACCGGAAAAAAGTACTAATACCACTGCTATTATTGCTAAAATCCAGAAAATGCTCATGTCTTACTCCTTTTCTTTTGTTAATTTTTATAGATTTAATATAAATTACTTGGTATCTAAATAAAACCACAATTCTTTTAGTTTTATAATAGTAAAAACAACAGTTTTAATACTCTTAAAATTAACAGTATTGCAGTAGATAAAAAAAATATTATAAATTTTTCTGTAGAAATTCTTCTTTAAAAAAGCAAGATGCGCTTCCCAATAAAGAAAATGTAAATCATGCAATAATTTCATATGTTTTACTTTAAAATCCTGACTTTTTTTTCAGCAAGATTTAAAGGAGAAAAGGGGATTAATTTCTATTTTTTTCTTTAGGACACGATTGTCTTTTTCTCTAATTACCTTGCACAATACTAGAACTAAATTGTCGAGATTGGGTAGTGAAATATATGAAATAAATAGGTGTTTATGCGGAATCTCTTTGTGCCCCTCTCTTAACCATTACGGCCAACGCTTTAGGGATTACTTTGATTTCTACGGGCGCTTCACCTATCAATTCTCCATCTACCTGAACCAACATTTTGTGTTTAGAATAAATATACGCTTCCTTGATCTGAAAATATTCCCCTCTTAAAAATGTATTTGATTTCCCGATTAATACTGAGGAGAAGAATTTTATTATTTCCCACCAGCTTTTCCTGTTAATGACAACCAAGTCAAGAAGGCCGTCTGTTGTGCTGGCTTTATCTGCTATTTGATATTCACCGCCATAGTCTTTTGAATTTGAAACTATTACAAAATAACCTACAGAGTGAGTCTTATGTTCAATATGAATGTTATACCATTTGTATGTTAAGAGCTGTCGAATTCCAGAAAATATATAAGCCAGATGCCCCAATTTATTCTTGATTTTTAGATTGGTTCCTTCTATTATCTTTGGAACAAATCCGACATCGACCATCATAGAAAAATATCTAGCCTCCAGGTTTGTTTTTGCATAACCCAGGTCAACCTTTAATATCTTGCCAAATGCTATTAATTCTGAAGCTTCTTTAGTATTAAAAGGTATCCCTAGTTCTAACGCAAAAACATTTGTACTGCCAAAAGGAATGATTACAAGTGTTATTTTTGAATCAATGATACCATTTATAACTTCGTTTACTGTTCCGTCTCCTCCAGCAACAATGACCATTTCATACTTATCCTTTGCCTCTTTTGCCAGCTCCATTGCATGCTTTGGATGTTTCGTAAATTCAATATCTAATTTTATATTTTCTTCAATACAGATTTTTCTTACTTCTTTTATAATCTCGGCAGCGGTTGTATTTGGCTTAGAAACCTCTATTACTCTCTTTTCCAATTTTTTAAAAGTCCATTTAAATACAGGCGGCATTTTTCTTTTTGCTTGCCCGGACTTTGGATTTATAATTAGAATTGCTTTCATGTTATTTCCTTTGAAAATTTTTAAAAACATCAGACAAGTTCGAAACTAAAATATGTTCTAAATAAGTATAAATTAAAGCCTGGCTGCAACATCAATAAGTCTTTAAGACTTGAAAGTTAATAATATTTTTCGATGCCCCCAAATCCGAATTGTTTATTTTTTTCACTCTTCTTTATTAAATTATTAAGCCTTTTTTCAAACTCTTCAGGCTTTTTCCTTGCACCTTCAACATAACCTATACGTATCCTCTGATATGCCTCAGAGAATTTTATGAAATTATTCCAGGCATTCTCATTTGAATTTAATTTTTTTAATATATCCTCAGGTATAGAAAATTCAGCAATTTTTTTTATATCTATTTTTGATAAAACCTCGGGAATTACCTTGCCCTCTTTTATGAGTTTTTTTAACCTTTCTTTATTTGCTTGTGAATAGCTGCTTTTTGGATTACGAACAGAAAAACGCTGAGCAATCAAATTTTCATCAATTCTTTTAACATTACTATCTATCCATCCAAAACACAGCGCCTCTTCAACAGCATCATTGTATGGGATCTTTTGTTTTCCTGAGATCTTATTTGGAAACAAAAGCCAGATTTCTCTTTCTTTATCATAATTTTTTTCGAGCCATTTTCGCCACTTTTTTCTATTGGCTAAATATATTGTTTTTCCAACTTCCATTTAATAATTCTAATATAAGAACGTATAATTAAAAAGTTAAAGAATTAATATAAAAAATAGGGAGTAATGATGATTATGGAAAATCATTCTTCAGCTATAACCTTAAATCCTCCATAAGCCACAAGATTCATATCAAAAGGCATCGCTTTGTCCTTATATTCTGGGTCATTCATCATATCGGTGTCATTCATTGCTTTTCCATTGACGCTATCTCTATGTTGCTTTGACTTAAAAACAACGAAAGAGAAAATAACAGTCTCATCAGGTTCGGCTTTAACAGTGTTATGTTGTACTTATTTTTGAATAATGGAAATTATTGACAGAATATCGATTGATTAAATAGCCCCGACATACATACCGGAATGGCTGGGGAGAGTAACAAAATTTCTAACCATTTTGTAATAGAAATAATTAAATTTGAAGAATTTTATAATTGAGTTAGTGATATATAAATTGGGTTCTATTTATTATAAATTACTCTTTGTGAGCTCTATCATGCGGACCAATTTCTATAAATTTTAAAATTGAATATTAATTGCCCTATTTGGCTGGCCATAGCGAAAGATGTTAGAACTAAAATAATTTAATCAGAAAGAAATATCCTTATTCCTAAAATAAGTATTGAAAATTATTGAATATCTCAGATGATTTATATTGAAATCAATACTTATAAATTATTTAATAAGCTTTTCGAGGCCCATTTTGACATAAATAATTCTATGGATCTCTATCATATTTTCGGTCACTATATAAAATACAAGATAATTTTTTACAGACAAGAATCTATATTCTGATTCCAGCGGTTCCTTCGGCTGATATAGCTTGCAAGAGCATGGATACTGTTTGAGCCTTAAAATAGATTTGTCAAGAGAGTTTATAAAATCTATAGCAGCTTTTGGAGATTTAAGATTTTCAAGGATATACAATACAATATCCTGCAAATCCTTTTGTGCTATAGGTAAATATCTATTCTTATACATAATCTTTTCTAGTTTTTTCAGCAACCTTTAACTTTAAACCGGAAATTACTTCTTCATGAGAGTAACGGATATCAGTTGATTTTGCTTCAATTTGTGCTTTTTTTAATTTGTGAAAAATCTCACTTTCAAATTGTCTGGCCTCATAGGCCTCAATACTCATGACCACCATATCCCCATATCCATTTTTTGTCAGAAATAAAGGTTCACCTGTTTCATGCACCATCTTTGAAATCTCAGCAAAATTATTTCTTAAATCTGAAACTGGTCTGATTCTCATATAATCAACCCCTCTTCTTAATTAAATTATCATTATATTATCATAATTATGATATATAAACAAATACGATTAAATTCTATTTTTTACTCCATTTGATTAAATATCGCGAGATTTTTATGAAATACATACCAGAAAATGGCTGGGCATAGTAGACAGAGTTAGAATTAATTTACTGAGCTTGAGTGAAGATATTATTATTCCTGAATTGATTTAAAATTTATTTTTAATGTGGAAATATTATTTCTCCAAGAGCAAATGTTAAAGCAAGCAATATAAAAATTGAACCCAAAACTATCCCTGCTATATCAAAACCCTTGCCTTTTTTACTGTATAGACCTGCTTTTATTCTTTTTAAATCAATACTCCCACAAACAACAGCTACAACTGCAAGACCAAGAACAATTCCAACAAATGGGAGTATGATATATGGAATTAAACCCACATCAACAACATGCTTTTGTAAAAAATTAGCAATAACCATCCAGAGAAAGTTATAAAGAAATGCTAAACTAACAGAGATTATTCCTGTAATTAAAGAAGCAAGGGATAATTTTCTATATTTTTGTAGTTTGATTTCATTATTCATAAGAAAACCCCTTTCATAAAATTTTAATAACAATATTTATTATACGTCGACTATTGACAATGATATATATGTTTGAAAGTGGCTTGGCATAGTAAACGAAGTTAGAACTGCAATTGTTTAGCTTAAATGAGGATATTTTTATAACTGAAATAAGTTTTTAAACTTCTGGCTAAAATGTTATTCTTTTTCTTATTTATTAGATATTCTTTTTTTATTTTTTAAATTTCAACAGTTATTTTGTCGAAACTATTTTTAATAAACAATGTGTCTACTAAAGTGGGCTTACTTCAATGTTAAGATATTAAATCAAGGACTTTGCAGATTCTTTATTTTTTTATAAGATACTAATAAGCTAATAACCAATTGAAAAATATGCTCTTATTATTGTAGTTAATTTCAATAATATTTTAATATATATGAGTAATTATAGAAAATCTGATACCAATGTTTTATGAAATATTCTTTAATAAAATTTAAGGGTTAATTACAGAGGGTATTATAATGGCAGGATTTGATAGAGTTAATTCTGGAATTGAAGGCATAGATAAAGCTCTGAATTTTATTCGCCTTGGTGATAATGTAGTTTGGCAGGTTTCGGATATACAGGAATATTCTTTTTTTGCTAAAAAGCTGGCCAAACAAGCCATTAATGAAAAACGAAATTTGATATATATGCGGTTTGCCCAGCATAAACCACTACTAGGGCCTCAAAAAGGCTTGAAGATTATGAAATTGGATGCTGATATAGGGTTTGAAAGTTTTACAGTAGCTGTGCATAAGATAATAGAACTTCAGGGACAAGAAGCATTCTATATATTTGATAGTATCTCCGAGTTGCAAGTCGCTTGGTCGGCAGATTTAATTATGGGTAATTTTTTTGTAGTAACATGCCCTCTTCTGTTTGAGCTTAATACGGTAGCATACTTTGGTGTTATTAGGGGCAGGCATTCTTTTGATACCATTGTTAGGATAAGAGAAACTACCCAGATTTATTTGGATGTTTACTCAAATGATAACAATATGTATGTCCATCCAATAAAAGTATGGAACAGATATTCAAACAGCATGTTCTTACCCCATAAATTTGAAAAGAATAATTTGAATAGTTTTACTGTCTTAACAGATGGATTAAGCGTAAGCAAGTTTTATGCACTTTTAGAGGAAAAAGCTAATGTCCTTGATGATCAAAATTTAGATAATTGGGATAGGTTCTTTCTATTTGCCAAAATGAATTTTGAGAGTGTAGGGCAGGATATATTCAATAGTATGTGTGAGAGACTAATAGGAAAAGAAAAAAAATTAGTTGACTTGATAAGGGCCAACTTTAAAATAAAAGATTTAATTTCTATAAAAGAAAGAATGATAGGATCGGGAAAAATTGGTGGTAAAGCAACTGGAATGTTGCTTTCAAGAAAAATTGTTGAGAACCTTATCCCCCATATTTTTCATAAGCTTGAGCCTCATGATTCATTTTATATTGGAACTGACGTATATTATACATATATTGTGCAAAACAATTGCTGGAAGTTAAGACTTGCTCAAAAGAACGATGAAGAGTATTTCTTTGCAGCAAAAATGCTTAGGGAAAAGTTATTAAACGGAGTTTTCCCAGATACCATAAAGGAACAATTAAAGAGGATGTTGGAATATTACGGCCAGAGTCCTATTATTGTCCGCTCCAGCAGCCTCTTAGAGGATAGTTTCGAGAATGCATTCGCAGGGAAATATGAATCTGTGTTCTGTGTTAACAACGGTGATCTTAATGCTAGACTTAATGCCTTTGAGAGAGCAGTAAAACAAGTTTATGCTAGTACTATGGATGAATCAGCCCTTGAATATCGCCTACAGCGTGGTTTAAATAAAAGTGATGAGCAAATGGCTATTCTTGTACAAAGAGTCTCTGGCTTTAAATTTGGAAATTTTTTTCTCCCTTGTGCTGCTGGGGTTGGTTACTCGTATAATTCTTATCGCTGGCATAAAAATATTGAACCACATGCCGGAATGATAAGGTTGGTAATGGGGCTGGGTACAAGAGCAGTAGAAAGAACTGATGGTGATTATCCTAGAATTATAAGTCTTAATAAACCGGATCTAAAGCCCTTGAGCAGTACTAAAAGCAAGAGCCAATATTCACAACACAAAATTGATATACTTGATTTTGATAAAAATATTTTTTTGACTGTCAATTTATCAGAGTTATTATCGCAATTACCTATGTGGTATAAAAGAATAATGCTTGAACACGATTATGAAGCTGAAAGGCTTTTAAGGGGCCAGGGAAATCCCCAGGAAATTTTATTTTCTTCTTTTGAAGGTCTAATAGAAATGAAAGATTTCATTGAAACATTTAGGTTGATATTATCTACAATACAAAAAGAATACAAATACCCAGTGGATATTGAATTTACATGTAATTTTACAGAGCAAGGAGTCTTTCTCGTCAATCTTTTGCAATGCAGGCCTTTACAAGTTGGGGGAGCAGGAGTAAAAGTAACAATTCCAGAAATTGAAACTGATAAAGTTTTTTTCGATTTAATAGGTGGAACAATGGGAGGTGCTGTAAGCCAGAAAATTGATATTGTCGTTCAAATTGATCCTGCAGGTTATTTTCAATTACCTTATAAAAAAAAGTATGATATTGCAAGAAAAATAGGCAAAATAAACCAATATTTTAAAAATAAAAAGAAAGTAATTATGCTTCTTGCTCCAGGTCGTTTAGGCACATCATCTCCTGAATTAGGCGTGACAGTATCTTTTGCTGAGATTAGCAATATTAAATTTATTTGCGAGATATCTTATAAAGATGCAGGGTATATGCCCGAACTATCTTTTGGCAGCCACTTTTTCAATGATTTAGTAGAAACGGGCATTTTTTATGCTTCTATTTTTGAAGATAACAATACAATAAAATTTAATTCTGATTTCTTTAAGGATACAAAGAATGTATTAACAAATATTTGCGTTGATTGTAGCGAATTTACCAATATTGTTAGAGTTTATGATATATCAAAACAAGGACTGTTTCTTTATTCAGATATAATTAGTGGTAGAACAACTTGCGGAAAATCTAAAAAAGTTTGATCAATTAATTCAAAAGATAAAAATATGGAATTGATTGGTAAAAAATAGGTTCTTCATCAAATAAGGGGGCAAAACGTTCTATAATAGTATTAGCCAATAAAACTATTAAAGGAGAACGTTATGCCCTTAGATTGCTTAAATGAAGATATTTATACCAGAATTAAGTTTTTAAGATAATTTTTACCCGGCCATGCTTCTCACTATCTTCTGATATTTAAAGCTATGTAATTTCAAAGATGGTTTTAAAATCAAGGAAAATATTAAAAACCTTGTCCTGATAAAAGAAATAAGTTCTTAGATAATTTAATTTTTTTAAAGACATATAAATATTTTCTTTATATAATTGTAATAATTATAATTGCTATATTTAATTAAGAATATATGGAGATAATACCATCAAGAGTATTTAGTACATTATACATATACATAGATATTGCCTGGCTGATAATCTTTTTGGCAATACTTTTATACTTTAAAAAATATCTTGCTGTCTTTGCAGGTCTTATCGGTTCAGCCCTGTATTTTATGATTGATTTTGGCATTTTTTATCTTTTGCTTGATACCAGAGTAGTTCATGGTGTAAATCCTGCAATTCTGCTTCTCTGGCTCAGCATAAGTTATGGTTTTACTAATTTTGCATGGATATGGTTATGGCTTGATAGAGATGGCCATGCTTTTGAATGGTCATTTCTTATAATTTCAGGCTGGTTTACTACTGCTCTACTCAGCCAGAACTTTGGAAATAACCTATCCATGATTTCAATTCAAAGAGGAACCTCAAGCTATCATGGAGCCATGGCATTGATTCTATTTATCGGCTATGCTCTGCTTATAATAATGAATATTAAAAATAAGATTCTTGAAAAGAAAATAAATATTATTTGGATCCTAACAATAGGAATACTTGTTCAGCTCTCATGGGAATCAGTTTTATTAATAACAGGTATAAGAGCAACAAACTGGATGCCTCTTGTAATCAATTCTCTTCTTGAGACAAATCTGGGGCTTCCTTATTTGTTTTTGATACATAGAGCAGTTACTTTAAGATATCGTGAGGATTTAAAAAGATGCGAAACATAAACTTTTTATTTTTATTTAGCTGCCCAAGACTTTCAATAACAAGAACTTTTAAAATTAAGATTAAAATTTAATATTAATTGTCCTATTTGGCTGGGCATAGCGAACGAAGTTAGAACCAGGATCGTAAGCTCAGATAAGGATATTTTTATACCAGCAATAATTCTCTAAGATTTGTCCTTGATGCATTTTTTTACAAAAACATTATATTTTTCTAACTCACCCTGTTTTTCAGCCCATCTTTTTATTTCAGGTAAATAAATTTTATTTCTTTTTGCCACCATAACTGCTTGGTCTAAGGACTGCAGGTCGTTCCAGAAAAAATATGCAGCAAGCCTGTCTTTAACACAATCTGTTGGGGTTAGCAAACATATTGTACCAAAACGTGTATTTAAGTAATTAAATTCAGATAATTGTTCGTCTCCAATTGATACAGGAGGAGCCAGAAAATCAATTAAGAATTTACACTGAGGGTTTTCAAATAATCGGCCTCCTGTATTTTTAAAACCCAACTGTTCAAGCACTGGAATAATTTTTTTGATAGCACTATCAGTAATAAGATCAATATCATATGAAGTGTATTTATTATTTGAATAAAGCGATACGCAAGCTCCACCAACAAGAACAACTTCAATATCATTTTTTTGTAAATACTCTGATATTATTGCAGCCAGTTTTTTAATCCCTACATTTTGCCAGTTTAATGTCATAGAGGTTTACCCTTTCTTCTCGGTCTTGTTCTCTTTACGTAATATTTCTGAATTTCTTTTTCTGGCAAATACTGTAATGCTTTTTGAATTAATGCCTTTAATTCTTTTAAAAAGGTATATCTTGGATTAAACTGATAAAGTCTTGTCCTGCCAATTATTAAACTGACCACAACACTGCCATCCTCAAGACGCTTAAGCTGCTGCTGGACTCCGTTTACAGGTATGCCAAACAGTTTTGCAAGTCCTGCAGGATATGCCTGCCCATAAACCTCGAGGGCAAATAAAATTTTTTCTACAGTTACATTACCGAATACAGGTTCCAGCATATTTTTAACTCCTTTACCATATTTTATGTTTATATTACCATATTTTATGGTATATATAAACATATGTTATGTATTTATAAACATAAAATATTGGATACTTTTAATTTTATGAAGAGTCCCTTTGGATGACATACATACCGGAATGGCTGGCCAGAGGTGTGAAATTTCGAACCATTTTTTAAAAGAAATATTAAAAATAAAGAAAATTTTTTAAAGATTAAAAGAATTTATTAATTATAAAAAGTCTATTAACTTATAATTTTAAAACTTTCTTTTTATAATATTTATTTGCCATCCAAATCATAACAAACATAAAAATTAATATTTCTCCAAAGCCAAGTATCGAAATCATGGGTAATTCAAGTTTATCTTTGATTAAAGTAATCAATTGCCCCATTGGCTGAAATATTGGCCAAAGGATTAATACATTTTTAGTAAGTCTAAATATAATTGCAAACATTATACCAATAATAAATAGGAACCTCATTTCAGTAAAATCCATACCATAACCAATATGATACCCTGCATATAAAAGAGAGCCGATAATTATGGCCGGAATTATTCCAAATGCTTCTTCAAGTCTTAAAAGTACCCATCCCCTCCAAAAAATAGCTTCAAAAAAACCAATAGATAAAGCAAGCATGAGCAATGGTAAAAATGTTTTAATATCCGGTAAAGAAGATTTGTAAAAAATCTGAAAATATTGGATAACTGCAAAAATAATCTGAAGTATTATACTGGCCAACCAGTATTTAGTTGTAAGACCAAGATCGGATATTGGCCTTTTCCTGATAATTACCATCCAGAATAAAGGAAGACCAACTCCAAAAATCATTGCACCTATTACACCATAAAATACAAAATATAACCCACCCCTTAGAGGTGTAAATACATATGTGGCTATTGATAGTGAGCCAACTACTAATATCCATGAAAGAGCTACTATTGCTAAATCTCTATTAAGTCGCCATCTAAATGTAAAGATTTGTTTAATTATGTTTTTTGTCTTTTCCTTAAATGTAGTGGCCATATGTTTCTTATAACTTTATAATAATTTTATTATTTTAATTATAGTGATGTAAAATGTAAAGTTAAAATTTTAATTAATAATTAGTTGAAATTATTTAATGGGAAGTTTTAAGAAAAATTAAGAAAAGATGGCTGGCAAGAGAAGTGAAATTTCGAACCAATTTTTAAAGGAAATTATTTATATAAAAAATATTTTTAATAAAAGTATTAGTTTAATCTAATATCTTTATGTCAACTCTCAATAAAGGGCTTTTATAATTCAAAAGAATAAAAGACGTTCATTTGGCAAGCAAGAAATATAAAATATAATTAATTATTGATGTTGATAATAAAATAATGGTTTTATATCTCCAAATGATATCTCGTTATCGGTGTTATATGTAATTAGAAAACGTGTATTATCTTTTAAATATTGACCAAATCCTTTAAATAAAAAAGGGCAGGTATTTTAGCGGCATTTTTCTTTTAATACTTATATAAAAAAATAATACAAATTTATCAAAAAAAAATATAAAATAATAAATATTAAAAAAATTCTCTTTAATATTACTATTAATAAGGGCAGGAGCAATATGATATCCAAGAAAAAAATAAAAATAATATCTTCTGTTTTTCTTTCTGTATTTATTCTTGTTTTTCTTTCATTCACAGGTACTATTTTTGCTGATCCTACAGATTACGATATAGGCGATGTTGGCCCTGCAGGTGGCTTTATTTTCTATGACAAAGGATACGATAGCGATGGGTGGCGTTATCTTGAAGCTGCATGGGGTGGACAGACCTCTGTATCTTTAGACAGGGAAAAAGTTTGGCGAAATGATGGCACTTCAATCTCTACAGGAACTGATATCGGCACCGGTAGAACTAATACGGAAGCTATTCTTGCAGTTGATGACTCTGGTGATAACGCTGCAAAATTCTGCGATAATTTTTCAGTTTTCTATAACGGTAAATATTATAATGACTGGTTTCTCCCGTCCCGTGATGAACTTGTAACGATGCTTAATAATCTCAAAAATAAGACTATCTGGTTTATATATCCACCTTACTGGAGTTCATCCCAGTCTAGTGCAACCCATGCCTATGATTGTTATTTAGATACAGACGGAATATGGAAGATTGGGAATGTTGATAAGAGTTTTGCAGATAGGGTCAGGCCTATCAGGGCTTTTTCGATAGAAGAAGAAAGCCAACAGAGTTCACCGAGTAACCTTCTTACTCATAAAGACTGGGTACTTATGGATTTAAAAATAGATCAATTACTTGCTAATTACGGTCCAACCCCTGAAGGCTTTGTCAAGATGTTATATGATACCATACTAGGTAGAGTACCTGATGCTGAAGGAGAAGTTTACTGGACAGAGCAACTAAATTCTGATGCCTTTACTGGAAGCCAGTTAGTTGAGCACTTTATATTTTCAGATGAACTTAGTGTTCATATTGTTGCTATGAGTAATGAAGAGTTCATCACATTTTTATATAATTCGTTCTTGTCAAGAAACCCTGACAGTGAAGGATTTGAAAACTGGGCAGGCTATATGAATAGCGGTGTCTCCAAGCTTGATACATTAAGAGCCTTTATGAACAACCAGGAGTGGTTTGATATATGCGCTATGTTTAATGTAACCCCTTAGGTTAACTTGATAATAGTATATTTTATATTAAGACCTCATAGAGATGTGGGGTCTTAATTATTTATCAGGATTTATTTGCTAAGGTATTTTGACTTTTACTGGCTGGGGAGAGTAACGAAATTTGGAACCATTTTTTAAAAGCATTAATTATACTTAAAGAATTTCTGAAATAAATTAGTTATACTTCCAAATAAAAAGATTCTTTTGGAGAGCTTTTTAAATTCATATAAATTAAGAGAAATATCAAAAAAATAAAATTGACTTAAGGTATATAAAAGGTATAATTATTATACTATAGAATTTGAATTTGACGATGAGAAAAGTGAAATTAATAAGAAGAAACACGATATTGATTTTCATGAAGCTCAAAAGTTATGGGATGACAAAGACTATATCGAAATTCCCTTAAAAACCATTGATGAACCAAGATTTCTGGTAATTGGTAAAATTTCAGGAAAACTTTGGTCAGGAATTATTACTTATCGGTCTGTAAATATAAGAATTATTTCAGTGAGACGATCTAGAAAAGAGGAGGTTGACATATATGAGAGCTCATGAGGTTGATAAAAAATTTGATGAAAACAATGATATCACCGAATACCTTAAAATATCAAAAGCAAGAAGACCCGAACAGGAACAAAAGAGAGTAAATGTAGATTTTCCATTGTGGATGATTAGCTTATTGGATAAAGAAGCAAAACGGTTAGGTGTACCCCGACAATCCATTATTAAGGTCTGGTTAGCAGAACGTCTTGAAAGAGTATCTTAAAGATATATATTGCCAAATATTTAAGATATATCCCAATTTTGGCTGGGCATAGTAGACAGAGTTAGAACTAAAATATTGAGCTTAAATGAGGATATTCTTATACCTGAAATTGGTCTTTAGGATTAGTTGATAGAATTAAGTGTAAAATATGATTTATCTTCTTTACTTTTTATGCTCGGAATCTATTAATTACAACCACTATTATAAACTCATATCAATTCTAACAAATTTTATTTTTAATCTTTTTTTTCAAAAGCTAATTTCCTATATGCAATCTCTTCATCTGCTTCTTTTGTTTGATATAATATATTCTTATCGAGATATTCTTCATATTGCATAAAAAATTTTTTAATATTTTTATTTCTATCTTCTTTCCATAACTGAATTCTTTCTTTTTTCTCCTCATAAGCTCTTACAAATCCATATTCTCCAGATACTACACCTGTTCTTGTAAGAATTCTAAACAATACTTTCCCCCTTTTTTCGTTAAAAGAATATTTACCGATCATTATTTTTGAAAAATCAAATATACAATCTTTTCCTTCATAAAATTCTAAAATATTGAAAACAGTATCAATATTTTTTTTAAAATCTTTATTTAACAATTCTAATAACTCATTTTTTAAGATATCCTCAAATTCAGGGAAAATAGTATTTATTAACTGGCTCGAATGAAGGTGTATTAATCTATATTTTTTATTAAACCATTTTAATATTATATTTAATGTCTCTTTTTTTTGAAGAAATAATAATAAGTTATCTAAATGGTGAGGAATAGGATTATATTTATCTGTTAGTTTTTTTCTTTCAAGACTTAAAATAATTCTATTATAAAAAAAATTTACAACTTTATTTAATGACTTTTTTGCAAGAGGTAGAAGAATTGTTTCTTCACTATATGAAATGTTATTAGTAAACAATAAGTTCTCAAGTATTATGTCATATTCATCTATGGAGATATTATCAAGTAATATCTCTGCCTTACCAAAATATCTATTAGTCCAATCACTGCTATTATTAATAGTTAACTCTTTTATTACTTTTAAAAATAATTCTTTAGCTTTAATGTTTTTTGAAACTATAATAACATTGATAATTTCAGTTAAAATATCCAAATTCTTTTTTCTTTTTGCTACTAAAAAGATCTTTTCTAATATTTCCAAATCAATTTCTGGAATATTAAAAAATACTCCTACACCAACATCCAAATGTTCTTCATTTGCAATCCAATCTAAAATAAGATCTTTGGCTCTCCCTTTTAATTTGCTCTGCCAAATTCCTCTTATTATAAATATATAAAAATCTTCAAGTTTTTTATCATTTACTAATTCTAATGCAATTTTAGGTTTTTGTTTCCCAAGAATAAATAAAAATTTATTAAAAAAACATAATTCTCCTGGTTTAACTATTTTGTTTTTTTCCGCAATATTCAGTATCTTTTTTTCCCATTCATCAAAATTATTTGGTGAAATTTCATTTACATAATCTTGTATTTTATTTTCTCTATAATCTTCTTCATTTTTGTAATTACCAGATAATCCTCGCACAAAACCAACCAATACTTTATAAATATTATATTCTGTATTTGAATTAATATTTTTTTGAATTTTTAATAAATTTTTTATTTTATCTTTTTTAAATCTCCTATTAATCCACAAAATATGTTCATCAATATTTCTAATAATTTCATTATCTGCTTTAAACATTATTGATAAATAAAAATCAACGATGTAATTTGTATCTTGAAGCACCATTTTCAGCATTATATCTGATACCTCTCCTCTTTGAGGAAGTTGAGTGGCACTATCAAATGTTTCAATAACTGTAATTTTAAAAGTTAAATTTTCAATTATTTCATATAATTTCTCTAACATATTTATTGCTTTTCTTCTCAATTTTTTTAACTTACCAGTTATTTGTAAAGGACCAAACTTTATCACAAGAGATTCACCTGTTATAGTTTGACCTTCAAACTCAGGATTTAGGATCTCCTTGATTATTGTTGAAATTGGATTAAAGAATTTATTTAAGTCTTCATCATCAAAATTTTCTATTTTATTTAATAAAAAAAATTGAGAAGAATAACCCACTTTTTCAATTACACTAAGATTGTATTGAGCCATTTTATTTATAACATCTAATGCTTTTTTGCTTATTTCTTCTGTTTCAGACGTTGATAAGCCCATTAATATTTCAATTATTTCTTCTGGATATTGATATCTTAAAATTTCTAAAATTTCTAAACAAAGAATAACAATCTTTATATAGCTGTAACCAGTAATTTCACCATATATAGAATTAATATTTTCACATTTTAAGTCTTTACCGTTAGAAATAATTTGCTTAACAATATTTATAATATTAAATTCATCAGGAGTTTTATCACCATATTCTTGTATATATTGATATACAAGTGATAAATTTTCATAAATTGTATTTAAAGAATCTGAAGCAGTAATTTCTTTGAAAAATTCAGGACTAAAAATCCTTTTACCCATTTTTAATTTCTCGAATTGATTGTAGGCAAATTCAAAATCATAATTTGCTTTTTTTAAATAATTTTCCATTATATTTTGAAAAATCTTTTGAATAGATCTAAAAGACTCCTCATCGAAATTTGATAGTTGCTCTTGGTCTTTATAAATAATATCATGTTCCATTTCAGACCAAGCATGATATAAAACTGTTGTTAATTGTATTTCACAAAGAAGGTCTTCAAATATTGAATATTCCGAAATGGCTAATCTATCTTTATTTAATTTAACTGTTACATGATGTGCATTATATCCACTGGGAGAATATTTTAATTCTTCATTTACAACATCAAATTCTTTATAAATAAACCTCTTAAATACATTTATGTCTCTTTCAAGATAAAATAATATTCTACATTCGCACACATCCCAAACTTCATAAATACTATTTATATTTTTTAGCTTCTCATTTTTTTTTAATTTATTCTCTAATGAGCTTAATTCCTTTATTCTTTTTTGAATAGGTTGATTTTTAAAATTATTAAATTTCAAAAGATAATCTAAAACATTACAAACTGTAGTTAAGAATTTATTTAATAATTCTTTCTTTTCATTATATTGTTCTAATAAAGTTTTTATTTTTTCTTTTTTCATTTAAATATCTAAAAGGTATAGTTGCTAAAAATAAAATGAAAACATTATTTAGACTTCCTGCTTTTATATTCAAATTATTTATAAATCCATCCTTACACCATAATCTTTAAGCCATTTCTTTCTATCATTATAATCAGGTAGGATCGCTTCTACTGATTTCCAGAATTTGCTTGAATGATTTTTAGTAGCCATATGACTCATTTCATGAACAACAATATAATCAATCACTGGTGATGGTGCCATTATTGCTCTCCAGTTGAAAAGTAAATCTTCTTTTGTAGTGCATGAACCCCACCGTTTTTTTTGCTCTTTTATTTTTATTTGTCTTGGCTCTATTTTGAATTTAGGTTTGTAAAACTCTACCCTTTTTGAAATTATTTTTTTAGCTTCTCTTCTATACCACTTTTCAATGGCCTTCTTTAAAATAGTTTGATCTTTAGTAGGAGTCGCTACTGTTAATTTTTTTTTAATTATTTTAACTTTAGGATATAAAATATTTTTATCTACAGTTATTTGAAGAGAATAATTTCTTCCCAAATACATAAATGACTCACCATTTACATATTCTTTATTAAAAGGAATATATCCCATATCCTTAAAATCAATAAGCTTCTTTATAATCCATTTCCCTTTAGACTTAACCTTTTCTTTAATTATATCCTCTGTCAATTCTTTAGGAGATATTACAAATATTTTATCTATTGGTTCAATTTGAATAGATAGAGTTTTTCTATCTCTATACTCAACATCAAATTCAATTATTTTATTTCCGTATTTTGTTGATAACTTCATAGTCTTTAAATTAAGTTGTAATGAATTTTAGCTAAATTAATAATTTGAGACGCCAACTTATTTACTCCATCCATTTTAAGCTTATTAAAATAATTGCTTATAAGCATATTTTTAATGGTTCTTTCCATATTTTGAGTTTTTGTAATATTTGTTGCCCAGTCTATTACATAGTTACTTTCTACTACTTTTTTAATATCAAATGTTATTTTTTTAATAAGCTCTATATCATTATTTTCTGATACTATAAAGCCTGAATCTTTATTAAATAATTCATTTTTTACTGCTTCAAATATTGCAAATTCCTGTTTTGAAAGATTAAATCTTTTTGCAGTATCTTCTTCACCTGTCTTTATTTCTTTTTCAATAAATTCTTTAAGTCTTAATTTTCTCTCTAACCAATTTTGTTCCGTTTCCTCAATTATTCTTTTTAGCTTTTCAAATAAGCTTGTATAGTAAACAGGGTTTCTATCAAGTCTTACATTGAGAATATGTTTTATTGAATGCTCCATTGATGAAGCTTTTGCCTTATCAGAGCCTAACTTTGAAATTTTAGATTCAAAGTCTTTATCAATAATAGATATCGGTTTAATAAAATCTTCTATTCCAAGTGCTTGAAGATTATCTGATATTATTTTTTTAACCTTTTCACCGCAATCTGAAATATCTAATACATCTTCTGGGGAAAATCTTGCTTTAACTGCTGCCCTTATATAGGAAAGCCAACGAAGATCATTAATAAATTCCTGTGGAACATGAGAAGGTAGTAATTGTTCTACAGTTTCGGCAAATCTTTTGTAGGAAATTTCAAATTCAGCTCTTTTATCTTCTGGTTCAATTACGCTAACAAGTGCATCTACATTATTTTTATCTATACCATGAAATATTTTCATTACATCTTCTCTATAATCTTTCATCAAGTTATAGATATCTTTAATTGCTGACATTGGAGAGCCAATATCAGCTTTATCAAATATGGCAAGAGCTTCTTCAAGATGATTTGATACACCATAGTAATCAACAATATATCCGCATTTTTTCCTGTCATCATAAGTTCTATTTACTCTTGCAATAGCTTGAAGAAGGTTATGCTCAATTAATGGTTTATCAAGATACATTACCTGTTCAATTGGAGCATCAAATCCAGTAAGAAGCATGTCTACTACTATTAAAAAACATAGGTTATCTTCAGTTATCGGTTTTAGAAATCTTGATATAATTTTTTGCTGATCAGCTTTGGAGGTTATGTGTTTTTTTAGATATGGCTCATCATTTCTATCTGCAGTATATACTACTTTTACATCTAAACTAACCTCGGTTATTTCTTTTATATATTTAGTTATCATTTCAAAATAAATAGCAGCTGCTTGTCTTGAAGGAGCTACTATTTGAGCTTTAAATCTATTAGGATAAATATTGCCTTTGTAGTGAGTTAGAATGTCTTTTGATATCTCTTCAATTCTATCTTTAGATTCAAGGATAGAGAGCTTATTTGCATATTTCTGTTTTATTGCCTCTTTTTCCTTTTCTGATCTTTCTTCAAATTCCCTGTCAAATAAATCATCAAGACTGCTTCCCTTGATTTGAAGATTTGGCTTTCTACCTTCATAAATAATTTTAACAGTTGCACCATCTTCAACTGCTTGCTGTAAGAAATATTTATCAATATATGTGCCAAATGTTCTTTGAGTAGATTTATCTTCTTTATCTATGGGAGTTCCAGTAAAACCAATAAATGCAGCATTGGGAAGTGCATCTCTCATATTTTTAGCCATTAATTTATACTGGCTTCTATGAGCTTCATCAGCTAAAACTATTACATTTGATTTAGTTGTTAATACTTCAAACTTTTCTTTAAAAGTAAGTGGTTTTACTAAGTTCTTATCTTCTAATTCTTGCTCTTCATCTTCAGATTGGAATTTTTGGATAAGAGTAGTAATTACTTGTGCTTTAGGATTAGAAAGTAATTCTTTTAAGTGCTTTATGGTTTTTGCCCTAACTGGCTCGGTATATTTACTTAATGTTCTTACAAATGTTTTATAAATCTGCTTATCTAAATCATCCCTATCAGTAACAACTACAATTGTAGAATCATAAAGTTTTGGGTCATGTCTTATTTTTACTGCTAAAAAGACCATTGCAAGACTTTTACCACTTCCTTGTGTATGCCAAATAACTCCACCTCTATCTAACTTATTTTTACCGGTTTTAAGTCTTACAAGTGCTTTATTTACAGCTCTATACTGCTGATAGCGGCAGGTTTTTTTGACTTTCTTGCTTAACTTTGAATCTCCTTCAAATAAGAAGAAATTTCGCATAATATCAAGAAGGTTATTTTTTTCAAGAAGTCCATGAAGAAATATATTTTGACCATTATGCTCATGATCTTCAATATCTTTTAACTCAAACGGATAAGGGTCTTTCCACTCAAGATAATCTGATTGGTTAGAGCTTATTGTTCCGATATAGCCATGGTATTTATTAAGTATCCCAGTAAAGAAGTTTGTATAAAATAGTCTTGGAGCTCCTTCGATAATATCTGCTTCTCTATCATTTAAATATCTTTTAAGCTGAACAAATGCAGCATGTTTTCCTGCTAAAACATTTGGGGTATTTTCAATAAAAGGAGATTTGCACTCTAACACAACTACAGGGATTCCATTTATAAAGATTACAAGATCAGGAATAACTACTTCTTGAGGACCTTTTATAATAAATTGTCTTGTAACTAAAAACTCATTATTATCAGGATGATTAAAATCAATAAAATTTACAGTTAAGTCCTTTTTGTGGTTTTTAGAATCAATACCTTCTATTGTAAAAGTTAAGTTAACAAGGCAGTCAAAGATTTTCTCATTTATCTCTAAAATATTTGCTCCAAGCTTTTCAGGTCTTGTTAAATAACTCACTGCCTTATTTATCTGGTATTTATCCATCCAAGGATTTAATTTCTTTAAAGCTTTTTCAAGTCGTGAGGTTAATATAACTTCGGTAATTGACTGGCGTTCATTTAGTTCTTGTATTAATTTTTCTCCATGGATAAATTTATAGCCTAATTTATTTTGAATGTATTCTATTGCAGTAAGTTCTACTAATGATTCCTCATTACCAAGGTATTTCATCTTCATAGCTAATCTTTTGATTAATTTTTAAAAAGTGATATTTTTTTAATATAAATCTTATAGAAATATAATATTGGTAAAATAAATATTCTAAAAAATCAGAATCATTTATTTGTATCTTGCCTAATTCTGTATGTCTAATCATAAAATCATTAGCAGTTTTCCACATTAAATTAAAATCTTCTTCTATGGATTTTTTTATTTCAGGATCTTCTTTGCTAATTTTATTGATGATAGAATCTATGCTTTTTTTCTTATTATTTTGATTTTCCCATGAGCTTATTCTCTGATATGCATCAACTATTTTTTCTAAACCTATTTTTTGTTCTTTAAGATTTTTGCTATAAAATTTTTCTATTGCTATTTGTATTAATTTTTGTGTCTCTAAATCATTAGCAATAATGATATTTTTAAAATCATTTAAAACAAGCTTATCAATAAAATCAGAATGCCTTGCAATTATTTCTCCATTTTTTAATTTATATAAAAGCTTAAAATTATCAAAAAGTTCATTGATTCTACAGGTATATTTATATTTGATATCTTTATTATTACCTTTATCAGCAATAAATTTATAGAAAAATTCAATCAATTCTAAAATAGTATCAGTTTCCTCTATAGTAATTTCAACTTTATCAGGTTTATGGAAAGGATATTTTTTATAACCTAATTCCTGTGCCATTTTATTGTTTATTTTTTCATGTGATATGTAAGGACCATCAGAATTATAAAAATCACTATCTCCAAAACTAATGGCTAATGGATTATTATCAAAATTTTCATTCAACAATTCTTCAATATATGCATTAAAAGCAATAAAAAAATCTTCACCAATAATTTCGGAATATTCTTTATTTCTTTTTGAGTAATAATTCATTTTTATGTCTTAACTCTTATTTTCCCTGTTAAAAGTTGCTGCATAAGTCCCTTTTTTAATATATTTAAATTTTCTTTTTTGCCTTCAAATAAATTAATTTGCTCATCAACAGTTATTAAAATGGAAGTTATTTTATCTCGCTCTTCAATTTTTTTTGGGTAATTTAATACTATTTTTCTTAAACTATCTTGATTCAGTTTTGTTCTTGTTCCACCTTGAATAAAATAAGTAATATCTTTATGAACTAAATTGTAATAAATCCAAAGTAAGTTGCTATAATTTTTAGGTCTTAATATATGTGCGTGATTATTTACCCAAGATTTTCCAGAAATTAAATATGCTATGGGTCTTGTTTTAAATTCACTAAAATGACCTCCATCTTCAGCTAACAGTATTAAATCTTCGTTAAATATAAAATCATTTATATAATCAACCACGCCATTTGCTCCATAATAAGGAATATTACCTTTCATTTGATTTCTTGTCTCTTCATTTAAGGGTACTCTTTTAGAGTCTAATATTTCACACAGATTTTCTATTGTTTTTATTTCCCATTCTTTTGGGATTTCTCCAATTTCTGTTTTCTTAAATTCCGTATGTCCAATACCTTTAGTTAGGAGAGTTTGCATTAAACCTTTTTTTAGAAGGGTGCAAGAGTTTATAAGGTTTTCCGTATTTTCAATTAAATTATCTACTATTGAGAGAATTGAAGCTATTTTTTCTTGTTCTTTAAGAGTGGGTAACAAAATATCTAATTCAATTAGTCTTGCTTGTTTTATACCTTTTGCGGTTGTTCCAGTTGCATTTTTAAAAAGTTGTTTTCTAAAAAAATAACTCATTAGAAAATACTTTAAAAAATTATTTTGGATAAATTTCTCTTTAGTTTTTAATAAAATTACCCTTTGACTAAGAATATATTTCTCATCATCAGGAATTTGGGCTACATTTCCCAAAGGCGCCTCCATTGTCATAACCACATCACCAATTGCTGTTTCTCCGTTGATCATCCATTTTTTGTATAGTAAATCTGACCCACGGTAAGATTCTTTTTGTAAATTTATCTTTCCCATTTCAACATTATTAGCAGACAAAGCAGGTATATTTCCTTCCCCCCAGTTCATACCAATTTTCTTTGGAGTTTTTCCTCTAAAATCAATAACTTTTTCTAAAATATCTTTTAATTTAAAAATATTCCAATTTTCAGGTATCAAAAAATCACCTAAATGCTATTTATTTACAAATATTAGTAATTCTAAAATTTTAACTCTTTTAAATATTCATTTAATTTAGATTCAATTTCAATTTCTTTATTTTTTAGACCCTTAATTTCATTAATAACTTGAGAAATATCAATATCTTCTTCCTCATTATTTGTATCAATATACCTACTAATATTTAAGTTATAGTCATTTTCCTTAATTTCAACTTTTGTAATTATCTTGGCATATTTTTCAACATCTTTATATTCATCAAATGTCTTAACAATTTTCTCTAAATCCTCTTCTCTTAACTTATTTTTATTTCCAACCTTTTCAAATCCAGAGCTTGCATCAATAAATAGGATTTTATCTTTTTTCTCTGAAAGTTTATTTTTATTAATTATAAGAAGAGCTGCAGGAATACCAGCACCATAAAAAATATTTGTAGGCAGTCCTATTATTGCTTCAATTATATCTTCCTTAATAATACCTTCTCTTATTTTACCTTCAGCTCCTCCTCTAAATAAGACCCCATGAGGGATTACTGTTCCCATTCTTCCAGTCGAATTTAGACTCGCTATCATGTGAGATACAAATCCTAAATCACCATAAGATATTGGAGGTATTCCATAAATATATCTGTTATAAATATCATTTTCAGCTTCTTCTTTCCCCCAGTTCTTTAAGCTAAATGGAGGATTTGTAATTACTATATCAAATGTTTTTAATATTCCACCTTCAGTATGAGCAGGGTTACGTAAAGTGTCTCCTTTTCTAATATCAGCTCCCTTTGCATCATGAAATATCATGTTCATTTTGCATATTGCCCATGTAGATATATTTATTTCCTGCCCAAAAAGTGATACATTTTTCCAGTTATATCCATTTTCTTTAATATATCTCATAGATTGTATAAGCATTCCACCAGAGCCGACTGTTGGATCATAAATTCTACTACCTTCACTTGGTTTTAGAAGTTTAACTAAAAGCTTTGCTACTTCTGGAGGAGTATAGAATTCTCCACCTTTTGCTCCACCTTCATCTGCAAATTGCTTTATTAAATATTCATAAGCTTTTCCGAGCATGTCCTCTTCTTCTAAATTTTCATTAGTAAGATTTAAGCTATCAAAAAGAATTAGAAGTTGGGACAACTTTTTATCAGAGACTCTTTCCTTATTGTTATAATCTGTCGTGGTTAGCACTCCAATAAGTTCTGTATTAGTTGGGACATCTTCAATAGCTCTAAATGCTTTATCAAGCTGGGGACCTATATTTAGATTTAAGTCTTTTAGCCTTTCCCACCTTGCTTGTTTTGGAATATAAAATGACTCATAAAGGGTTGGATCTTCAATTATTTCATTTATATCTTTTCTATCAATTCCCTTTGATAGAAAGTCTTTCTTCTGCTTTTCCATTTCAGATGCAAACACATCATTCATTCTTTTTAAGAAAAGCATACCAAATATATAATCCTTGTATTCTGATGCGTTTAACTCGCCTCGCAATATATCTGCAGCACTCCATAAAGTTGATTCAAGTTTTTGAAGGGTTACTTTTTCCATAAATATTCTCCGAGCTTATAAGTTAAGGTAATTATTTGACTTAACTAATTTTAATATTAATATTATGTAAAAAATTATTATACCATTTAATAATAGCCATTAAAAATGATAAAATTATAAATGAACCAAATTTTTATATATATTATTAATCACCCAAGCATATCTTAGAAAAGAATTTAACAGCCGGAAATGGTGTTTCAAAACTTTAAATAATAACAGAATAATATCCAAATTAAGGGGAAAATAATGATTCATAGTGCAAGTAAGTTCTTTGTATCTCAAATTTTTGATGATGATAATAATATAAAATATATTATTCCAAAATATCAGAGAGATTATATATGGGGAAAAGATAATTGGGAAGACTTGGTAAATGACATTGAAGAATCAAGTGAAAACCACTTTATTGGTTCTATAATTTGCATTAATAAGGGTATGGCTCATAGGCAAATATTGGAAGTAGTAGATGGTCAACAAAGATTAACAACTATATCTCTACTTTACTGTGCAATTTACAAACTTTTAACTCAAGATCATAAAGAGGAATTAAATGATGATGATCATGGTGAAATAAGAAATCTAAAATTCAGGATAGTTCAGAAGAATAAAATAGATAATAAGGAAGAAATAGAAACAAAAATTGACCTATCTGAATTAAATTTTAATTTTAAGGATTACAAATCATTATTACATGAAATAGAAATTTTAAATTTTGCAGAAGTTAGTAAAAAAAAGGGTCTTAGGCAGATATACAGAGCATATAGATATTTGTTAAATAAATTAATGCCTTATTCAAAAAAAGAGTTACTAATTCTACTGGATAAAATAAATAGAGTAATTCTTGTAGAGATAGAAGTTAATTCAAATTCTGATGCTTTTATCTTATTTGAAAGTTTGAATGATCGAGGTATTCCTTTAACTGCAATAGATTTAATAAAGAATAAGGTTCTTTCAGAATTTGATAAAAAGAATAAATCTATTGATATTGCCTATAATAAATGGAGGACAATAATTGAAGATCTTTCAGATTATGCTATTCAAGAAAGATTTCTAAGACATTACTATAATGCATTTAAATGGGATAGAAGAATAAAGATTAATAATGTAAATAAAGCAATAAGATCTAATATTATTTCTATTTATGAAACTTTGGTCGAAAGAGATCTTGATTTTATCTTTAATGAATTGTATGAAAAATCAAAACTTTACTGCGGAATTATTAATTTCAATAATAATGGTGAAGAAATTTTTGTAGAGCTCAAAAAAGAACTTGAAGATCTTTCAAATGTAAAAGCTGCGCCTTCATATTTATTTTTATTATTTTTATTCTCTCTTGAAAACAAGCCCCCATTATCCTTTTATAAGGCAGTTATTAAATTTTTAGTGAACTATTTTGTAAGAAGAAACTTAACAGATTACCCTGGTACTCAAAACCTTGATAATATTTTTATGAGCTTAATTGATGAACTTGTTAATGATGACAAAAATATTAATTTTGATTTCATTACTGATTATTTGAAACAAAAGGACAGGATATCTTCAGATGAAATATTTGAGAATAATTTAAGGGGCGATATTTATGATATTAACTCTGATGTTACAAGATTTATATTAATAAAACTTGAGGAAAGTCGTGAAACAAAAGAGATATTTAGAAATTTTTGGGAGAGATCAAAAAATAATCAATATATATGGACTATTGAACATATATTTCCTGAAGGACAAAATATTCCAGCAGAATGGATAAAAATGATAGCAGATGGTGATCTTGCTGAAGCAAAAAAAATTCAACAAGGCTATGTCCATAAACTTGGAAATTTAACTCTGACCGGCTATAACTCTTCCTTATCAAATTTTGATTTCATGAAAAAAAGAGATAGGGAAGATGTATTGAATTTGCCAATAGGTTATAAAAATGGTTTATTCTTAAATAGAGATTTAGCTAAATTAGATAAATGGACAGTAGAAGATATTATTAAGAGGACAGATGAACTCTGTGAAATAGCCTTGAAAGTATTTAAAGTATAAATAAGTGTTTATCAATTTATGGTATTAACTAAAAATCTCAAATAACCTTTATGCATAGTGGTTTTAAGACAAGATAATACTGTGCTAATTGAAATATATATCCCATTGTATAAAACTCCTTAAAATCAATATTTAGAGGTCTATTTTAAACTTCTCAAAATTACACAAAAGATTTAACAAAACTTTACATATCCTCTATATTGAAATACCCAATATAAGTATTAGTTAACAATAATAAGTCGCTTTATAATTCATAATTTATCTGATTTAGAAAAAGTATTTGTGAAGTAAAATGTGTAATATATAATTTTCCGTTTTAAATGGTTTTTTAGGACTTATTTTCTTACATCCAATCATCAACTTTTTTTGTGAATAAATACACTATTTACTCTTCCAAATTTTATGTTATAATTAAATGGTGAATGAGTACATATAATATAAATAATATGAACTATTAGTGGGGAAATGATGTTTAGTGAAAGAAAAAAGTTACCTGTTATTTTAGAACAAGATGAAGCTAAAAAACTGCTTTTAATTCCTAATAAAAGATACCCTACAGGACTTCGAAATAAGGCAATGTTGGCACTTATGGTTAACCTTGGCTTAAGGGTTTCTGAAGTTGCAAATTTAAAATTATCAGATATAAACCTGTCAAAAAGCAAGTTAAGAGTTGTGGATGGCAAGAATGGAAAAGATAGAGACCTTCTTATCCCAATCTTTACTCTTGAGCTGTTAAAGCTCTGGAATAAAAAAAGAATAAACAGCATTTTCTTTTTTGACACATTAAAAGGCAAGAAACTATCAACAAGATACATACAAGCTATGGTGGGAAGGTGCTCAAAGAAAGCAGGTATCAAAAAGAATGTTACACCTCACACTTTAAGGCATACCTTTGCTACAGAATTCTACAGACAGACTAAAGATATTGAAACGTTAAAAAGGCTTCTTGGGCATACAAATATCAATACTACCCAAATTTATATAACACTTGCAAATATAGATGTAGAAAATGCAATGAATAGCTTTAGGGAATTTGTAATTTAATGAAGGGATGAAAGAATATGTTTGAATATATTTATTTAGAAAGAACAGGATGTTATGGTACTTGCCCAATCTATATTATAAAGATTTTTAACAATGGGGCAGTAAAATATTTTGGCTCTGGTTTTGTTGAAAAACTCGGCAAGCATACTTGGACGCTATCTCAAAATAAGATTGATAAATTAGAAAACTTGTTAAATGAATTTAATTATAAATCCTTTTTATATGACCCATTGTTTCCAAGTATTACTTGTCAAGCTTCTTGCATCACTAAAGTGAAATTCTCTGATGGTACTATTAAAAAAATAGACCATTATCTTGGAATTGGTGAGTATAAAGATACATTGGAGAAATTTGAAAATAGAATTGATAAAATTATAGGCTCAAGAAAATATACTTTTTTACCTGAAATAAAATAATTAAAGAAATTTATAAAAAGAAATTTATTAAAATATATCTCTAAAAATATATGCATAAAACTTATGGAAATAATTAAGGGAATATCATATATGGATATGCTACATAGGTGGGCTTTGGGTGAAGCTAAATCTAAACGTTTTATTAATCCTTCTGCTAAACAAAACCTAATATTACTGAATTCAAAAAATCCTAATGAAGTTTTAGAAGGAATTAATAATCAACTAAATCCAAGAGCGGTTTTAATCAATAACCTACCCTTAGATACAAAATGGTATTTAGTTTTTATGCCAATTAATGAAGTTGAGTTTTTAAAAGTGTTCACTATAAAAGCATCTGACTGGGATAGATTTACTAATGAGACTTATAAATTAAGTGATGCTGTAAATTATTTAATAAAAAATCCTAAAGAAAGCGAAAAGATAACATATGGTTTTAAAAAAGTACCAAAAATTGATGATGCTTTTCAAATAGGTATAACATTTTTAACTAAATCAATTTACGGACCTTTTACAGTAATTGAAGGTAATTCAAGAATGGTAAATTTGTATTATCACTATATAATTAAAAAGAGATTGCCTGATATTGAGAGAGTTGAATTAGTAGTAGGAATAACTGAAAAGAAATATATATTTTCTTATATTCATAATTAAAGGAATAAAAATTTAAGCAGTTTCCGTTAAGTAATTTAAGGCATTAAAATATGAAATTGAAATATTTTTCCTTCTAAAATAATCATAGAATTTCAAATTATTTCCATTTAATTTTTATTTATATTATCTTATATGATCTATTTAAACTTGGGGTTTACAACTTGTCACTTCCTCCAAGTAATTAAAACTAAAATTATTTTAATTTTTATTGGCGCAAAGCGCCAGTCTATATTGTGGGTTATACAGTAACATAAAAGGTTTTTTACCTTTAAGCCGATATCCCTGATGCGTTCTTTGAAAATTGTAAAAGTATAAATACTTATCAAGATCAGACTGAAGCTCATTTAAGCTTTCATACACTCTTTCAAGAAGTGCCTTATGATAGAACTCAGTAAGCAGCGTGTATTGGAACCGCTCAACAAAACCATTGGTCCAGGGGTGTCTTACTTTTGTATATCTGTGATTTATATTATTTTTTCTAAGCCATGTTTCAAAGATATGGTTACTGCTGCCCCAGTGGCTGGTAAATTCCTTACCGTTATCTGTCAGTACATTTTCTATCTTTATGTTAAGCCTTGAGAACATATCAGTTGCCCTTAAGATAAAGTCTGCTGCACTTTTAGCACTTTTTTCAGTATAAAGGTGAGCCAGTCCAAATGATGAGTAGCAGTCAATTGCTGTTAACTGATACAATCTTCCGATACCTTTAAGGCATCCAACATAGAACGTATCAACTGACACAAGTTCTCCAGCTCTACTAGCTTCTATTCTTGATGGTTTTGCCATATCAAGCTTTCTAAGCATTACCGAGCTTAACTTAATATCCTCAGGAATAGAGACCATGGCAAGAAGCCTGTCAAACTTTTTAGAGAGCCCATGCTTTTTTAGGATGTTATGAACTGTTGCGCCGCAAACAATGTGCTCAAGCTCACATGCAAGTCTTGATGCGCCGTATGATGGATATCTTCTTGATAGCGCAAGAATCTTTTCTACTATTTCCTTTTTAGTCTCATTTGGCATCTTAGGACTAGGTTTTGGCTTATCTTCAAGACCACTAATACCATAGGTTTCAAACCTGTGCTTGTACTCATAATATGAGGTCCTTGAAACATAAGTGTCTCTACATGCTTTTGATATGTTGTTGATAGACTGCGCAAGTTTTAGTAAACTAAGCTTGTGACTAATGATCCTTGTATCAGTAGTCATCACTACCTCCTTTTTTAAATATTTTTTTGTGATGAATTAAATATTTTAACACTTGGAGGTAGTGTTGTATCAAAAGCATATATTTTATACTTTTATTATATTTTCAAAGAGCTTTTATTAACGGGTTGTAAACCCATCTCTTAAATAGTTCATCTTATTAATAAAAATCTGTATTTTAAACTATTCTAAAAAATGGATGACAAGACTAACATTTATTTGCTACTAAATACTATTGATAAATTTTATATTCTGCTTCCCAAAATTAGTTATTTTTCATTGCCATTTTTAAATCAAAAATCAGATATTTTCAGTGAAAATAGCAGTGATGAGATTGAAGTTATCTTAAAAGAATTAGAACAGGCAGGAGTTTTAATTATAGAAAAGCCTTCTAAATTATTGCAGGTTGGCAAAGGTTTATTTTATAAAAAATATTTTGATTACAGATATGGTAAGGGTTCTAATTTTGACGTTTATTATAAAGATTTAAAAAATGATTTAGGCATAGATTTAGATATAGAGTTAAATATTGATTTAGATAAGCCAGAATATGTAGTATCCTATGATGAATTTTCAGGTATTATAACTATTAAACAATTTTCTACTGGCAATTCGATTGATTTAATAAAACCGCGTGATGACTCACAAAATCAGGTAGTATTTGAGTACGTATTTAAGAGTCCAATGGTTACGTTTTCTAAAAGTTTTTTAGAAGGGGAATTTAGAAAAAGGACAAAATGTAATGGTTCTATAGATAATTTGGATAGAATAGTAAAAAATATCGGTTTCACAAAAGACTTAAGAACTGCATTTTTTAAAGTATCAAAAGATAAAATTATGTTCAGAAAAGAAATTACTACTAAAGATTTGTTATCCTCTAAAATAAATTTAATCCATTATTTTCAATAATATTTTAACAGGTTTTATTTGGCGTTTTTAGGCATTTTTAGGCGGTTCTCACCACACTTCTTATTTTCCTTGGATAATTGTGCTTAATAGCAATTAAACAAAGGAAAAATAAAATGACAGTATTTAGACAAATACAAATTTCTATCTGGCAGGACAAATTCTTTTTAGAACTTGATCCATTGGAAAAATATTTCTTCCTATACCTTCTTACAAACAGTAAAACCAAGCAATGCGGGATATACCAGATACCAGAGCAAGTAATGTTGTTTGAGACAGGTTTAAAAGTTGAAGAAATAAAAAAATACTTATCAAAATTTGAGGCCTGTAAAAAAATAAAATACAACAAAGAAAATTCAGAAATAATGATAATTAATTGGCTAAAGTACAATAGGAATCAAAATAATAAAAATGTGATTATCTGCATTGAAAAAGAATTAAAAGATGTAAAAACCAGAGAATTTTTAGACCATTTCTATGCTCTATGTATAGAGCATAGATACAGTATACATAGCAAATCTAAAAAAGAAGAAGAAAAAAAAGAAGAAAAAGAAATAGAAAAAGAAAAAAATATAGATATAGAGAAAAGAAAGTCATTTTTACAGAAGATTGCACGAAATTGCTGTTACAACCATGGCATTGATGGTTGCAAGGTTGATGAAAATACAAAAAATTTAAAAGATAAATGCATAGTTTGCTTATCTGTAAATAAAAATTTTCTATGATGATAAAAGAAGAACGTATAAGAGAATTTCAAAAAATTTATAAAGATGCTTTTAAAATAGAGATAAGCATTGAAGATGCTTATGAACAAGGAACAAAGCTAATTAATTTATTCAAGTCAATTTATGATTATTTGGTAAATAGTGAGAAAAAAGATTTAAAATAATAATTTATTTACCTAAATACCTATTTGGACAAATATGTAAAAGTATAGTATAATTTTGTCAATAAAAATCTTAACAATTTATTAATATGAAAATGTTTGAAAACAATATCAAATATGCCCTTTATACAAGAAAGTCTACTGAATCTGAAGACAGGCAGGTTCAGTCTATTGAAGATCAGATCTTCAGATTAAAGGAACTTGCATCAAGGACGAACATAAAAGTTGTTAAGATATATAAGGAGTCAAAATCAGCAGGAACTCCAAATAAAAGGCCTCTGTTTGAAGAAATGATTAAAGATATTGAAGATGGTAAGATTGACGGTATCTTATGTTGGCAAATAGACAGGCTATCTCGAAATCCTATTGACTCTGGTCGTATTCAATACTTTCTTCAGGCTGGAATTTTAAAAGTTATACAGACTATAAGTAAAACATGGCTTCCTGATGATAATGCTATTATATTCAGTATTGAATCAGGTCAGGCAACAGAATATCGGCTTAAGATGATAAGAGACGTGAAAAGAGGATTTGAGTGTAAAAGAAGAAATGGGCAGTATCCGCATTTAGCACCACTTGGATATCTAAACAAAACTGAAAACGGAGAGCACTTTATTGTCAAAGACCCTGAAAGATTTTTTCTTGTTAGAAAAATGTGGGACTTAATGCTTGAGGGAAAACACACTCCTCCTGTTATCTTAAAAACTGCAAATAATGAATGGGGGTTTAGGACAAGAAAATTTAGAAAAGGTGGTGGAAATAAACTGTCAAGAAGTATGCTATATAATCTTTTATCAAATTCATTCTATAAAGGAACTTATACTTTTAAGGAAGAAGAATATAAGCTAAAACATATTCCTATGGTTACCGAAGATGAATTTGACAGGATTCAAGTTTTACTTGGTAAAAAAAGAAGAAAAAGACAAAGGCATATATTTCCGTTTACAGGATTATTAAGATGTGCTGAATGCGGTTGCCTCTATACTGCTGAAATAAAGACTAAAGTAAATAAGTCTGATGGAAAAATAAAAAAATATACCTATTACCATTGCACAAGAAAGAAGACAACAATTAATTGCTCTCAAAGATATTCTATAAGGGAAGATCATTTAGAAGAGCAGATAATAAAAGAGTTAGACAAAATAACAATACTGCCAGTATTTAAAGATTGGGCAATTAAAGTTTTGCTTGAAGAACACCATAAAGAGATTAATGACAGAGAACAAATAAGAAAATCAAAAAATAAAGCTTTGGTTAATACACAAAGATACATTGATAATCTAATAGACTTAAAGTGCAAAGAAGATATATCTGAAGAAGAATATGCAATAAGGAAAAACGAATACTTAAAAGATAAAGAAGCATTATCTAAAGATTTAGAAAATATAGAGCAAAGAAGTGATCACTGGCTTGAGACAACTGAGAGGGTTTTTAATTTTATTTCAAATGTTAGAACTGCTTTTAATGAAGGTAATTATTCTGTTAAAAGGAATATTTTAATGGCTTTAGGTAAGGGATTTGACATAAAAGATGGAAAATTATACATAGAATTCAATGATTGGCTTGTTCCTATAGATGAAGGATACAAACAGCTTGAAGAGCAATATTTAAAGTTAGAACTCGAAAATAGCGGTGATTTTGAGCTTGAAAATGAGATTTTTGAGCCACTTTGTAGAACTTGGCTGGGCATAGTGGACGAAGTTAGAACTTTTTTGCTGTGCGTAAATGAGGATATTTTTATACATAAATTTGTTTTTGTAAAATAAATATATTATCTTAATATATATACAAATCACCTGAAACCACCCTGTATAAGTTAAATTTATTGTTTTAATAATAAAATATAATTTATATATATTCACTCTACAAAAACAGGAGGAAAAATGAAAAGAAAGTTATTCCCCTTAATTGCAATCCTTACATTAATTGTATTATTTGGCACTGCTGCTATCTGTAATAGGTGTGGAAATAACCTTACAACAGATACAACCACATCTGATAGTATAGAAAATGAAATGGTTGAAACTTCTGATGAAACTGCTGCTAAAGAAGAAGCAGCTGTAGCAAATATACAGGAAGAAGATTCAGATACTACCCAGTCAAGCCAGGCAGATTCAGATAATGCAGCTCCTACGATAAGTCTTGCAATATCAGAAGGCCCTACCTATTCAGCTGCTGATGATGTCTGCTGGTGGAGGGTAAAAGCTACAGTCACAGGAAGTCCAGCGCCTACAATTATATGGAGCCAGGATGTTAGCAATAGCTCTTTTGGCAAAAACATTGCTCAGGTAAACCTTACAAGAGATAATCCTGATTACACACTGACTGCTACTGCCACTAATTCGAAAGGCAATGCCACTGATGGCATTAACCTTTCATGGGGTTGTGATGGGGAGGAAGAGGATAATCACAATCCTATGATAACAGGAGATGTAATTATTGAAAACTCATCAGGTGATGATACTCCTGCTGGTGGTCCTTATAAGAGAGGCCAAGTTCATTATAAAGTTCATGTTAATGTAGTTGACCCGGATGGAGACCCTTTAAGTTATTATTGGTACGGTGGAGGTGGTTATGGATATAGTGACCCTAAAGCAAATCCAACCGAGTGGATTACCCCAGATGGAGGTGGCACTTATTATTTGAAAGTAGTAATTAAAGATGGTAGAGGAGGTGAAGCCGAAGTTGGGTGTAATGTTAATATGGTGTCTGCTGTAAATCATCCCCCGGAAATACAGGGAAATATAATTATTGAAAACTTATCAGGTGATGATACTCCAGCTGGTGGCCCTTATAAGGCAGGACAAGTTCATTATAAAGTTCATGTTAATGTAGTTGACCCGGATGGAGACCCTTTAACTTATTATTGGATGGGTGGAGGTCCTTATGGTTTTACCAACCCAACTGCAAATCCTACCGAGTGGATTACTTCAGATTTAGCAATTCCCTATTCAATAAGAGTGTTGGTTAGAGATGGCAGAGGAGGTGAAACCAACGCTTATTGTGACGTTGTTATCACAGAATAAATTCTTTGTTTAAAGCAACTCTATGTACAATATTTTTGATTTATTGGCTGGGGAGAGTAGTGAAATTTCGAAACAAATTTTTATCAGAGCTTGGTACAATAAAAATCTTAGTATATACTTGAAAAATTAATAATTTTATACCATTATTCACAAAGGAGAGCACTGATTACAAATATTTTTAACATCCCTGGATTAAATGTTTATATCACGTTGTTAGGCATTATTATTGCAGTAGCAATCAATCTCTCTTTTAATAAAAAAGCTTCCAGATCAAAAAAAGTCGAAATCGTTTTAATGCATGCTATCGGGATCAGCGCATTTATGAGTATAGTCAATTTTATCGGGCATGCTTTTTTTGCAGACACCCTAGCTAATTCCATTGGATGGCCTGCAGGAAATCCATTTCAGATAGAAGTTGCCGGAGCCAATTTAGGCATCGGACTCATCGGATACTTGGGATACTGGAGGAGGGATTTTTGGCTGCCTTATATAATCGTAAGGACTTGTTTTATGTGGACTGCTGCTGCAATACATATAATTGAAATCATTAAGAGCAGCAATTTTTCACCTGGCAATGCCGGACCTATCTTGTACTGGGATATCTTATGGCCGATCTTACTTGCAACCTTGTATTTTATTCATATAAGAATGGAGGCTGGAGAAGCTCCAAAAGGATTTTTCAGAATCCGTCCTTTGGATGGGAAAAAGACTTTAAAATAAAGAGTCTTAAGCATAAAGTCTGGCTGGCCATAGCGAACGAAGTTAGAACTGTAATTGTAAGTTCGGATAAGATTATTTTTATACCGAAGCTATGATTTGTTGATCAATTGCCATAATTATTTTACTTTTAAATAAAACAATAGCATAATATGACTATTAAAATTCTTAAAAATCTGAAAGCAAAATATTGAAGATATTAAATTATAAAATACTTTTAAAAAAGGAACCTGAGGGTGGATATACAGTATTTGTCCCTTCTCTTCCTGGTTGTACTACTTATGGAGAAACAATTGATGAATCCATAATAAATGCAAAAGAAGCCATAGAATTGTATATTGAGAGTTTAAAATCTCATGGTGAAGATATACCTACTGAAGAAAATATATTGGAGTATACTTTAACAGTAAGCGAGAATGCCTGATTTGCCTGTTATGACATCTGCCAAGATTATCAAGATATTAAAATCAAAAGGATTTGTTCTGGACAGAATCAAAGGGAGTCATCATATTTATTACCAACCTGGAACAAAAACAAGAGTTGTTGTTCCATTCCATAAAAGAGATTTACCTGTAGGCACTTGTATTGCAATTTTGAAAAATGCTGGGATAAATAAAGAAGAATTAAAAGAATTAATGTAAATTAGACTGGCCGCCATTATTGAAATTTATATGACATACATACCGAAATGGCTGGGGAGAGGTTTGAAATTTCGAACCAGTTTTTAAATACAATAGTAAAAATAAGAAACCTATTTAACTAGTAATATATAGGTTTAGATAGGTTTTATTTTTAATTCTTTTACAAAATCAGCCTTTTATAAATATACCGGAAGCAATCATTGCCAAAACAATAGTTAATATATTTAAAATACAATGAGCTATAATTCCAATATAAATATTTTTCTTCCACCAGACTGTATATGCCAATGGCAGAATAGCAAATATTCTGGTAAAAAATTGCCAGGGTGAAAAGAAGTGATATAAAGAAAATAATGATACATTAATTAGCGGTGCCCATTTCCCAAAACTTTTCATCCTGGGGAGAAGATATCCTCTAAAGTAAAGCTCCTCTGCAAAAGGTGCCAGGATTCCATTAAAGACAATTCCTAAAGAAAAAGTTATTATCAAAATTAACTTAGAAAAACTCACTGTTGATGTATCTTGGGTAATTTTAAACCAGTCAGGAATCCAGAAAAATATTTTATTTAAAATCATGCTATCAATAGATGAAAAAATAAAAAAGATGCCAATTACAACAGACATAATAATTGGAATAAATACAAAGTACTGCCATACAGGAATTCTTTGTTTATATTTTATTATTTCCTTAAGAGAAAAAGTTTTATTATATTTTTTTCCAATAAAAAAGAGATATCCTAAAAGGACAGGTATACCTCCTATGGCCATAGCTATATAGATGCTTAATATTGTTGGAAGACCATAATGATTTGCTATAAGTGCTAGAGGAATGAAAACGATAGTAAGTATTATGCCAGGTATCAAATGAAGGGCGATAAGTTTAATACCATAAATATTATAGCGCTCATTCATATTTCATCATATTTAAAAATATAACATAAGGTAATTTTAAGGACAAGATAAAATCAATATCGTGATGTTTTCTCCAATATATTTGTAATGTGAATGTTTGATGTGGCTGGGGAGAGTAATGAAATTTGGAACCATTTTTTAAGGGAATTAAAAAACTTAAAACAACTTAGTATTATTTTTTAAAGATTATTTGATTTTTAGGATATAAGTATTATGCTTTTATAATAAGAATTAAATATTGCCTTTTTATATTAAAGACCAGGTTCAGCGATTTGTTCAGTTTTTTTATTATGCTCCATAGTTATGACTAACTTTCCCTTAGCGTGCCCTTCTTTAAGATACCTGAAAGCTTCCGGGACTTCACTTAATTGATAAACTTTATCTATAACAGGCTTTACCTTGCCAGCTTCAAAAAGTTCTTTCAGCAAATCCAAATCCTCTTTTTTGTTTGGTTTCCAAATCCCTATACCAACTTTCTTTCTTCCGGTCATCAGTGTTCCCAGAAGTATATTTAGAAACACTTGTCCCATGGAACCTCCGACCATGACAGCAACTCCTTCGGGATTTAAAACGCGTTTGTAATCGAATATCCAATGATGTACCACAACATCTAGAATCAGGTCATAACGCTTCCCACTTTTGGTGAAATCTTCTTGAGTATAATCAATAACATGGTATGCACCAATTGAGCTTAGCATTTCCAATTTCTCCGTGCTGTCCACGCCGGTCACTTCTGCCCCGAAATACTTGGCAAGCTGTACCGCAAACGTGCCCACACCGCCACCTGCACCATTTATCAAAATCTTTTGTCCTGGCTGAATCGGCCTTTTGGCGAGAAGATTTTGTAAAGCAACGACTCCCGCTGTAGGTATGGCCGCTGCTTCCTCGAATGTCATACTGGCTGGTTTCAACCTTAATGCATTTTCAGGAATACATACATACTCAGCAAAAGTACTGGAACAAAGGGGAAAAGATAAGTCCCCCCAGATCTCATCACCAAGCTTAAACTTCTTTACGTTTCTACCAACCTCTCTAACCTGTCCCGCTAGGTCAGTTCCGAGTATCTTATGCATTGGTTTTATAGGCGCTGCAATGCGGTTCACGAAAACTCCTCTCAGGATTTCCAAGTCGGCTGCATTTAAGGATGTAGCACAAACTTTAACCAGTACTTCGTTTTCCTTGGGAGTAGGTTTCTCCACCTCTTTGAGCTGAAGGACCTCTGGTGGTCCATATTTTGTGCATATAATTGCTTTCATTAGTTATCTAAATTTACTGTGTCTGGTTTATATCTGTTTTGCAGTCCCGGAAGCGATTGCAACCGGATTGAATCCCTTAACTATCAGCCATACCCTTCTGAATATAAACTGTATAATTCAAAAATACAAAGAAATTATAAATAAATTAAGAATGAAGGTTTTATACTGCTAGAGCTAATGCACAATTAATTGATGTAAAGCCACAAAAATAGCTGGGCATAGTGGATAATGTTAGAACTTTTTTGTTGTGCTTAAATGGGGATATTTATATATCGGAATTGAGCTTTTAAAATCCACAATTCTTATAAAATAATTTTAAAAATAGTCTTTTCAATCCCTTGTACCAGTATTATAATCATACCTAGTAGTATTATTCCCTAATTTAATATATAAATAACAATTTAGTAGCATTAAAGCTTTTCATAAAGATACTTGGTCGCTAATTGTATAGAAAGGTTCAAAGCTAATAGCGAAACCGACTAAATTTTAGTCGGTTTTTGTGTTTTTATATAGAAAGCTTGTTTATATCAAAAACAAATTTATAAAGGAGAACAAATTGAGCCATCCAACCAAAAAAATAAGCATTTTTTTAATGCTTGTAGTTTTTGTTGCAGCTTTTTGTCTGCCAATGCTTATGCCTCAGTCAGAAGTGTATGCTGACACAACCTATTCTATTGGAGATACAGGCCCTGCAGGTGGCAAAATTTTCTATGTTGATACAGCTAATGCATTTGCTGACTGGGACTACCTTGAAGCTGGGCCAGTAGACCTGGGCACTTCGGTCTGGAGCGATGTGAGCGAAACATTAGGGGCGACCAGCTCTGTTATCGGGTCTGGTATGGCTAATACCATTGCCATTATTGGCCAATCTGGCCATACAACAAGTGCTGCTAAATTGTGCTATGATTATGTCTCGCCAAGCGGCCATGATGACTGGTTCTTGCCATCTAAAAATGAACTTAGCCAAATGTATGATAATCTTGGCGGGATCCTCAATCTGGGGGGTTTTAGTTCTATTGCTTTCTATTGGAGCTCAACTGAGTCAACTGTGGCTTCTACAGATTACGCTTATGAACAAGATTTAATTTTGGGTAATTCTGGTACTTGGTTGAAGGGTACGTTGGATTTTGTTCGGCCAGTAAGGGCTTTTTCCGTAGTAAAAGATATAGATATAGTCAGACCTCCTAGCCCGCAGGACTGGGTACTTAAGAATTTAAACATAAACGAGCTTCTTGCTCTTTACGGGCCAACACCAGAAGGTCTTGTCAAGATGCTTTACGATACCATACTTGGGAGGTTCGCTGATATTGATGGGCAAAAATACTGGGTCGGGCAGCTAAACTCCGGAGCATTTAACGCAAGCCAGGTAGTTGAGCACTTTATCTTCTCAGATGAACTTGGCGCTAGTATTGATGCTATGGCTAATGAAGAATTCATCACCTTTTTATATAATTCATTCTTATCAAGGACTCCTGATAGTGAAGGGTTTGAAAACTGGGTAAGTTATATGAGTAGTGGAGCATCCAAGCTTGATACATTAAGAGTATTTATGAATAACCAGGAGTGGTTAGATATTTGCTCTATGTTTAATGTAGCCCCTTAGCTTGCATAAATAACAATATATTTTATATGAAGACCTTATAGAGATGTGGGGTCTTCATTGTTTATCAGGTTTTATTTGCTGGAGTACTTTGACTTTTATTGGCTGGGGAGAGAGGATTCGAACCTCTGAGTGACGGGACCAAAACCCGTTGCCTTACCGCTTGGCTACTCCCCAAAATCAAAATATATTAAGTTGTGTTTTAGAAGCTAGTAAATTTTATATCAGTTTTATTCAAAATTCAATTTAAAATCATTTATTTACTTCAAGTTCTTTAAAAAAATATTTATACATCTGGCTGGTGCGGATAAAGACTTCAAGATAATCTTCCAGGCTAAGTTCTTCGGGTCTTATATCTTTATCTATATCTATAAATGTAAGGGCTTGAAGTATTTCCTGCTGGTTATCCAAATAATATCTGTCACTTATAATAAGTGAATTTATGAGTTTTTTCCTCCTATGAGAAAAGGAATCTTCAACAAATTTAAAAAAGTTTTCCTTGAAACTCCGTTTTATAATATTATTCTTTAACAAATCTCCAACAACAAGCACATCAATTTTATCAAGTATAGAATCAGGAAGAAACCTTTGCCATTTTCTTAAATGAACAGTTTCCGAATCTACGTGGGGTTTAGGATAAAAGCAATTTTTAGATATACCAAAACTACCACAAAACTCACTAAAAAAGTTCATTTTAACAGTTGCGGCATTGTAATTTTTATCTCCGGGCTTTGCAAGTATCCTATCTGCTATATCTTTTTGAATAGTTACGATAAAGTCGCTTATCCTGTTTGTTTCTCCCAGTATTTTAAGAATAAGAGGTGCTGCAATTTTATAAGGGAGATTCGAAACAAGCTTGTTGATGGAATAAAAACTGCAGATCTCTTCATAATCAACCTTCATTGCATCTTTTGAGATAAATACTATTTTATCACCAATAAACCTGCCAAATATTTCAACAAAAACTTCTGAAAATTTCTTGTCTATTTCGATGCAAATTATTTTTTTTACTTCAGGCATCAGGATTTCTGTCAGGCTGCCTATACCCGGACCTATTTCCAGCACTACATCGCTTCTGCTTAACTCAGCAGATCCGGCAATTTTCTTAAGGACATTCGTATCGATTATGAAGTTTTGTCCATATATCTTTTTTAATACCAGCTCATACTTCTTTATTATCTTCATAGTATTTGTGGGAGAGCTGATATATAGATTTGAAGTTACTTTCATGGCTATTTTAGTTTAAAAAAATCAATGGCATTTTTTGAGGTTACTTCTGCTACTTCCTCTATGCTTATCCCTTTTAAATTGGCTATTTCTTCGGCAACAAATCTGACATAGGATGGATAATTTTCCTGGCCTCTTTTGGGCTGAGGGGCAAGAAAAGGCGCATCTGTTTCTATGAACATCTTTTCAAGCGGGATTATTTTAGCTGCTTCTTTTATTTTTACCGCATTTTTATATGTGATGACTCCTGTAAATGAAATATTAATACCCATTCCTATGCATTTAAGCGCAAAATCGCCATCGCCGGAAAAACAATGAAGAACTGCCTTAAAATCTTTAAGCCCGATATAATTTTTTAGGATATTTATAGTTTCCTTATGTGCTTCCCTGTCATGTATAACAACAGGGATTCTATGTTTTAATGCAAGTTCAATATGTGCTATAAAAACTCTTTCCTGATCTTCGGTTGAGACTGGATTTTGAAAAAAATCAAAACCTGCTTCACCGACTGCCACAACTTTTTTGTTGTTTTTTATAAGCCCATTAAGAAATTCTACTTCATTTTTCCCAAACTTATTGGCGTAATGCGGATGAACCCCTACTGATGCAAAAACATTGTCAAATTTTTTTGCATATTCAACAGATTTTAAGCTTCCCTCTACATCTGAAGAAACATTAATAATAAATTTTACATTTTCATCTGCTGCTTCACGGATAGCAATATCGGGAGTTTTACCTTCAATCATATCAAGATGGGCGTGTGTATCTATGAAAAAAATACTATTTTCTTTTTGTGAACTTCCCTGCATTAAATTTCTCCTGATAATAAAATTATTGAATTAATATAAAGGTTAGGATTTCTTAACCAATGAATTCCAGGAACATAAATCATTTCTATTCTTTAATTCTGGGAAACAATATTTCCCTTTCGCCTAATCTTGTGCTACCGGTATAGCTTCCCCATTGCCCATCAGCATGCAAGTTGAAATCATAAATATCCCTGTTTATTCCTATCTGGGCAAATATTTTTTTACATGTCCACGGAATTACCGGTATAAGCATTAAAGTTGCAAGCCTTAAAGTTTCTATAAGTGAATAAAGTATTTCGTCAAGCTTCATAACATCCTTTTCTTCCTGGCTTTTTGCAACATTCCAAGGTTGGCTATCTTCTATATATTTATTTGCCATATTAATAATTTCCCAAACTTTGGACAAATAATCATTAAACCTGAATTCTTTAACACAGCTGATTGCATATTCCCTGACTTCATCCCATTTTTTCTTAAAATCCATATTTATGCCGGCATTTGAAGGTACGATACCATTTCTGTATTTTTCTATCATTACCATAGTTCTTGATAATAAATTTCCAATATCATTGCTTAAATCATTATTAAATCGTCTAACCATCAGCTCATGTGTAAAAGAACAATCCTGGCCGAAAGAGGTTTCCCTCATTAGAAAATATCTCAGTGGCTCAACCCCGAAAATATTGGCAAGTTCATCCGGGTCAAGAGTTATCCCTTTTGACTTGGACAGTTTTTCCTGGCCAAGCATAATCCATCCATGAACAGCAACCTGTTTAGGTAAACCTATACCAAGGGATAGCAGCATTGCCGGCCATATTATTGCATGAAATTTAAGTATGTCCTTGCCGATGTGATGCTGGTCAGCAGGCCAGTATTTGGTAAATAATCTGTCATCATCAAGCGTGAAACCAAGTGCTGAGATATAATTAATAAGTGCATCCACCCAAACATAACAAACATGATTGCTATCAAAGGGTACCGGGACACCCCATTTAACCGTGGTCCTTGAAATACTTATATCCTTTAAGCCCTGGTTTAAAATCCCTATGACTTCATTTTTCCTAGTTTCAGGAAAAACAAAATCAGGGTTTTCCTCAAGATGCTTGAAAATTTCATCCTGATATTTTGAAAGTTTAAAGAAATAGTTTTCTTCCTTAATAAATTCGACTTCCCTCCCGCATTCAGGACACTTTCCATCTGTAAGCTGAGCATCCGTAAAAAATGTTTCATCAGGTATGCAATACCATCCTTCGTAATTTCCTTTATAAAGGTCCCCATTCTCTTTTAATCTTACAAGAATATTTTGAACTACTTTTTCATGTACTTTATCAGTAGTCCTAATATATGAATCATTGCTTATCTCATATAATTCAAGGAGCCTTTTCATATCCGTAGACATGATATCAACATACTCCTGTGAACTCATATTATTTGATTGAGCACTTTTCTCAATTTTCTGGCCATGTTCATCTGCTCCTGTCAGGAAGAAAACATCATTTCCTTCAAGTCTTTTGAATCGGGCAATAACATCGGCCAGGGTGGCTTCATAAAAGAACCCAAGATGAAGTTTACTGTTCATGTATGGGATTGCTGTTGTAATATATAACTTATCTTGTTTTTCCATAATTTATTTTCCTTAAATATTATTAATCATGTTTTTATTTGCATTCTTTTAAATAGATAAGTTTTGTCTTAAAAAGCTATTATTTTTTAATGTAAAACATTTTTTATAGCTGGTAAAAATGAACTATAGCACAAAAGTTAATTAATTTTAAAATTATTTAACTTTATTGAGATATCATATATCTCTCTCCGGTTGATATCATATTTTGCCATAACAACTTTAAAAGCTTCTTTTTTGGTTAAACCTTTTTTAAAACAGGCATTTAATTCTTTTTTTATGGTAATTTCATCAAACTCATCTGCTTTTATTACTTTAAAACCTGAGACCACAAGGACTATTTCGCCCTTAATTTTGTGTCCTTTTAAAGACCTTTCTTCAAGTTTATCCAAAACCTTACTTATGCTGCCCCTTATGCATTCCTCATAAATTTTAGTTAATTCCCTGGCAAGGCATATATCTCTGTCTCCAAACACTTCCTTAATGATCTTAAGAAGTTCAGCAATACGGTTAGGAGATTCATAGAAAATAATAGTGTATGGAAGGTTTTTTAAATCTTGAAGTTTCTTATTAATCTTTATGCTCGTTTTTGGCAGAAAGCCTATAAACAGGAAATTATCCACGGGAATACCTGATAAAACAAGTGCAGCCAAAGCTGCATTAGGGCCTGGGATCACAGTTATATCTATTCCTCTTTCGATGCATGACCTTATAAGCTTAAATCCGGGATCGGATATTAATGGCATGCCAGACTCTGAAACAAGTGCAATATTTAGCCCTTTTTCAAGCTTTTTCATTATCTCTTCTGATTTTTTTTCAGAAGTATTATCATGGTAGCTTTCAATCTTTATATCCAGGATGCCATACTTTAAAAGCATTTTTTTAGTAGTCCTGGTATCTTCGGAGAAAATAATATCTACTGTCCTAAACGTATCCAGTAGCCTGAAACTTGCATCTCCCAAATTACCTATAGGTGTTGCACATATGTATAATGTTCCGGTACTTTTTTTATTCATTTAAGTAATATTATATTTTATTTTGTTAATTTAAATGCTCTGTAAATATTAATATTTTTAAAAATAATTTTCATATCTTATTGATTATTTTTTATTTTCTCATAATATATAGATTTTATGAAACAGGTAATTATGGGAAGGCAATAAATGATTATTGGATTAAGTACAGTTTTACTTCTATCTAATAGTTTTGACTCGCAGATTGATTTTTCTGAAATAAAGGAAACCGGGATAAACCATGTGGAGTTGTCATGTCCGTCTCATATTGACCATGAAAGCGTAAATAAAATTAAAAAAAGCAATCTAAACATTTTTTCAGCTCACTCTGATTTTATTGATGTTGATATTTCCAACTCGGATACTTACAGCCGGGAAAAAAGCATAATACTTATTAAATCCAGGATAAGGCTTTTAAAAGAAATTGGCGCTAAAATAATTGTTATACATCCTGGTGACTGGTATGAAAACAACTGCGAAAAAGAGGAAAGGATAAACAATTCTATAAACAGCCTTGTCCAGATAGCCTCCTTTGCTAATAGCCATGATATTAAAGTTGCTGTCGAAAACCTTCCTCCTGGATTTATAGCCGATGATACCAGTACAATGAAAAGAATTATAGAGGAAACCAGGAAAGCGGCAAATCTTAATGGCAGTATTGGGATTTGCCTTGATACGGGGCATGCAAATCTGACAAACAATCTTATGGATTACCTTAAATACTTCAGCAGAGACATCTTGACAATGCATATACATGATAATCTTGGCAACAATAATAACGACCCTAGAAATGCAGGAGATGACAAGCATTTGCTTCCTGGAAACGGAATAATAGACTGGAAAATATTTTTTGATAGTCTTGATAAATCATATAACGGCGGTTTTATTTTTGAGCTTATCTCAAAAAAAGATGAATATAGTTCAATGGGCGATGAAGAAATAACTGAGGTCCTTAAAACTTTTAAATCTTTTTTAAACAGCCAGATCTGGTTTGATAAAAATCTTTGCTGACTAAAAATCAATCAGCTGGATTTTTAGTCCAGCTGATTTAAAAATAATTAATTAAAATAAAATTTAAAAAAACTTTATAACCTTATAATTGATTATTTTATTGGCATGAATTTTTCTTTAGCTGTTGCACAAACAGGACATTTATCCGGTGCAAAACCTATAAATGTGTCTCCACAAACAGGGCAGACCCAGATATCTTCTTCTTTAAGGCCAGCTAAATTATCATAAGCATTTTTAAATAATCCTGCATGGACTTCTTCAACTGCATTTGCATTCATAAAGCTCGTTAGTGCACTTTTTTCGCCATCGGCTTCAGCTTGTTTTATCATTTCCGGATACATTTTTTGGAATTCGAATGTTTCTCCGCCAATTGCTGCTTCAAGATTTTCCTTAGTTGATTTGATACCATCCATCGAGGCAAGATGTTTTAAAGCATGTACTGTTTCAGCTTCAGCTGCAGCCCTGAAAAGTTTTGCTGCCTGTTTAAAACCTTCAGCATCAGCTTTTTTTGCAAACGCCAGGTATCTTCTATTAGCTTGTGATTCCCCTGCAAAAGCAGCCTTTAAATTTTCTAATGTTTTTTCTTTCATGGTTTTCTCCCTTAAGAAATCAATACATATTTTTAAATGATCTTTTAGATATAATACACTTTATATTGTATAACACACTTTGATATTTTCAAAAGTAATTCAATGCGGTTGTTTGACTTAAAAAATATTTAAAAAGTTTTAAAATATATTTCTACCCTTCAGCATGAAGGATCTTGTAATCACCAGTTAAAAACAGCAGTACCCTTTCCCCAACGTTGACGGACTGGTCTCCTATCCTTTCAAGATATCTTGCTGCAAGTGAAATATTTGAAAGATACAACGCAAATTCCTCATTATTTAATGATTCATTCCCGATAACTGATGCATAAAGTTTTTTAAACAGCACTTTCTGCAAATCATCAAGCTCATTATCGAGTTCGTCAAGCTTGCCTGCAAGTTTTGCATCCTTATTCTTAAAAGCTTTAAGAGACTTTGCCAGAACAAGTTTTGCAATGCTTACCATTTCTTTTAATAAATCTATTATCTCTTCCGTCATAAACATTGCTTTATGCTTTTCAAGCCTTCTTGTTATTTTAGCAAGGTTGACTGCAAGATCACCTATTCTCTCCATATAAATAGCAATAATATTTATGGAATTAATAAGCCTCAGGTCTTTTGCAAATGGCTGGTACTCTGCCTGGATTACAAGGCAGGCTTCTTCTATGCTCATCTCAAGCTCATCTATTTTACCGTCACCATCTACTACTTTTGTTGCCAGCTCCCTGTCTCCTGTTACAAGGGAAGTTGTGGCATTTTCTACTGCCTCCTGAATTAAGACTCCCATTTTATTGACGTCATTAACTATATCTTGTAATTTTTCGTGAAATCTTTTAATCATAGCTTTTTTCTTTCAATAGTCATTTAATAAATTTGGCAATATAAAAAGTCTTTAAAACCATTAACTTATAAAACCAGAATTAAAATAAAAACCTAGCTGCATACTTAATATGAATCTTTCTTTTTAAGCCTCTGCCTCACCCTAATTATACTTCCAGTCATTGAAAAGAACAAAACAAGTATTAGAAGTATGAGGGCAGTCCCCCATTGAATATCCTGTGGCGGATTAGTCACCTGAGTTGCAAGGACGTACAAATGATAAGGAAGTGCCATGACCTGGTCAAAGATAGAATTTGGAAGTCCCGGTGTTGAGAATGCAGCAACTGTAAATATAATGGGAGCAGTCTCTCCTGCAGCTCTTCCGATGCCAATTACTGAGCCGGTTATAATACCTGACAGTGCTTGCGGTAAGACCACTTTGGAAACTGTCTGCCATTTTGTGGCTCCAAGTGCTAGAGATGCCTGGCGATAAGTATCCGGAACAGCCTTTAATGCTTCTTCGGTTGAGGTAATTATTATTGGAAGAACCATGAGTGCAAGAGTAAGAGAACCGGATAATATTGACTTGCCAAATCTTAAAAATAATACAAAAAACCCAAGCCCGAATAATCCATAGACCACAGATGGCACTCCGGCCATATTTATTATTGAAAGCCTCACCAGCCTTGTAAATTTATTTTTTGAAGCATACTCATTTAAATAAATTGCTGCAAAAATACCTATCGGAAGCGCAAAGATTATTGTCCCTGCCATCAGGTATATAGTACCCAGTATTGCAGGAAGTATTCCGCCTTCCCTCATACCATTTTCAGGGAATTTGGAAATAAAATCCCATGAAATGCCCCTTGCTCCTTTTATTATCAAATAGAAAATTATACCAAATATAAATGCGACCACGATCAATGTCAGGAGTAAAAGCAAAATGTAAAAAAACTTTTGTGTAATATATCTTTTTTTCATAATCAGTTTCAAGAAACTTATTGATTGTATTATTTCTTTTACATCTTTTTAAATCAACTGTTCCTTATTTTACCCATAAATCTTTCAGCTATAAGGTTTATTAAAAATGTTATTATAAAAAGCACCAGGCCTATCGTAAAAAGAGAAGAAAAATGTAGACCCCCTTGTACAGTTTCTCCCATTTCTGCAGCAATGGTTGCAGTTATGGTCCTTACCGGTTGAAGCCATGAAAACACCATTCTAGGAGAATTGCCTGTAAGCATTAAAACAGTCATTGTCTCTCCAACTATTCTGCCCAGCCCAAGCATTATCGACGCCATTATCCCTGATGATGCAGCAGGCACGATAACCTTAATAGTGGTTTCCCATTTTGTTGCTCCAAGCGCAAGAGATGCATGCCTGTATTTATTGGGAACAGCATTAATGGCATCTTCTGATATGGAAATTATGGTAGGAAGGCTCATGAAAGCAAGCATTATGGAACCGGCCAATGCTGTAAGGCCAATTGGCAGCTTAAATACATTCTTAATTACAGGAACAATTAATTGAATACCTATAAAACCTATTACAACTGAAGGAATAGTTGCCAGAACTTCAATTATCGGTTTTAGCAATTCCCTTAAAAACCTTGGTGCAAGTTCTCCGATATAAATGGCTGCTCCGACTCCTAAAGGAAGGGCAATAAGTATAGCACCAATAGTTACAATAGTTGAACCCGCAAGGAGAGGAACCAGCCCATATTTTTCAGTAGAGGTAGGAGCCCACCTGGTGCCGGTCAAAAAATCAAAAATAGGATACTGTGTTAAAAATTTAAAAGAGTTGTATACCAGAAATATCAGAATAAGAGTCAGGATCAAAATTGAGATCAATCCATTAAAATAAATAAATCTTGTAATTAAAAAAGTTTTAAACTGTTTGAATTTTGATTTCAAATTTGCTTTTAAGATAATACTTAAAGGTTTTTAATTTAAATTTATTTTAAAAGAATTAAAAATATTTTTCTACATTTTATTCTATAAATAAAAAGCCGGTATCAGGTTTAAGATAAGCCCAAACTTTATGGATATTGAAAATAATGTTATTGCTGAATTTTTACAAAGCCGGCTTCTTCGCCTATTTTCTGGCCTTCCTGGCTTAAAACAAACTCTATGTAAGCTTCTGCTATTTCAGACATATTGGAACTGTTTGAATATATATAAAGCCCCCTGGCTATCGGATAAGATTTATCAGATATTGTTTCTATGCTTGGAATTATTGAAGCAGAGTTGTCGTCATTTTTAATAGAAACAATATTTACAGAGCTTCCTGCATCCATAAGATACCCCACTCCAATGTATCCGATCGTATTATCGTTTCCGGCCACCTGGTTTACAACATCACCGCTTGATTGAAGCCTTAAGCAAAAAGGGGTGTAATCATTATCTTTTTCAGTCTGGTCCTTTTGTATTATTTTCTGCAGGAAGTACTCTCCTGTACCTGAATTTGTATCACGTGCCGAAGCTACTATATCTGCATCAATTCCTCCTACATCTTTCCAGTTTGTGATGTTTCCCATATAGATGTCCGCAAGTTGATTAATAGTAAGCTCTTTAATGTCAATGTTTTTACTGGTAACTATACAAATACCATCTATTAAAACTTCATTTTCTTTTAATTCTATTCCGATTGAGTCTGCTTTATTCTGCTCTTCTTTTTTGATTGATCTCGAAGAGTTACCAAGATCTGTTGTCTCGTTAAGCAAAGCTGAAATGCCTTCTCCGGATCCTCCTCCGTTTACGGTTATCCTGCCTCCGTTTATCTTCATAAATTCTTCTGCCCACATCTGTGATACTTCAAGTAAGGTTGTGGACCCGGTCAATACTAAAGGATCATCATCAAATTTAAGATTTGAATCATTTAAATCTGCGGATTTGCTTGTTTGGTTATATTCCGGATTGGAATTTTTACTGCAGCCTGTCAAAATAGAAACACAAAAATATGTAATTAATGCAAAAATTACCAATAATATTGTTTTTCTTTTATTTGTTTTTATCAAATTTCCTCCCGAATATTTTTGGAGCAGACACACACTCTCTGACACATTGTATACTAAAAATTGTTAAGATAAAATATCTGGTGAGACCTCAAAGATATATAAACTTAATGGTCTCTTAAATTGAGCTATAAGAAGTTTTCTTTTTATTCAGGGAAGAGAAATAATAACAATTAAATTTATCGGCTATTTCATGTCTTTCAATTACTTTTATTAAAAAAATTTTCATTTAGTATTGACAATGATTATTAAGGTATAATATAATATGAAACGGTTCATAATGAATCGTTTCACAATATAAAAAATTAAGTATCCAAAAGAGGAGAAACTTAATGAGTAAGATCAGAAAAAGCATAATATCAATGGTAGTGATATCTCTGAGTGTTCTTCTAGGTATCGGATTATTGGCAGGATGCTCAACTACTGCGGATGGCACTTCTTCAACCGCAATAACGGAGACTTCAAAAACAGAAGATCAATCAGCAAAAAAATTTACGAACGAAACACTTATTTTAACAGGTTCAACAACTCTTCTTGAAGTAGCTCAAAAATGGGCAGAAGCTTTTATGAATACAAACGGTGGACAGATAACAGTTAATGGTGGTGGATCTGGTGAAGGAATAGCAGCTCTTTTAAACAAAACAACTGATTTGGCTAATGCTTCAAGATCGATGAAGGATGAAGAACTCGCTGCTGCAAAGGAAAGTGGCATTGAAATAAAAGAAAATATTGTCCTTTTTGATGGCATATGTGTTATTACAAGCAAAAATATTGAGATAAAAGAGTTGTCAATTGATCAGCTTGCAGATATTTTTATGGGTAAAATAACTAACTGGAAAGAAGTTGGCGGGCCTGATGCTGCAATAGTTGCAGCTGCCAGAGATTCAAATTCCGGTACCGGTGAATATTTTCTTGAAAGAGTAATTCAAAGAGACAAAACTGAAAAAGACAACGATTATTCTGAATTATGTTTGAGATTACAGTCAAATAGTGATGTTGCAAACCAGGTTTCGCAAAATGAAAACTCAATCGGTTACATCGGTATAGGGTATTTAGAATCAACAGGGGATAATGCAAATCTAGTTGCCATAAAAGATGGAGATGCTGCAGCAATAATACCTTCCTTAGAAACAGTTGCAGACAAGTCATATCCTATATCCAGAGACCTTTATATATATGAAGATTTAAAGTCAACAACAAATATAGCTGCTTCTTTTATGGAATTTGTTTTAAGTTCTGTAGGACAAGATCTAGGTAAGGAAGCCGGATTTGTTGGAATAAAATAATTAATGATTTTTAAAGTTTTTCATTTGCCTCACTTCCTTCGACATTAAGGGGTTAGCTACAATCCCTTAATGTCGAATAAACATTTATACCTCTAAGTTTCATCAAATATTTTTAAAATTTTTTTATGTATTTTAATAGCAGCATTAAAGGTATATAAAGTATGCCTTAGGAATGTCCCCAATAAATAAAAGTAATCAACAGGATAGTGTGGATTAATTAAAAAAGTGGTGGCGAGACGCAGAATCGGACTGCGGACACGTGGATTTTCAGTCCACTGCTCTACCAACTGAGCTATCTCGCCATTAAAAAATAAATGAATCCCTGCAATATGTCACTGGTATATTGCACAGCAACTGCAAAGTTTCTATTTCAAATAACGCTTAAAAAAATATGGCGGAGCTGAAGGGATTCGAACCCTCGATCTCGTGCGTGACAGGCACGTGTCCTAAACCGCTGAACGACAGCTCCTTAAAATTTAAAGCCACCTTTAAAACAACCAAAAAAAATGGTGGGCGATGTAGGGATCGAACCTACGACCTCATGCTTGTAAGGCATATGCTCTCCCAGCTGAGCTAATCGCCCAAAATATTTTGGTACCCTCTAGGGAATTCGAATCCCTGTTGCAGCCGTGAAAGGGCTGTGTCCTAGGCCGCTAGACGAAGAGGGCAAGATGGTGAGCCGTGAAGGGTTCGGACCTTCGACACCTGGATTAAAAGTCCAGTGCTCTACCAACTGAGCTAACGGCCCATCTTTTGTAACTTTCAAACTTCAGCTACTAAAAAACTAAACTATCAAAACAACAAACTGCTAAATTCAATAAATCAACTCAAATTCATGCTTTCAAGCAAGAAATTAGCAAGCATGAATGATACTATAGTAATAAAATCATGTCAATAAAAAAGGTTTTATTAATTTTAAGGATTTTTTATAAATTAAAGGCTTAATGCCCTAAATCATTCTTTATTCTAGAAGAAAGATCCTCAACTTTTTCACGGCTTTTATCTATAAACTCACTGCCATAAACTATAGCTTCTTCTACAGTGAATTTTCCTCTTTCAATTAATTCTGTAAGCCAGCTCTTCAAATCTTTCCTAAATCTTGCACCTGACTTTGGTGCAAAAAGAAATCCTATAAAAATACCCGCAGATAAAGAAAAAAATATACTGCATAAAAATATTACCGCAGAATGGTTGTTATTTTTTTGATTCATTATGCCTTAACCATCCTATCTTTGTAGTTACTTTTTTGGAACTAAAATTTTTCTTGGCTATTTCACTAAATATTTTAACTCATAAAACTGATTAAATATACTAAAAATCAGTCATCAGAACACTACTCTTTTTATTTCTTAATACTAATTTTACCCTTAAAGTTTTTATAATTATCCCATCTGTCCAGAAGATTCCATTTCAGTCTTTCAAAAACCCCTGCATTACCTTCAACGACTATATCTGCAATTTCATCGCTGAAAAGTTCAGCTTCCCTTATAAACGAAGCTGTCCTTAAATAATAGAATGGAAGCATTGCATCAAGCAGCTGGTCCTTTTCGTCCTCAGCAATAAAATTATATGCACACGCAAACTCATATACTATCTTTGTCCATAGCTCAATGGAAAGCACAATATTCTCAGGAGAATTAGAATTCAATACTTCCTTAAACTCTCGATGCGTTGATTCATTAAATATGTTTTTCCATGTATTTCTATTTTTATCAAGCCCGTTATAAAATTTCTGGAGAAGTTCATCATAGTTTGCTTTAAGTCTTTCTGCTTCTACAAATTTGAAATCACCCATTATAAAGCCAGGGATGCTTCTGACTACATCTCTCCATCTGTATTCATAGTTTTTCATAAGCTCAAAGAGTGTGCCTACAATTTGTTTAAAAATAGGATTTATATCTTTTTTCGGGTTTTCATCATGAAGTTTTGTTCCAAGAACTGTCTGACATACTCTAAAACCCTCATTTAAGGCTGTGGTCGTCATCCAGATATCTACACCGAATTTATTGATGCTTGGATATTCTGTCCAGTATTTTTTTCTGGTAAAAACCTGGAGGACTCCATTTGAAAAAGAAAAATCCCCCCCTATAGGTTGTCTTATCCTTAATCCATATAATGCACGGGTTAAAGGATATACAACTGCGTTATTTATAGTAGCATCATGTTCATTTCTAATATAATAAGGAGCAACAAAACCATAGCCTGATTTTAAAACAGGATTCACAAGGCTGTAGATCCATTCAGGAGTAACGCTCCTGGCATCAGCTTCACAAATTATACAGACTTTAGCATCAAGAAGCCTTGCACCTTCAAGAATGGCCCTTACTGCTGCACCTTTACCCTTTTCTCCAACGTAACTTGCCGAAATCTTTTCAATTCCTTTCGGGAGCCTGGTCCTGCTTACAGCATCCAGTGTATTGTCTTCAGAATTGCTGTCAGCATTGATTATTACTCCCTTTAAATTAGGATAGTACTTTTTTAAACCCTCGCCTGAATTGGTTATTATGTTTGAGACTGTGTTTTCATTATTATATGTCGGTATTCCAACAACAATATCGGCATATTTTATCTGGTTTATCTGGTTTATTTCCTTAATATCCAGCGGTTCATTTATAAAATCACTCATGACAGCCTTTCATATTTCATATTTCATAAAAATTTTTATGTAAATTGTCCTATTTATATTATAAGTTATTTAATAAATATTGCTAAAAAATATTTTTACTTGAAAAGATAACCTATAACCTCTGCCCATCCCTGGTTCATCCTTTTTTCAGAAATAAATACATTTTCATACTCAGGCAATGCATCAAGAACATCTTTTTCAGACTGAAAATTATTATTCATCAAAAAGAAATATCTGACTTCATTTGCTATTTTCAAGTCTTCGAGTGAATCCCCAAGAGCAATGCAGTTCTCTTTTGAAAAATGCCTTATTTTTTTATCAAGTTTTACACCGCTGGATTTGTCGACACCTTTTGGCATCAGGTTATAAAAGTACACTTTGTCCAGATTTAAGAGTGTAGGATAAAGCGAAGTCGGCCCATTATTGATTAAAACTGAATCACCGTAACCGTTTTCTGCAAGAAGTTTATTTGCTTTTTTAAGGTCTACTTCACCCAAAAAAAGAACATTAGTTGACCTGTATCTGTTCCATTCAGCTCTATATTCTATCTGGCCGGGAAATGCATTTTTAAGCAGTTTGGCTACTTTATCTAAATCAGGCCCAAGGCTGGCAAAATCATATTTTAACTTGCTTTTATCATATGTTGTATGGACTTCCTTTCCAAGATCATACACGACTTCACTTCCGATCTCGGCAATATAATTTTTCAGGTTCATCATCTGGGCATTATATTTTAACTGCATCTTGTTTCTTCCTGAAACAAGGACGACATCTATATTTTTAGAGGAAAGGTTCTTTAGCTGTTCTACGGCCCCCATAAAATAATTATCTTCGGCATCCATTATAAGACAGCCTTTATTATTTAATATTGTGCCGTCCATATCAGTATAGATGACTTTTATATCACCGAGATTGTTTCTTATTTCTTCTTTGTAATCATTAAAATATTTTAAATTATTGATTTTCAAACTTTGCCTTTCAGGTATTTGTTAGTGACAAAAAGACACTTTAATGCTCGATTTTTTATATTTTTTAACAAAAATCAGTTGCTTTCGTCTAATGTCATATAAATTAATGATTATATTAAATATAAGCCAAAATGAGAATTTTTTATTTTCTCAAATCAAAAGTATCCGGCTTTTTTTAATAAAAAGAAACAATTTATAAATTGGGTAATTAATTACTAATGATTATATAATTAAATCCTATCATGTTTAAGGTCGGCAGATGAAAAATATAAAATGTTTTTTTTATGCTTTACCGCGGATAATAATAGTCAATATATTCAAGCTGATCGTAAGGATTAAAGTCTTCAACTATGCGAGGATCCCTGTAAATGAGCAGGTTATTTTTGCAATCAACCACATTACAGGAGCTGACCCAATCCTTTTAATGGCTGCCTTAAAAAAGAAGCTTATTTTTATTGCTATATCAGATGATTTTAAAAATAAATTTACAAATTTTTTCTTTAGAAAAGTTGGAAACGCTATTCCTGTTTTTCAAAAAGAACCCTCACGAAATTTTGCAAGTTTTAAAGAGCTCCTAAGCAATAAAGGAAGAAAAGGTTTTGATTTTGCAGTTTTTCCTGAAGGCAAACTAAATAAGACAAATATTTATGATAACTTTAAGAAGGGTGCTGCTTATTTTTCATATAAGACAAAACTTCGTATAGTCCCTGTTTATATCCATAATATAAAAGGACTTAAAGCAGGTACAAGACTTGAGGAAAACAAAGTCACTGAAGGAATGATAGCGCTGTTTTTTAATCTTTTCAGAAGGGTAAATATTTTTATTGGAAATCCAATTAATCCCATAGCTGAAAATATATTAAATGATTTAAGGGATCTTGATAATGAAAAGAGCTACAGGGAAATGGTTGAAGAGATTCATGAAGAAATGAAGCATAATTTTTGGGACCTGCAGGATGAAGCTGAAGAAATTTTAAAAAATGCCAATAAGACTTCCGGATAAAAAATAATAAAATAATAATCACAAAAGCTGCACCATGATACTGATACAGCTTTTGTGATAAAAAATAATTTTATTTCCTGACTTCAAAGGAAAGCTTCTTACCTTCAGGACCTGTCGTGCTTATAAAAACGGTGTCTCCTTCTTTTATTTCGCCATTTAATATCTTCAGAGCAAGCACATTCTGGATCTCATTCTGAATGACTCTTTTTAAAGGCCTTGCACCATAGACAGGATCAAAACCTTCATTTGCCAAAAGCAGTTTTGCTTCCTCACTTATGTCAATATTTATTTTTCTTTCTGCCAACACTTCGGTTAGTTTATTTAACCCTATTAAAACTATTTTTTTGATCTCCTCAATTCCAAGCTTATGGAATATTATGATATCATCCACTCTATTTAAAAATTCAGGTTTGAAATAATTCTTCATCGCTTCTCTTACCCTGGCTGCAATTTCTTTTTCATCCTTCTTGCCAAGCTCTGTAATAAACTGGCTTCCGATATTTGAAGTCATAATAAGCACAGCATTTTTAAAATAAACTGTTCTTCCATGTCCATCGGTTAGCCTTCCATCATCCATTATCTGAAGCAGTATATTAAAAACATCCGGATGTGCCTTCTCAATCTCATCAAGGAGTATCACGCAATAAGGTCTCCGCCTTACTGCTTCTGTGAGATAGCCACCCTCCTCATACCCTACATAGCCTGGAGGAGCCCCTATAAGTCTTGAGACGGTATGCTTTTCCATATATTCAGACATATCGATTCTGACCATTGCATGTTCGTCATCAAATAAAAATTCTGCTAATGCCTTGGATAATTCCGTTTTTCCGACTCCTGTGGGGCCAAGGAAAATAAAAGAGCCTATCGGTTTATTGGGATCTCCAAGACCTGCTCTTGCTCTTCTGATCGCATTTGATACAGCAGAAATAGCATCGTCCTGGCCTATGACTCTCTGACTTATCCTTTCCTCCATATGGATAAGTTTCTCAACTTCCCCTTCCAGAAGCCTGGAAAGAGGGATTCCGGTCCATTTTGAAATTATTTCAGCAATATCTTCATCATCCACTTCTTCTTTCAACATTTTTTTATCTTTTTGTAGTTCTGCTAACTTTTCATTGCCTTCCTTAAGCTTCTTATCAAGCTCAAGCAGTTTTCCATATTTTAATTCTGCAGCTTTTTGAAGATCTGCAACTCTTTCTGCCTGCTCAGCAGCTATTTTTGTTTTCTCAATTTCCTCTTTCACTGACTGGATATTTTTTATAAGATCTTTTTCTTTTTGCCAGTGAGCCTTCATTCCGGTACTTTTTTCCTTAAGCTGAGCAAGTTCTTCCTTGATTTTTGACATTCTCTCCAAAGAAGATTTGTCTTTCTCCTTTTTTAATGCCTGTTCTTCAATTTCAAGCTGTTTGACTTTTCTTTCTATTTCATCTATCTCTGTTGGAAGGCTGTCTATCTCAATTCTTAGCTTAGAAGCGGCTTCATCGATTAAATCAATTGCTTTGTCAGGTAAAAACCTGTCAGTAATATATCTTGCAGATAGCATAGCTGCCGAAATCAATGCTGAATCCTTTATCCTTACACCATGATGTATTTCATATTTTTCTTTGAGACCTCTTAGAATGGCAATGGTATCACTTGTATCAGGTTCACTTACAAATACTGTCTGGAACCTTCTTTCGAGTGCGGCATCTTTTTCTATGTATTTTCTATACTCGTCAAGTGTTGTAGCTCCAACCATATGAAGCTCCCCTCTTGCAAGCATGGGTTTTAACATATTTGAGGCATCCATTGCTCCCTCTGCAGCACCTGCCCCGACAACTGTATGAAGCTCATCAATAAATAAAATGATTCTGCCTTCAGATTTCAGGATTTCTTTTAAAACTGCCTTTAATCTGTCTTCAAATTCACCTCTGTATTTTGCACCTGCTATTATTGCACCCATATCCAATGCAAAAAGTGTCTTACCTTTTAAACCTTCCGGGATATCACCTGATACTATCCTTTGAGCAAGACCCTCTACTATTGCTGTCTTACCAACTCCTGGTTCTCCAATCAATACAGGATTATTCTTGGTCCTTCTTGATAAGACCTGGATAACTCTTCTTATTTCATCATCCCTTCCAATGACAGGATCAAGCTTGCCCTTCCGGGCAAGTTCAGTGACATCCTTGCCGAATTTTTGAAGCGCCTGATATTTGTCTTCAGGGTTCTGGTCAGTAACCCTCTGGCTTCCCCTTATTTCAACAAGCACTTTGTAGATCTTTGATTTCAGTATTTGAAACTGCCTCAGGATATCTCCGACCCTACTTTTGCTTTCTGTCAGCGCAATTAGCAGATGCTCTGTGCTTACATAATCATCCTTAAGCTGCTGAGCCTCTTTTAAAGCTATATTTAAAGTATTGTTAATCTCAGGGCTTAAATAAACCTGCGTATTTGCCCCGGAGACTTTAGGAAACTTTTTAAGTTCGCCATCTATTTTCTTTTTTAATTCTTCCAGGTTGATTTCCATCTTTTGCAGAACAGGAATTATTATCCCTTCTTCCTGCCCTAGCAAAGCATACATCAAATGAATATCAGATATTTCCTGGTTGCCGTTATCAATTGCAATAGTATTTGCCGTTGATATGGCTTCCTGAGCTTTTAAAGTAAATTTATCAAATTGCATGATTACCACCTCTATATAATAATTTTCCCTCTTGGATTTTCTTCGTAAGTCTTTGCAAATTCTTCAAGGTGCTTCTTTTGTTCTTCAGTCAAATCTTCAGGGATGACTATTTTTATTTTTGCATACAAATCCCCAGTTTCAGTGCTTTTAACAAGAGGCATTCCCTTGCCTTTCAATCTTAAAGTCTTTCCTGATTGCGTACCTGCAGGAAGTTTTACCGAAACATTGCCTGCAAATGTAGGTACCCCGATTGAAGCTCCAAAAATTGCTTCCTTTATTGTTACCGGTATTTCGCAATAAAGATTATCTTCTTTTCTTGTAAAAAAGTGATGCCTGCTTATTTCTATCAGCAGGAACAAATCACCAGAAGAACCTCCTGAAGCACTTTTCCCGCCTTCTCCTGTGATCCTTATTTTTCCCCCATCTTTAATCCCTTTTGGAATTTTTACATTTATTGTCCTTACTTTTCCATCCTGGTTTTGAAGTTTTAAAGACCTTTCTGTCCCATAATAAGCTTCCCTTAAAGTAATCGTAAGCTTTGATTCCACGTCCTGGCCTTTTTGGGCAGTGTTTCTGCCCCTCCAGCCTGTTCTCTGGCTTTGTCTGCCTGTCGAGCCGGTTTTGCCATAAGAAGATGAGAAATCCTGGAACCTTGAATCAGAACCTTTGCCAAAAAACATTTCAAAGAAATCCGAAAATCCACCGCCTCCAAGATCTCCAAAATCAAAACCTGAGCCGCTGAAATCATAGGAACCGCTGCTACTTTGACCCTGTGCTCCACCAGGCCAGCCAGCACCTGCGCCCGATCTTGAATAAGCTTTCCAGTTTGAACCCAGCTGGTCATATCTTGAGCGTTTCTCAGGATCTTTTAAAACTTCATAAGCTTCTCCTATTGCCTTGAATTTCTCTGTTGCTTCCGGATTGTTTTTGTTTGCATCCGGATGAAACTGCTTTGCAAGTTTTCTATATGCTCTTTTTATTTCATCCTGAGTAGCATTCTTGCTAACTCCTAAAAGCTTATAATAGTCCTTGTAATCAACCATTAAACCACCTTGATTTCTTTTATTTTATATAAAACACCTGCCCATGCTTATTAAAGCAATGGGCAGGTTTAGCTCTTTAATCATTTAACAATTCCAGTTAATTTTAGAAGCTCATTAATCTTTGGCTTCAAACTCTGCATCTATTACATCATCTTCAGGTTTGTTGCCGTCGGCTGCCTGCTCCTGTGAACCCTGAGCATCATTAGCTGCTCCAGGACCTGCATTTTGTCCACCTGTACCTGCACTTGACTGCTGATACATGTGAGTTGATAATTCACCAACTATTTTTTCAAGCTCGTCTGTGCTTTTATTAATATCTTCAGCATTTTCACCTTCAATTGTTTTCTTTAAAGATTCGATCTGGGAGTTTATTTTGCCCTTCAAGTCTGCTGGTGCTTTATCGCCATATTCTTTCAAAGACTTTTCAGTCTGATAAATAAGGTTATCAGCTCTATTTTTTGCTTCAATAAGCTCTTTTTTCTTCTTATCCTCGGCAGCATTGGCTTCAGCTTCCCTAACCATTTTGTTTATTTCATCTTCATTTAAATGAGAAGTAGCAGTGATTGTTATCTTCTGCTCTTTCCCTGTAGCCATATCTTTGGCTAATACATTAACTATACCGTTTGCATCTATGTCGAAGCCGACCTCTATTTGAGGAACCCCTCTTGGTGCCGGTGGAATTCCATCAAGCCGAAAATTACCGATAGTCTTATTATCTCTGGCAAATTCCCTCTCACCTTGAAGAACATGAATATCTACACTGGTCTGGTTGTCAGCTGCAGTTGTAAATATTTCACTTTTCTTTGTAGGTATAGTTGTATTTCTTTCGATAAGTTTTGTCATTACTCCACCCAATGTCTCGATCCCAAGAGCTAAAGGAGTCACGTCAAGCAAAACTACATCTTTTACATCTCCCTTTAAAACACCTGATTGAATGGCAGCTCCAACCGCTACAACCTCATCCGGGTTTACGCTTTTATTAGGTTCCTTGCCTGTAATGCTTTTAACCAATTCCTGGATAACAGGCATTCTTGTGGAACCACCTACAAGAATTACTTCATTTATTTCAGATATTTTATAGCCTGAATCTGCAAGAGCTTTTTCCATGGGTGTTTTACACCTGTCAGTCAGGTCTGCTGTAAGCTGTTCAAATTTAGCTCTGGTCAATTTGACTTCTAGGTGTTTAGGCCCATTGGCATCAGCGGTTATGAAAGGAAGGCTTACATTAGTCTCCAGAACACTTGAAAGCTCTATTTTAGCTTTTTCAGATGACTCAATAAGTCTTTGGAGAGCCTGCCTGTCACTTCTTAAATCAATGCCCTGCTCCTTTTTGAATTCATCAGCAAGAAAATTCATAATCCTGTTATCATAATCATCTCCCCCAAGATGCATGTCTCCGTGGCTTGCTTTTACTTCAAAAACACCTTCTCCTACTTCAAGTATCGAAACATCAAATGTTCCACCTCCAAGGTCAAATACAAGTATCTTTTCTTCCGTTTTCTTGTCAAGGCCATATGCAAGTGCTGCTGCAGTAGGTTCATTAATAATCCTTAAAACATTAAGTCCGGCAATCTTTCCTGCATTTTTTGTGGCCTGTCTTTGTGAATCATTAAAGTAAGCAGGTACAGTTATTACTGCATCTGTCACTTCGGTGCCAAGATAAGCCTCTGCATCTGCTTTTAACTTCTGAAGTATCATGGAAGAGATTTCTTCAGGAGTATATTCCCTATCATTTAATTTAATGTTTGCAAGACCGCCTTTGCCATCAATAACTGTATAGGCAATGGTTTTTCTTTCGCTTTCAACTTCATCATATTTACGGCCTATAAATCTCTTAATAGAATAAATCGTATTTTCAGGGTTAAGCGCCCCCTGCCTTTTTGCAAGCTGTCCGACGAGCCTTTCCCCTTTTTTTGTAAATGCAACTACGGAAGGAGTAGTCCTGCCTCCTTCGCTATTTGTAATGACTGTAGGGCTTCCGCCCTCCATAACTGCTATACATGAATTTGTTGTTCCTAAATCTATTCCAACTGCTTTACCCATAATAAATCACCTTTCCTTTTAAATTTTTTAACTTTAAATAATTAATTTTCCAGACAGATTAAATACGTCCGGCAAATTATATTATTGATGCACTCTTACTCTTTATCTTTAATTTCATAATCAATCTTTTTGGAACCGGATTCGCTTCTTGCCAGATAATTTTTAAAACAAAAAACAACATCTTCCGGACATCTGTCCAAAATAACTATATCCCTTCTTTTAATCAGGATAATAATGGACCTCAAATTCATTCCATGCTCGTACATAAGTTCACGCACATACTCAAGCCAGTTTATATCCTCTTTCGAGTAATATCTCTTCCTGCCCCTACGAAGCGGACACACCAAGCTGAATTTTTCATAATAATACAGTGTTCTGCTGTTGATACCTAAAAATTCTGCAACCAATTCAATTGGATAACTTTTGTCAGCTTCATTAAACAAATTTTCACCAGCCTTCCTTAATAATAAACTAAATTTTAATCAATAAAAAAATATTTGTCAACCTTAGACCAAAAGTTTTTCTTAAATATTTAAATATCTTTTTCACTTTAATTGAAAAATTATTTTACATATAATTTACATTATTTTTAAAAAAAAGCAATACATTCTTTTAAAAAAATAAATACTTCTTTTTTTTAAAATTTCTACTAAAATATTAATTCAAGTTAAATATCATAATAATTTTTTCTATTTTCATGGAAGAGCTGTCAAGCTTTTTTTTAAAAAGCCAGAGAAGGATTGTCAATCAGGTCGTGGCTGCTTTTGCAGCAGTTATCCTGGCCGGTGCATTGATCCTTATGATCCCTATGATGACACATGGGAACAAGGTAAGCTTCATCGATGCACTTTTTACTTCTGCGTCAGCAACATGTGTTACCGGCCTTATAGTCCAGGATACCGCCACTTTTTTCACAGCTACCGGTAAAGCAATAATACTTATACTTATCCAGATGGGCGGCCTGGGTATTATGACAGTTACGTCCATTTTCGGGATAATACTTGGAAGAAAGATTAACCTCGGAGACAGGTTTTATTTAAAGACCAGTTTCGGGACAGAAAGACCTTTCAGTGCTGCCAGATTTTTCTTAATAATTGCAGCTACGACAATCATAATAGAGCTTCTGGGATCTGTTTTAATTGCCTGCACGTTGATATTAAGACATGGGCAAACTATTAAAAGTTCTATAATCTCGGGAGTTTTTCATAGCATAAGTGCTTTTAATAATGCGGGGTTTACATTATATTCAAAAAACCTTGAAAATTTCGTAAATGACCCTACATTCAGTATAACAATAATGCTGCTTATTATCATCGGCGGTATAGGGTTTTCAGTTATTTCAGAATTTATAGAATACAGGCGGGTAAAAAAGTTTTCCCTTCACACTAAAATTGTACTTCTTGTGACATTTCTTTTAATTATTGCAGGCGCACTGATATTTTTCCTCATTGAATTTAATAATCCCAAATCCATAGGAGGGCTGTCAGAAGGGACAAAAATTCTTGCCAGCTTCTTCCAGTCAGTAACACCAAGAACTGCGGGGTTTAATACGGTAAACATAGCTGCTTTAGGTGAAGCAACTTTATTTGTGTTAGTAATATTGATGTTTATTGGAGCTTCTCCGGGAGGAACAGGCGGAGGTATAAAGACCACTACATTTGCATCTATAACACTGACCGGTTTTTATTCTTTTAAGGGGCAGAAGAATATAACTCTGTTTAAAAGAAAGATTCCGCAGGGAATAATACTGAGATCACTTACATTAACATTAACGGCACTGCTTCTTATTTTGTCTGCTTCAGTAGCCATGATGCTTATTGAAAAGGAAAGCTTCATAAAAGTAGTATTTGAAGTAACTTCTGCATTCGGTACCGTAGGCTTATCAACAGGGATTACTTCGGAATTGAGTGTTGCCAGCAAATACATCCTTATTATGTGCATGTTCATAGGGCGGGTAGGCATCAGCTCTCTTTCTCTTATAATTGCTTCAAGAGTATTGCCTGAAAAAATTGAAAGACCTGAGGAATCAATTTCTATCGGCTGATGCATAAAAGGTAGTTTTTCTTTTAATAATTTGACTAATATTCTTTTTATATTAATATGATTTTTATTATTAATTTTATAATTTAAAAAACAGATACAGGAATATGAAAAAATCATTTTTGATAATAGGTCTTGGAAGGTTTGGAATCAGTCTGGCAAGGACTCTAACCAAGGAAGGTCATTCGGTGCTTGGAGTTGACAATGATGAAACAGTTATACAGAAATTTTCATTTGAAATCGATAATGTGATGAAGCTTGATGCTACTGATTCTGAAGTACTTGACGGACTTGGGATTTCAGATTTTGAAGCTGTAGTTATAAGCATCGGAGAAAAATATATACAAAACTCTATACTTGCTACTTTACTTGCAAAAGAAAAAGGTGCTAAAAAGATAATTGCCAAAGCCGGAACAAAGGTCCAGGGTAAAGTACTTTCCAAAGTCGGGGCAGACCTGGTAGTTTTTCCTGAAAAAGATATGGGGGAAAGAGTCGGCAAAATTTTAAGCAGCCACAATATTATAGATTTCATAGAACTCAGCTCTGATATTACCATTCTTGAGCTAAAGACCCCTGAATTAATGGCAGGAAAAGACCTCATCGAATTAAACCTGCGTGAAAAATACGGGGTAACTATTATAAGCATAAAAAATTCTGAAGGAGTAGTTAAAACTCCGCCGGATGTAAGATATAAATTCAAAGAGGAAGATACTCTGACTCTTATAGGCGAGAATAAAATCCTTAAAAAACTTCACCTGATAGAGTTTTAAAAAACATAAATTAAGGTGAGGTATATAGAAAAATGATCAAATAATACTGATAAAATTTGTCGCAGCCGTATTTGCATCTACAAGCTAAGGCTTATTTCCATAAATTTTTTCTCGCAGCTTATAAAAGCTTCAACAATTTCCGGATCAAAATGTAAATTGCTATCTTTTAATATCCTTTCAATCGCCACACTATGTGATAGCGAATCTTTATATGGACGTTTTGATCTTATAACATCATATGCATCGGCTAATGCAAAAATTCTTGCCTCCAGGGGAATTTCTTCACCTATTAAACCGCATGGATAGCCTGAACCGTTAAATTTTTCATGATGATACTTGATTATATTTTTTCCAACAGAAAAAATTGATTTTGAAGTTTTATATTTACTTAAAGTGTTTTCAATTATATTAGTACCAATTAAGACATGCTTTTTTATTTCTTCATACTCTTCTGGTGTTAAACTTGATTTTTTTAAAAGAATTGAGTCTTTGGTACCAACTTTTCCGATATCATGCATTATTGAAGCAGTGTCAAGCTCTTCTAAATATTTAGGATTTATTATTTTTGTATATTTTTTATTATGGCTTAATTCCTCTGCTAAAACTACTGTATATTGCCTTGTCCTATTTAGATGCTCCCCTGTCCCACCATCCCTGAATTCAGCAAGCTGTGCAAGTGAAAAGATTATTGCTTTATTTGCATCAATTAAGTCCCTAAATCTTTTAAAATTAATAAATGACCAGTAAAGTATCAGAATTATTAAGAATATAAAGAATGATGATGAGGTTACTATTAAAATAATAAGAGTATTAACTAAGGGCTTATGGTCATGAAATGAAGCTATAGACAGGAATTTTTTTGGCAAATATTCAATTTTATTAAAATGAATTCCTGAACTTTTTGAAATATCCATAATTCCGCTTGAACCATTTAAAATGTAGTTACTTCTTACGTATATGTTTGATTTATCATATTGTGATAATATTAAACCACCTTCCTCCGTTTGGATAAACATTCCCTTGGGTAATAATTCTGAAATTTTATCTAAATTGATTTTAACTATGATCAAACCTATTTTTGCATTTTTTGAATTATTTAATTCTACTCCTATATCTGTTTCAATTTGTTTAGAGGTTTTAGAATCAGGATTTATTCTAATCATTGAAGAAAAGATTTTATTTTCGTCTGACTGCTGTAAATAGTTTTCAATCAAATTTGCGTCTAATACTTCTAATTGTTCGTCTTTTACAACTTTATTTTTATCATTTAAATAAAGTAACTTTAATTTTTCTTTGCCGGTATTATCTAAAACTGTGATACTTTC
>Ga0351892_10008_pt1 | contig 89476 bp, 75 predicted proteins | sample TotcelFGM3001K14_FD_206763 | JGI IMG/M metagenome (GOLD analysis project Ga0351892, IMG submission 206763) | Enriched cells from coal bed in the Powder River Basin, Montana, United States - Total cells FGM rep3 HSBNCT.FGM.300.1.K14 ... | reverse complement strand
GTCGGTTCTGCGCAAAGGCTCCAGATGAACCTTCCAGTGTCATTGATAACAAGCACTTCCCCTGTATCAGGGTTGAAAAGCATGCTTCCGCTGTCATCCTCATCCCTGATGGCAACATCAGGGTTTCTGAGGTAGGTAGTCTCTCCGCTCATACTCATATCCCCTTACTGCAGTCTATAACAATATTGTACTTATAATATGTAGAATGAAAAACCTGTTCACTGGATAATACTGCCGTTGACGAATTGCGCAAGCACTTGCAGCTTGTTCTTCCGACTGGCACAGGATTGATCAACCAGAGATGACGGTACTCTCCGGATAATGCACCAGAAGCGGTTCCCAGTCTATCTCGATGCTCATCCGGTCCGAAGGGTTGACCCGTACCGGGAACTCCATGCCTTCCCTCACGAACGGAAGGATGCTCTCGGGAACAAGGGCAAGATGGCTCCGGACTTCATAGGAGTCGTCGGGAAGGATCACCTTCACAGCCATTACAAGGCAGGTGTTCCTTCTCTTCTGGTACTTGATCCCTTCCTTCCCCTTCAATCCCGTTTCCAGAAGGATTCCCCTGGCGGGGGTTCCCTTCTTCAGAAGGTTCTCACGGGCGTCGGTTCCATTCCAGATGCGTGGCCAGATCACAAAGGGAGTCACTCCTATGTACCACACCGTAGTCACGATCAAGAGTGCTATTGTCAGGTCTTCTTGGTGTTTTGCGTCTACGAACCCACTGAGCTGGCCTGTCGCTCCAAGGTAGACCCATACCACAAGTGGCATCGCGCTGAGGAACGATATCAGAATGGCCAGCGCAAGTTTTTTGGGCTGTATGGGACCCATGCATCCTCCCTTGCCGGATCAGTCCGGTTGTTCGACGAACACCGAGAGAAAGTACCTGTTCCCCGAAGCCTCGATCAGAACACCCGAGAAAAGACCTTTCACCACCGAGCCGTCCCTGGCCGTCAGGGACATTTCGATGTCCCTCGCGAAACCCTCTGATGTAACGGCCTGCTCGAGTCTCTCCGCGCTTTCCGGGTCCTGTGTCAGCCCCGTGTCAGCCACCTTGTGACCTATCAGTTCCTTCGAGCTGTAACCCGTAAGCTTCACGAAGGCCTCGTTCACCTCAACGAAAGTGCGCTCGGGGAACCTGGTCACCGCCAGGGGCAGGGGTATCATCCTGAAGAACCTGTCGAACTTCTGAAGGGCTTCGCTCTCCCTCGACATGTCCTTGCACATTGCGTAGATGCAGTCCGAGCCGTTCCACTTCCCGAACCACACCGAGGTCTCCACCGGGATGAGCACTCCGCTTTTCGTGATGAGTGGCAGTGTGCACTGCGTACTCTCGCCGGCGAGAATGGCCTGGAGCGTGGCTCTTGCCTCATCATGGAAGGGGAAGGGGTGAAGGTCGAGAACCCTCAGGTGTTTGACTTCCTCGCTGCTGTAGCCGAGCCGGGCGGCCATCGAGGGGCTTGCGCAGAGGATCCTGCCCTCGAGGTCCGAGATCGACAGCATGCTGTCCACGGTGTTGAAAAGGGTTCTGTAGTTGTGTTCGCTTTCCGCCAGAAGTGTCTCGGACTCCCTTCGCTCGAAGGCTGACGACATGATGTCTGCGGCCATCCTGATCAGCGAGACAGTGTGGTGCGACCACGAATGGTACGAGTTCAGGGTTTCAAGGCCAAGATAGCCCAGTGTGCAGTCCCTTATCCAGATCGGTACAACGAGGAACGATTTGATCGAACGGGCTTCCATCACAGCCCTTTCAGATCCGGCTTCAGGCGGCAGCTCGGAGAGGTTGGCAACAACGATTGATTCGTCGGCATTCAGCCGCTCCAGCCACCACTTCATGGCTCCCGAGGTTGGGATTGCCTGCTGAATGTCCTTCAGTGTTCTCACTCCCGGTGCGCACCACTCATGGGTATTGCTCCATGTTGTGCGGGATCGGTCGTCGAAGAGGAACACGTAGCACCTGTCGACTGACTCGAACTCGCCAAGCCGGGCGAGGGAGGTGTTTACGGCGTCGTCCACGGTTGCCGGAGATGCGTTCATGAATGTTTCGGATATGGAGAGCAGCAGTTCGAGCAACTGCCTGTGGTATTCCCTGTTCTCTTCCTCCTCGCGTCTGACCGTCACATTGGTGTGGATGCCGAACATGAGAACACCGCCACCCTCAGGCGCGCGGGATCTGACTCTCCCGCAGTCGTTAACCCATACCCAGCGGCCGTCATGGTGCCTCATGCGGTACTCGCAGGAGTACCTGTTCGATTCATCGGCAAAGTGCGCCCGAATTGCCGAGAGAACTGTACCAAGGTCTTCCGGGTGAACCATCCCCTGCCACTTCTCCCGCGAGAAGGGGTGGAGATCGGAGGGTGAGTAGCCCAGGGTCTCATACCAGAGATCGTTGCAGATCATCTCTCCGGTAGTCACATCCCACTGCCATGTGCCCGAACCAGTAGCCTCGATGATGCAGTCGAGCCGCCACTTCTCATGGATCAGACTCTCCTCGGCTGCTTTCAGCTCGGTTATGTCCCGGCCAACGGACTGGTACTCCCGAACAACCCCGTCATTGTCGAATAGTGCCCTGTGTGTCCAGTGAAAGTGCCGCATCCCACCATTGGGGAGCTTCACGCCATTGTCCGAGGAAGCGGCTGGATCGTCCTTGTTCAGCGACCTGAGGCGGTTGTGAAGGGCTGCGGCATCGGCTGAAGTCATTTGAGGGAACAACCCGGCTTTCCCGAAGACCTCTTGAAAGGCCTCATTGGAGAAGGTAAGCGTGCCATCCGGAATGAACCTGCAGATCAATTCGGACTGGTTCGCCAGTATGTCTCCGATCTGCACCTCCCTCTCCCTCAGCTCTTCCTTCGACTGTTTCTGCACAGTGATGTCGGTGCAGGTTCCGTAAGCAACAACATGCCCGTTCGGCTGCAGGTGCGCAGAGCTGCGGGACCGAAGCCAGAAAACCTTTCCGTCAGCCCTGACGACCCTGAACTCGATCTCGACATTCTTCGCAACGTTCTGAAGGGATTTCTGAAAAGCCTCCTCGACCCGAAGAAAATCATCGGGGTGGAGGTGGGCGAAGTAAACCTCGAAGTCGTTGTTCACGGAACCCTCGGGAAGCCCCAGAAGCCGGTCTGCCACAGGCGACATGAAGCTCTCCACGAAGTGGCCGTGTGAGTCGACCTCGTAGCGCCACACGATGTCCGATATCATGGAGATGACCTGTTTGTGCCGGGCTTCACCTGCCCGAAGGGCATCCAGGGCGGCCCTTGCCTCGGTGATGTCCTCACCCACGCACACGATGAGTTCAAGGTTGTCCAGGTCGTCGAACCTTGGGGTCTTGCTTATCGAGAGAAGGCGCTTCGCCCCCCCCGCGCCGGTCACCCACTCCTCGAAACGCACTGTCGCCCGGCTTTCAATCGCTTCAAGGTTCGATTTCACACACGCCGATGCGACATCCGGGGGGAAGAGCTCGGAAAGCTTCCGGAACTCCATGTCCTCTTTTTTTCTGCCGAAGAACTCCGCATGGCGCTGATTGACCATTCCATAGGTTTCGGCATCGGTGCAGAACCAGACATGAACTGGAAGGTCATCCATGGCGAGCTGAAAGATCGAAAGCAGTTTATCCGTACTGCAAGCGTGATTCACTGGCCTCTCCTTCGCCTGAAAAGCCTACTCTATGACCAGAGCGCCCTGATGGCAACGCCGTGTAACAGGAAGCAACTTTTACGGGGCGGTTGAGTAGATGCGTATAGTACAGCGCACCGAGTGAAATGAAAGTAACGGAGAATCAGTTGTGAGAAACCCCTTCAACCTTGACTATCAGACCGACGAAGACCTCGAGGCTTCAAGGCGAACCCTTCTTCTGAAGCTTCTGATAAGCGTGGCCATCATGGCCCTTGCTGTAAACGGGGTCACCGCCATTTACAGAGGCAGCAGGATACTCGCTCTGGTTGACCTCGCGATGATACCGGTGTTCCTCTTCTTCCTTGTGCTAAGCTTCAAACGAAAGCATCTCGAGGTATGCAGCTTTTTCGGTACCATCACACTCGGGCTTCTCACTCTGTTCCTTGCCTACTTCGGCGGAACGGAGAGAAGCGCGGTGGTATGGACCCTGACCTTCCCCATCATCGCGCTCAACCTGCTCGGGCCACGAAGTGGAACAGCTTTTTCAGTGCTCCACCTCGCCATCCTCATGAGCCTGTTCGCATTCGGAAAAGTGATCGACATGCCCGTCAGCTACAGCTTCTTCTGGAGTTCACGGATCCTGTTCGCCTACTCAACCGTGTTTCTGATGACCCTGATAGCCGAGAAGCTCAGGGGGACGATTCAGAACAAGCTCCTGAAAACACAGGAACAACTGGAAGAGACACTGAAGGAGAAGGAAAAGCTCATCTCAGAGCTTACCGAAACCCTGAACGAAGTTAAAACACTGAGGGGCATCATCCCCATCTGCGCCCACTGCAAGAAGATAAGAAGCGACAAGGGTTACTGGGAACAGGTCGAGCAGTACGTTCAGGACCGTTCAGAAGCCCAGTTCAGTCATGCCCTGTGTCCGGATTGCGCGAATCATCTTTACCCGGATCAGTTATCGCAAGCATGATAACACCCAGGGTGCCAAGCCCTCCAAGGTAATGAAAGAGCGAGGGGTCCTTCCCCGTGCCCAGAGGCACGCGGGGAATGAACGCTATGGCGAAGGCGCACAGCGTTGACAGACCAAGGAAGAACATTACGCGCCGGCGGGAACTTTTACGCACAGCCAGCGCGGCAAGCAGTGAGAACACGAACATCAGAATGCCGAGAGCACCGGCCACTGCAACCAGGGAGAAGTCGTCTCCCGGAAACGCCGCACTGTACCGGAAGAACTGGGTCAGATCAACAAAGGAAGCGAAGAACCCGACCACCAGTGAGAACCACATGAACATCAACAGTGTCTTCACCGCGATTCCCACCAGGATCGAATCACCTATCTCAAAGAGAAGCTGTTTCATGCCCGAAAAATAGGAAGAGAAGGGGGGGCGCGCCAGCGCCCCCCGAGCACCCTTCAGAAAAAGCTTCCATCCCATGACCGGACAGGCGGAACAAGATCACGGGTGAGGAAACCTCAAGCCCCGAAATTTCTGTGAATTGTCATGGGACTATGACATACAGAACTACACCCGGTGTTACCTGCGAATGCAAGATTTCCAGCTCACCGGTAACTGAAGACCGGGAGCTGCACCTTCTCTGGTACATGGACAAATTGCATTTCAGATTTGCAATTTGTCCATAACGCAATTATCTTCTGCCGGGAGGAAAAACATGATCAGGCGGCATCAGACGGAAAGACTGCTCTATCTGGCACAAAGGTTTCCTGTGATATCGGTTACCGGCCCAAGGCAATCCGGTAAAACCACCATGGTGAGGAATGCTTTTCCCGGGAAGGCATATGTCTCACTTGAAGACCCGGATGCGAGGTCATTCGCCATGGATGATCCCAGGGGGTTTCTGAATACTTACCCGGAAGCAGTCATTGACGAAGCCCAGCATGTTCCGCAGCTGTTCTCATACATACAGACAGCCGTTGACAGTAGCAGAATTCCAGGCAGATACATTCTCACAGGATCACAGAATTTCCTTCTTCTGGAGGGTATTTCCCAGTCCCTTGCGGGGCGAACAGCAGTTTTGAAACTTCTGCCTTTCTCATTTGATGAACTCCGTACAACCCACTACGCTGAAAGCTATGAATCTTTTCTCTACAGGGGATTCTATCCCGTGATTCACAGTGAGGAGCTTTCACCGGAGGATTTCTTTCCGAGTTATGTAAACACATACATTGAGAGGGATGTCCGCTCAATAAGCAACATCGGTGATCTGAGCCGGTTTCAGCTGTTTGTCAGACTCTGTGCCGGCAGGGTGGGCAATCTGGTGAACTTCTCCGCACTGGCAAATGACTGCGGAATATCCCATACCACCGCATCCAAATGGCTCTCCATCCTGGAGGCCAGTTACATCGTTTTTCTTCTGAAACCTTACCACGGCAACTTCAACAAGCGTCTGGTGAGGACCCCCAAGCTTTTCTTCTACGACACAGGTCTTGCCGCGTATCTGTTGGGGATTCAGTCCGAAAAGCAGATAGAAACACACTTCGCCAGAGGAGGTCTTTTTGAAAGCATGGTGGTTTCCGAATTCATGAAACATGCATACAACCTGGGTAAAGAACCGGGATGCTTCTTCTGGAGAGACAAAGTGGGGAACGAAGTGGATCTCCTTCTTGAAAGAGAATCGGGGCTTGTACCGATTGAGATCAAATCAGGCCGCACCCCGAACCGCGATTTCTTCCGCGGAATTGATTACTGGCGAAAAGTATCAGGAACAGAGGGGAAAGGATACATCATATATGGCGGCGATAGCACACAGAAGAGAACCGCCTGCAGCCTCATGTCCTGGCGGCACATCACGGATATCTGACCCGGCACAGCCTCTCTGACACTCCTTGCTTCAGAAATTCCCTTCGTGGGAACGTGGGACCAGTAAAACACGAGCGGGCTTATCCGCCGGTACTTCCCAAAAGCGGGAGTTTCAGGAATCTCAACAAGAAGGAGGTGCAGTCAACTGCAGGTTGCACTTGTAACTTGAAACCGCATGTGCAAATTTCAAGTTGAACTTGAGATTTGCACGCAATCACAGTCCAGGCAACTCAGTAAGAATGAGACAAGGCAAAGCAAAGAGCCACTCCCCTTTTTGACAATCCAGGTGAGACATATCCCCTGACGATTGTCAGTGCATAAGGGCTGGAAGGTTATGCAACGGGGACAGGGACTTTGGTGTACTACTCAGGCACGAAGCTCACATCTTTCCCGAGGGCAGCTTCGAGATGGATTACTTGCTCTACCGGGGCAAGTACCGGGGGCCCGCAATCACCGGCGGACTGAACCCCGGGCACAAAAAAGAGCATGGGGGGGCGCGCCAGCGCCCCCCGAACGCACTCAGGAAAACGCGGCCATATCCATCAGCCCGTGCCCCGAAAGGCAGAACAGGATGACCGAGGGGGTGCCGGCCTCCTTCGCACGCAGGGCAGAGTCTATGACATAGCTCACGGCGTGGGCCGACTCTGGTGCGGGAAGTATCCCTTCGCACCGGAGGAACAGCTTTGCGGCAGAGAAAACATCTTCCTGGAAAACGGCAACGGCCCGGACCATCCCCAGTGACACAAGATGGCTCACAAGGGGGCTCATTCCGTGATACCGAAGCCCTCCCGCGTGAATGGGCGGCGGCACGAAATCACACCCCAGTGTGTACATCATGTATCTGGGCGTGAGCCCCGATGAGTCACCGTAGTCGTAACGGAGTTCGCCCTGAGTGAGAGTAGGACACGAGGAAGGTTCCACTGCCACGTAGGAAACCCCCTCCCCGGAAGCAACGAACGGGAAAGCAATCCCCGCGAAGTTCGATCCCCCTCCCACACACGCAACCACCTCGTCGGGGAAATCCCCCATCTCTTTCATCTGAAGAAGGGCTTCCTGTCCGATCACCGACTGGTGAAGGCACACCGAATCAAGAACGGACCCCAGACTGTAGCAGCACGAAGGATCACCGAGGACCTGCTCAACAGCTTCACTGATTGCTATCCCAAGGCTTCCCGGGTGCGAAGCATCCTTCTCCAGAAAACTCTGCCCAGCCGATGTCAGTGAGCTTGGGCTTGCATGTACCGAAGCCCCGTGCATCTCCATGAAGACCCGTCGAAGAGGCTTCTGCAGATAACTCGCGCGGACCATGAAGACTTCCAGGGAGGAGCCGAACTGAAGGCATGCCTGGGACAGGGCGCTTCCCCATTGCCCGGCCCCCGTCTCGGTGCAGATGCGGGTTATGCCCGCCTCCCGTGCAAGAAAAGCCTGCGCAAGGGCCGTGTTGCTCTTGTGGCTCCCTGCCGGTCCCGCACCTTCGTACTTGTAGTAGATCCTTGCCGGAGTATCCAGCTCCCTCTCCAGGCCAACGGCGCGAACGAGCGGGGTCGGCCTGAACAGAGAGTATGCGGTTCTCACCTCGGAGGGTATTTCCACAAGACGCTCAAGTGTCGTCTCATGCCCGATCATCCCCCGGGGAAAGAGACACTCCATGCATGAAGGTGAGGCAACCTCCCCGGAGGGCAGCAAGGGAGGGGGCGGCAGTGACGGAAGCGAGGGTTTCACATTCAGATAAGAGGAAGGAAGATATGAAGAATCCCGCGAAGCAAAGCGTTTCATGGCACGATCCAATCCTTTTTGGAGTTACGATTCACTGATACAGGTGCTGTTGAGAAAAGGATTGGTTATGGACGGCGCTGGGCCGCCCACCAGAGCCAGGTATGGCTGATGGACACTGCGGAGCGGAAGAAGGAAGGACCAGTGATCATGGGCGGGAAAATACCAGCCAGTTATCGGGAGTCAAGGCAAAGCATGACGTAGTACCTGACACCCTTTTTGAAAAAGAAGTTCAGGGTTATTATCCGTGCAGGAAAGAACAGGAAACCGGGAGGAAGATCGTTTGAAAATTCTCGGCCAGAAACTCAGTGACGGTTCCGTTCAGGTGTTCGAAGCACCCGATCCGATCATTACCGATGGGTTTGTCAGGGTCAGGACTTTGTTTTCGGCAATCAGCGCCGGAACCGAAGGCGGTAAAGTCATCACCGGGAAAATGTCACTCCTTGGCAAGGCAAGGGCAAAGCCAGCCCAGGTAATGCAGGTTGTTGGAATGGCGAAGTCCCTGGGATTGAAGGCAACCTATCTGAAGGTCAAGAGCAAGCTTGAAGGCGCCCAGCCTCTGGGTTACAGTTTGTGTGGCCTTGTGACAGAGATTGCAGGAGATGTTGACCATATTAAGGTTGGTGACCTTGTTGCCTGTGCGGGAGGCGGGTACGCCAACCATGCAGATGAAGCCGTTGTTCCAAAAAACCTTGTCGTGAAGGTTCCCGATGGGGTAGACCCCAAAGCCGCCGCTTACACAACGATCGCGTCAATTTCGCTTCAGGGAGTGAGGCTGGCGGAACCCACGCTTGGTGAAACAGCAGTTGTCATCGGACTGGGAATCATTGGCCAGCTCGCAGCACAGATCCTTAAGGCCAACGGGTGCAGAGTATTCGGAACCGATATGGACGAAACCCAGGTCAAGCTTGCCCTTGAAACAGGTGCTGCCGATGAAGCGGGCGTTACTGGCAGAGACAGTATTGAAGCCCTTGTAAGCGATTTCACGAGGGGCCGGGGGGCTGACATGGTTCTGATCTGTGCCGGAACATCCAGCAACCAGCCCGTTGAATTGGCCGCTGAAGTAAGCAGAAAGAAGGGTCGGGTCATCTCTGTGGGAGCTGTCGGCATGGATCTGCCCCGTGATGTTTATTTCAAGAAGGAACTCACATTTGCGGTTTCCTGCTCATACGGTCCCGGAAGATATGACCCCACATACGAGGAAGAGGGTTGTGACTACCCGTACCCGTATGTCAGGTGGACCGAAGGCAGAAACATGGAAGCCATACTTGATGGAATGGCTGCAGGAACCATCGATCCGGTGAAGGCCACCACCCATGTTTTCCCAATAGACAAAGCTCCGGATGCCTACGAGGTAATCTCGGAAAAGACCGAGCCCTTCTGCGGCATGTTGATAGAGTATCCCCGCACAGAGAAGAAACATGTGAGATCGGTGCGTCTGAAAGCCTCAACCAGGCCGGTTGAAGCAGACGTAATCGGTATTGGAATGGTTGGCCCGGGGTCTTTCGCGCAGACGTTCCTGCTTCCATCACTGAAAAATGACAAGCGGGTATACTTTTCTTCGGTTTGCACAAGAAGCGGACTCACAGCAGCGGATACAGGAGACAGGCTCGGCTATCGCAAAGCGGTAGACAGCATCGACGAGGTTTTACTGGACACTGAGACCCATGCTGTTGTGATAGCCACAAGGCACAACACACATGGGGCTTCTGTCTTGAAGTGCATTGAAGCCAACAAGCCTGTTTTTGTCGAAAAGCCTCTCTGCCTTTCAAGGGATGAACTCAGGGAGATAGCGCTGAGACAGTACGAGAAGAAGACACTTGTTCAGGTTGGTTTCAACCGAAGGTTTTCCGGAGCCGCTATCGTTGCACAGGAGTTCATAGGCAAACGCCATCCACCCCTTACGATGATGTACAGAATCAGTGCCGGACACATACCCAAAGACCACTGGACGCAAACTGAAGAGGGTGGAGGAAGGATCCTTGGCGAAGCGTGCCACTTCATCGACCTTCTGCAGTTCTTCGCAGGGTCAAACCCCGTAAGTCTTTTCGCCCGGTGCATTGACACAGATGACAAATCCCTGGTTCCCGAGGACAACACTCTGATAAGCATCGAGTTCGCTGACGGGTCCATCGGCTCTATTGGCTACTTTGCCGAAGGCGGCAAGGCAATGCCCAAGGAACGCTGCGAGATCATCGGTGGCAGCCGCAGTGCTGTCATCGACAACTTCAACAGGATCGAGTTGTTCTCGAACTCAAAGAAGCGAACACGGAAGTTCAGCGGCAAAGGCCACAGTGAAGAGATGAGCGAATTCGTGACGGCACTCAAAACAGGAAATCCCGCCATTTCCATGGAATCACAGATCGCAACCACACTGGCAAGCTTTGCCGTCCTGGAAAGCCTGGAGACTGGGCATCCCGTTAAGATCAACATGGATGAGTTCTGATTACATGCCGCTAGGTGAATTCCCACTGATTGCAGACGCAGTTCTTGATTGGGCAGTACAGAGGGATTTTAAGGGGTCCGACCCATACGACGGCCTGAACAGCAGACTGCTGGCTCCGCTTCTAAAGAAGTCAAGGTTTCTCAGGCTGGCGGTTATCCAGGCTGTCAAAGTAAGCCCGATCGATCTTAGGCCCATCCTGATGGTGCCATCGGGGCACAACCCCAAAGGCTTGGCGCTGTTTCTCTCCGGAACAGGTTTCCGGCAATCGGCTGAACCTTCAGAGAATAACAGGGCGTTGATCACCAGGCTCGAGCAGATGATACTGAGTCTGGCCTCAAAGCCGGATGGGACACCAGCTTTCTCAGGCGACAGATCCGTGAGAACAGACATTACTGAGGAGGAAGCAGGCAAAGCGGGAACATTTGCCTGGGGCTACAACTTCCCCTGGCAAAGCAGAGCGTTCCTTCAGCCCGCATGGTTACCAACTGTCGTATGCTCAAGCTTTATCATGGATGCGTTTAAAGACAGTAATAGCAGATTCTACCCAGTCGTGGCCAAAACCCTGGCCAGGTTTGTACTGGATTCCCTGAACATCCACCGGGACAGTACAGGCATCTGCTTCAGTTACTCTCCAAAAGACCACACCAGAGTGTTCAACGCCTCTCTCTTCGCGGCCAGGATTCTTGCACAGGCAGCAGACTTTTTTGCAGAAACACAGGAAAGTGACAAGTATCGTTCGCTTGCCGAAGAAGCCTGTGCCTATGTGTGCAAGAGGCAGAGGGATGACGGCAGCTGGATCTATGGTGAAGCAGACCACTGGCAGTGGGTTGACAACCTGCACACAGGGTTCGTTCTGGAGACTCTGCACGAGATCTCTGCAGCTTTGAAAACAGAGGCATACAGGGGTTCAATTCAAGCCGGGCTTGAGTATTACAGGAACAACCTGTTCACTGAAGACGGAACGGCGAAGTATTTCAATGACCGAATGTATCCGATAGACCCGCACAGTTCTGCACAAGGCGCTATCACCCTGGCGAAACTTGGCCATCAGGAACAGGCAGAAGCGGTACTGAACAGGGCCATTGAAGAGCTGTGGAATCAGGGGAAGCACGGTTTCATCTTTCAGAAGAACAGGCATTATCTTAACAGGCAGATACACATGAGATGGTGCCAGGGCTGGATGTTCAAGGCAATCAGTTTTGTCAGCACAAGAAGGGGAATGCCAAGTGAAGATCTGGTTTGACGCCGACAATGCTCCCCACGTGCTTGTCATGAAACCTCTGGCCGAAGAGCTGACGCTTCAGGGGCATCAGGTAAAATTCACAGCCAGGGACAGAGCCAACACATGTCAGCTTCTTGATCTTTACGGCTTTGATTATGTCAAAGTCGGTGGCCCTTACGGGAAATCAACACTCAGCAAAGCTGTTGGTACATTCAGAAGAGCGTTTCAGCTCCGGAAAGCAATGAAACACTGGAAAGCCGATGTCTCATTTGGCCACGGTTCCAGATCGCTTCCAATAGCTTCAAAGATGCTGAATGTGCCAAGCATCACAATGTATGACTACGAATGGGTCAACCCTTCCATTTTCAACAGGTTCTGCTCGAAGATCCTTCTTCCTGAAGCAATCACCAGGGAAAGATGCATTGAAGCGGGCATTGATGTTGACAAGGTTGTTTTTTTCCCGGGATACAAGGAAAACCTTTACCTGAATGGAATTGAACCTGATCCCTCAATCGCACAGGAACTGGGGCTGAAGCCTGACAAAACAAAGGTGCTCCTGCGACCACCTGCCACCACTGCCCATTACCACAACCCTGAATCAGAGGGCATTCTGAAAGCGTTGCTCGAGAAGCTGCTCTGCGACCCGGACATTCAGATCGTCTGGATCCCAAGAACAGCTGATCAGATTGAGCTAGTTAAAGGCGATCACAAAGCGCAGGTGATCATTCCCACCAGAGTGTATCCGGGGCCTCAGTTGATCCTTGCCATGGATATGGTCATTGGTGGCGGAGGGACCATGACAAGGGAGGCTGCGATTCTGGGGGTTCCCTCGGTGTCATTCTTCAGAGGAACGGGCGGTTCCGTCGACGCAAAACTGGAAGCCGAGGATCTGCTGACTTCCCTGGCCTGTTCCCGGGACGTCGAGGCACTTGTGTTTAGAAGCGGGATGCCGGCGATCAGGAAGGATGACAGCAGTAATATTCTTGACTTAGTTATCAAAACGATTATTCGCAGATAGACTCGTTCTTCCCTGTCAGCCTGGAAACACAGAACCGGAACTTGCCTGCCCCGGTGCGTGGAATCGAATCGACTTTGATCAGTTTCAATCCTACAGGCTCGGGAATCAATGCACGCAGACCCAAGACCAGTTTTTCGCCGTCCGCATTTGAGTAATCCGCTGTCGGAACAATCCGTATCTCAATCTGATCCAGAGAATCCTGGAACAACTGTGATTCAAGGATATTCCCGACTTCCTTAAAGGGGAAGGTAAGATTCGAAGCCGACAACAGAGAGCCGTCAGGCATTAGCAACAGGTCTTCCCGCTTTGTGTCGATTCTCGATATTCTTTTTGAGTGTCTTCCACACTTGCATTTTCCTGGAAGGAATCGGGTCATGTCACCAGTTCTATACCGGAGTAGAGGGAACCCTTTGTTGCTGAGCGATGTTCCTACGAGTTCTCCATACTCACCTTCAGGAACAGGTTTTCCTGAGGGATCCACGATCTCGACAAGGCAGTTTTCCCAGTTTTCATGAAGACCGTTTCTGCACTCAAACTCCGAGGCAGAAGCGACTCTTTCAGTTAGACCGTAGTAGTCCCAAATTGCACAACGAAAAACATCTGTTATGAGCTCCCTCTGGAAGTCATGCAGCGGCTCTGCACCGTAGTAAATGCTACTCAGGTGATGGTTCAATCCCGCAGTTTTGAAACTGTGGGCAAGCGAGAATAGAACAGATGGATATCCCTCAAGTGACGTAATGTTGAAATGCCTCAGAGCTTCCAGATAGGCAGGTGCGTTTTCAGGAGTCATATGGAATGTCGAGAAGTAAACCTGTTTTGCCAGCCTGTTCACCCTCCAGAATGGTGGTTTTGTAGCATCCAGCGTTACCACTTGGTGACCACCAAGCATACCCCGCCACGATTTGCCCATCTCAAGCCCTGTTGCTGCCCTCTGTCTCCAGATGAGGGCACGCTCCATATCGATGCAGTCGTCAGTCCAGTATGTTTGCAGCGGCGTTCCTGTTGTTCCGCTTGTTCCATGCCGGATCAGTCGTTTGTGGTACTTTTTGTTCAGGAATGCTTTCGGGTCATCCCGAACACACTCCCTTCCAAGTACCGGCATTCCAGCCAGTGTGCCGAAGGGATCGTTCAATATAGACTGCTTGCCTGGAAGATGATCAGCGTAGAACCCGGTGTTCTTTGCTGCAAGGAGAATCTCTGTCAGGCATTCCCTCCTGTGCGCTTCCATCATCTCTGGCACAAACCACTGCATCTTCATCAGTTGGTTGACTCTTCTCTGAAAAGAGCCGCTGTTTTCATGGAGCCACCTGATTGAACCAAAAGATGTGACGGCAAGATTCTGAATGCTGACAGGAAGCATTCGGTAAATCTGATAGGAGGTTCCCTGTGAAAGGCTCAACTCCGTGTCACCTGAGACTTGACTCTGTCATCGAGTTTAAGGTACTCTTTTCTACTGCAACCTTCTCCGTTGACGGTTGAAGACCGAATCTTGCGGGCGGTCAACTATCTTGAACCTCTTGTGGAGTTTTCTCTATATACAGGGTAAAAGAGAAGCTGATTCTTTGAAGCATGGTGTTTCATCCGATTTTCCTTTGCTGGCGCGTAAAATATAGTAACAGTGTTGTTCCATGGATAGTTGTCTATTCATGGTTCCAGAAAGGGGACACTCATTGATCGATGCAAGGAAGGCTGCAGTCGTCAGAACTCCCGAAGCTGTCTATCCTATGACTCCCCCGTTCGATCCTGAAACTGCTCCCCCCGAATACCCATGGGACAGGACAAGCTGCGAACGAAACATTGTCTATGAAGCGGTGAGAAAAACACTTGTCTTGCTTGAACTTGATAAGGCAAGGATAGGAACGAGTTCGTGGAACCCACTTGGCGAGTTGATCAATCCGGGTGACATGGTGTTGATCAAGCCCAATCTTGTATGCGAAGGCCGTGAGGGCAAACCTGATCAGTGGGAACAGATCATCACTTCTGCCGCGGTGACAAGGGCCATAGTTGACTACGTACTGATTGCCCTATCAGGTTCGGGAAGAGTGGTGATCGCTGATTCTCCCCAGACCGATTCCGATTTTGAGCTGACTGTTGGAAGAAGCGGTTTGCGATCAATGGTGGATGAGATTGGAGCCAGGGCATCCCTGCCGATTGAACTCCTTGATCTCAGGAAAGAACGCTGGATTGTGCGCGATGGAGTTTGCACCGGGAGCGTTTCCCTCCCCGGAGATCCTCTCGGAGAAGTGTTGATTGATTTGGGTGAAAAAAGCCATTTCAATGGCAGTTCAGGCAATGCTCCTTTCTACGGAGCCAACTACGACTCCGAAGAAACCAACAGAAATCACCGGAATGGGCATAACGTCTATGAGATTTGCGGTACTGCGCTTGCCGCAGATGTCATCATCAATATTCCGAAGTTGAAGACCCATAAGAAATGCGGTATGACAGGCTGTCTCAAGGGAATGGTTGGCCTCACGGGCAACAAGAACCTGTTGCCCCATTACAGGTTTGGCCCACCCTCGAAAGGAGGGGACCAGTTTCCTGACGACAGGCGGAACGGCTTTCTTGAGAACATGCTGGTCGGCGAAGCAAAAAAGCTCTTAGTAAGAGGGGGAAAACGAACCGCCTCACTTCTGGGCGCAATGAAACCATTGGGCTACAAATTGTTTGGATCAACCCGTCAGGTTATCAGAAGCGGTAACTGGTCGGGCAACGACACAATCTGGAGAACAGTGCTTGATCTTGCAGCAGTTTTGCACTTCTGCGATTCTTCAGGTGTCATGCATCCGGAACCGGTGCGAAGGTTTTTCAACCTTGTTGACGGCGTTGTTGGTGGGGAGGGGAACGGTCCTCTCGATGCAGAACCGGTACAATCACGCCTTCTTGTCGCCGGAGCTTCACCCCTGATTGTTGATGCTGTTTCTGCTGCAGTTGCCGGAATCAATCCCAGTTTTCTTCCGATTGTTAAGAACGGTTTTTCTAGCAACTTCCCCCTGTTTCCATGTGGTCCTGATGAGCTGACTGTTTCCTATCATTCCGAAGAGACCGCACGCCATGGACTCGGTGAAGTAACCGCCTTGCTCAACCTGAAACCACACTTCGGCTGGAACAAGTCCCAATGAGGAAACGAGAAGCTCAAAAACCAGTGCTTATCGTAATTGATGACATGAACGCGGGGGGGACGGAGCGCCAGGTTGTTGAGCTGCTCAAGGCCTACAACAGGGATGCAGGACTAAGACCTCTTGTACTGGCAGTGCTGAAGGACAATGGCCAGAGACTGGCTGAAGCAATGTCATTTGCCAGCGCTGCTCGTGTTCTCAAGTACCGTAAAAGTCTAAAAGACTTCCTTATGCCTTTCAAGCTTCTTGGTTTCATCAAGGAAAACCAGGTTGGAATTGTGTGTTGTTTTGGCCTTCTGTCGGGGTATTTCGGTCTGATTGCAGGCAGACTGGCAGGGCTTCCTGTTGTTGCGACCGATTGCTACGGCAACCGCGAAACCATCATTGACGGAGCCACAGGGTTTCTGGTGCGCAACGAACCGGAAGACATCGCTGAAAGGCTTTTTTCCCTTCTGGAAGATTCGTACAGCGCCTGTATGATCGGAGAAGCCGGGCGGCAAACAGCCCTCCGTGCCAATACAGGTGAGACACTTTCCCAACCACAGTTAGAGAAGAACGGCGGGGAGGCTTATCTGAAGAGTTACAGAGACATGGTTGAGGCACGCAGAGAACTGTGCAGGTATCTGGGCTGGTACAACATAGAGAGAAAGCATTCATATCTTGGAGACAGAAGTCCGGATGCCATATACTCAAGCCGGGAAACCGGAAACCATGAAGCCGCCTGAGTCTAACGAAATACTACCAGCTAGCTTTTATAAAAGTGGAGCCACTTCACTTCATATCACTGAAAAGTAGAAAGAGTGCAGTGTTTGCATGAAAGTTCTTCTCCTAACAGATTCTCTAGGTGCCGGCGGGGCTGAACGTCAGTTATCCCTCCTCTGCCGTTCGTTACAACAAAAGAATATTGTAGTTAAAGTACATTCTCTCGATAGTGGCTATTTTTCAAAAGAGCTACGAGATTGTTCCATTGATTTAACTGTTACTGAAAGAAAAGGGAGATATGACATTCGTCCAATATATCAAATATCCAATATTGTAGGATGTTTTCACCCAGATGTCGTTCATACATGGGGTTGGATGTCTACTTTTTCTGTTTTCCTGACATGCAAGTTAGGAAAGATTCCGCTTATCGGTTCAGTCAGGTGCGCGTTCGCTTCCAAAATGAAAAGAAGAGAGATATTGGAGAAAAGACTTTGCGATTTAGTTATATCCAATAGTATCGCAGGGTTGGATGCATATAAAGTATCATCTAGAAAAGGTCGTGTCGTTTATAACGGCTTCGAGATTGAGAGAGTTCCGAGTACTGAATGTGAACGGTACAAGGATCCTGTGGTAGTCATGACTGCTAGAATGACGCCACACAAAGACTGGAATTGTTTTGCTGACGCAATACGCTTGCTGCAGCATAAACCCGGTATGGAGCGAGTGCGATTCATTGGAATAGGTGACGGACCTGATATGAGCAGAGTTACTGAGTATTGCAGAGATTTACTTCAGGCAAACATCCTATCTTTGCCAGGATTTCTTAACGAACCGATGCAAGAAGTATGTAAATCACAAGTGGGTGTTCTTGTTTCAACACCTGGAGTTCATCAAGAAGGTACTTCCAATTCTATTCTTGAATACATGGGATGTCGGCTTCCAGTTGTTTGTAGCAGGTCGGGAGGAAATCTTGAGACAGTGGATGATGGGAAAACCGGTCTGTTAGTTGCGCAGGGCAACCCTAAGGAGTTGGCAGATGCGGTGGAAAGACTTTGCTTGGACAGAGATCTTGCTGAAAGTATGGGAAAAAGGGGAAGACAGAAACTCGAACACAAGTATTCAGTTAAGAGAATGACTGAAAAAACAATAGAAGTTTACACCGAAATGCTATGAGCCTGTGGGCCGATCCAGGGTTTTGTGTGTTAGGCAACTTACTGCCAAGGATGGATGTAATGACAAGGGCTGACGAGGTTGTGTTTGCTCATACTCACAGCTTTTCGTGGAGCAGGAGGAGTTACAGGTCAGGAAGCTTTTCGCCATGACCCCGAAGACATCTGTTCTGTTCATCACTCCTCAGACTCCACCACTGGGTGGAGTTGCGATGCAGACCGAGAGATTCCTTGACACCGATGAGATAACTCGGCGATTCACGGTTTCAGTGCTTCGCTCTAACCCCAGAAGAGAACATGAGAACCCTGGAGGAAGAAAGACTGTCTCTGCTGGAATTGCGTTATGGACACTTGGCTTTCTATTCAGAGCCTTTGCCATTGGTCTGAAGAAACGCCCCGAAGTGGTTTATGTGGCCACGTGCAACGATCTCAGTTTCATCAGAAACATGGCCGGGGCACTGCTTGCCGCCCTGCCGCGAAGAGGCTCAATTGTGCTTCACTTCCACGCATGGCGTGGCGGAATCTGTGTTTCAGAGGCTTCAGGCCCTTTGTTCGGCAAGCTTCTCCATTCCATGGCCTCATGGCTCTTAAGAAGGGCATGGGGAGTCATTCACCTTACTAAGGCGATTGATGACAGCTTTAGAAGCAACGGTTTGCGTGGAGCTGACTGGATTGTACCCAATTGTGTTGAGATCGGTCCAACGCCTGATCTTTCTGTAAAAGATCCCTGCTCAATTCTATTCATTGGCCGGCTGTCACGGGAGAAGGGTTTCTTTGACCTTCTTGATGCGCTTGAATCACAGCGGCTTGACAGATACGACTGGAAACTCCACGTCCTTGGTTGTCCCACGACGGCAGCAGCTTCAGAAATCGAACACAGGCTTGCCAACCACGGACAAAGCGCAAGAATCAGAAGGTACGGAGCGGTGGCCGGAGAGGTCAAAGCGGCCCTTCTGAAGAAGTGTTCTCTGTTTGTTCTTCCCTCGTATGGAGAGGTGTTTCCGGTTTCCATGATTGAGGCAATGGCCGCTGGACAAGCAGTCATTGCCACTCCAGTTGGTGAAACCTGCGAGATACCTGCTCCTGATGGATGGGTATCGGTTCAGCCAGGAGATACTTCAGGGTTGATCGATGCTATTGAGCAAATTCTGGAGGATTCATACCTGCGGATGGAATTGGGCAGAAGAAACAGGCGGAAAGCAGAGGAGGAATACGACGTCAGAATACATGTAGAAAGGCTTGAGGAGGTCTTTGCGGGAGCTGCAATGCATAGGGCTAGTGGCGGGAAATGTGCATCTTTCCGTGATAGAAGCCAATGTATGCGCTGAATCGAATCCCGGAGGAAACATGCAAACGTCTTGTTATCGCATTTTTACCGAAATGTATAGTATAGCACGTGCAAGTAGCGGCCCCGTAAACAAAGCGTAGGCCACTGCAATTCGATGTATTGTCGGCAGGTGAGGTTTCGCTTCACAGTAAGCGCGTCGGGCCTCCGTTTTTCTTCCCAACACCGCCATCGTCAAGGCAATGCTACGCTGAACTCTGGCATAATCAAACGGCCGATATTGTTTCATCAATTCCAAGTACTCGATTTCCAATGCTAGCTCACGGAAGTAAATCAAGCGATCTTCCATCTTGACTGGACGCTTATGTCCACAAAGTCTATCAGCACCCTCAGTATGGTAGATACGTAATGCTTGATGCAAATAATATCTCTTTGCGTTTTTGCTGATTCTCCACCAAAGAATCGACTCTGCACCACCCCTCATCTTGCTATTAAATCTCAGGTCACCGAGTAATGATCGCCTTGTCAGTCCCCAATGCTCACCGGTGCATTTAGCTAGCATTGTCGGAAAATCGAGCCACTGATCTTGATCCAAACCGTGCCCAGAAAAGTTGCCAGTTCTAGTATCCAAGCAGTTGCAGGTGATTGCAGCGATGTCCGGATCTACCGTTTCAAGCAATCGAAGCATTGTACTCAATGCTGAAGGAACCATTTCATCATCACTGTCCAATGTGGTGAACCACTCCCCTCGCATGAGGTCGAATCCTTTGTTCTTTGCAGCGTGTACCTGTAAGTTGCACTCATGAAAGACGGCTCGGATGCGGGCGTCTTTTCGCAGATAGCTATCGATGACCTCACGGCTGTTGTCATAGGAAGCATCATCTACGATTATCAGCTCCCAATCCTGCATGTCCTGGCATAGTACACTATCAATGGCTCGAGGCAAGGTGTGGGCGCGATTGTAGCAGGCCATGATAATAGATACTCTGGGGCTATTCATTGACTTACCTTCCATTCAGATACTGTTAGTTAAGACCCAATAGGTAATGCATGATATACCGGTGGCGGACAGTAGTTTTGTAAAACAAGGACTTGTGTCACCTTACGGATTCACAAGCTCCCATTTGTACTTATCAGAACTGAGCGAACCGACATGGCCATACTTTCCAGAAGGCTGACCGGTTTAAGACAACTCAATGTGCATGAAGATGTCCTTGGCATGCGTCCAATGATAACATTGATAAGTCAGCCAACTTGCCCAACAGTTTACTGTAAAGGTGGTATGTGTTTTTGTTAAGGGCAGCCGGGCCACTCTTACAGTGATCCTGTTGAAGCAAATGGATCATGCAGTGATGGATACACTCCAATCAAATCACAGGTCGAGTCCGTTGAGCCATCGTTAACGACAACCGCCTTCCAGTCATCAAAGTCTGTTTGAGAAGGCTCTAAAGCGCTCGCCCCAGAGGAGGCGCTTTGCTGCAGGATGATATCACTATTCTGACCCTCGGCAATACATCTCCCGTTCAGGGCTGTAGTATTGACCTCAGAAAGCAACCAAGGAACTTAGCCGAGGCAATCAATCATTTCAAGTATTCTTTTCGATTCTGTAATGGCGTTGAAATGCTCAAGTGCTATCTCTCTTCCCTTCATCCCTACCAGTTTTGACGCCTCTAAATTCTCCAGCACCATGGATAGCGTATCGGCGAGCGAGCTAACACATCCGGGTTCGACAAGATAAGCACTTTCACTGTGAGTAAGATATTTGGAAATGTCACCCACACTTGAAACAACAACAGGTGTTCCTGACATAAGGTATTCTGCGAGCTTTGTCGGAAAACCGGCAAGCGAAAACAGCCCAGATCGTCGTGGAAGAACAAGAATGTCGGCTTCAGCGATGATATCAGGAATCTTGTTCCGCTGAATCGAGCCAGCAAAGTCGATACTGACATTTGAGGGAACATGACCTCCGAGTTCCTTCAGATGTTTTGTCCTGTCCGGGGAGGATGATCCACCGACGATAAGCAGGCGGCATGAGAATCCGGAACGGCCAACCGCAGAAACTGCCTCGATAAGATCCTCAACTTCACCAACATGGTCAAGATTCCCCAGGTAAAGAATTAACGGCTCTGAAGGAACCTTATTGATGCTGGAGAACTCGATCATTTGTTTCGTTTCATCACCGGGATACACGAAAATGGGAACGCGGAGTATTGGCCTGCCCCTGCGCAGGCAAGCACTGAAGTGCGTCTCCAGAAAGGTCGAAATCACAATCAATCCATCCAGCATTGGACATAGAAGTTTTCTCAGCAGCAATTCATGCATTCTGCACAGAATGGTTTGGTTTTGTGAAATGAATGGAAACTCCGTATACTCCGCAATTAAAGGAACTCGCAACAGCAAGGATAGCAGCTTCATTAGAAGAACAATGAACAGATTATGAGGAGAATAATAGTAGATGCAACGAAGCATTCTTCTGTTCTTTGCAATATGAGCCATTGCTCCAACAATTCCAGCGAGCTCAGATATCCTTCTCTTTACAAAAGAACTGCTTCGTACAGGGTCTCCGCAAGTGTACAGGAATGGGATACCCATCCACTCTCCTTGCAACTCGCGGTTCAAAGCGGTTTGGATAGAGTGTTCTGTTGTACGCATGCAGATGATGTTAACGGATGCACCGTTGGCTTTAAAGCCCCTAGCCAGTGCGGATACTCTGACTGCGGCTCCGTACCCGTTCGGGAATCCAAAGTTTCTTCCTATGATAACTATGAGACGCCTATCGTCTAAGATGAACTGATTCACCGGGGCACCACCTTGGTAATCCATCGGGCAAGACAGTACATTCTCCAGAGTTGCGCTTCCAAACCCTTTCTCGATCTTACGGAGGCGTTGAGCAGGCGCTTGCATCCAGCAGCGTTGAAGTAGCCCGTTTCTGCTGCGGATTCAAATGTTTCAGACACCAGATCACCCAAGCCCTGTGACAACCACTGTTTCATCGGGATGGCGAACCCTTGTTTTGGGTGCTCAAGAACCCTTGAAGGAAGAAGATTCTTGACAACCTCCCTCAGAATCAGCTTTGTCCCCGATCTCTTTCTAAGGTAAGAACAAGGAAGACTCGCAACAAAACTTCCGAGAACATGATCCAGGAAAGGCAGCCTGGTTTCAAGTGAAACGGCCATACTGCACCTGTCAGCCTTCACAAGAAGGTCATCTGGGAGGTAGTTGGCCTGATCGATGAGATGGCTTGACTCGGGGGAAACGGCAACAAACCTTGGCTTCCATGCTTCGTTTTTTCGAATCGAAGTCAGCCGGTCAAGAAACCCAGATGAAAGACAGTCTGCAAGAAGACCCTTTATAGGCGTGGACACAAGGGAAAGGTATCGCTGCTCGGCCGGACTCCCCAGTCGTCGAACGAATCCAGCCCCCCATGATCCTTCCGGAATTACAAGAGAACCCAATGATCCGACCGATGCCCGAAGGAACCTGGGAATCCGGTCGATCCTTTCCCAGTAGTCCATGCTTCGATACCACCCATAGCCGGCGAAAACCTCATCCCCTCCCTCTCCGGAAAGGGCTACAGTGACCTCCTGGCGGGCAAGACGGCAGAGCTCAAGGGTGGGTATGCTTGAACTGTCGGCAAAAGGCTCATCAAAGAGATCAACTGCTGTCTCGGCAACTTTCAGACAGTCGCGTATGGAAAGACGCTTCTCAATGTGCCTCGTACCGAATGTGGATGAAACAAGTCTGGCATATTCGAGTTCATCAAATGATGCTGAATCGAAACCGATTGAAAGTGTTGTGAGGTTGGAAAACCCCATCTCCGCAAGCAGGGCCACAATAACCGAGGAATCTATACCACCGCTTAGGAATACTCCGACTGGAACATCACTTCTCATATGCATCTTCAGACTGTCTCGCAGCTGAACTGCCAAAACCTCCGCAGCCTCTTCAAAACTGCGTATATGTTGAGTCTTTTTAGTAACAGGTGTATGAAATCCACCGCTGAATTGAAGAGCAGGTCTTCCTGATTCAGTACTCCAGACTTCATAAGTGCCAGGCTGCATTTTGTGTATACCGGAGTAGGCTGACATTCCGGAAGGGATGTAGCCAAGGTTCAGAAATGCATCGAGCGCCTGGTAATCAAGTTGATCAGAATGCCAAGGAAGAGTCTTGAGAGCCCTTATCTCTGATGCAAATGCAAATCTACAGCCAGTATCGGATACAAACAGGGGCTTCATTCCAAATCTGTCGCGGGCCAGGATCAGTCTATTCTGCAGAGTGTCAATAATGGCTATTGCGAACATTCCTCTAAGGTGTTCGAAACAGGCTTCTCCATGTTCTTCGTAGAGATGTGCAATAACCTCGGTATCAGAGTGAGTGTAAAACTGGTGTCCCTTTGTCTCCAGAATTACCTTCAATTCGAGATAATTATAAATCTCACCGTTCAATATGACCCATATTCGCCCATTTTCATTAGATATAGGCTGATCACCAGTCTCAAGGTCAATAATCTTCAACCTTCGCATCGCCATTCCGATACACTGGTGGACAAAACAGCCGCTTGAATCAGGTCCGCGATGAACGAGAGTGCTGATCATCTGCGAAAGGAGTTCCCGCAGTGCTATCTCAGATAGGGATATATCTATTAGTCCAGCGATTCCGCACACTGTAGTTCCTTTTGTGTGGCCCACATATCGGCCTGCCGTGTCGAAAAAAACAATGAACACAAGTGGATAACGCTATTCATTCTTCTTCTAAACAATGATAACCTTGCTCCTATACATATAATCGTGATGAGTACCACGTGCATTCCATCTTTTCAGAACATGGCCCACCAGGTAAGGCAGATAATAGAATCAGTGAATTCGACAGCAAACCTCCATTCTTTCATCTCCACGCTCGGCAAAAACATGATCAGGGATAAAATGTGACCAATCAAGATTCTCGGGGATTGCATAATCAAGTGCAAATCCTTTGAGAAACAAATCGTTTAGAAGCTCGACATCTGCGGAGCCTGAGTCGTTGACCGCCACCTTCTGAACGCGGTTTATTGAGACACCGACAAGAGTGGCAACAACGGGACTCATTCCGTGATTGAAGAGTCGGTGCCTGATCGCCGTGAAGCACATGAAGCCTTCAAGGCTATTTGGATTTGCGTACAGAACATTCCTCGCTATTTTGAGAAAGGCTGACCGTGCATAGATTGTTCCGTCAACAGAAAAAGGGTAAATCCAGTGATGCCTCAATCTGCTGTCGTAGTAATCCCAATGCAGTATACCTGATGACTCGGAAAGCTCAGACGGAGCGTCCCTGAGATTTCTACCGACATACAGCCTGTAGGATGATTCAAAAGGATGTCTACTGATCTCTTCAAGAACGCCTGAAGGTATCACGGTGGGTCTGTAAAAAGCACTATCGTCAGTCATGAACATTAGATGGCCTGCGCTTGATTCTTCAATCTCGCTCTCAAGGAGAGTCTTGAAGTCGTCCCTGCTTTTTCTGAGAAAGGGGTATTTAGCGAACCAGAACGCGTTGCGGCCATGGAACAGAAGAGGGAGCACATCATTTAGGAATCCTTTGCCTTTGCCACGCTCTGAAAAAGTCACGCCTTGTTCCTCAGTCCACTTCCCTCTCAGCCTGGAATAGCTTTCCGCATGATGTCCGGATGTGTGGTAGATCACTTTAATGCGGTACCGGCCACTTTCCAGCGAGAAATGCTTCCTCACGCTGCGAAGCATTGCCTCAAGCTGCATGGCCCGGTTGTAGGAAAAAACGATGATCAGGAGTTCGTTGTTGTTGCCCAATGCTGTCTCCTTCCTGCCTGGGAACGATCCTTAGTTAGTTGTATGTGATTCAAACATTTCCACTGCACATATCATCTATAACATAGGCCAGAGTATCATGAAGTGGCCCCACTTTTGTAGACAGCTCGTGGGTCGGTTTTCGTTAGACTCAGGCAGCTTCATGGTTTCCGCTCTCCCGGCTTGAGTATATGGCATCCGGAGTCCTGTCTCCAAGAGATGAGTGCTTTCTCTCCCTGTTGTACCAGTCCAGACACCTGCCCAGTTCTCTGCGTGCCTCAACCATGTCCCTGTAGCTTTTCAGGTAAACCTCCTCGTACTTCACTGTTCGCCAGAGCCGCTCTACCATCACATTGTCCAGCGCCCGTCCTTTGCCATCCATGCTGATCCTGATCCCTGAAGCCTTCAGAACGCCGATGAAGTCACTCCCCGTGTACTGGCTTCCTTGATCCGTATTGAAGATCTCGGGCCTGCCGTGCCTCCGAAGGGCCTCTTCCAGAGCTTCCATGCAGAACCGCGAGTCGAGGGTGTTCAACAGTCGCCAGGAGAGAACCTTCCGGCTAAACCAGTCCATGATGACCGTTCTGCCGGCGCTTCCCTGCGTTCCGTTGGCGTTAGAGCTTTTTGAGATAAGCTCCTTCAATGCGTGATTCTCTAAGCTCAATTCCGAGTACATCCGCTTCGATCGGGTGTTCTCTGTCTCATGCTCTTTCATCCGTTTAAGCTCTGGGACGCCCATCTCGTTGTACTTCTTCTTCCAGTTGTAGAATGTGTTGCCGCTGATGTCGTACATGCGGCAAACCTCGGTGACGGAGACTCCGGCATTGGCTTCACGAAGAATCGCCACAATCTGCGTTTCCGTGAACCTGGATTGTTTCATCTCGACCTCTTGGGTTGGCAGGAAGTCTCACTCTAACAGCTGTCCCCTTAATGGGGAAGTCTATGTGCTGGGCTGTATCGCCGAGCTAGAAGAACATTAGCGAAAGCTGTTCCCAAGATCAAGTTCAGCGGTGTCGAAGCATAATCGGCATGTCCATAGGTATTCGTAAAGTAAGTTAGCAGAACCACAATTGTCCAGACAAGACTGGTTACTGCAAGCCCCCGGCTGGTCTTCCAGCACAACACTATGGCCACCACACCGTACATGACAAGCAGCATGAATGGAAGAAACAAAACCAGCCCCCCCGTCGAGAAGCATCGATGCAAAGTAATTATGAAGCCGTTGAGCCTGGCTGGGAACACCAGGAAAGCCTTCGGTATCGTATGAAAACACTGTTCCCACAAGCGGGGAGCGAACAAAAGTAACAGAAGCATCCTGCCACCAGTTCAACCGTTCCTGAGCGGTTTTTTCGCGGAACGAGAAGCCTCTCAGCACATCTGCTGGACTGTGGTAACTGTAAGGATTCTTATCCCTAAAGGTTGGTGAGATTCTGTTCCAGAATGGACCGACAACAAGCAGGGAAACAAGAACAAATATAACTGCGCTTCCCATAGACATTTTTCGAGGGCTTCCGAAAAAAACTATCCCCGCACAGAGCACAAGGATCATCGAAGCTCCCCGTAATGCCCCGTAAACAGGCAACAGTGCAGCAATACCCATGATTAAAGATATCCATATGGCTTTTCGGAATCGCGGACGTTCAGAAAAGAGTTGATACTGAAACCCTGTGACAATTATTATGCACGACGCTGCCAGATAGGCGTTATGATAATAATGTGGTGAGAGTTGCCCCACGCTGATATTAACAAACATATATAGTGTAATAAATATCAAAGCAAATCTAAACAGGCTTTTCTCAAGCCACCCGCCAAGGTCGGAAGCAACAAACGACATGGCAAGTATCATTAGTACAGGCATCTTGAGATACGGCCAAACCTGGAGCCACACATCAAGAATAAGAGGAAGGGAGGAAACGGCTGGTCGAGTGGAAATGGCAGCAGCAAAAAAAAGGCAGATTACTATCTGAAAAAGGCAAACTTTCGCATATTTCGTAGCCTGCTGGTTCATGCCTTTTACAGAAACAACCCGAAGCGCAGGAAAAAAAAGAAAAACTAGCAGTATGCTTGAGGGGTGAAAACTTACCAAGGAATGCCAATTCCCAAACAGAGTATCTGCCAGAATTGAAACAAGTACAATCACCATCCCAATCTGTAGAATCAGACGTATTGCAGTTGATGATTTCAAGAGGAAAGCATTCCTAAAAACCCCATGTCAGTTTTCGAGCGTTTACTGACTTCAACCAGCTCCCACCCCAAGCCTTTTCATACACCGCCTCAAGAATATCTGGCAGGGGTGGGGATGCAAGGGAAGCCACGGTAACTTTCGCATTGCTGCTAATCGTCTTCTGCAATAATGTATCCAACAATAATCTGATGATCTGTCCCGCTAGTTCCAATTCGTTGCCTGGGTCGAACAGAAGAACGTTCTCACCCTCGCGGATGTAAAACTTCACTCCTCCCACTGGCGTGGTAATGCAGGGGCAGCCAAGACGCATTGCTTCAAGCAAGGCGTGGCATTCATTCTCTATGAAGGAGGAGACAACGAAGGCATCTGAAGAAAGGATAGCTGCATCAATGAATTCCGCTGGCATGCTGCCTGGTAGTGATAGAGTGAGGTTGCCGCTCCCCGCGGAAAGCAAACCGCGGAGAACTGCTCTCATCGATGTGGGTATGGCCCCAATGATTTGCAGTTCAACAGGCTTATTCAGATGGTTTGCTGCAATTGATACGGCAGATACCAGAACATCAAGGCCTTTGTACGGTTCTCCCGCTGAAACACAGAGAATGCGGTATGAGGTGCTTTCCTCTTGCGGTGTCCATTGGCTTTTAGCGTCCGTTCGCCTGACATAGATTCCCTGTCTGTAGTAGAAAGCATCAGGCTTCAGGGCGCGTATGATAGCCTCGTCAAATGGTGTTTTGCCCAGAAAGGCGTCGCAGCACTGTATAACACGTTTCTCAATTTGCTTATCCTGTCTGCTGTAGTATCCTCCCCAAAGAATTCCGTACCCCCTGGCCAGTGTGATTAGCCCGTGAGGGGAAAAAGTGCCCCGGAATCTGTCGCGCAGTTTCAGAGAGCCGTGATACCTCGGGGCAATCGCTGCTTTCAGCCCCTGGAGGGAGAGAAGCACAGGACTTTCAGTCAAAGAGCCGATAAAACCTAAACCTGTTTCTGAACCATGAACATGAATTAGATCAAATGGTCCTTCCCTGACAATACCGTTCAGCTTATCCATTATTGAATTGTGATCTCTACGACGGCGAAGATAGAAAGGTAAAATTCTGTTCACTATCCCGCGGGTATGACTATCCGGTACGTCCTTGAATACAATGTTACCCAGTTTCAGGTCGTCAAAACCGGTACTGCCAAAACAGTATACAGTGAATTCATACGGCATTTCCGATATGGAACTGATGTAAGCTTCAAGCCATCCCGCCTTTTTCTGAACGGGAAGGCAACACTTTGCTGAAACTACTGACGGAACATAAGGTATCAACCAGCATATCTTTCTCATCAGGCCCCCGCTCGTTCATCAGGCATTTACGGCCACCGACACCAGCTGTTTGAAGCGCTGCTGAAAAACTTCCAGATTCAGCTCATCCTGTCTTAGCCTGCGCAACTGGCCACGGTAGCAAGCGTCTCTTTCTTTGCTGGAAACTTCATCAAGGGCCAGCTTGAGTTCTTCTGACCGAAGGCTGGTGCAGACGGGGCCAATTGTATACTTGTCAAATATCATCAGTACGCTGGAACTCGATGGCCCATGAAACAGAACAGGAACTCCTGCTGCTGCATATACTCCAAGTTTGTTCGGAAAACTGTATCTCACAGAGTTTTTATATTTTGCGTCGAAGGGGTATGGAAGGTACAGAAGATCGCAGCCGGCAAGAACGTTCACCTGGGTCTGCATGTCAACATAGCCAAGGAAGGATATCCTTACTGGCCCCGTAATCCTGGGAAGGTTCAGATAGCTTCCCATGACAACGATCTCCACCGGCCTTTCCTGAAGCTTCCAATCAGAACTGCCGATGGTCTCAAGCAGAACTTTCCAGTTTTCCTTGGTGTACATACCTCCTGAAAACCCGATTCTAAAAACTCCGTCTTCGGTTCTAACTGGATCAGGCTGGAGGTTGATTGACGGGGAGTGAATTCCGACCTCTGAAGGTATGGAGTATTTCTGTGAATAGAACTTCTGCATGGCCATCGACGGGTAGAGGATAGCCCTCGAGTTGCGCAGATCGGCTTTGAAAGATTTCATCAGCGCACGGGCTGAAAGTATGGGAAGGTTCCAGAGACTGCAGAGATAGGCCGGAGGATCCCACACGATGGACATCGTTGGAACACCAGCTCTCCGGCAGGCTTCGCCTGCTTCTGTTATCACCCAATTGTCAAACAGGATGAGTATCACCAGATCCGGTTTCCATTCAATGATTGCGCGCTGTAAATGAGCCGAGGAAGATCTGCGGTTTAGTCTGGAGGTAGCCATCCGGGCGAGATCGCTCAGCCCGCCTGACGCTCTAGATTGTCGGCTGCCAATTTGTGGAAAGCTGTCCATGAACACTGTTCCACGGAAAGACTCACCTGGCAGGGAAGGTGTGGAGCTGAAAAAGGCAATGGAATCCGGGTCAGTCTCGGAAAGAAGATCCCTGAGGTAGATGCTGCCCACACCAAAACTGCCCGGAAGAACATTGGACACAAAAAGAAGGCGTGGTGTGGAGCTATTCGAACTGCTGGTAGCCGAGCTCAGATGAACCTCCTTGTAATGATATGCAGAGCTGTGTTTGCTTTGCTTCGAAATCTGCCTGCTGCCCTTGCTACATGTTGCATGTGCCAAACACCGAGAGATTTGTTCTGAAAGATTCCATCGGCTTCTGTACATCCCTCCCGAATCAGAAGTATTGGCTTTGGAAGACAGAAGGGCAACGCCTGCATATTAAGAGCCCTCCAATCGCCCGTTTTAATATCGCGATTGCGTTTGAACCCGGGGAACGTAGTGGTGAGGAGGTATTCGGATCCCGAGTTCGCCAGATTGGCAAGCGTCCTGAACACATCATTGAAGGAGAAATGCACCAGACAGTCTCGGCAGATGATCGCATCAGCCCGCGGAATCGTGTCACAGATTACATTGAGCTTGCGGAAAGACACTCCTGGGCGTTCAAAAACGGAGTTCGCACTGATCAGTTCATCCACGATGTCCGCACCTGTGTATTTAAAAGAAGACAGATCAACGTGCCTCATCCAATTGAAGTCACCGCAGGGGGCGTCAAGGAGTTCTTTGACGCCAAGCTTCCTCAGGACCCCTGGAAGAGTTTCAATAAGGAGGCAGGTCTGTTCAAGTGTTGAGCCCACACCGGATACTGACTCTTTGCTGCCCCAAGTGTTCTCACTGAAGATACGCCTGAATGTTGATTCAGTGTTGTTCAACCGGGAATCACTCACATCATTCAATTGCTTTGGCATAGGGCCATTTTCCCATGTTTTTCATCAGGCTTTCATAGCCTGATATGGCTTTTACTTTGATAGAACGCCTGTCAAGCTTTGCTGCAGTGATTGCCCAGTTGTCGGATGCGGCACTGTTAACCAGTGTATCATCAGTGAGGGCGATGCGCAATAATTCGGCAACAATACACGGATCCTCCGGAGGCACGAGAAAGCCGCCATTGCCATTGACAATCCATTCACAGGCACAAGAAGTATATGACTGAATTGGAAAAGCTCCGCATGCAATAGCCTCAAGGAAAGAAGTGCTTACCCCATCTGAAATGCTTAGGCCAATGTAGATTCGGCTTTCAGAGAAGAGATTCAGAAGATCGGAATGACTCACTTTCGGCAGGATTTCAATATCGATTCCCGTATCGAGTCGAAGCAGCTCCACCTCGATTTCGGTCTCGATTCGCGAAGAGTAGACAAAGACTTTATAGCCCGAAAGGCTTTTTTGGCACAGACGGAGCGCCTGTAGAGCGACCAGCGCCCTGCCCGCCCAACCCTGATAGCCTTTGATGAGTATTGTGCGTCTTTCCGAGGTTCTGATCCTGCCACGAAGAGATTCTATCAAAGCGATGTCGAAACCCCCGCAATTGGGAACAACCGGTGCTGCTCTCCCGGAGAAGCCTTTTTCCAAAGCGAGATTAAGATCTCTTTCACATTCGCAGAAATACAAGTCACAGGATTCGAGAACCCTCCGAATACGTTCGGTATGTGAAGAAAGTCTGTTAAAGAGAAAGATGTCACTTCCCCAGTTTGACACAGCCAGCAGAGGTCGATTTTTTTCCAGGAGGTCCAGAGCATCGAGCGCAAGGTAGGCGCTGCTTTGAATGCCAAGGCAGTGGACAATGTCAGGCTTGAGTTTTTGTATCAGACGCGCCAATCTGCGGGTTCCCGAGAACCTCGGGATTCGCAAAGCCACAGACCTTACAAGAAGACCAGGAAGTCCTGAACCCAAGCAAATCCCCGTTAGTCTGACAGCCTTGGGTAAGGCGGCTTTTCTGCAGGGACATAGCGCATTGTGGAGCCTGAGCTCTGGCATATCCATATTGGGAAGGCCCATATCCGAGCTTGGAAAAAGGTGTATATCCCATCCCAGCCCTGAGAAGAGCCCTATCCAGCGGGCGGCATGAATACTCTCAGGTTGAGCCACGAACAGAATCTTCAATAATCCTCCAATGTTGGGCAAGCCATTCTGAGCGCCAATGCCCCATTTGAAGCATATCGATCCGCAGAATTATAACAGTCCCTGATTTTTAAGACAGGACGAAGAGCACCACAGTGTTTGGAAGTAACTCCTGGGCAAACTATTCCGGCCCTTGGAGTAAGATGTGATTACTGCAGAAGCTTGACTTGTTCCGCAAGCCCAATGGCGTTTAAAAACATCGTTTGAGCATGCTTTGGTGAGAAATCCCTCTGTCCGCAGTGTATCGCCCTTTCTACAAACCGGCTTTGCTCTGCCGTGTTCTGACCAGCTTTCGAGATCGTTTCTGCAAGCTGATCAGAACTCAGACTGTCCACCAAGTAAGAACAGCAGTTTCGTTTGACATAGTCAGCAACGAAACTATCAGCCGGTGAATGCACAAGCATCGGCCTTCCCGATACAAGATACTCTGGGAATTTGGCCGGGAGTGCTGTGCTTACAACGCCCTGAACTCCCTTGGAGAAACCCAATGGAAGGTAGAGGAGTGTGGCACTCCGCACAGCATCCATCAGACCATTTGTATCGGAATGTGCCGAAACGATCGCCCTGCCGAAAGAGAGCCCCATTCTCGTCAGATCACCAGCACTCTGAGAAGTAGACAGTGCAAGACGCCAGTTCTCGCCAAGCAAATCCAATGCACGAACAAGGCAAACAAAGGCCTCCCGATTGACATGGTAGATTGAACCAGCAAAAAAGATCGATCTCGGCTTCTGTTCAGGGATCGAACATGCCTTGGAAGAGCTGACCCACTCATCTGAGTACGGGTTGGGTACGACTTGCGTAGTGCATTGATACCTGTTGGTGTAAGAGACCCTCATGAACTCATTGGTGACGATGTTGCATGAAGCCGATGTGAGAAGTTTCTTCTCGACAAAACGAGCTGCAGACCGAAATCTGGTAAGCGCCCACTGCTCCCTGTAGTCGTCGAACAGGTAATTTGTCAATCCAACACTGCATCGCCGGGCAGCCAGTGCAGCTGCAGGCATATTAAAGGGATCTCCTGAGCATGCAATAAGCATTTCTGAACCAGTACTCCGGAATAATGCGCAAAGGTGATGAGCCCTGAGCAAAACCCTGAAAGCGAATTCAAGCGAAGGGGAAAGACGTTGCAGAACCCGTTCGTCCGGCAGTGAAGAGTACTTCCCTGCAATCGAGGGTGAAGCTTGTGATGCGCTGAAGCTGCCCACAACTTTCACTACGCGCTGATCAATTCCCTCCAGCAACCTGCCAAGTACAACTGCCTGCCCGGATGGCATGCCCGGAAAGACATTTGTAAGCAGTATTACACTCATTCTGGGAAGGTTGTCATGTGGATGGCCTACAGCAATATGGCGTGAAACGCACGCTGGCTGCCCTTGTGCAGCTTACCGTTGTGTAAGAACGCAGCAGGGAAAAGGAAAACTCGCAATGACGAACAACAGATATGGCTGGGCAGGCAACAGCCATTTGTGTTGTTCTAACCAACCCACTTAACCCTGTAGAAACCGGTAGATGAAAAGTGTCACTCGACAATGTAGAAACGAAAGATTGAGTATTTATATCGCGCCATTGGAAAAGTAATATGATATAATGACAAACCATGAGAAGTATCAAACACCGCGAGAAACCCATATTGAGTCTTCCTACCATGTGTATAATGAACCGTTGACTTTGCATGTTCGTGTTCGAGGAGAGGTGGGTTGCTTTCATTCTGGCATTGTGAAAAGGGCTGTCAGGATAGTGGCTTTCGGATAATGAACTGAGGGAAACACTCTCCTTGCCACGCAAGTTACCTTGGAGCCCTGCGGAGAACCGTGCGAACTCTCCTGTCGACACCACGGCCAAGTCGAAGCAGCAGGGCATTGAAATGCGTGGTGGCTTTTGCGGTGAGAGGAATGGCTTTATCAGGGATGGGTGGTATGTCCTTTATTGCCCAGAATGCGCCTGTGGGAAGGGGCTTTCCATCCTTTCCAGTCTCGGGTGGGTGAAAGGCCCGACAAACAAGCACTTCCCACCCGTCAAAATCGTTTGGGGTCCAACCGCTTCTGTGCACCTGCCAGATCCCTCCATCCATTCCCCATTTGTCTGTTACGCCGTCATCAGGGAGTTCCTGTTCGTAGTATCCGAGAGGTGTGAACAGCACAACCTGAACCGAAGATACACGGCAAGCCTCTGCCAAGAAGTCACTGCCCTCGCTTCGGTCCAGATGCTCTATGAAGTCGAGAGCGAAAACAGTTTCCACGGATGCATCGGGCAGCGCCTTCATAATCTGTCTCCAGGAGCAGTTCAGTACTACCCTGCCACAATCTGGTGGAGACTCCTTATGCAGTCTCAAAAGGTAGGGAAGATGAGGATCAACGCAGAGATGGGTTCTGGGAGCGAAAATGTCCTGAGGACGGATTCCACAGCCTATGTCGAGAACGAGGTTTGTGTGCTTGACTCGCTTTTCAACCTCCTTGCGCAGTTTGCCCTCATTGGCGAACTCTGCAAGAAGAACACTTTTTTCAGTCATTTAGCCCTTTTCCATTTTCAGCCAATCCTGATGGATCGCAGCCTCTTGGTAATTCAGCACATTTCCATTCAAGGGAAGGTCTGATTACACCGGACCAGCCTCCGTAATAATCTCCTCGCGCAGCACCATAGTCCTGTAGTCTGAAGGAAAGTGCAGAGTCAACCCTGGAGATGATCTGGTAGTGGTTTCTCCACATGTACAGTGAAACTGCATAGCCGCCTTCGTTCAGCAAACCCCCGGGCAATGTTGTTGATGTTCTTATCTTAAGCCCCTCCGAAGATGTGTTCAGGAAATGTTCAGGTATGTGATCGAGTGAGCTGAGAACAAGTGTACCGTCCTGTGAGTAGAGAAGGATGGTAAGACCGGCTCTTGAACCAGGTTTTCGTATGAAGAGATCAAACTGAAGGTTTACTTCTTCTTCCATGCTCATTTCATCTGACAATGAAGAGTCTGCCCCTGAAACCGAGGCCGAGATCAGAGAAAGGGTGTCATCTCCCGGTTGATTGCTTTCCTCCCAAGAAGAGTGCCTGCGGGTTGAATCCGAATCGGTCAGGTACGAGGAAATCACTTCTGCTGATGACGAGTCCATGATCAGCGTTCCTGAGTCTAGTAGAACACACCTTGAACAGAAACTGCGAATAGCAGGCATGTTGTGACTAACAAACAGAACGGTTCTTCCCCCCTTAGCGGCGTCCCCCATCTTGTTGAGGCACTTCTTTTGAAACTGCGCGTCCCCGACCGCCAGAACCTCGTCTACAACAAGAATTTCAGGTTCGAGGTGCGCTGCGACCGCAAACGCCAATCGCACGTACATTCCGCTTGAATAGCGCTTCACCGGCGTGTCAAGGAACTTCTCCATCTCCGCAAAAGCAACGATATCATCGAATTTGCGGCGTATCTCCGCTCTCGTCATTCCCAGGATTGCACCATTGAGGTAGATGTTTTCGCGTCCGGTCAGCTCAGGATGAAACCCCGTTCCCACCTCCAGAAGGCTTGCAATACGACCGCGACAGGTGATCCTTCCCTCAGTCGGGGGGGTTATCTGCGACAAAATTTTCAGCAGTGTGCTTTTCCCAGCGCCGTTCCGACCGATGATGCCAATGGCGTCTCCCTGGTTGACACTGAAACTCACATCTCTGAGCGCCCAGAAATCCTTCTGTGAGTGCTGCAATTTCTCTTTTTGTCTGATTACATTCCAGTAGTGTGCTGTTTTTCTGGCGACGGTATCGCGAAGTGAAAGATAAGGTTCCCTGAGTGCTCCGATACGGTATCTCTTCCCAACGCTGTCAATTTCGATTATTGGTCTGCTCATTACGCTATATCCGCAAAATAGCGTTCTGTAGAACGGAAAACATGCAAGCCGATTGTCAGATAGACCATGCTCATCAGAAAAGAAATGCCCATAACCTTCCAGTCGAAACTTGTACGACCGAGAAGCCCTGCTCGAGCGTTTGCGATAACTCCGGAAATAGGATTAAGCCATGTCATTGCCACTTTGGCCCAAGGATGGTTGTCAAGTAAAGAAACTGGATAGATAACCGGAGTGACGAACATGAGGCTGCTGATAAAAAAAGGAAGCGCATAGCGAACATCTCGGTATTTTACGTTCATCGCTGACAGGAAAAGGCCTACTCCCATTGCACACATGACGCATGTAAGTACGAGCACCGGAAAGGTCAGCACTCCGATCCATCCTGGAACAAAACCATACCAGATCATCATGCCGACAAGAATGAGCATGGCAATGACGAAATCAACGAGCCCGGTAGTGGCTGCGGTTGCAGGAAGGATCAAACGCGGGAAATAGATTTTCTGAACCAGGCTTGCATTGGACACCATCGACTGACTTGCATTCGTGAGCGTTCCAGAGAAATACAACCAGAAAAGCTGCCCGGTATACAGAAAGATAGGATAAGGAGTGCCGTCACCGCTCTGAATACCAGCCATTCGATTGAACACGAAAGTAAAAATGACCATTGTTATCAAGGGCTGCAGGAGAGCCCACAGTACGCCAAGAACAGTTTGCTTGTAACGAACAGAGATGTCACGCCAGGCAAGAACAAGAAACAAGTCGCGGTAACGCCAGAGTTCAGGCCATTTTATCGGTGCGAACCTTCCTGGTGGTGCAATTGTGAATTCGTTCTTCAATCTCTGTCCCCAATGTTGGAATCAATCTGCTCAATGCAGTTCTTGACGGCTTTTCATTAACATCAGCAGTTCCAGAAAAGTTTCAATGGACAATCTGCTGCAATTATAATCCCGGCAACCAGTTACCGAACAAGTAGCCACTCTGCAAAGCCGCATGCAGTTTGCTTGGAAATTATACGCCCTGCTCTATGTACATGCAATCTCGATTGTCAGAGATGCTCGACAAGGTTGCGCTGGCTGTTGTACTGGTTTTGGAAACCTTGAAGCGGACCGTTAAGGTCAAGCTGTTCTTCCGTCTTCAAGAAAACTTTCCTTTGCCATGCACCGGATATCATTGCATACTTGCAGTTGTTGAAGGATGGAGGTTATTCCGGTAACTGCTCGGAATCTCACTTACATTTTGAGGAACTATTACTTTGTCAGTAGCAACATCACTATCAAGATTAATTAAGGAGATACGATGTTATCAGTTAAGGGTAAGCGGATTCTTATCACCGGCGGTACCGGGTCCCTTGGCAAGGTTCTGACCAAACGTATTCTGTCCGGTGAGGTTGGCACTCCGGCAAAAGTCATCATTCTTTCCCGTGACGAAGCAAAACAGCATTTCATGCGCGTTGAGTACGAAAACTCCGTTGCAGCAACAGACGAGATCATCTACAACAACTTCAAGAGACTGCTGGAGTTTCGTATTGGGGACGTGCGCGACTTTCATTCGGTAGCATCCGCAGTGAAGGAAGCTGACATCGTTTTCAGCGCTGCTGCGCTGAAGCAGGTTCCAACCTGTGAGTACTTTCCGTTTGAGGCGGTTAAGACCAACATTGCCGGCCCTGAGAACATCGTTCGTGCTATTCAGGAGCATGGCCTTGGTGTTGAGACCGTTGTAGGTATTTCCACGGACAAGGCATGCAAGCCGGTGAATGTAATGGGAATGACCAAGGCGATACAGGAAAGGGTTTACATCCAGGGCAACATGCGCTGTCCCAAGACCAGGTTCGTTTGTGTGCGTTACGGTAATGTGCTTGCCTCTCGCGGATCCGTGATACCGCTGTTTCACAAGCAGATTGCAAGCGGTGGACCGGTTACCGTAACCACTTCGGATATGACGCGCTTCCTGCTCAGCCTCAACCAGGCTGTGGATGTGATTTTTGCAGCGCTAAAGGGGGCAAACCCCGGTGAAACATACATTCCCAGGGTGCCTTCTGCTCGAATGACCGATCTTGCGAAGGCACTGATCGGGGATAGGGATATTGAGATCAAAGTTACAGGTATCAGACCTGGTGAGAAGATCCATGAGATTCTTATCTCAGAAGAGGAATCATTCCTTACCGAAGATCGCGGCAACTACTACGCAATACTTCCAATCCTTCCCGAAGTGTGCGGTGACAGAAAGGCCAAGAGGGCTTTACAGTCCGAGTACAGCTCCAAAGACTCGCTGATGACACTTCAGGAACTCAAGGTTCTTCTTGAAGGTTATGGTCTTCTTGTTGAGCAGCAGAGTGGAAAAGATGAAGGAGAGCTTCTCCGATGAAGGTCGTTACGGTTCTTGGAACCCGTCCCGAGATCATACGCCTCTGTACCGTCATCGAAAAGCTTGATCAGTGTACAGAACACACTCTTGTACATACCGGGCAGAACTACGACAACCGGCTTAGTGATGTTTTCTTCTCCGAACTTGGAGTAAGAAACCCAGATGTCTATCTTGGAGTTGATACCTCCTCGTTCGGTGTCCAGATCGGGCAGATCATAAGCGGATGCGAGAAGGTTTTTCTTGAGAAGAAACCTGACGCAGTACTTATCCTGGGTGATACGAACAGCGGCCTATCCTCTTTCGTTGCGAAAAGGATGGGCATTCCTGTCTACCACATGGAAGCCGGTAACAGATGCTACGACGACAGGGTTCCGGAAGAGGTCAACCGCCGGGTGATTGACCACTCAAGCACGGTTCTCATGCCCTACACCAACAGAAGCAAAGAGAATCTGGTCGCCGAAGGAATCGAATCTCGACGCATCTATGTAACCGGTAACCCGATCTTTGAAGTTTTGAACCTGTATGCAAAGCAGGTTGAAAACGCCCGAGCGATGGAGAACTACGGTGTTCGGAAAGGCGAGTACTTTCTGGCAACCCTTCACAGGGCTGAGAATGTGGATATCTCGGAGAGGCTGGCTGGGTATGCCCGTGCCTTGGAAATGGTTCGGGATGAATTCGCTCTTCCAGTGATCGTCAGTACTCATCCGAGAACCAGGGGCAAGCTGCAGTCCTTCGGGTTGAGCGGTACCATGGGCGAGGTGAAATACATGGAACCAATGGGTTTCTTTGACTTTGTCCAGCTTGAAAAGAATGCCAAGTGTGTCTTGTCCGACAGCGGAACCGTTCAGGAGGAGTGTTGCATTTTTGGCGTTCCCACGGTTACACTGCGTGATGTCACTGAGCGACCTGAGACAATTGAGTGTGGAAGCAATGTTCTTGCGGGGGGCGACGCTGACAGAATACTTGCCCTGACTGAACTGGTTACAGGTTCTGTACCTAAATGGCAGCCGCCCGCTGAATACCTGGTGCCCGATGTATCCTCAACCGTGCTGAAGATAGTAACGGGGTATCTCCATGGTTAACAGAGTGCTTGTTCTTGGTGGCGACGGAATGCTTGGGCACAAGGTGTTCCAGGTGTTCAATGAAAACCATGAGACCCATGCAACCTTCCTCACCCATGAGCACTATGCTTCGGCTTTCCCAACGTACAGGGAAGTTCCGTCTTCAAGGATTCATCTTGGGATCGATGCGCTGAATTCCGAGGTCATTGAGAGGCTGCTGAACCTTGTGAGACCAGATGTTGTTGTGAACTGCATCGGGCTTATCAAACAACTAAAGGAAGCTTCAGACTTTGTGCTTGCAATTCGGATGAACTCTCTGCTTCCACACAACCTCGCGCGGATTTGCACATCCATTGGGGCAAGGCTTGTGCATGTGAGTACGGACTGTGTGTTTTCTGGGAACAAGGGCATGTACACGGAAGAAGACCCTTCCGATGTGATGGACCTGTACGGGAAATCCAAGGCGCTGGGAGAAGTTGACTATTCCCCTCACCTGACCGTTCGCACATCAATTATCGGCAGAGAGTGGGTCAGGTCAACAGCCCTGCTTGAATGGTTCCTGTCACAACAGGGCAAGACAGTGCGTGGCTACAAGAACGCTGTCTATTCGGGTTTCACCACCGAGTCCATAGCAAGGCTGATTAGAAGAACAATCACTGAGAGGCCAGATGTAACCGGCCTCTGGCATGTATCGAGCGATCCGGTTACCAAGGTTGAACTGCTCACCAGGATCAGGGATGCATGGGGATTGAACATTGAAATCGAGCCCTTTGATGACGTTCCCTGCGACAGAAGCCTTGATTCGACAAGGTTCTTCAAGGAGACTGGGTTTGAAAGACCATCCTGGAAGTCCATGATCCAAAGGCTTGTTGAAGATGATACCCCTTACCCGGAATGGCGCGCACGCAATCAGAAGGTTTTTAGAGCCTGATTCTTCCTGAAGGGGCAGAGATGAAAGCACTTGTTACAGGCGGAGCAGGGTTTATAGGGTCGAACATCTCGATGAAACTTCTTGAGATGGGTTTCGAGGTGCGGATCCTTGATGACCTGAGCAGTGGATACCTGTCGAACGTTCCGGAAAATGCCCAGTTCATTGAGGGCTCCACCGTCGACAGAGAAATGGTTAACGAAGCCGCGTCAGGTGTTGATTACGTTTTTCATCTCGCCGCCAGTGTTGGCAACAAAAGATCTATTGATGACCCGATCTACGATGCGACTATCAATGTTCTCGGTACTCTGAACGTTCTCGAGGCCGCCAGGAAGACGGGCGTGAAAAAGCTTGTATACAGCTCCTCTGCAGGGATCTTTGGAGAGCTGAAAACACTTCCGATCAGCGAGGATCATCCCCAGGAACCTGACTCTCCTTACGGTGTCAGCAAGCTGGCCGCGGAGAAGGACTGTCTTGTTTACATGAAGCTTTACGGGGTTCCGGTGGTGTGTTTGCGTTACTTCAATGTCTACGGTGTCCATCAGAGATTCGATGCTTATGGGAATGTGATCCCGATCTTTGCCGACAGGATCCTTCGTGGCATTCCAATGACCATCTTCGGGGATGGTGAACAGACCAGGGACTTTGTCAATGTTGCGGATGTGGCTCAGGCGAACATCAAATCGGCTCTTTCTTCGGCAACCGGAGTATTCAATGTCGGGAGTGGAACAAGAATCACCATCAACGACCTTGCCAGATTGATGGAGAAAGTTTCCGGGAAAGCCGTGGGAGTTGAGTATGGCCCAGAAAGACCCGGAGATGTGAGAGACAGCCTCGCGGATGTTGGCGCCGCGGTATCGGGCTTTTCATTCAAACCGATGAGCGACATTGAAGCCGGACTTCGTGAATACATGAATTGGATTGAAAGTGATCCGATCACCAAAGATCGACTGGGCATTTTGAAGTAACCCCCCCTCACCACACCCTTCTCCCCGAAGCTGTGTACCCTGCAATCCTGAAGAACAGCCAGATCCAGAGGGCGGATACTGTTAATCCTGCTGCGATGAAGAGTGGCCAGTTGTTCGGTTCAATGGCGGCCTTGGTCATCCAGAAGGAGGGGAGGGGGGAGAAGAGGTACTGGGAGGTTCCGCTGAGGAAGAAGGGGGCCTGAATGCCCATGAGGGAAAGGCCTCCGAGTTTCATGAGGGCGAGACCCTCGACCTTGTTGTTGGCGAAGGCCACCACTCCAATGCAGACCGCGACTGAAGCCGCCGAGGCGAGGAAAGCTATCGGGATTGCTCTTGTCATGCTGAGGTCGGATGATCTGAACAGTGAGAACATCGCTGCCGAGAGAGCCACCGAGATCATTGCCGGTTGAAGAATCCTTCCTGTGAGGTAGCCTTTTGTGCCCGGGGGGGATACCGCGAAGTAGAGGCTAACGCCCTCATCCCGTTCCTCGAGCATTATCATGGATGCCGCCATGTTGAGAAGGTAGGGTATCAGAAGTAGAAGCATCAGGTCGAGCATTGTTCTGAACTGCGGGACTATTGCCGTGTGGCCCAGTGTTTGGGCAAGCCAGCTGTCGAGGGCGGGGATCCCGTATCTGAACACTACCCCGATGAGTATGGGGGCAGGGATGAGCATGGCCAGAAGGGCGTCTCTTTTGATCAGTGTCAGCCCGGCTTTTGCCACCTGGAGTGTTTTCACAGCTGCATGCCTCCAAGCTCCCTTACCATCCCTTTGACTTTTCCTGCTGCAAGCGGCAGCAGGATGGCGGTCCATGCGGCTACGGTTATCAGGTGTTTTGCGCTTGGGGTTTTTGTTACACCGGTGCCCTCAAGCAGTACCTGGAGCAGGGCGGTGCCGGGGTGGAGCTGCCAGATCGCCAGGCCCGGAAGGTGCCAGAGGTTCATGTGATGCCCCAGGGCAATGAAGGGCGGGATCCAGAGTATCAGGCTTATGGGTGCGATGACCATGAAGAACCTGTTGAGGCTGCGCACCCGGACTGCAACTGCCAGCCCCGCTGTGGAGAAGAGCACCGAGCCCGTGAAGAGCCCTGCCGCGAGGATTGCCGGGGAGATTGTGTCTGGAACCGCTGTGATTGCGATTGCAAGGCCCGCCAGAGTGGATATGACAGCAAGTGAGAGAACCTTGGCCCAGAGGTATTCACTTGTTGTGAAGGGGGAGACGAACAGGAAATCAAGGGTGCGCTCGCTTTTTTCAAAAAGAACGATGCCCCCCATGAAGAACATGCCCAGGGCGGCGGGGTCGCTGAACACTATCACTGCGGCTGCCATTGTTCGCCAGTTCTGGGGCACGGCAAGGAGTATGCCGGCGTAGACAACCGAGATTACCAGGTAAAGCAGGTAGAACCCGTAGCGGTACTGGAACCTGATGTCGTTGGACATTGCCGCGATGAAACGCCTTGTGTTCATCGCAGTGCCCTTCCGGTAACCTCGACGAACACATCCTCGAGCGTGGGTTCTTTGGAGTGGATCCTTGTCAGCCCGTTGTCTTCAATGGCTCTTCTGAGGGTGGTGTCTTCCGAGAGTTGAGCCATCGGGGTGGTGTTTTGCTGTTCCTTTTCTCCCTGCCGGTAGGTGTAGGTGACGGTGGAGGGGGTCTTGCCCCTTGTGAGGTTGTCCGGGGTGTCCAGTGCCTGGATGGTTCCGTCAACGATGAAGGCCACCCTGTCGCAGAGTTCACCGGCATCGTGCATGTTGTGGGTGGTGAGGATGATTGTTGTTCCCTTTTCCTTTTGATGCTGGATGATGCTCTTGATCTGCCTTGCGGTGGAGGGGTCAAGCCCCGATGTGGGCTCGTCGAGGAAGAGCATGCCCGGACGGTGCATGAGTGCCCTTACGAAGTTGAGGCGGGTTTTCATGCCCTTTGAGAACTCGGACACCCTGCGGTTGCCGTCCCGCTGGAGGCCCACCATTTCCAGAAGTGTCTCTCCGGGGATTAGGTCTTTGCCGTGGAGGGAGCCGAAGAAGGAAAGGTTCTCCATGGCCGTGAACTTGCCGTAGAGCCCGGGGAACTCGAAAACCACGCCTATGCCTCTGTAGAAGTCGGCGGTGCGGTGCCTGACCTCGCAGCCGTTGACCCGCACCGCTCCGCGGTAGCCCGTGAGGACACCGGTGAGGATCTTCTGGAGGGTGCTTTTGCCGGCGCCGGAGGGGCCAAGGAAGCCGAATATCTCGCCCCTTTTCACCTGAAAGCCCATGTGTTCGATGAGGGGTTCTTTCTTTGAGTATGAGAAGCAAAGGTCTTCTATGGTAATTGTGCCCTTGTCAGTCTCCACTGTCTTCCTCCTCCACTCCCGCAAGCACCAGGCCGCGGATAAGAAGCTGCATGGCTTCGTCGAAGTGTTCCTCCCCGACAGCCTCACGGTGCATCGTGGTCATGGCCAAAGCCCGAAGCGCCGTTGCCAGGATTGGGGCATTTGCCTGTTGTTCCCTTACACGCAGGGCCTTGAGCAGGGCGCGGGTTGTTTCATCATCGAGCGTGTGGTGCGAGGAAACCTGTTCTTGTGGCAGCCCCCGCAGCAGAAGAGCCATCTCTTCCGGGCGCATCAGTGTTGTGAGGAATGAATCCCTGACCTGGCTGAAAAGGTAACAGATCGCTTCAGCGAGTCCGTCCCTTCCCCTGAGGTTCCTTTCCCGAGCTTGTTTGAAGAGGCCCTGAAAAAGCCTTTTCTGGTACTCTTCAATGGTGTGGAAGAAGAGGGCTTCCTTGGAGGGGTGGAACCTGTAGAAAGACCCCTTCGAGATGCCGGCCCTTCGGGCAAGTTCGTCCACAGTGGTTTTCTTCACACCGTACCTGGCAAGGCAGCTCTCAGCCGCCCTGAGAAGCGCTTCACTTATCTCCCGGGTTTCAGCTTCGGTAAACGCCCGTGGCATGGTGACTCCTTTTGTATGACCGAATATACGGAACTGGTCATAGCGTATGCAAGTGTTGTCTTCCCCTTCCCGAATGGAATTGCGTGGCTGTCGCCTTCTTCTGGAAGGATACTGGGATGAAGGAGAGCATCTGTTCGCCGGACATGAAGCTTGTCTGTGGCTCTGCAGGGCTTATCCGGCAGTTCTGGCATCTTGCATTGTTTTGGGCAAAGGCGTTGTTGTCACGGAAGGCATTTCCAGGCTTGCTCTGTTTCCATTGCCCTCACTTTTCAGCCATGAATGAACATGCAGGTTCATCTTGACCACGTTCACGTGGTACAATATGTTTCATGCCATGAAACAATTTATACCAAGGTGGATTCAGCGACGACTCGAAAAGGCGTTGGGCGTGATGCCCGTGGTGGTTGTAACCGGTGCACGCCAGTCTGGCAAATCCACTCTGGTGAGGCATGTTGATCCGCGGCGCAGCTATTTCAGTTTGGATGACCTGGATGTACTGGATCAGGCTCGTCGGGATCCCGATTCCCTCTTGAAGGATCCCCCATTGACGCTGGACGAAGTGCAGCGAGCTCCTGAACTGCTGCTGGCGATCAAGCGGCGAGTAGATACCGAGCGTATTCCAGGTGCCTATCTGCTGACTGGTTCTGCGCAATTCGGCCTGATGCGCAATGTGTCGGACAGTCTGGCAGGGCGCGCGATTTACCTTGATCTTGGCCCCTTCTGCCCGCTGGAATGGGAGGGTGTTGCCCATGGGGAGTCGCTGCTGGACGAGCTGTTTTTGGAGAAACTGAACCCGGACTCCCGCTGGCTCTTGCAGGATGGGCATGGAGACTGGATGGACTGGCTTTTAAGCGGGGGCTTTGCACCGGCGCTTGATATTCCTGAAACCGAAGGAAGGGCGATCTGGTTCAGCGGTTATGTGCAGACATATCTTGAACGGGATTTGCGTGAATTGAGCGAGGTTGCAAGCCTGCCTGATTTCCAGCGGCTCATGCGTATTGCCGCTCAGCGAACCGCCCGTTTGCTTAATCAGGCGGAGATTGCCCGTGATGCCGGCCTGGCCCACGCCACTTGTCATCGTTATCTGAATCTGCTGGAAACCGGATGCCAGATCGAAAGGGTGCAGCCCTATACTGCTGACCCAACCACAGCCCTGGTCAAGAGCCCGAAGCTTTTCTGGAGCGATTCGGGGCTGGCGGCGTGGCTGGCGGGGATACACGACCGGTCCGGCCTTATCCAGAGAGCTGATCTTGGGTTCTGGCTTGAACAGGCCATCGCCCAGACGATCCTTGCCTGGCAGAGGATTGATCCGGTTCGCCGTCGGGTCAGTTACTGGAGAACCCGTGGCGGTGATGAAGTTGATTTCGTCCTGGAAGAGGACCAGAATTGTCTGGGCATTGAGATCAAGGCAGGCAGACGAATAGGTTTGCATGACATCCGGGGCCTGCGCCGCTTCGTTGAAGCCGGGCGAGCCCGTGGCATATCGGTTCGCGGCGTGGCGCTTTATGGTGGCAGTGAAGCCCGCCCTTTGGGAGACAGCCTGAGTGCCCTGCCATACGCAGCCCTCTTCCCCGCGCCTTCGAAGGGGAAACGAGCTGATGCGGGGAATACTGCGGAATTCCAGCCGATAACCTGAGCACTCACTGATTGCGGCGCGCATACCCTTTTTGGCAAATGACTTAAGGTGTTGTGGAATTGCGTGGCTGTCGCCTTCTTCTGGAAGGATCCCGGGATGAAGGAGAGCTTCTGTGTTCTCCGGACATGAGGCTGGCCTGTGGCTCTTCAGGGCTTACCCGGCAGTTTTGCTTTCCACCTGCTCGTTGGAAGGCCAGGGGGCGATTGTCCGCCATGCAGTGATGTTTGCCCGCGGGATCATGTCTCAAGTTCCAGGTCGGCATTGGGCAGGATGTGCCACCGTCCGTCGGCTTCAACTTCTGCTCTTTCCTCGGGAACCAGGGGAACGGCTCTGGGATGCCGGCTGGACAGCCACTCGTACAAAGGAGTGGCCAGGTCTGAATAGCCCAGCTGATCAAGAAGGTACCCGAGGCGTTGAACATCAGTGGTGTTAACAATGGGCGCCAAAGCGACCAGTGCTCTTTTTTCCATTCTGTCTGCCAGTTCAGAAAGTACGGTGGCCACATTGCCCAGGTTCCCCGCAGCGGCGGGATAACGCACCAGATCGAATGCGGTGCTTTCCGGGGTGGCGACCCGCATGGTTCCGGTCTCTGTCTGCATGCGAACCACTGGAAACCGCTCAATAAGGCTGTTCATATAGAATCGGATCGCAACCCTTCCTGCACGCATCTCCCGGATCGGCTTGCGGGTAATCACCTGAAAAACCATTGGCTGTTGATGAGCCGCTCCGTGTACGGCTGCAGCACTGAGCAATCCGACGTAGTAGGGCTGTCCGAGAAAACGCATCAGGTCATCGATGAACCAGTTTGCCGGTGGCGATCCAACAGACCTGTACTCCGGAGGGACTATGACGTAAAACCCGCGGCGGGGAGAAACGATGATTTTTTGCTGCTTCAACCGCCGAAGTGCGTTCTGCACTCCCAAAAAGGAACGACCGGTATCAGACTCCACCTGGGAGCGGGTGAATGAGTAGCGTCCCGTGGACTGGAGGTGATAAACCCACTGAGCCATTGCCATCGGCTGTTCCATCATTACTGCTCCCTCGTGAATCATGCATTTCACTTGCATATACTAGCACATTGCGATAGCTTTCGCAAGTGAAACGTATTGTCAGTCGCAATCGTTACTGCTGACAGTCAGCCCGAAGAGAACTGTTGGAGCCTAAATTCCCGCCCCGGAGTGAACGCGCAGACGGTCAAGCCCCAGGCTTCCCTTGAGGCGCAGGAATCCCTTCTAAACAACATCCGAGGAATGCTCCGAAAACTGACCTGCTTGATCAACCTTGTTCACGAAGTACGACTATCCTGGCGGTGGTTGTCATGGCTTTGATGTACTGATACGGAGCCGTTCAGAATGGAATACGCCTCTGAGATACTTGCAGATTGCTCTCCTACAACGAATTGCAGAGTTGTTTATTTGACTTTCGGATGGCCTCGAGTGTTGCCAGGGCTTTCAGGGGAACGGCAGTCATGCCTTCACCCATGGAAAAGGTCTTGTCGCCGGGGTAGATAACGATGACACTTTCCAGGTTAAGGTCATCCCGGGATATCTGCATGGATTTCGTAACCCTGGGAGCATCCACTCTCTTGATCTCCACCCCGTACAGTTTGGTTCCCCTCTGCAGCAGCAGGTCCATTTCAGCTCCCTGATGGGTGCCCCAGAAGAAAGCCCTGTCATGGGGTATCAGAGCGAGAACCTGCTCGAGGGCGAAACCCTCCCATGAAGCGCCAACCCACGGGCTGGTGAGCAGACCCCTCATTGTTGCCAGGCCCAGAAGGCCGTGAAGAAGACCGCTGTCCCGTATGTAGATCTTCGGAGCTTTCCTCTGCCTTTTGGCGATGTTGGCATGGAAGGGTTGAATCTGCCTTACCATGAAAGCATCTGAAAGTATGTCCAGATACTTCTGAGTGGTGTTGTGGCTTACTCCCATCGCCCGGGCGGCTTCGGTTGAGTTCCATGTCTGACCGTGGTAATGGGCAAGTATCGACCAGAATCGCCCCATGGCGGTTGCGGGAACGGATACTCCCCACTGGGGAAGATCCCTTTCCAGAAGTGTCTGGATGAAGCTTCTGCGCCACTGAAGGCTGTCTTCAATGGATCCTGCAGTGAATGAAGGGGGCAGGCCTCCCCGGAGCCATAGGTTCTGCAGCTCGTCTTCACCGGTTTCATCCAGAGTAAAACCGGTGATGCACACATTTTCTATTCTTCCCGCAAGGCTCTCGGAGCTTTGCCTCAAAAGATCTCCAGACGCGCTTCCCAGTATGAGAAAGTGCGTGCTTGAGCCTGTCCGGTCCGCAAGGACCCTCAGCACGGGAAAAACATCCGGCCTTCGTTGAACTTCGTCTATGACCACCAGCCCATTGAGGGATGAGAGGGCAGTATAGGGTTCTTCCAGCCGGATAAGATCAAGGGGGTTCTCAAGGTCGAAGTAGTTTTCTGAATCCGGCTTCAGGAACTCTCTGGCAAGGGTGGTCTTACCGCTTTGCCGAGGGCCGGAAAGGAGTACTACAGCGCTTCTGCCCAGGGCCGCTGTCAATGTGTCGTGTATCCTTTTTCTGCATACCATGCATGAAAATACCATGAAAATTGTAATCGTCAAGTGCAATATTCATGTAGAAACCTGCTGGGGTATACCCCTGACGGGGTTCTGTCTTCGGCGCTGAGTTGCATTGCGGTGGGTTGGGTGATGGTCAATCCTATCATGTACCCGGTTGGCTTTCATGCCCTTTTGCCATGCCTGCAGGAAGGACCTTTTGAGTTTACCTTGAATGTGCGGGGGGGGACATTGAAACATTTCAAAGCGGAGGGGTCGTTGTTCAGAAGCATGGGTATCGCAGGGAAGGGTACCTCCAAACGGAAAGTGCTGCTCTTGGGCATGGGGTTCTTCGGCTTCGTCTTCATGTCAATAGTTGTGTTCCTTTTAAGGTCTGCCGGGTTGGACCGAGAGAAGCCGCCCTATCTGACCGACCATGTAGAGTGGAAGTGACAACAACTCGAAGGATACGCTTTCGCTTCCTATGCCGTGCTGTATCCGCTTAAGCGACGGGGGATTCATGTCCAGTCGCACCGCTGTTGGGGAACCCTTTTCCATTACGAACCGCAGAAGGGACTTCATGCTTCCGGAAGCTCCGGCCTTCACCTCAAGGGGGATCACTCCCCGTGGGCCTTCCAGCAGGAAGTCAACCTCTGCATTGCCTGTTCGTCCCTGACGGAGCCAGTAGTAAAGCTCAGGCCTTTCCCATGAAGGCGCCCTGTAAAGCAGATGCTGCGCGATGAGCTGTTCCGCAAGGCGACCGGAGTTGATGAACTTCCGGCTGAAAAGAGTGTTCGGATCCAGCCTCGACATGCCGGTTGTGTGGGCGACAAGCCCAACATCCAGAAAGTACAGCTTGTAAACATCGGGGGCAGCTTCCGCTCCCAGAGGGAGCCCGTTCCCATGGGAATGCACAGCGGGTGTGACCACTCTGGCATCGGTAAGGTACTCGATGGCGCGGCGGGCTTTCCCGGCTCTGTGTTCCGGGGCAATGTGGCTGTAGATGACCTTGTCGCCGGCCATGGCGGGCACACGGTCGAACACCCTTCGAAGCATGGAAAGGTCTGTACCGGCGGCGTACTTCGCACAGTCGTCACGGTATGTGTTAAGGATGGATGCCTGAAGTTTTGCCACCTCCTCGGTTCTTTTGGTCTCCAGCCAGGCCTCGGCAACCTCGGGCATGCCCCCCACAACGAAGAACTTCCTGAGGGCTTCACAGATGTTCCTGTGCGCGGCGGATGAAAACGATCTTCCAGGTTCCCATTTTCGCAGCAACTCAAGCTCCATCCCAAGCTCCCCGGTACCCTCGATGAACTCCTCCACGGAAAGCGGACCCATGAAAAGGTACTGCATCCTTCCAACGGGAACCGGGGAGACGCTTTCCCTCAGCTCGACATCCAGCAGGGAACCGGCAGCCGCCCACCGCAGTTCCGGGAAGTCTTCAGCGAGGTAGCGGAGGGCGGAGAAGGCAGAGGGCGCCGCCTGCACCTCATCAAGGAAAACAATGTCCCCGGGATTCGGGGATCTGCCTGTAGTAAAGGCAATTTCCTCGAGCATTCTTCCGGTGTCTTTCCCGGAGAAAACCTCCTCCAAGCCTGGATGCCTCTCCAGGTTAAGCTCGCAAAGGCCTGATCTGCCACTGCGAACAGCCCGCAGACTGCGTATTGCAGTTGTCTTGCCCACTTGCCTGGCACCCCTCAGCACAAGGCATTTAGGCTTGCGCGAGGAAAGCCAGTTCTCGATGTCCTTCGAAACATCCCTGTATATCATCACCCTATCCGTTCAAACATGCCCCTGTTTCGTCAATACTATTGCTGAAACATACCCGTACGTCAATTCAGAGGCTCTTCCGAAACCTGCGTACATGACTATTGAATGAGGGTGGACATGACACTCTGCTTCAATGGCAAAGCATCACCCAAGTCATAGAAAAAGGGCCATGCCACTGCTGCCTATCATACCATGCCCAGAATACATCTCTCCCGGACCGAGTTCAGGCTCGTTCCTACGGGAACCCGGAAGCACCGAAGAAACAGGATTTTTGGAACCGGCTTGTGCAAGAAAAGTGAAGGCACATGCAATCGCCGCTTTGCTTGATCACGCATCTGTCATGTGACTCTCTGGGAACACGATCCATGATCTGTGAGAGTACGGGCTGCCCCGAATGCATGCCTCCTTCATCCGTGTGTTGAAGCGGAAAGATGCGTTGGAAGGGCATTGAAATCGCGTGCGGGCATTTGTGTCTCTAAATACATGTATGACAACATACTGTGAAGACGCTTTCATGTGACGTTGGGACAGCAGTGAAACAGGTTGTGTTTTCTCGTGGTGTTTGCCCCGGAAGGATCATGGCTCGAACTCCGGGTTGGCATTGCTCTCGAGAAGGATGGCGCCGGTCTGGACAAGGGTAGTTGTTGTACTTATAATAAGAACAACATGTACCAGTGCAAGGATGTGAAGATGTTGCAGAAAGACTGTAGAACAAGAACCCTCGACGCCATGCTGGATCTGATCTGGTCCCAGTGGACGACCATGGGCGTATCGGGCAATGCACCGATCCTTTTGAAGTGGATCATCGATCCAGAGGCTCTTGTCATCTTCACCTGCAGCATTGGCCGATACGACCCAAGGGTGTTTGACGCCATGCTTGAGTGGCTGGGTGTTCACCAGCGGTTCCTGAATGTTCAGCGGCTGAAGACCCTGAACGCTCAGGAAGGTCTTACCGGGGGGCAGCTTCTCACGGCGATTGCCCAGCTTCTGATGACTCCCTCTTCGCGGTCGAAGTGGGGCCGGGTCGCAGACCGGATTCTCGAGGGGGAAGTGCGCGAGGAGCCTCTTTTCTATCTGAAGGACGGGCGGCCCCATCCCCATCCGACACAATCTGATCCGGCCTTCTCCAGGGCGGGGTTCGAAAGGCACAAGTATCGCGACCGCAATGTCGTGGTGCAGTTCCGACCGGATCACCCGGCCAACCTTGTACTGAAGCTCAGGGCCCTTTTCGGCGTGAACGCAAGGTGTGAGATCATTGCCTATCTCGCAACGCGGACCGAGGGAAACCCGACAGAAACAGCCACTGCCATCGGGTACTCCCAGAAGGCTGTCCACAACGTGATGACCGAGCTGTACCAGTCGGGCACGGTGACGAGAAGGGTCAAGGGCCGGGAAACACTCTACAGCCTTCGGGAGAAGGCGTGGCTTCCCCTGCTGTCTTTCGGGGAGCTGGAGGCGAAGTGGCTGGACTGGCGGGAAGTCTTCTCATTCCTGATCGCGGTATGGACCATTCTGGATGATCCCCGATTCCAGGACTCAGACGACGACCTCGTTCTTTCGGAGTTGACCCTTTTGCTGACCCGTGAGGTTCCCCGCCTGCCCAGACTCGTCCGCGCACCGCTTGAAGCGGTCCTCGATGGGTCCGATCAGGCACGCCCGGGGCTGCAAGCCGTATGTGACGGCATCGTTGAGTTTTTGCGGACACTGGGGAGATAGTTTGGGCCGGCCTGGAAATCCGAGTACGAATGAGTGCGGGTGAGCTAAATTACCGCTCTGGCGGTAACTTGTGGCGTGTGTATGGCTGCTTTGCCTTGACTTGCGTCTGACTGGCCATATGTTACCGCTATGGCAGTAATTTCAGGGGGTTCAATATTGGTTGCTGATCTGGTCATGCGACGGATGGGGAAGCTCGTGCTGTATCACCGGAAAAGGGCGGGGCTTTCCCGGCTGGCGCTTGCTGACCTTGCGGGAGTGGGCAAAACGACGGTGTTCGACATCGAGAACGGCAAGACCACCGTTCAGGTGCAAAGCCTGGTGGCTGTCCTTGGTGTCCTGAACATCAGGATCGAGGCAAACGGCCCTTTTTCCGGTGAGTTTGCATCCCTGGAGGCTTTGCGTGACTGATCTCTCTTCTCTTCGGCGTGCTTCGGTTCTGGTTCACGGAGTGGTTGCTGGTGAGCTTTGTGAACTTGCCGACGGGTCGTTCAGGTTCGAGTACCTTGCAGGCTACTCCGGGCCCCCGGTTTCTCTTACAATGCCGTGTGATAGGCGTGTTCATGACTTCAAGCGGTTTCCCCCCTTCTTCGAGGGGTTGCTTCCCGAAGGCGAGATGCTTGAAAGCCTTCTCAGCCAGCACAAGATCGACAGGCATGACCTCTTCTCCCAACTGCAAGTTGTTGGTGGGGACATGGTGGGGGCAGTTACGGTTGAGGTAGTTTTGTGAACCGCTGCCCCATTACCTACCTTGAGTGCGGTGATGCCGATTACTCTTCTGCGGGGCTGCGTTTGCTCAACAACCGGCTTGCCGGGCTTTCGCCGCTTTCGCTCTCTGCCGCCGGGCAGCGTCGTGAAGCATTGCGTCTTGCCGGAAAACCCTCGATTCCGGGAGTGCAGCCGAAACTCAGCGCAGTTTTGAGTGTTGCCGGATCTGTTTTCAAGTTGGTTGAGAGACGCGGTCTTTACATTCTGAAGCCCCAGCACGCAGACTACCCGGGGCTGCCCGAAAACGAGGGCATCACAATGCACATGGCGCGGGTTGCGGGCCTTGAGGTGCCGGTGAGCGGTATGGTCTTCTCTGCGGACGGGTCGCTCACATACTTCATCAGAAGGTTCGACAGGGTCGGAAGAACGCGAAAGCTCGCGACTGAGGATTTTGCGCAGCTCGCGGGATTGGACAGGGACTCCAAGTACAGCTTCAGCATGGAGCGGGTGGTGGAACAAGTTGACAGGCACTGCACGTTCCCGGTGATAGAGAAGGCGCGCCTTTTTCGTCGAACCGTATTCTGCTGGCTCACGGGCAACGAGGACATGCATACGAAGAACTTTTCGTTGATATCACGCTCTGGAAAAGTTGAGCTTTCCCCGCTTTACGACTGTCTGAACACTACTGTGGTTTACCGGGCGATCGGCAGACCGCTTGCCGAAATCGATGAGATAGCCCTTCCACTCAACGGGAGGAAGAAAAAGCTTCTTCCCCGTGACCTTCTGGATTACTTCGGGAGAGAGCGCCTGGGCCTTCCCGGCAAGGTCATCGATGATGCCATGGGGGTTTTCTCGGGTGTGATGGCGGAATGGTTGCGGCTTTTGGGGGTGAGTTTCCTCGATGATGGGTTGAAGGACATCTATACTGAGGTGCTTGTCCGGCGGAAAAGCACACTGGGGCTGTGACCGATTCATTGTTGCCATTGCCTAACATATTGCAAAGCAATGATATCAGTTCGTCCTCTGCATTAAGGTCAATGCATTGACCTTAACTTCATGCTGTACTATCTTTCGTTAGAATCAGTGCTCTGATCTTAGGCGGGGGTTGAAGTGAGAAAGATATCCCAGGAACAGCTTGCGGCCAGAATGCTTGCGGAGAACCCCTGGTGGAGCGGGAAAGGTATCGGGGAAGAGCTCGACGCCATGACCCCCCGGGCATACTTCCATCTGTTTTTCCCACTTTTGACGGAACTTGGCGTTAAGCGGGCACTGGTACTGATGGGTCCCAGACGAGTTGGCAAAACGGTTCTGATCCATCATGCCATAGGGAAGCTGCTGGCCCAGGGCACAGCTCCTGAACAGATAGCGTACATATCCGTTGATCATCCCATCTACAACGGTCTGTGGCTGGACAATCTGATAGAGATCTTTCGAACGGTATCAGGGGCTGACTTCGGCAGGACTGTCTACGTTTTCTTCGATGAAGTCCAGTATCTCAAAGACTGGCAGATACACCTGAAACAGCTCGTGGATATGGGAACCAGTCTGAGAATAACCGTATCCGGCTCGGCCGCCGCCGCATTGAGCCTGAAGAGCCGTGAGTCGGGTGCAGGCAGGTTCACGGACTTTCTGCTGCCTCCGCTTACATTTTACGAATACCTTGAGCTTACCGGCATGGGGGGTATCGTCAGGAAAAAGGAGACAGGCGGCAGGCCGTTTTTTCAGGCCTGCGATATATCCGTACTGAATGAACACTTCCTGCAGTTCCTCAATTTTGGCGGGTACCCCGAGGTGGTCTTCTCGAAGACAATACAGGCCAACCCCTCGCGTTTCATAAAGGGGGACATCATCGACAAGGTTCTCCTTCGTGACCTTCCAAGTCTGTATGGCATAAGTGATGTGCAGGAGCTGAACAGGCTTTTCACCACCCTGGCATTCAACACCGGGGATGAGATTTCCCTGCAGGATCTTTCCACCGATTCAGGTGTTGCCAAGAATACACTGAAGAGGTACATCGAGTATCTCGAGGCAGCGTTTCTGATAAAGACCGTTCACCGGATAGATGAATCTGCGCGGCGGTTCCATCGTGCGCGGTGTTTCAAGGTGTATCTGACAAACCCCTCGATGAGAACGGCACTCTTCTCTGCGATAAGCGGAGATTCAGCGGAAATGGGTTCACTGGCGGAAACCTCCCTGTTCTCCCAGTACTTCCATGATGAGAACGCCGACCTCTATTACAGCCGCTGGAAGAAGGGGGAAGTGGACATTGTCCGGCTGAATGCCGTACAGAAACCGGTATGGGCAGTGGAAGTGAAATGGTCTGACAGGCACGCCGAACGACCCGGCGAACTGAAAGCCCTGACTGAGTTCTGCCGGCGCAACAACCTGAATACAGGGTGGGTAACAACCCGTACCATCAGCAAAACCGTTGACCTTGATGGTTTGACCATCAGGTTCATTCCCACCAGTGAGTTATGCTATACTATCGGATACAACATAATTCATGGCAGACATTCATTGACTTCCGATTCCATCTGAAATGCAAGACAACAGGAAAATGGGCGCTCCATTGCCGCTGAACCGGCGTTATGGCAGAGTACAGGAACTGAACATATTGACAAAAGCCCATACGAATAGCAATATACGCCAATGAGGAAGAGAACTGATTTTCAATGGGATTCGGAGAAAGACAGGAAGAATCAAGACAAACATGGAGTATCCTTCGCTCTGGCTCAGCTTGCTTTCCTTGATCCCAAAAGGATAATCCTTGAAGACCTGTCACATAGTACCGCTGAGAACCGCTACTACTGCATTGGTCAAGTTGCCGGGGGTATCTTGACTGTGCGTTTTGTTTACCGGAACGAGCAGATCAGAATCTTTGGAGCAGGGTATTGGAGGAAGGGAAAACTGATTTATGAAGAAGAGAATCAAATACGCTGACGAACCATTGGGCAAGGTTAGGCGCGTGGAAGACTTCCTGCCTTCTCCAGCTGAATTGGCATTGAAAGATGAGACAGTCAAGGTAACCATTTCACTGACAAAGAGAAGCATTGAATTCTTCAAGCAGGAGGCTGAATTGCGCGACACTCAATACCAGAAAATGATCCGAACTCTCCTTGATGAGTATGCCAGGCATCACGAAGTTGAAGCCATAACCAGAGCATGAACCTGGCGCCTGTGGAGTATTGCAGCCGAGGCAACAGCGCTTTCTTGCGCTGATTTTACTGCAGATCCCGCTGGCGGTATGGGAAGCAGATTGACATGGTATATATCGTGGTATATATTTTGATCAGGGAGATGGGATCATGCAAACAGCAAAGCTTTTCCAGAATGGAAGGTCCCAGGCGGTTCGCCTTCCAAAGGAGTTTCGATTCAACGGGGATGCTGTGTTTATCCAAAAACATGGTGAAGCAGTACTTTTGGTCCCTCATGAAAAGGCCTGGGAAGTTTTTTTGGAAGGTCTTTCAAGCTTCTCTGATGACTTCATGAGGGATGGAAGAGATCAGAGAAAAGAGCAACATCGCGAAGGGCTTTAATGTACCTTCTTGATACAAACATATGCATCTATGCAATCAATAGAAAACCTGCAAATGTTATCAATGCCATAAAAGAAAAATCAGTATTGGGTCTGTACATTTCTTCAATAACACTTGCGGAATTGGAGTATGGAATTGAAAATAGCCTGCAGCAAGACAATAACAGAATAGCGTTACATAAATTCATCTCAATATTCAATGTACTTGATTTTGATGCCGAAGACTCGATATCCTACGGAAAACTCAGATCAAGACTAAAAAGATCGGGAAAAACCATCGGCCCACTTGATATGTTACTGGCAGCCCAAGCGTTAAGCAAGAACCTGATCTTTGTTACCAGTAACGCAAGTGAGTTCGAGCGTGTCGAGGGATTGAGGATCGAAGACTGGTCGAGATAGGAAAACACGCGGAGCGATCGCAAAAACCCCGACTTGCCCTTTGGTTCAGCAGTTGCTTCCTTCTGTCGCCTTTCAGCCGCCGCTCTTGAACCAGTCCAGATATTCGGGCAGGTACTCGCAGAGAAAATGGGGCAGGTTGAGAAGATCGAAGGGTTTTCCACTAACGGTGTTAAGGCGGTCGACCGTTACCGGACCGCTGTAGAAACGTACCGCATAGCCGTGAGGGCAGCTGTCCATGAAGCTGTGCAGTGACCGGAGCCGACCCGAAGAACCGGATTTCACCTCAATCGGGACCAGAATGCCTCCGCTCTGATGAAGGAAATCCACTTCGGCGCTGGAGCCACGGCTCTCACGGGCCCAGAATACCGGTTCGCATCCAATGGCTTTCAGGGTTTGAGCTATCTGTTGCTTGGCCAGTATTCCCCTGAAGGCTTCGTTAAGGTCTCTGGTGCCAAGCAATTCGGACTGAATTCCAGCCGCGTGCGCCAGCAGGCCGGAATCCAGAAAGAAGAGTTTGGGGTGTTTCCTGAGATTGGGCCTTGCCGGGGGGGCCACTTCGGAGGTGGGATACACCAGTCTGAGAAGCATTGCTTTCTGAAGGCTTCGCAGGGCTTCCCCAACCTCACGGGACCTGTAGGATGAGTTCCCGAACCCGGCAAACTTGATCCTCGTTCCAGTGTGGCGTGGGGCTGATTCCAGGCAATGTGCGATCACCCTTCGCATGGACGAACCGGAAGCATACTTCGGCACATCATCCTGGAAAGCCAGCAGAAGTGATGAATAGTACCGCTGGAGAGACTCAAGCCTTTGACCCTGCGCGAGCATCTGCACCGGCTCCGGCATGCCGCCTGTAATGGTGTACCGCACGAACTCGTCGTTAAGTGCATTCAAGGCGTAGTCCGGGAATGGTATCACCGGGAGAAGGGATTGCATGTCAGCCCTACCCATTGCTCCCAGGTATTCACTGAAGGTAAGGGGGTAGACAAAGGTCTGTTCAACCCTCCCCACCGGGAAACTCATCCCCTCGTTGCCTATGTATGCCTCCAGAAGGGATCCCGACGCGATGACCGCAAGCCCGGGAAGCTGCTCATACAGAAACCGGATGTAGTTGAAGGCCTCCGGGCACGCCTGAACCTCGTCGAGGAATAGAAGCGTGTTCTCCGGCGGGGTATGCACGCCTTTCTCGAGCCTTATGGCGCTTACGAGATCGAAGGCGGAAAGACCCCTTGTGAAAACGGCTCTCTCTCCGGGAGCTTCAAGGTTGATCTCCAGATATCCGGGAATTCCTTCCGCCAGCATTCTCACTGCTGTTGTTTTCCCTGTCTGGCGGGCTCCCCGGATGATCAGAGGCTTTCTCCCGCTTCTTGCATACCAGTCCGCAAGTGTTGCCAGCATTTTTCTCTGAAACATCATTACCCCCTGTGCTATCCTTGATTCTAATACATTGACTGTAACAAATACAACCATCTTTGTTACAATGTTTGTAACGTTGCATAGGGTAGTGCGGGTCTTGCAGGGGCCCGTTCTTTATTAGGTGTGTCAAGTAGTTGTATGGAATGATCTTGCCAGTTGTCTTCACCTTGGCTTTCACTTCGGCGAGATCAACCCGGAATTGCCGTTGACGGATTCTCATTCTCATCCTTGTGCGATACTTCCACGGAATGGAAGTTTCTTGCATAATTTGCTGTTGCTCGCAGACATTTGCATAATACTTCCATGAAGAGGGAGGCTTGATGGAAAAGCTGTCGGAGCTGCTTTTAAAACAGGGTTTCGCTGGCAGGGTTGTATCCAAAGCCGTGATTTCCAGTCTTCTTGAGGGCGGTGATGCAAGAAGATGGGGCCTTGTGAACAGAGCCTTGAAAAAGGGCGAGTTGATAAGGCTGAAGAGGGGTCTTTATGCTCTCGATCCCGGGATCGGCGGTGTATCTCCCGGGTCCTTCGTGATTGCCAACAGGATCGTTCCGGAGAGCTATGTATCAATGGAATCTGCCCTGGGATACCACGGCTGGCTTCTGGAGGAGCCGGCAGCAGTTTGCAGCGCAATTCCCCGGGGCAGGGCTAGCAGCTGCGCCAACGCCTTCGGGAGGTTCGTCTATCGCAGGGTACCGATCACCGGAAGGAGCTTCCTGCTGGGAGTGGAAAGACAATCCTCGGGCGGTTCGGCGTATCTGATCGCCGGCTTGGAAAGGGCGCTTGTTGACACTCTTTCAGAAAGAGACCCTGAGTGGGAGGGAATCAACGCCCTTGAGGCAGAACTGCGTATCGATCCGGGTCTTCTTGGGAATCTGGATCTGAATCTTTTGAGGGAACTGTCCGCAGGGTGCCGATCCCGGACACTGAGGAAGTATCTCGGTTCACTGCGGTTCGCTTTGGGAGGTGAAGAGTGATCCACCCCATGATCATGGACAGACTGGAGAAGGACGCCGGTCACTCCTTTGAAGAGAGAAAAAAGCTCTTCAGAGAGATAGTTCAGGAGGTGGCGATCTATTCACTCTCTGCGGCAGGATTCTTTGAGAAGGCTGTTTTTCACGGTGGAACCGAACTGCGCATCGTTCACTCCCTGCCCCGTTTTTCGGAAGACCTTGATTTCCTGTTGAGGTGGTCTGATCCGGGCTTTTCCTGGCAGGAGTACCGGGAAAGGCTGCTGGATACTTTCCATCGCTTCGGTCTGAATCCAGCGATCAGGGAAAGACTTTCCGGCAAAGGCGCGATCAAAGCGATAATGCTTGTTGACACCACCCGAATCGGGGTTTCTCCTTCTGGAACGGAAGGGTACACCCGGATACGCCTTGAGATAGACACTGACCCGCCACCGGGGACAGGTGTTTCAAGTGCTTTCCTGGATTTTCCCATTCCCCATGAGGTTGTCGTGTCCGACCTCTCCTCGTCATTTGCGCTCAAGTGCCACGCGCTGCTCTGCCGCTCCTGGATGAAAGGGAGGGACTGGTTCGATCTTTTGTGGTTCCTTGCCCGGGGTGTCCGGCCCGGAATGCTTCTGCTTGCCAGTTCACTTGATCAGACCGGGCCGTGGGCGGGCATGGGGTTGAAAACCAGTGAGAGCTGGCTTTTGGAAGCCCTGGCCCAGAGGGTGCATGAAATGGACCTGGAGAGGGTAAAGGGTGACATTCTGCCCTTCGTTAGCGGGGAAGAAAGGTCATCGGTGGAGTCATGGAGCAGGGAAATGTTCCTTCACTACATTCGCAGGGCCTTCGCTTCCCGTTAGAAAAGAGTGCCGGGACAGCAGGGGCAGGCGGATGATGAAGCCCACTCCCTTTTGCCCGCGTTTCCTGTATCTTTCTTTTACTCAGTCGTTGGGAGGGGTGTGGGTAGAATCTTCCTGACCTGCGTCGTTCTTGTTTCTTGTTCCTTTATGCTTGCCTCTCCGGTCGTTCTCTCCGGATGCGAGGTTGATTACCCTCCGTTCTGCTTTGTTGATGAGTCCGGCGCTGCCGCCGGGTTCTCCGTTGAGCTTCTGCGCGCCGCGCTGGGGGCTATGGGGCGTGACGTGTCCTTCGGGGTGGGCCAGTGGGCGTCGGTGAAGGAGTGGCTCGAGGACGGGACTGTTGAGTGCCTTCCCCTGGTTGGAAGGACGCCCGAGCGCGAGGCTCTGTTCGATTTCACATTCCCTTACATGTCACTGCACGGGGCGGTGGTGGTCAGGTCGGACTGCGATTCCATCAGGTCGATCGAAGACCTGTCCGGTCTTGTCGTTGGGGTGATGACGGGAGACAACGCCGAGGAGTTCCTTCTTCGCGGGGATTACGGGGTTACACTGGTCTCCACTCCGTCGTTTGAGACTGCTCTTCAGCTTCTGTCCGAGGGCTCGGTTGACGCGGTGGTCGCACAGCGGCTTGTTGCCCTTCGTCTTGTTTCGGAGATGGGGCTTGTTGATCTGCGGGTGTTGGACTGGCCCATTCAGGGCTTCAGGCAGGATTGGTGTTTCGCTGTGAGGGAGGGGAACGACTCGCTTCTCGCAGTTCTGAACGAGGGCCTCTCCATCGTTATGGTTGACGGAACCTACTCGCACCTGCATTCCAAATGGTTTGCTTCCATGGAAATGCCGTCCAGGGTCCTTGTTATGGCAGGGGACAGGAACTTCCCGCCTTACGAGTTCCTCGACTCGCTGGGCAACCCCGCTGGTCTGAACGTTGACCTTATGAGGGCCGTGGCGGCCGAGGTCGGGCTGGACATCGAGATCCGGCTGGGCGACTGGTCGTCGGTGCGTGCCGGTCTTCTGGATGGTTCGGTTGACGGGCTTACCGGGATGTTCTATTCGCCCGGGCGCGATCTTGATTTCGGGTTCACCCAGCCCCACACGGTCGTTCACTATGTGGCCGTGGTGAGGTCCGGGGATGCCCCGGCTTCCCTTGCCGAGCTTTCCGGCCTGACGGTTGTGGTTCAGCGCGGCGACATCATGCACGACTACCTGCTGGATAACGGCTTCGACTCACCGGGGCTTGTTTCATCCCAGGAGGAAGCCCTTTTTGGAGTGGTATCGGGTGTGTACGACTGCGCGGTGGTCTCACGCGTGGGAGCTTTGTGGTTCATTGAGAGGGAGGGGTGGGAGCTTGTTCTTGGGAAGACTCCCCTGTTGTCTCCCGGCTACTGTTTCGCCGTGGGTACCGAGAACCGGGCCCTCCTCTCCCAGTTGAGCGAGGGGCTTCGCGTGATCCATGAGAATGGAACGTACCACCGCATCTTCGAGGAGTGGATGGGGGAGTACGTTGAGGAGCCTCCGGTTTCATTCCTGGAAGCGGTTCGGCGCTCGCTTGTTGTTCTTGTACCCCTGGCATTCGTGCTTCTTTGGGTGATCCTGTGGCTGAGGCTGATGAGGCGGCAGGTTCGGGTTCGGACGGCAGAACTCCGCCGCAGCGAGTCACTTCTGAACACAACCCAGAGGATTACCCGGATGGGTGGATGGGAGTACGATGTCACCCGGGGCAGAATGTTCTGGACCCTGGAAACCTATGCCATCCATGACATGAATCCCCCCGACGACCCTTCGACCGTTGATGAGCACATATCGGCCAGCGTGCAGTGCTACCCGCACCCCGATCGTGAGAGGGTTTTCTCTGCTTTCAATGCCTGCGTGAAGACCGGCGAACCCTACGAGATGGAATGCCGTTTCACTTCGATGGCCGGGCGGGAGATGTGGGTACGCACAGCCGGTCGGGCGGTTCTTGTGGATGGAGTCGTGGTGCGTGTTGTGGGGTACATACAGGACATTACCGCTGAAGTGGATTCCCGGGAACAGCTCCGCTACAAGGATTCCCTGCTTCGGGAGATGGGAAGCATTGCCCTCGTGGGGGGCTGGGAGTTCGACCCCCGCACTGGCAGCGGAAGCTGGACGGATGAGGTGGCTTCCATTCACGACTTGCCGCCCGGTGCAGGAACCACCATGGAACTCGGGCTGAGTTTTTACACCGGCGAGTCGCGCCGGCGCATCCTTCGTGCGGTCCGCGAAGCGGCTGAATCGGGAACACCCTACGATCTTGAGCTTGAGCTTGTCACCCGGTCCGGCGAGAGGAAGTGGGTGCGCACCATCGGCCGCCCCGAGACGGTCGAAGGTGTGGTGGTTAAGGTTCACGGTTCATTCCAGGACATCACGTCGATGAAGGCCTCCGAAGCACGGATCGAGCACCTCAACCTTGTTCTTCGGGCTATTCGCGACGTGAACCAGCTCATCGTTCGCGAGACCGACCCCCAGGCACTTATTGAAAAGGCCGCTGATATCCTCGTTGACCATAGAAGCTACAAGTCTGCCCTCCTGGTCCGGGTGGACAGCTCCGGGCACCCGATCTCCTGGACGGGGGAGGGGCTGGCGAAAGGCGTGGATGCGCTCGAAGCCATGCTTGATTCCGGTATCATTCCCGACTGCTTTTCACTGGTTCGTCAGGGTGAACCATGTTCGGTGGTGAACAGAAAGCTCACCTGTTCAACCTGTCCGTTGGGGGAACGTTGTGATTCGGTGCTTTCCCTCTGCGCGCCCCTTGATCACAAGGACCTCCGATACGGGTATCTGGCCGTGGCCATGCAGGATGACACCAGGGTGGACGAAGAGGAGATGTCGCTTCTCGCGGAGATGGCCGGTGACCTGGCGTACGCTCTGGCTGGTATCCGGGAGAGCGAAGCCCTGGTTCAGGCCGAGGTTGACCGGGAGGAGATGCAGAGGCAGCTCCTTCAGAGCCAGAAGATGGAGGCGATCGGCCAACTCGCAGGCGGTGTCGCCCACGACTTCAACAACATGCTGCAGGTTATCATGGGCCACGCCCAGATGCTTGCTGAACTCTGTGACCATGCCGATGCCGAAGCCTCACAGGGGATCTCCGAGATCCTGCGCGGCGCGAAGAGGGCCTCCGAACTCACGCGTCAGCTCCTTCTGTTCAGCCGCAGGCAGGTGATGACCCTGCAGACCCTGAACTTCAACGAGATCGTGGAGAACGTTCTCAAGATGATCCGCCGGCTCATCGGCGAGCACATCAGGCTTGAGTGGCTGCCGGGTGCTTCGGTCGGGTCGGTCCAGGCCGATGCCGGGATGATGGAACAGGTTCTGATGAACCTTTGCGTGAATGCCCGTGATGCCATGCCCACAGGCGGGGTGCTAACCATCGAGACGGCGAATGTGGTCATCGACTCGGACTACTGCAGGGCCCACTCATGGGCAAGACCCGGTCGATTCGTGCTGCTGTCGGTGACCGACACCGGCGTGGGCATGGACCGCGAAACACTCGACCGTGTGTTCGAGCCGTTCTACACGACCAAGGAGGAGGGGAAGGGGACCGGGATCGGTCTCGCCACCGTTTACGGGATAGTGAAGCAGCACGACGGGATGATCGGCGCCTACAGCGAGCCCGGCAAGGGGTCGCTCTTCAAGGTGTACCTTCCCATGACAGAGCAGAAGGCCGTCAAGGTGGGCGTCAGGCTTGAGGGAGCGGTATCCGGGGGTTCCGAGACGATCCTTCTTGCCGAGGACGATGAGCTGGTGCGCGAGCTTGCCCGCAAGATGCTTGAGAGGGCCGGTTACAACGTTCTTGTGGCCGTTGACGGTGAGGAGGCCATCGAGGTGTTCCGCGCAGCTCCCAGGGTGGACCTTCTGCTTCTTGACGTGATAATGCCCAGGCTTGGGGGGCATGAGGCCCTCGACCGTATCCGCGCCATCAGGCCCGATGTGCCTGCGCTGTTCTCAAGCGGGTACAGCGAGAACGCGATACACACCAATTTCGTTCTTCACGAGGGGCTTGCCCTTGTCCAGAAACCATACTCTTCGGATGAACTGCTTCGTGCCGTTCGCAAGGCGCTGGACCAGCCCCGGATCGGATGATCGCTTCTTCTGTCAGAACCGGGATTTTCTGACGGTGCCGTCGGCGAAGACCCGGTACTCGCTGATGACCCCGTTGCCGCTTCCGGTATAGACCGTGTAGTTGCCGAGCAGCCCAGAACCGTCCCACTCCACGAAGACCTGCATGCGCATGATCCCGCTTCTGAGCCCCTCCGTGTCAACCTCGTCCTCGTGCGCAGGCACGGAGAAGATGTACTCCGGTTCGGTGGTGAAGTCGTAACGCCAGACCTCGGTGTTATCCATCATGTTGGTCACCATGGCGAAGTTGTCGCCAAGGACCGTGATGACCTCAATGGTGTTCATGCCAAGAGCGAGATTCTGGGTTATAAGGCTGAGGTTTTTTTCCCAGGTCGGGTCAGTGCCCTTGGCCGCAATCGACGCGACAGTTACAAGTGCCGTAATGACAAGGATTTTCATGAAGCCTCCGTTTCATTGTTGTCCGGATGATATACCGGGCCTGCCCGTGCGTAAAGCTTATCCGCTGCGCAAGACTTGCGCCGACGGCGTTTTTGTGCTAATATCACTCCTGAAATGAAAGTTGAAGAACACCTCCGCTGCATTGAAGGCCAGGCTTTTTCGCTTATCCGCGACATGTCCGATCCCGAAGGGCTGCTGCGGTCGATTGTTGCCTTTTCCAACACGAACGGCGGAACCCTTTTCATTGGTATTGCCGAAGACAAATCGGTGGCCGGGCTCAAGTTCCCCTGGCACGGCGAGGACAGGCTTCTGAGGCTCACCCGTGACTCCATACGGCCGCTCGTGCTTCCCCGCATGGAGATAGTGTCCATGGATGAGAAGAACGTGCTGAAGGTCACTGTCTACCCGGGGCCGCTGCGTCCCTACCATTTGATCGAAAAGGGAGCTTTCGTAACGGTCGGCTCGATTGACAGGCCCGCTGACCAGGGGGTCATCGACTCGCTCTCGCGATTGACTGTGGGCCGGGGTTTCGACGAAGAGCCGATGCCGGGGCTTGGCCCCGACGCGCTCGACCTCGAAGGCGCCGCCGAGATTCTGGCGCCGGTAAGGAAGACATCCATTGATGAGCTGAAGGCTCTGCGGATACTCAGTGATGCAGGGGGGGCAATCGTTCCAACCGTGGGCGGCATGATCCTGTTCGGCCGTGACAAGGACGAGTACTTCCCCGATGCCTGGCTGCAGTGCGGCCGTTTCCAGGGACGGGACAAGTCGGTCGTTCTGGGTTCTGTCGAGTTTCGTGACCACCTGCCCCTCCTTCCCGCCAGGGCGCTGGAGTTCCTCGGTTCCTACTTCATCGAGGGGGTCAGCGCCCGGCAGTGTTCACCCATGCCGCTCATGGCCCTGCGTGAGGCTGTAATCAACTCCCTTGTTCATGCCGAGTACTCCCGAAAGGGTTCTCCGGTCCGCCTTTCGGTGTTCGACGACAGGGTGGAGGTGGAGAATCCGGGTGTGCTTCACTCCGGGCTGGGGATGCCGGACATCATGGGAGGTGTCTCGGTGCTCCGGAACAGGGTCATCGGAAGGGTTTTCAAGGAGCTGGGTCTGATCGACCAGTGGGGAAGCGGAGTTCACAGGATGCTTGGCGAATGCCGGCGCCTTGGTCTTCCCGAGCCCTCCTTCTTCGAGATGGGGAACCACTTCAGGGTGGTGTTCCCTGTGCTGGGCAGCGGCAAGACAGGCATCAGCCGTACACCGGGCCGCATGCCCGAAGCGCCGACGGCGTCCTCATACTCCGACAGCATGCCCGAGCCGCGTTACACGCTCACCGAGACCTGATCTTTTTTTTCTTAGTTGCCGGAAGAAGCGGGTTCGGGGCCTTCGGGGGGCCTTGGATTCCTGCCGTCCCTGCCCGTGAAACCGGGTTGCCCGGGGTCGGGTCTGCGGGGGTGGTTGCCCGAGGCCGTGTGGGGCAGGTACCTGGGGGTGTTGCTGTTGGCGGGTTGCCACGCCTGGGCGAGCTGGTGCGTTACACGGTTTGGTTCGACTGGTCTTGTCTGCTGTTGAAGGACGAGGTTCCTTCCGGTCTGGTCGGGAAGTGTGGCTTCGGACTGAGTAGTCAATACAGGGGAAGGCGTTATGTGGAGGGGCTGTTCCTGCGGACGGGCGAACGCGGGCTGCCTTTCTTCCTGGGCAACTGTCGGCGTCTGGTCGGACAGTTCCTTGACCTGCGCCGGTCTTGGCGCGGGAACCGGCAGGGATTGGACCGTCAGGACGGGCATCTGCCTCCCGGGCATGGGAATGACCACGGCCATCGTTACCAGAAGGCCGGTTGCGACACCACCGATGAGGGAGAAGAGCTTAGAGGCCAACTCCCGCCTGTGTATCCTGATCACTCTCGATTTGCCTTTCCCTGATTTCCCCGGAGATGAAGAGGGCGATAAGCGCTCCCAGAACAAGACCGATGATGGTGTGTTTCCAGTTGATTTTATTCATCGGTTCCTCCGGGAGCGGAACAATAGTCAAGTTTCATAAGATGTCAAGTGCCGATCTTTCGTTGCCTCGCCCCAGCTCCATGCGGGGCTTGTTTTTGCGAGTACTGCATGCGATTGTATACGCTGAGTTGCTGAAATGTTTCCGGAAAGGAGAGATGATGGCCCTGACGCTTTTGCTGCTGATGCTTTCGAGCTACGGCCCCTTCGAAAGCCTGGGACCCGAGGGCGGTGAGATCAAGGCGATCCTCCAGTCACCGCTGGACGCGGACATCCTCTATGGGATGAGCGGATACAACCCCACAGTTGTCGTCCGTTCACAGGATCGAGGGCTTTCGTGGGAGGCCCTGTCAACGTTCACCGGCTCCACCCCGTACGACATGGTCATAACCTCGACCGGCAACCTGGTCGCTGTGGGGAGCAGCCGCGTCTGGCGGTCCACCGACGGGGGGCTCACCTGGGCTTCGGCTTCCTTCTCCAACACTGTGTTCTGGCTTGCCAAGGCGCACCCGACCAACGGGTCCACGGTTTTCGCCACGGGCTACAAGTACGACGGAAGCTTCTGGAGGATGACATTCTTCAAGAGCACCGACAACGGGGCAACCTGGACCAGCAACTATCTCGGCGAGGCCGGGCTTCACTCCTACGGCAGAAGCATCGCCGTGGCACCGTCGAACCCCGACCTGATACTCGTGGGGGGCTACAAATCCACGGGCAGCACCGTGGCCCAGCTCTTTGGCTCCACAGACGGGGGGGCCACATTCGCCGACATCACGCCTTCGGGGGCATCAACCGACTACTACTTCGAGGGGCTTGCATTTCACCCCACCAATCCCGCCATCATCCTGGCCGGGGCGTACCTTGCCCTGCACCGCAGTACAGACGGCGGCTCAACCTGGACCCGTCTGACCCAGTACTACAACTACGGCCTCACATTCAGCACGGTTGACAACAACATGGCCATGGGCGCGGGATTGAGCTCCACTTACCGCAGCGTCAACGCGGGGGCTTCCTGGAACACCTACAACAGCGGCCTCTCCGGCACCAACTGCAAGTGGATCATTCCCGACAGCGAGAACGCTGCGCTTGCCTACACCGGAACCACCGCCGGCTTCTTCCGAAGCACCACGGGCGGCACTTCCTGGACTGCAAGCAATTCGGGGCTGGTGATCGGGAACGTGGTCTCGATGGCCCAGTCCAACGGGTACGTGTGGGTCAACATGGCAAGTCAGGGGCTCTTCAAGATGCAGGACAGCCCCTCGGGCACATGGCAGTACGTAAGCCGGCCCTCCTCCTGCGGTGATTTCGTTCGCCTCGCGACCAACGGCTCCAATGTGATACTGGGCCTTGAAGGGAGTGGTTGAGGGGGCGTCGAGCTCTACAAGAGCACAGACGGAGGTTCCGTCTGGTCAGTGAGCGACAATTACTACGGCAGCGGTTACGACCTTGTCTTCGGCGGTGGCAGCACGTTCTGGTACACCGGCTACAAGTACACCGCGCCGGATTACCTTCTTGTGATCTCCAAGACCGAGAACAACGGCACGAGCTGGACACGCCACACCCTCTCCTCGGGTACCGACTACAGGTACATCAGGGCGATCGCGGTTGACCCTTCGGACACCGAAAGGGTTTTCGCCCTCGCATACGAAGCCAGCGCCTGGAAGGTTTACTACACCCAGGATGGCGGAGCTTCGTGGCAGAGCGTGGCGGCTTCGGGATGGGCGGGCACACCCTACCAGCTCCTTGTGAACCCGGCTGACGGCTCCCATCTGGCAGCCGCTTCATCCTCGGGCCTCTACTCCTCCGTGAACGGTGGCGCAACCTGGACGCGTGTCACGACAGCCTTCGGCTCCTCCGTGGCCGCGGTTCCCTCAAGCGACGGAATGAGCGTCATCGTGGGAACCTCGTCGCAGGGCATCTGGAAGTGGGAGAACTGGGCCGGTGTTCCGGTGCAGGTCAGTTCAACTCCCGCCGCCATAACATCGCTCTACGACTCATCCAACCTCTACCTTTACGCCGGTACCCCGGCAAGCTCTGTCTGGAGGAGCTATTACGGCACGGGCACCGAGGGTTCATCCTCGTCTGCGCTGCCGGGATTCTCCCTTGCCGTTCACCCGAACCCGGTGTCGGGAGGCATGGCTTCGGTGAGCTTCGACCTTCCCTCATCGGGCGCCGCGGGGATAGCTGTGTTCGACATCACTGGAAGACAGGTTCTTTCTGTTCCGGCAGCCGACCTGTCCGAAGGGGCTCACACGGTTTCGCTCTCCACGGTGAGCCTCACCCCGGGTGTCTACTTCGCCCGTCTTTCGCACCAGGGCGCTTCGGCAACTGCCCGGATGGTCGTGACGAGGTAACCTGTTTCTGCGGGCCGGGGTTATCCCGGCCCGCTTGCGTTTGGCCCCTGACTAGACAAATAGAGTAGCAAAACGGCTTAGGAGCTTTGCCCTTGCGTTTGCAGGGCTGTTTTTGTATTGTTGTGTTACTAGTTACATAACTAGAGAACAATGAAGGGAGATGTCATGGGATTCCCAACGAAGGTTCAGCTCATACAGCGCAAGAACAGCGAACAGTGGTATGTGAACTTCCCCTCGGCTATTGCCCTGGCAATGGAGTTCAACAAGGGAGAAGTCGTCGAGTGGGTTGTGGAAGACAAGGGACTCCTTGCCCTGAAGAGACGCCATGTTCCCGAATCCCTTCTAAAAAAAACTTCAGCGGCGGACTGATGGAAGAGTACCTGAAGCTGTGGGGCCACTGCAGGGAGGCATTTGAGCGTGATAGTTCCTGGGAACGTGCTGTCAGGCTCAGTACTGGAATGCTTCTCTGTCTGGGACGGCACACTGTGACAGGGTTGATTACTACCACTGGAGGCCATGCCAAGGACTGGTCAGCGGATTACCGGGTCTTTGAGCGGGAACGGTTCGATACGAAGAAGATGTTTTGTGTGGTTCGTCGGGAGACGGTGGATCGTCTGGAAGCTGATCAGCCCGTGGTTACCTTCATGGATGACACGATTCTTAAGAGACGAGGGCAGAAGGTGTCCGGCACTTCCTGGCACAGGGATGCAAACGGTCCGAAGTTCTGCTGCAATTTTGTGTGGGCGGGCCGTTACCTTCAGATATCGGGTGCATTGCCGGAGGAGGATCGCCCCGGGTCATGTCGGGGGATACCCTTTTTGCTCAAGCACTGTCCCATTCCCAAGCGGCCTTCCAAAAGAGCTCCGGATTCGGATTGGGATGCGTACTGGAAGCTCCGGGACAGTGCAAGGATCAGTGTTAAGGGTGCGGAGGCAATCTGCGACCTGCGAGAAGGGTTGGACAACGAGTCAATGGGCGGTCGGCAACTGGTCGTGAGCGTTGACGGCGGGTACACCAACAGCAGTGTGGTTCGCGCGCTTCCCGAGCGGACCACACTGATCGGCAGGATCCGTAAGGATGCGAAGCTCTATGCCCGACCCGAAGATGACGAACCCGTTCGCAGGGGCAGGAAGAGGTTCTACGGGCGGCAACTGCCGACTCCTGAGGATATCCGGCAGGGAGATGAGGAACCCTGGCAGGATGTGGATGCGTTTTCCGTTGACAGAACCCACACCTTCCGGCTGAAGGTGGTCAGGAACATCCGATCGAAGATCGCCGGGGAGAGGGATTTGTGCCTGTTGATCATTCAACCCCTCCGTTACAGACTGACAAAGAAGTCCAGGCTTCTATACCGGGATCCGGCCTATCTGATATGCACCGATCCCGAGCTTGATGTATCACGTATTCTCCAGTGGTATCTCTGGAGGTGGCAGATCGAGGTGAACTTCCGTGATCAGAAGAGTCTTCTCGGGATGGGCGAGTCATCGGTACGGACCGCGAAGTCAGTGGAGAAGTTCCCTGAGCTTACGGCATTGAGTTACGCGTTCCTGCAACTGGCATCCACAGCTCCCGGCGTAGCTGCGAACTTCAGCGGCCACCTGCCAAAATGGAGGGGACAGACAGAACCAGGAAGAATGAGTACCGGGATGATGATAACAGAGATGAGAAACGCTGTCTGGGGGCTCGCCGTGAACGGGAAGAATTTAGGGCACTTCGTGAACCGCCGGAGCGCGACAACGAAGCTGCTTAAATTCAGACCCGATCTTGAAACGGCTGTGTTATATGCTCACAGATAATGATTTACAACTTATGATGCTCTTCATCCAGAGCAACGAAGGGGCCAAACGCAAGCGGGCCGGGGTTATCCCGGCCCGCGCTTCCCTCCTCAGTTTGCTTTTCAACCCCTTCTTTGCTACTTTCCGGGCTGATGCCCGTTCATGAAAACCATCGCACCGGAAAGGGTACCTTTTGACGCACGCCCCTGAACTCATCCTCAGATCGATCTCACGGGGCGAGCTTGCCGGCAGCTTTCCCGGCGCGGCGGTGACGGCCGACATCCGCGGTTTCACCAGCAGGTTCCAGGGGATGGCCGGTATGGGCACGGAAGGCGCTGAACAGATCTCGCGCGAGGTCAGCGAAACCCTTTCAGGCGTTGTGGAGATCTGCTCGGTCCACGGCGGTTTCCCTGTTTCTTTTGCGGGTGACGCCGTTACGGTGGTGTTCCCCGACGGTGTTGAAACGGCGGGCAGGGCGTGCGAGGTTGTCCACACCAGGCCTTCAGGCGCCTCGCTTCCCCTGAAGACGACCGTTGGGAGCGGCCAGGTCATCTGGGATGCCATTCCCCGTAATTCATGGACGTTCTTCAGCTTTCAGGGCTCGGCCCTGAGCCTTGCGGCCGATGATGAGCTGACCTGCCCCTCGTCCGGCGGGTCCTTTCCGGCTCAGGTCTCTCACGGCAAGGTTCCCGGCGCACTGTTTCTTCCGCCCGACCTTTTCCCTGAAGGGGTGGTAAACCAGTTCAGGCAGGTCACCAGCATCTTTCTCTCCATCGAGAACCGGGCGGGGTGTCTCTGCCCAAGGGAGTTCCAGTCAAAGGTACTCGAGCTGGCCGGTGAGACGGGGGGCTTTGTGTCGGGCCTTCACGCGGGGGGGGCCGGGCAGCGGCTTCTCATTGTTTTCGGAGCGCCCGTAACACGCGAGGACGATCCCGACAGGGCCGACAGCTTCCTGCGCGGTGTTTTCTCGTCGGCGTCGGGCAGGGTTCGCGCCGGTGCCGCCACTGGGCTTGTGTTCAGCGGGGCGATACGCACGCCCATGCTCGAGTCCTACACGGTCCTGGGTCCCTCGGTGAACCTTGCGGCAAGGCTTCACGACGCCGCATCGTGGAACAGTGTTTACGGAGACCCCGTCTTCAACCAATCGTCCCGGCTCGGGATGAGAAGTGAACTGGGCCTATCCCTGAAGGGCTTTTCCGGTGTTGTGAACGCGCTGGTGCTCTCGCCCTGGAAGCAGCGGAGGGAGACGCGGGGCGCGACCCCTCCGCTTATCGAGCGCCAGGACGTGCTTGATCTTCTGGGAAGGGAGCTTTCGTGTTCGTCCGTGCTTCTGCAGGGTGATACCGGCATGGGCAAGACAAGGCTGGTTGAGGAATTTGAAAAAAGGCGCGGAGAAACCATGTTCATGAACCTGCGCTGCCGTTCCCTGCCGGCTTCGGGGTCGGACATCTTCGGCTCGTGGTTCGGCGAGTGGCTCGGCGGAAGGGACAGGCTGGAAGGGCTTCCGGCGTTCAAGGAGAAACTGTACGGGTTCATCGGCCGCCTTGAGGACCTTGATGATCCCGCCGCCCTCCACACAGCCGACGAGCTTCTTCGCGCCGAATCATTTCTGGCTGCGCTGGTTGGGCTTGGGTGGGAGAAGTCGCTTTACCTGGGGCTCGATCCCCAGGGCAGGTTTACGAATACCGTGGCGGCACTCGCGGCATTCATCCGCGGCAACTCACTGCTGGGTCCGATGGTGATCACGGTCGATGACCTGCAGTGGATCTCACCGGACTCGCTCGGGCTTCTTTCAGCCGTTCTGGGAGAGCTTGTGGCGGACCGCCCGCCTGTACTGCTTCTGTCCAGACCCGACAGCATGGACTCCGTATCAGCACTTGGCATCGCGCCCCGGGTTTACGAGCTCAGGCCGCTCTCCCGTGACGGAAGCAGGGCCTTTTTGCAGTGGAGCCTCGGACGGGCTCCCTCAGACGACCTGTTGGACTGGTTCCACACACGCACCGAGGGCATCCCTTTCTTCATGGAACACTATGCGGGCATGCTGGATTCAGCCGATTCGCCGCCCTGCGACGACAGCTTCCCCGGAAGCCTTCACGCACTTCTGGTGGCCCGTCTGGACAGGCTTGGAGGTGAGCTTCGCAGGGCCGTGCTGTGCGCCAGCGTTCTTGGGAGGGAATTCGACCGTGAAGTCCTCGACATCCTTTGCCCGGGTGGTCTTACCGGTGAGCTCGTTGAGAGGGGTGTAAGGGAGAGGGTCTGGAGGGTCGAGCAGGACGGGAGCTGCAGCTTCGTACACATCCTTCTGCGGGAAGCGGCCTACCGGCTTCAGCTTCAGGGTGAGCGGCTTCCGCTTCACGAAAGGGCTGCCGAGGGCATGGCCGTGCTGTGGGGCGAAAAACCCGAAAGGGCGGCGATCATAGCCCACCACATGGAGATGGCCGGCAGGGGTCCCGATGCCGCCGACTGGTACATGAGGGCCGGTGAGTACTCGCTTTCGAGAAGGATGACCACATCGTGCCAGTTCCAGCTCGAGAAGGTTCTTGAGTTTTCCACTGACCCTGCCCAGAGGATGGCGGCCCACCGGATGCTTTTCGACCTTGTGGTATCGTCGGGGGATATAGAGCGTGCACAGGAAGCCATTGAGCGGACCGCCCTGGACACCCGTGACGACCCTTCGATGCAGGCCGTGATAAGGCTCATGCGGGCCAATCTTGCGGTGAACGGTGGCAGGCCCGCAGATGCCATGGAGCATCTGCACGGGCTGGAGGACATGAACCCTGCCCTCAGGCCTGAAGTCCTGCATCTCCGGGGGCGGATCACGGTGCTCGAGGGCAGGAATGACATCGCCCTTGACATGCTTCTGGAAGTTTACCGTGAGTTCCGTTCGGGCACCCCGGAAGAGAGACTTCTGGCATTCAAAGCCCTGGGCAACGCGTGCGGCTGCATGCTCAGGTTGCGGGAAAGGCTTGAACAGGCCGAAGAAAGCCTGAAGATGCTTCGCGACTACGCCAGGGAAGAGGGTAACCTGCTGATGGAGACACTGAGCGTGGGGAACCTCGCCCTTGTGTACAAGTACCTTCCAAACAGGATGAAGGACGCCATGGCCACGACCAGGGAGCACATGGAGCTTGCGCGGCGCACGGGAAGCAGGTTCATGGAGCTTCAGGCCACGGGTAACCTTGGATCGCTCATGGAGAAGTTGGACCCTTCGCCCGAGGCCTTCATGCTTCTCGAGAGATCGGTCGAGCTTGCGAGGAAGTACGGCGGCGGTGATACTCTCTCGATTGCCCTTGCCAACCTTGCCAGCGCCTGCGGCAGGGTTGGACGGCGCGAAGAAGCCTGCCGTTCTTTTTCGGAAGCCCTTGAGATCTGCCGGGAACACGGCCTCGGGCTGCACAGGGTGGATTACGCACTTGAGATGAGCAACGTGCTGGTCGACATGGGAAAGATCGAAGAGGCCGAGGCCCTGATCGAAAAGGCGCGGGAGTGGGGGTTCCCGGACGACTACCAGAGCTACTACTCATGCGCGGTGGGGAAGCTCCTTGTTGCCCAGGGGAGGAACGGGGAGGCCGCGGAGATCATAAGGAAAGCCCTTTCCGGAGAATGCGACGGTCTGGAGAGGTTCGACCTCCTGCGTCAGCTCTTCTTCGCAACGGGAGACAGAAAAGTGCTTTTCGACTGCCTGAACGAGGGCGACCTTCTTCAGCGGGAGCATCCGCACTGGGACACCGAAGCCAAGCTATCCGAATTGAGGGCCGCCGCTGGATCGGCTGCGTCCGGGGGGTGAGCCGCGACCGGCCATTGCGGACCCAGACCGCAAAAGGTTAGTTTTGATGCAAGGGGTTAACCCCTTTGCTGTTCATGGTCCCATTCGGAAAGGGTCTTTAATGGCTGTCTACCTGGTCACCGGCGGAGCGGGGTTCATCGGGTGCAACATAGTCAGAGAGCTTCTGGCCCGGGGCGGGAAGGTCCGGGTGCTCGACAACTTCTCAACGGGGCACCGGAAGAATCTCGAGGACGTTGCTTCGGACATTGAGATCCTCGAGGGCGACATCCGCAGCTTCCACATCGTGCAGCAGGCCATGAAGGGCGTGGAGGTTGTTTTCCACGAAGGCGCGCTGCCCTCGGTTCCCCGCTCCATCGCCGACCCCATAACATCAAACGAGGTGAACGTCGGGGGCACCCTCAACGTCCTTCACGCAGCCGTCGACGCCGGAGTTCGACGGGTGGTGTTCGCATCTTCATCCTCCATCTACGGAAACGCTCCCTGCGAGGTCAAGGATGAAACGCTTCCCCCAATGCCCCTCTCGCCCTACGCGGTGAGCAAGCTGGCGGGCGAGGCCTACTTCCAGGTATTTCACAGGATCTATGGTCTCGAAACCGTTGCCCTGCGGTATTTCAATGTGTTCGGCCCCCATCAGGACCCCGACAGTCCGTACTCCGCCGTCATCCCCCTCTTCATCAGGTCGTTCCGCGAGGGGCGCGCGCCATTCATCAACGGCTCGGGCCAGCAGAGCCGCGACTTCACATACGTGGCCAACGTGGTCCACGGCAACCTCCTGGCCGCTGTTGCCCCGGACGCCCCCGGCCGGGTCATCAACGTGGCATGCAACGGCTCCGTTACCGTGAACCATCTCGCCTCCGAGATCGGTCGCCTTGTGGGCCGCCCCGACATCACCCCCGTCCACCGCGACTCCCGCCCCGGCGACGTGATGCACTCCTGCGCCTCCATCGCCCTCGCCTCGCAACTCCTCGGCTACACCCCCGTCGTCCCCTTCGCCGACGGCCTCGCCCGCACCGTCTCCTGGTTCGGTAACACCCTTGGGGACGGACTTAGATAACTTAGTTTGTTGATGTAGAGTATTGGAGTGCAATTACATACTATTCGGTTACTCTTTTTTCGGAATTGACTTGTTCGCGTTTGAGCCATCATTGTTCCATCGTTTTTGCATTTCATTACATATCATTCAATTAAGCTGACACAACACCGGGTTGCGGCCTTATGCGGGTCTTCGAGGGTTGTCCCTTTCCAGAAATGTATATTTCCGCATCGGCCCGGTTTGGTTTTTCCACAGTTTTTGAGGAGAGGGCAAAATGAAGGCAGTAAACAGAGGATCGTTTCCCATCCTCATTGTCAGTGGCGAGATCGGATCACACACCCTCGAGGGCAGAAGGGTGCGGGCAATCGCGGAGAAGCTTGAGAACTCAGATTTCACCGTTCTGAAGGCTGAAAACTGCACCGACGGGCTCAGTGATTTCCACACGCATCCCAACCTCGGATGCGCCGTTGTGGACTGGAACACCGAAACCGACATGCCCCAGGATTTCCTCAGGGGCATAAGACGATTCAGCGACGTTTTGCCCGTCCTGCTTATGACCGACCGTTTCAGCGTGGAGAAGCTGCCGATCGGAATCCTCAGGGAGATAGACGGGTACATCTGGCTTGCCGAAGACACGCCAGACTTCATCGCCGGCAGGATCGAGAAGGCTGCCCTCTCGTACATCGAGGGGATACTCCCGGTGTTTTTCAGGGAGCTTGTGAAGTACGCCGAGGAGTACCGCTACTCCTGGCACACTCCGGGTCACATGGGCGGAGTGGCTTTCATGAAGACACCCGCCGGCAAAGTATGCTTTGACTTCTTCGGCGAGAACATGTTCAGGGCCGACCTTTCGGTCTCGGTTCCCGAGCTTGGCTCTCTTCCCGACCACCAGGGCCCGATCGGAGCGGCGGAGAGGCACGCCGCCAGGGTGTTCAACGCTTCGCAGACTTTCTTCGTAACCAACGGGTCGAGCGCGGCGAACCTCATGGTCTGGAGCTCCATGGTCACAAAGGGCGACGTGGTGGTGGTTGACAGGAATTGCCATAAAAGCATCAACCACGCCATCATTCTTGCCGACGCAGTTCCGATCTACTTCAAACCCACGAGGAACCCTTACGGAACCATTGGCCCCATAGCGCTGAAGGAGTTTGATGCGCAGGCCATTCGGGCAAAGATAGACGATTGCCCACTGATCATTGACAAGAACTCCAGGGTTCGTCTGGCAACGATCACCAACAGCACATATGACGGATTGTGCTACAACACGCTGATGATAACCGAAGCGCTCTCCGATACGGTGGATGGCATCCATTTTGACGAGGCCTGGTTCGCCTACGCCCATTTCCACCCGCTTTACCGGGGCCATTATGCAATGACTCCCAGAGCGGCTGACGACGAGGCAAAAATGCCCGTGTTCGCCACGCAGTCCACCCACAAGACACTCGCGGCCATGTCCCAGGCTTCAATGGTGCATTACCGCGATGGCGCGGACCGCAGGATCGACCCTGATGTTTTCAACGAGGCGTACCTTATGCACAGTTCCACCTCGCCCCAGTATGGCATGATCGCCACGCTGGATGTGTCGACACAGATGATGGAAGGCAAGGCAGGCGTTCGCATGATGCAGGAAGCCCTCCGTGAACCTGTCGTGTTCAGGAAGACCATGGCTTCGATCAACAGCGAGATAATGCATTCGGAGTCAGACCCTTCGCGGAAGTGGTGGTTCACAGCGTGGCAGCCCGACAACCTCCTTGATGTTGAGGACAGGCAGCTTCTTGCGGAGCAGGAATGGTGGACCCTGAAGGCATCGGACACATGGCACATGTTCAACGGCATGGACGACGGCGGGATAATGCTGGATCCGTTCAAGGTGACGCTTGCCACCCCTGGCATCACCCGAGAGGGGAACCTTGATGAGTGGGGCATTCCAGCGGCCATTGTGACCAAGTGGCTTCGTTCAAGGGGCATCATGGTGGAGAAGACGGGCCACTACTCCTGGCTGCTCCTGTTCAGCATTGGCATAACCAAGGGCAAGTCCGGTACGCTTCTGGCGGAGTTGTTCCGTTTCAAGGAGCTTTACGACGAGGATGTTGAGCTTGAGGAGATACTGCCCGAACTGGTGAAGACCCATCCCGAAGAGTACGGCGAGATGACGATCCAGCAGCTCTGCATGAGGATGCACACCTTTCTGAGAGAATACCGCCTTGTGGACGGGATGCTTTCATGCTTCCGAACCCTGCCGCGGCAGGTCATGACGCCCGGTCAGGCATACAGGGAGATGGTAAGGGGCGAGGTGGAGAGGGTGAGCATCAGGTCGATTGAGGACAGGGTGGTAGCCGTGCAGATCGTCCCCTATCCGCCAGGGATCCCCATCATCATGCCTGGTGAGATGATCACCGAGAAAACCCGGCACATCATCGACTACCTGGGCGCGGTCGAGGAACTGGAGGCCATGTTCCCCGGCTTCGAGGGTGAGATCCACGGCGTACACAAGGTCCGCGACGACGAGGGCATCAACCGGTTCCAGATCTACTGCCTGAAGTAGTAATTGGGGGACACAATACTTAACTCCTCGATGTAAGAATCATTGATCGCAGCACAAATAGGTGTGTATTATTGTCTGTTATCCAAACTATACTGCAAAATTGGTAGTACAATTCAATTTTTCGGACTCTTGCCGCACGGAGTTAAGTATTGTGTCCCCCAATTAGGTATTGACGAAGCGCCAATAGACGATAAAATTATTGCATGGCGAGAATTGCACGTATTGTACTACCTGATCTGCCGCATCATGTCACGCAACGTGGTAACCGGCGACAAGAAGTGTTTTTGCGTGAGGCGGACTATTCAACTTATCTGGCTATTCTTTCTGAGTATACCGGGCGCTTTGGTGTCGAAGTTTGGGCATACTGTCTCATGCCGAATCATGTTCACATTGTGGCTGTTCCCCACGAATCAAAGAACCTGACGAGGGCTCTCGGAGAGACACATCGAAGGTACACCTTCTGGGTCAACAGAAGGGAGGGCTGGACCGGATATCTCTGGCAGGGCAGGTATGCCTCCTTTCCCATGGATGATACCCATCTTCTTCTTGCAGCACGCTATATCGAGCAGAATCCAGTCAGGGCGGGGCTTTGCACCCGGCCTGAACAGTGGCGCTGGAGCAGCGCCCGGCACCATCTCGGCCTCGAAACCGATCCCGTCATCGCACAGAGCGACCTGTTGCACACCTTTGCGGACGACTGGCATGGCTTTCTGAACTTGTCGACAAAGGATGAGGAGATGCAATTGCTCCGCAGACATGAGGGAAGCGGACGTCCTCTTGGCGACAGCGCCTTCATCAAACTGTGCGAGACTGTTTCGGGTATCAGTCTCTCTCCCCGAAGAAGGGGACCCCACCCTCAGCAGCAGTGACGAGCTAAAGATAGCAATTTTCCAACGGACTTCAATATTATTAAACAAAGCCTTTAGGTTTGTTTTAAAATCTGCCCTTCTGACGCAAGATAATTTAGTATTGTGTCCCCCAATTGGTCGAGGTGGTAGGGTTTGGCGATGACGCCGACGAAGCCGAAGCGTTCGTGGTTGGCCATGATGGGGTTGTTGGAGTAGCCGCTGGAGACGAAAGCCTTCACGTCGGGGTGCCTGCTTCTCAGTGTTTTCAGGGTTTCCTCCCCGCCGATGCCTCCGGGGACCGTGAGATCAAGGATGAGAAAGTCGTATGGTTCACCGGCTTCAAGGGCTTCCTCGTACATCTTTATCACGGTTTCCCCGGAGTCGGCCAGCCCTGCGGAATGGCCCAGAGCCTCCAGCATCTCGCCAATCGTCTCGAGAACCATGGGTTCATCGTCCATGACGAGTATTTTCAGATTGCCCCTGGAATCCTTGTCGAATTCACTCTGCGCGGGGACATCCCCCGCGGATGGCAGGTAGCCGTAGAAGGCGGCACCCCCCCCGGGAGGGGGTTCGAACCGCAGAAAACCCCGATGGCGCCTCAGGACACTGTAAGCGGTTGGCAGCCCCAATCCCGTGGATTTGTCGCGTGTGGTGAAATAGGGATCGAAGATGCGAGAGCTCAGTTCGCGGGGTACCCCGGAGCCGTGATCCCTTATGCAGAACCTTACGTAGTCGCCTGAATCAAGGGGAAGGCTCTCCCCATCGGACGGACCGTCCCTGCCCCTGGAATCGCTTATCCTGACGTTGGTGGCGGAAACCGTGATGGTCCCGCCGCCGGGCATCGCCTGAACCGCGTTGAGTACGATGTTTCGAATTGCCTGGGATAGCTGGCCCCGGTCGCAGTGAACCGTGTGAAGGTCGGGTTGGAACTCGAAGACGCTTCGGATGGTGGTGCCGGAGAGAGTAAGCAGCACCGCCTCCTCGAGCAGCTCCCGCAGATCTGTGACGCTCTTTATCGGAGCTCCGCCGGTACTGAAGGTGAGAAGCCTGTGCGTCAGGGCCCTTGCCTTCTGCGCGGCCTCCTGCAGCCGTTGCAGTGTGTTCCCGGGGTCGTGGCCCTGCTCTATCTTGCGCTCGGCAAGGGATGCGGCGCCGAGGATCACCGTAAGGAGGTTGTTGAAGTCATGGGCGATGCCGCCGGCGAGCTGTCCCACCGATTCCAGTCTGACCGCCTTGAGAAGCTCTTCCTGCATCAGCCTGCTGTCGGTCACGTCGTTGAGGATGCCGAGCAGACCCACAACCTGCCCCTCGACGTTCTTGACCGGGGTTTTTACGGCTTCATAGATTCGGTGTCGGCCTGCAGTTTCCATGCCGAACTCGTGGCGGAACTGCTTCCCGTCCGAGAGGACCCACCGGTCCACCCTGCCGTTCTCGATCGCCGTGTCTTCAGGAAGGACGGTTCTTTCCATCTCACCAATTATCCGGTCGCGGGTCTTTCCGGCGATCTTCTCGTAGGCTTCGTTCACGAGGATGATGCGTCCCTGGGTGTCCTTCATGTAGATGGCCGACGGTATCGTGTCCACCAGGGTTCCCAGCATCTCCTCCGAGCGCCACAGCGTCTGCTCCACTGTTTTGAGGAGGCGTTTCTCTAGGCTGTTGAGGAAACTCTCCGCGACCATGGCGACAAGACCGCCCTGGCGCATGAGAAGCGAGCACACCCGACCTGCCTGCTGAGGGGTGAGAACGCCCTGGGAAGGCAGGTCGAGTGAGGCAACCGCCTCGGATACCCTTACCCGGGCCGCCTCGATCCCGGAACTTTCAGCAAGGGCCAGCTCGATCTCCCGCAGCGGAACCATGAAAGGTGTTTCGAACGGACTGGACAACCTGCCCTCGGCGTCCATCATCAGCTCTCCGGGACCAGTGCCACCACCGTGGTGGTGTTGTGAAAACCGCTGTAGCTCCCCGGGGTCATGCGGATCTCGCCGTACGTTTCCCAGCCCAGAACAGGTTTGCCGGGAAGGAGCTTCCTGTAGGAGTCGATGGCCATTGTGAAACTGTTTTCCAGAAGCGCCAGCCGTATTCCGCACTCGAACACCAGCATGCCCGCAAAATCCGTCTGACCTGAGCTTTCGGCATGGGTGAAGGCGGCACGGGCAGCGAGTATTGAAGCTTCTATCTGGGCGTCGGTATTGCTGCCGTCCATGATGCGGAAGACCGAGCCCTCGGGTATCGAACAGGTAAAGACCAGTGAGCCGTCGGGATTAACGCACATGGGGAAACGGATCTTGTACTCATCGCCATCGGTGGACAGCCCCAGTTCGAAATTGCCCAGGACGAGTTTGGCGTGGTCTTCGGGGCTGTTGATGCGGTACCTGGATTTCAGGTGTTCCATGGCGTAGCCTGTTTCGCGCGACCAAACCTCCCACGCCGGTCTGCCGTCGACCTCGTACACCCTGTTTCCCTTTGCGAGCGTTACCGTGTGAGGCTGACTGAGGGGAGTGTGACCGTGTTTCACCCCGGTGTGAAAAGGCTTTTCGGATGTGATGAAGCAGACGACCGCTGCGTCGGACGAATACTGCAGGCCATGGAAGACCCTGGTTTCGCGGAATTGGAGGTCATCGCCCGCGAAGCCACCGATCAGCGTAACCGGGCACCCCGCATACCTTTCGAAAAGCCGGGACGCGCAGAGCGTAAGCTCCTCTCCCACGCCCGACAGGCCGTCGGCGAAAAGAACCGCCGTAAGATGCCTTCCGGGCTCAACCGTGGGAATGCCCTGCGCAAGTTTCCTTACAACGTCTTCAGGGTCGTTCCTGATCCCCCTGGCCATGGCGGTCGCAAAGACCATGGAGTCGGATGAAAGCAGGCCGACCGCCACGCCGCCAGCCCCTACACGGTTTTCAGTGAAATGACCAGCCGTGGAACAACCGATCAGGGGGATATTGCCGAGACCTGCCCTTACTGTTTCGAGAACCTTCCCGTAATCGCAGTTTGAAGAGGCGTGAACCAGAGCAAACCCCGGTGTTGAGCCGCCGAGCCTGCCCATGGCTTCCACAAGAGCGTTTTCAGCGGTAACGACAGAGTCGCCCGCGCTCGCCAGTCCGGTGACGAACTTTGCAGCCATTCTCGCCTGCCCCCCCTCCCGCTGAAACGTAACCAAGAAGATGCCGGTTGCCAAGTGTCATTATCACCGTCCTCAAAGGCCGTCTGAGGATTTACAGATGCTATGTGCTATGGTATATTATAAACAAGTAATAAAATTATGTAGTGAAGGAGGAATCAAAATATCATTTGAAATAGTATTTATCGATGATGAAAAGGACCTATCTACCTACATTGACCTGTACGAGCTGTCAAACTTCCTCCATGAGTCATTGAAGCCATATGAAGATCCCACACATGAGATAACCAGCGGTGTCGAACAAGCTCTCTCTTCGAACGCAGGTGCCGGAGGGTTTGTCGCCCTTGCAATGGACGGCCGCTACCCCGTGGGCGCGCTGGTGATGCTCGACACGCACATGAGGGGTTTTGTACCACCAAACCTTGTTCTTTACGTGGCGGTGAGCCCCCTGAGGAGGGGGGAGGGGATCGGAACCGCTCTGCTTCGGAGGAGCATCGAAAGGTGCGAGGGGCCGGTCAAGCTGCATGTTGAGTACGACAACCCGGCGAAGCATCTGTATGAGAGGCTGGGATTCAAAAGCAGGTACGCCGAGATGAGGCTTGAGTGAACAGGGTAATGGTCAATGCCGATGCCCTGGCGCACAACTACAGAACTGTCCATGACTGGGTAAGCCGGCACAACGCTTCCCTGACAGTCGTTACAAAGGCTCTATGCGGTTTTTCGGCCGCAGTTGAAGCTCTTGTGGCAAGTGGCGTTTCTTCAGTGGCCGATTCAAGGATTTCGAACCTCATTGCGCTCGAACCGCTGTGCACAGGGATGGAGAAGTGGTTCCTGCGTGCGCCCGCGTCGGCTGAGCAAGCTGAGGTGGTGCGCCACGCCGATGTTTCCCTCAACACCGAACTGAGCACCGTGAAGGAACTCAACAGGGTTGCGAAGCGGCAGGGTGTGGTGCACAAAGTCATCCTGATGATAGAGCTGGGGGACCTGCGGGAGGGCATACTGCCGGGAAGCCTGGTGGCGACCTACAGGGATGTGTTCAACCTTGAGCACATCGAAGTGCTTGGCATTGGTTCGAACCTTGGATGCCTTTCGGGGACAGTGCCAAACTCGGACCAGACCATGCAGCTCGTTCTCTACCGGGAACTCCTTGAGTTGAAGTTCGACAGGCGGATACCGCTCATATCGGCGGGCGCCAGCGCCACACTGCCTTTCCTGCTGCAGGGAAGGGTTCCCAAACAGTTGAACCACTTCAGGGTGGGAGAGAGCATCCTTCTGGGCACCGACCTGATGAACGGGGGAACAATGCCAGGCCTGAGGGAGGATGGTTTCACTCTGGAGGCTGAGGTCATCGAGGTGAAGGAAAAGAACCTGGTACCGTTCGGTGAGACAAGCGATGACCTTCATCCCTTTCAGACAACAGTTGATCCAGGCACCCACACTCCCGGCGAGCGGGGCTACAGGGCGGTGGTGACGGTGGGCGAACTCGATACCGAGGTTTCCTCGCTTTCGCCGGTGAACCCCGAGTTTCAGATCGCGGGGGCGAGCAGCGATGTCACGGTGCTGAACCTTGGTTCACGAAGTCCCTCGGTCAGGGTCGGCGACACCATGAGGTTCCGAACCGGGTACGCCGGTCTGGTACGCCTTATGAACAACCCCTACACCGAGAAGATCCTTTGCCGTGATGCCGATGGCGGTGCGGGCGTTTCAGAGTTCAGGAACTGTGCGGTTATACACCGCTAGGAACTCAGTCACCCGACCCTGTTGAGTCCCGCGTCTGCTCAACCCTGGGCACCGATTCGCCGGCGGCCTCGGGGCCATCGCCACCGCAGGCGGCGCCAAGGACCACAAGCGCCAGAATGAGAGCTGAAAGTTCTTTCATCGGATTCCCTCCACTTTCAGAAGGACCGCCCTGTCATCACCGTGGTTTATCACCCTGCATTCCTCGCCAGCGGCAAGAACCACCGTATCTCCGGGGAGGATTATCTCGAGCCCGCCGTCGGGCGACGCGACGCCGGCTGTGCCTTCCAGCAGCGCCAGCAGCGTTCCCGCCGCAGAGCCGAAACGGGCCGTCCGTCCCCCCGGGGAGATAAAGATCTTTTTGGCGCTGAACTTGCCGCAGCCAGACGCCTGGTCCGCGATAAGCGCCTCGCTCACTCCCGATGCCCCGTCCTCCATGACCCTTGCGGGTCTGATGCCCGGTCTGCGCAATACTTTCATGCCTACCTTCCCGGTCCGAACGAGTAATCGCTTCCCATTGAAACGGTCCAGCGAATGGAGCCTTCGTCGGGAAGCCCCACGGACAGTTTTGCGGATCCTCCCGGCACGTTCATTTGCAGGTAAGCCCCCACTCCGTAGCGAAGGTCGCCGTCACCGGGGTCACTTATCGACTCGTAATCCCATGTCGCGGCTGTTGTGAGGCCAGCGTTCACTGGACCAAGCAGTTTGTGCTGAAGAAGGACGCTTGCGGCGGTTCGTTGCCTTGTTGGGAGCGTGTTCCACCTGTAGCCGGGGATCGAGCACTCAGAGGTGCAGCGGGAAACCTGCCAGGGGTAGTTCCGCCCCGTTAGGATCTGACCCCAGGTGCTGACACCGGTGGTAAATCCGTAACCAACGTCAGCCATTCCTTCGAAGCTCCAGTTGAACAGGTTGTGCCTGTGACTGGGCTGTGGACATACCGAGTAGAAGAGTGAAAGAGATGTGCCGGGGGACATGGCCGAGGGGTTTTCCCTTGTGTCCGCGGTGGCCCTGATGAAAACGGCCGGAAACCCTTCGCGCGAGAACCCGCTGTACCGCCGGCCGAACCAGCCGACACCGGTTTCGGTCAGCCCGAACCAGGATACCGTGCGGCCCGATGAAAGCGCGAGATTGTGGTTGGCCCAGATGCGTTCGTGAGACGTTCCGTCGCGTGACGGCTCGTCGGCCTTGATCTGGTACATGCTGCCCTCGAGGCGAAGATAACCGCGCCCGGCCCCGGTGTTCAGCGATCCTTCAAGGAAGGCGTATCTGTCTCCCCCTCCCGCGTTCACGATGCCTGTCATGCCGCGGTTGAAGGTGTTGCGTTGATCTATCGTTATCCTTCCGTCAAGGCCGTAGTCGCTGTGGTACGTCAGGCCGATCCCCAGGGACGATGGGTTCTTTTCCTTGAGGGTAAAGGCGATGTCCACGTTGTCGGGGGTATCACCCGGGTACATCCTGAACCTCAGGTTTTCGAAGAGATTCGAGGCGTACAGCTCCTCGGAGGCTTCCCGGATCGTTGCGGGCAGAATGGAGTCGCCCCGCTCGAGAAGAAGCCAGGCGTTTACTGCTCGAAATGATACCCTCCGGTTTCCCGTTACAAGAATGTTTCTCAGTGTGAATACCGGAGCAGTGAAGGGTTCACGTGGCGGGGCGCCCCGGGGAATGTCGGGGTTTTGCGCGAGCCAGTCGATGGTCTGGGTGTAACCCCATCGCACAAGGCTGTCGAGGGAGCCGAAACTCCACAGTTTTGTGTCTCCCAGTTCCGGACGGAAGTACCATTCCGTTTCGGTCATGTGCAGGTCGTTCACCCTTTTTGACATTGCGTCGTAGACGAAGCCGCCCATCTCGAGAAGCGATGGCTCATCGGGAAAGGAATCCGGGTAGGGGTAACCCACATCCACGGCGAGTGCCGGCAGGTCAGGCCAGGCCTTTGCCGCGGCGTCTACCGGGAGATTGTCGAAAATACCCCCGTCCACCAACAGCATCTCCCCCTCCCTGACCGCAGGGAAGGCGGCCGGTATTGCCATACTTGCCAGAAGCGCTCTGGAAAGGTCGCCCGAACGGAACATGACCCTTCTGCAGGTGGGGATATCGACTGCCACCACCCTGAGAGGGATCGGAAGCGAATCGAATGAAAGTCCGCGCTGCACCTGCATGGGGCCTGTCAGTGATGAGAGCAGCAGACCCGCCCTCATGTTGGAGACAGCGCTTGAGGGTATGACGGGCATGAGTCCCCTGAGGTTGAGGGTGATGAGGTCCTGCCTCCCCCTGATCCTGTCCGGGAGCAGAGCCATGCGGGCATCGGGGGTGGAGCTGAACAGGCGGTCCCAGTCGACGCTTCGTGCGATGCTGTCCAGTTGGGAAGCGTTGTAACCGCAGGCGTAAAGTCCCGAGAGGAGGGCGCCCATACTGGTGCCCGCGAGCGCCCTTATCGGTACGCCTTCCTCTTCCAGAGCCATGAGCACGCCGATGTGCGCAAGCCCGCGGGCGCCCCCGCCCGAGAGGACAAGTGCGATCCCATCCGCGGCATGCAGCCCACGCATGGTTATGAACAGCAGAAGCAGAGTCGGAAGGGCTTTCATAAAACTCCTTTACCCGGGCTGGAACTTTCCCTATTATAGAAATCTACACACCGTGAGGGATTGTTTTGTCCACCACCGCAGTTTTCGCGGTTTTCATGAAAAAGGAGATGAATTGAAACTTCTTGCTGTTGTATTCTTAGCGGCGGCGACCGGCTTTGCCGGAGTCACCGTCACCGAAAGCTCCGTTGAAGGCATGAGCATTTCGCTCACAGCCGGGGTTCCCCAGTTCGGGACCGTTTTCATCCGTGGCGTGCAGTACGCCACAGTTACCGTTGATGGTGCCGAGAACCTCTCCGAGGCAGGTTTTCCCAGACTTCCGGTCTACCGCACCTGGATCGAGATCCCCATCGGCGCCACCGTTGATGTGGGCGTCACCGAGCACAGGGTCGAGACCTTCGACGGTTCGGGCCTTCCCGTTGAACCCGCGGTCATCAGCGCCGAGAAGAGCCGTCCGCGTGACAGCTTTACCGTGGTGCACGACCCTTCGGTGTACTCCCAGGGCACGCCCTACCCATCCGAATGGGTGAGGGTGGTCTACGCCGGCGAGATGCGTGGCCGCAACCTTGCCCTGATCGAGGTCACACCTGTGCGCTGGGACCCCAATGGCGGCTTCACCTTCCTTGCCGCGGCCGACATCAGCCTCGACTTCACGGGCGGCGACATCGGCAGAAGTTACGACAGGGCCCGCCGCATGGCGTGCAACGAGTTCGACACCCTCCTCGCAAGCTTCACCGCTAACTACGGCATTTTTGAGGCCGGCCTCGACACTCCCCCGGCGCCCTATCTCATCATCGGCCACTCCGACTTCGTGACAACCGGCATGAACGCCTTCGTTTCCCACAAGGAAGCCCTCGGCTTCGATGTTACAATGGTCGACCTTTCCGTGACGGGCTCAACCGCCACCCAGATCCAGGCCTACATCCACAACGCCATCGAAACCTGGACCAACCCGCCGGTCTACGTCCTTCTCGTGGGCGACATCGAGTACGTCCCCGGCATGCCCGCCACTGAAACCGGCGGAAGCACCGATCTTTACTACGTGGCCCTCAACGACGGCGGCTACATCCCCGACGCCTTCATCGGCCGCTTCAGCGTTCAGAACACCGGGCAGGCCGTTCTCATGGCCCAGAGGGTCATCAACTACGAAACCACCACCGGCGTTCTCGGCTGGGTCCAGAAGCTTCTCTGGATAGCCTCAAACGACAACTACAACATTTCCGAGGGCTCCCACAACTACTGCATCGACACTTACGCCACCCCCCGCGGCTACCTGAGTACCAAGGTCTACCCCCACTCCGGCGGTACCGCGGCCCAGGCCGTAACGGCCATCAACGGCGGGGTTTCGATGATCACATTCAGCGGCCATGGCAGCAGCACGAGCTGGGCCGACATGAGCTTCGGTTCCTCCGACTTCAACCAGCTCACCAACGACGGCATGTTCCCGGGGGTTCTCTCCCACGCCTGCAACACGGGGCAGTACAATGTGGCAACATGCTGGGCCGAAACCTGGACCCGCACCCCGGGCAGGGGAGGCCTTTACTTCTGGGGCAGCTGGCCCAGCACCTACTGGGGTGAGGACGACATTCAGGAAAGGGCCGAGTTCGATCTGTTCCTGGGCGATGACATACACTGGCCCATGGGCTACATGAACGGCGGCCTTCTCGCCGTTTACTCATACTATTCCGGCGGGGGCCGCTCCAAGTACTACTACGAGGCGTACCACCTCTTCGGCGACCCCAGTGTGATGACCAAGACATGGCCCATGACCGGCATCGAGGAAGAGACCGAAGGCGTGTCACTTGCTCCCATCACTGTGTCCGTCTCCAACCCCGTTTCGGGAACGGTTCCCGTGCACCTTTCCGGTGTGGGCGGTCCCGCTTCCCTTTCCGTCTACGACATCACGGGCCGGCTTGTTTCAAGCCCCTTCCAGGGCAACCTGAACGGTCAGGCAACGGTCACCTGGAACAACCAGGACCTGGGCACGGGCGTGTACTTCCTCAGGCTCACCCAGGGCGGCCAGATCGCAACCGCAAAGGTTACGCTGGTCCGCTAGCTTACTTTCGTCTTCAGTGTTCCGGGGCGCTTCGGCGCCCCGGTTCTTTTTGGGCGGCTTTTCAACACCATCGCCGGGGGTTATTGATACAGGGCTTCATTGTGGGCTTTCCATAGTGTTTTTCGGCAACTGAAGAGAAGAAAGGGGAGGGAACCATGGTGAAAACCTCACTGCCGTTCATCCTGGCGGCACTGCTTTTTTCGGGGTGTTTTCTTGACGGGGGACTTGGTCCCGGCAAAACCGCCCAGGTCGAGGTCAAGGCCTCCGACAAAGGGCTTGTTGATGTCATCGACAACGCCGAAGCGGTACTTCTGGCAGCGGGGATGGCGGTCGAGGATGATTTCCCGTGTGTCGAACTCAAACTCAAGTCCGGCGGGATCATCGTGGTGGAAGCCACCGCTTCCGGCAGGTTCGACCCCGTGATGGCCGTGGTTGACAAGGAAGGCGCCGTTCTTGCGGTGAACGACGACTGGGACGGCTCGGTCGACAGCAGGATAGTGCTTGGAGAGGTGCCCTCAGGCGCCAGGGTCATCGTGTGGGGGCTGAACGGCGACCATGGGAGCGCGACAGTCGCTGTCAGCGAGGGTACGGCACGTGACCTCGAGGAGTGGACCATTGGCGCAACCCTGGCCACCGGCCTCATGGAATCCTTCCTTCTTGAAGACAAGGGTAACGACTGTCTTGAGGATCTGATCAAAGACGTTGATGACACGGACATCTACGTCTCCGACTGGGAGAGCGCGGTCCTCGTGCCGTTCTCGGTAACCGCCGGAGGCTATCACTCCATTACGCTTGATTCCGAAGACTTCGATCCCTACCTGGTGCTGTTGTCAATCGACAGGGGCAGGGCGGAATACCTTGCCATGAATGACGACGGGGGTGCGGACTGGAACTCGCGGCTGATGCTTTCCCTCGAGCCGGGGCTGTACGCAGCCGTGGTGAACTCCTATTCCGGTGACGACGGCGGTGCATTCAGCCTTTCCGTATCGCAGGTGGAGATGGGTGACGGTGAGGTATCCTGGGTGGAGGTGCCCGGTTCGGGTGAAGGGTTCATCTCGGGCGAAGAGATGGCCATGCTTTTCTGGCCGGGCATCAGTGACGTGTGGCACGGCGCGGGCATCTCGGCTTCCACACCTGTCTCCGCTTTCGGGTTCGTGATCGATGAGCCGGGGCTTTACATTCTTCGCGCCATGTCGGACATCGACTGCACCCTGACCCTGCTTGACTACGAGAGCCCGGAAGACGCCTTCTTCATCGACTACAACGACGACCATCTGGACTGGAACCCCGCCCTCGTGATCAACCTCGATCCGGGAACGTACCTTGCCCTTGTGGCGCCCTACGACGACTCCTCTCAGGGAGCCGTGACCTTCAGTGTGGAATCTGGCGCGGAGAACATTCCGGAACCGGTTCCCCTCGCCCTCGGAAGCTCCTTCGAGCTCACTCTCAGTCCGTTCTCCCCGCTCGGGCTCTTCACGCTGAACATGGTGGGAGGGTACAACTACTCGATCTCGGCGGAGAGCGAAAACCTCGACGCCATGATAACCGTGACATTCGCTGACGGCTCGGAGATCTACGACGATGACGGCGGCGAGGGGTTCAATTCGTACATCGAGTTCGTTCCCACGGCGGGGCAGTTGGGCGAGGCCATTCTCACGGTCGAAACCTATGCCGGAAGCCCTGACGGAAGCATCACCGTGTTGTTCCAGCGGCTGGAAAGGCTGAGCGAAGCCCAGTCCTTCTCGATTTACGACTGAACTTTGCGCCCTCCTCCCCGGGTCTCCGGGGGGGAGGGCTCCCTTGTTGTCACGCATGTCCGGTTCTGAAGGAGAACAAGCCTGCACGCAGCGGGTTTTCCCATGACCTTTTCCAGCGTCTGAGCGTAGGTCTCCAGTTTCGC